>OOBZ01000023.1_pt1 | contig 102738 bp, 85 predicted proteins | sample 1671601 | NCBI WGS metagenome assembly OOBZ01 (sample SAMN06348173, study PRJEB24527) | human gut metagenome | biome: human gut; feature: ankylosing spondylitis patient; material: feces | host: Homo sapiens | place: China | collected 2015-10
AAGCCTGCCGCTAGCGTTCATCCTGAGCCAGGATCAAACTCTCCATTGTATAAAAATGTTTTGTTAAATCTTTAGCTCTGTCTCAAAGGTATTGTTTGAAATCACTCCGAAGAGTGGATAAACTTTAGCTGCTCAAATACTTCAAAGAACACCGTTCCTATATTGCTATAAAGAACTTTCTCTTTTTTTTCGACACCTCCGAGGCCTTGTCGACCTCCGAAGCACCGTCCCGTTTTTTAGTGGGAAAGTGGTGCAAAGGTAATTCCTTTTTTTGAAACCTCCAAATCTTTTCCGAAGTTTTTTTTCAAACCTCGCGTCCGACCTGGATATTCGAAAGAACCTTGCTCGCCTCAAGTCTCAAACCTCGTCGGTTTCTCTCTCAAAGCGGGTGCAAAGATAAATACTTTTTTAGCTTTTTTACAAACTTTTCATGAAAAAAATTTCAACTTTTTTCACCTGAAAACGTAACAAACAGATTATCAATGACGTTTTAATAAATTACAAAAAGCACTATCTTTGTTCCAACACACGATGCGATGAAACAGCTACTAATATATATATGTATGGTTATGGGCACGGCCTCCTGCACCAGTCGGAGCCCGCAGCTCGAGAACGGAGATTTGCTCTTCCAGGCCGGAAAAACCTCCGCAATGAGCGATGCGATACGCGCCGCAACAGGCTCGGAGCGGCAACTGTCCTATACGCATGTGGGGATTTTCCTCTCGGGCAACGGCGCAGACTCGGTGCTTGAAGCGACATCGGACGGCGGAGTGCGCATGACGACGCTGCAGGAATTTCTGGAGGGGTCGGCCCGAATAGAGGGTGCTCCGGCCGTCACGGCCGCCCGACTGAAGGATACGGCAGGACTTGCGGCATCGCTGCAGCGCGCACGCGCGCACCTGGGCGAGCCCTACGACTACTCGTTCCGCCCCGACAACGGAAAGATGTATTGCAGCGAACTGGTCTGGGAGAGCTATCGCAGGCCGACAGGCGAACGGATATTCGCGGCCCGGCCCATGAACTTCCGAAATGAGGACGGCACACTACCCCGCTACTGGACCGAACTCTTCGAACGACTCGGCGAGGAGATACCGGAAGGTGTGCCGGGGACCAACCCCAATGAGATGGCCCGCGACAGTGCGCTCCGCACCGTGGGACACTTTTTCCGGTGAAGAGAGGCGCGGCCCCGGCAGCGGACGTCGAATCAGAGAATCAGACGATACGCTCGACCGTGATATCGGGGTCGTTCTGCAACACCGAGAGATAGCGGTCTTCGCCAGCCGAGCTCTTGGCGCGAATCACCAGCGTCGCACGGTAGACCGTACCCTCGGCCGAACGCTCGCCCGTCACCTCGTAGGAGAGCACCGCATACTCCTCGGACTTGAGCCGATTGAATGCCTCGTTGAGCACGTTGCGGTCGGCCGCCGAGAAGACGAGCATGACCCGCCGCTGCCCGAGGCGGCGAAAAACAAGGTTGAGTCCCTCGAGCCCGACCAGCGTGAGAACGGTCGCCGCACCGGCCACCAGATACATCCCCGCACCGGAGGCCAGGCCTATACCGGCCGAAGCCCAGAGGCTGGCGGCTGTAGTCAGACCGCGGACCAGCTGACGGTGGATGATAATCGTGCCGGCGCCGATGAATCCGATGCCGCTGACCACCTGCGCCGCAATGCGGCTCGGGTCGAGTTTCACCTCGGGCACCGTCGACAGAATGTCGCTGAATCCGTACTGCGAGACCAGCATCATCAGCGCGCTGCCCATCGCCACCAGAAAATGGGTGCGGAATCCTGCATCCTTCACCCGATATTCGCGGTCGAGGCCGATGACCGTTCCGCAAAGCCCCGCCACACAAAGTCGCCAAACGAAATTCCACTCCATATCCTATAACTTTTCCTGAATCCTTTCCCGCGAAGCTCGGCCCGGCCTTTGCACCGCCGTGGGAATCACCCCGCCGAAGTGACCCGAAAGTCTCCGCCGCATGCCGGGGCTGCCGGTCTGCGTGCCGACGGTTCGGCCTCGCCAGGCTCCGCACTACAAATATACGATAAAACAAGCGCCCGGACAACCCCCTCCGGGATGTTGTCCGGAGGGAGGCGCCCGCCCGGCTGCGGTCCATCCTCCGACCGCATCGGAGGCCCGGTTGTCGGAACAAAGCGCCCCGCAGACGGCCGTTATTTTCGGTCCGGAGCACGAAAAATTTGGCCCAAACGTATTGTTCCACAAAAAAATTTGTATCTTTGCAGGCTATGTTTAACGAATTAACTGTTTACGACCATGCCAAAAATGAAAACTAATGCCGCTGCGAAGAAGCGTTTCACCTTCACCGGCACAGGTAAGATTAAGCGTCAGCACGCTTATCACAGTCACATCCTGACCAAAAAGACTAAAAAACAGAAGCGGAACCTCTGCTATGCAGGTCTCGTTTCGGCAGCCGATGAGGCTAAAATCAAGAATCTGCTCGTCAAGTAATTGACTCGCGGAATTTTAACTAACCAAGAGCGAATCAGCCCCGAAGAACGTGAGAGAATCACGTCGCTGACAGCTCTCAAAAACTTTAATCACTATGCCACGTTCAGTTAATGCTGTTGCGTCTCGCGCAAGAAGAAAAAAGGTTTTGAAACTTGCCAAGGGTAACTTTGGTTCAAGGGGAAATGTATGGACCGTTGCCAAAAACACGGTCGAGAAGGGCTTGCAGTATGCCTATGCACACCGTCAGCTCAAGAAGCGGACGTTCCGTTCGCTGTGGATTACGCGTATCAACGCTGCAGTCCGCGCGCAGGGAATGACCTATTCGCAATTCATCGGCAAGGTAAACGCCAAGGGTATCGCTCTCAACCGCAAGGTTCTGGCCGACCTGGCGATGAACGAGCCGAAGGCATTCGAAGCAATAGTTAATGCAGTTAAATAGCACGGGAATCCGCCGGGCGTAAGTCCGCTACGGATTCGTCGCAGCCGGGCCGCGGAGGCAACTTCGCGACGGACTGCAAAAAAGGCGGGGCAACCTGAAAAGGTCGCCCCGCTCTTTTTTTGTCGTTCCGGCATCCGAGCCGTTCGCATCCGCTCTTCCACACTTCCGCATCCGAGCCGTTCGCATCCGCATCTTGAGCGGCTCCCGCCCGACCGGCGTGCGGACATGCAGGAGAGCACCGCACGAAGCGGCCGGCCTCTCCGCACGCTGCACGCAGCCGCTCAGAGCTTCATCACGTCGTCGATGCCCATGTCCCGGTAGGTGGTGGCAAGCTCCTCGCCCCGGTCCGAAATCACCAGCAGCTTGTCGCCCACCTTCAGTTCGGTCTTCCCCTGCGGCACGAAGTACTCGCCGTCGCGGCAGACCATCATCACCAGCGTATTGTCGGGCAGGATAATACGGCTCAGCGTATGGCCGTTCTCGAGCATGCCCTCGTTCACCTCGACCTCCGTGAGCACCGACTTGATGTTGTCCTGCATGTCGACGCCGAACGACGGCTTGCGCTCCTTGAAGGCCAGACCGAGCAGGTTGGCCATGCCGCTCACCGTGGTACCCTGCACCAACAGCGAAATGATGGTGCCGATAAAGACCACGTTGAAGAGCAGCTCGGCATGCTCCACCCCGGCCATGAGGGGGTAGGTGGCAAAGATGATGGGCACGGCACCGCGCAATCCCACCCACGAGATGTAGAGCCGTGCCTTGGCCGAAAAACGGCGGAATGGGGCCATGCAGAGGAAGACCGAAACGGGGCGGGCCACCAGCATCAGGCAGACGGCCACCACGACGCCGAAAATCAGCACACGCGGTTCGAACAGCTCGTGGCTGTTGACGAAAAGGCCCAGCGTGAGGAACATGACAATCTGCACCAGCCACGTGAAGCCGTCGAAGAAAATCGTCAGCGTACGCTTCTGCGCCAGTTTGTGGTTGCCGACAACGAGGCCCGAAATATAGACGGCCAGATAGCCGTTGCCGCGCAGCAGATTGGTGAAGGCAAACGAGAAGAAGATGAAGGCCAGCAGCAGCACGGGATAGAGCGACTGATTGGTCAGGTTGATGCGGTTGACCGTCCAGACGGCGAACCGACCGATGAGATAGCCAGACAGCGCACCCACAACCAGCTGCACGACCAGCATCAGCAACCCTGTCCCCACGCCCATACCGCCGGCTCCGGGCAGGGTCAGCACGCCGACCAGCAGCACCGTGAGCATGTAGGCCATCGGGTCGTTCGAACCGCTCTCGAGCTCGAGCAGCGGACGCAGGTTCTGACTGAGCCCCTGCTTCTTCGAACGCAGGATGGAGAAGACCGAAGCCGAGTCGGTCGAAGCCATCGTCGAGGCCAGCAGCAGCGACAGGGCAAACGGCATCTCGATGCCGAGCCATGGTGCGATGAGCCAGACCAGTCCGGCCACAATCAGCGCCGTGACGACCACTCCGACGGTGGCAAGCAGCACTCCGGGGGCGATGACGGGACGTATGTCCGAAAACTTGGTATCCATACCGCCCGTAAAGAGGATGACGCAGAGCGCAATCATGCCGATGAACTGCGTCATGTCGAGCGAGCGGTACGATATGAAGTGCCACCCGAAGAGCATGCCGACTCCCAGGAAGAGCAACAGTGCCGGGGCGCCGAAACGATAGGCCAGCTTGCCCGCCAACACCGCCACGAAGAGCAGCAGGGCACCAATCAACACGATATTTTCGGTACTGATATAAACCATTGCACGATTTTGTTATGGCCCGGCGCCGCATACGCAACCTGCGGAACGCCGCCTGCCGTTTTCGGGAAGAGAGGCAGGAGGTCTGTTCCGAACCGGGCCGAGGTTATTGTCGGAGCACATCCAATTTGCATCAAAGGTAGGAAAAATTCCGGGAGCGCGCCCCATCCTTTGCCGAAAAAGCCCGCAACAGGCAACGAATTGTCCAAAATCCGCATCGCCGCCCAGTCGGACCGGAAACGGAGCCCGCATACGGAGTTTCTGCCGGACAGGCAGTGACGCCCGCCGGCCCGAATTCACCCGAAAACGGAAGGCAACCTACTGTGGAATAAAGATATAGGTAATGGTTCCCGTCTGACGTGCAGGAGCCGAATCGTCGATATTGAACTGCGAATTGCGCGCCGCCTGCTCGGCCATCTCGCGCATGCAGGCATCCCCGCCCGAGCGCACGCGGGCGGCCGTTACGTCACCGGCCCGGTTGACCGTGATTTCAACCACCACCTCGCCGCCGCCCTCGCAACGGTAGGCCGGAACCTCCAGATAGCGCTTCGTACGGACGGGGTTCGTCAGCGAGAAGGAGACCGTCACCCGCCCCTTAACCTTCACATCGCGGCTTTCCCCCGTTTCACCCGTTCCGCGCCGCTCCCGAATGGCGCGCTCCTCGGCCAGTCCCTGCTCATAGGCCTCGCGGTTGGCCTTCAGCCGCTCCTCGGCCTGCGAGGCGGCTTCGCTCAGCGCACGCGTATCGGTTCCCCGGTCATCGCGCAGCTCCCCTTCGGCCGCATTCTCGTTCGACATGCGGTTGCGGATGCTCGCCCAGTCGGCCGCGTCCTGCTGACGCTGACGCACCTCCTCCTCGAGCCGGTCGCGCTGCGCCTCCAGCTCGGCAAGCGACTGCAGGTCGATGAACATGCCCTGAGTCTCGGAACGCTGCCCGATGACAATCTTCGAGCTGACAAAAACAATCATCAGCACCAGATAGGCGATGAGCGTCACGCAGAGCCCCACCCGGTGGTCGTAGGCCCACGAACCGGCATCTTCGCGCCGGTTGTCGAACGGCAGATTGAGCCGCGGACGCCGTCCCGGGGCGCCCGACGGACGTGCCGGAGCCGGTGACGCCGGACGGTCTGAAGCGGGTTCGACCCGATTATTCTGCTGATTGGAAGTCATTCGCTGTGCTGAAATTTGTCGGCAAAAATAACGCTTTTTAACGAAAAATTAATATCTTTGCGCGCAAATATACAAAACACCGCCTATGTCAAACAAACAACAAACGCTCAAGGCACCCATCTCCTTTTCGGGGAAGGGCTTACATACCGGGGTCAGTGTCAACATGACCATCCGTCCCGCCCAGGCCGACCGCGGCATCGTCTTCCGGCGCATCGACCTCGAAGGCTGCCCTGAAATTCCGGCGCTCTGCGACTATGTCGTAGACACCTCGCGCGGCACGACCATCGAGCATGCCGGCAACCGCGTCAGCACCATCGAACACGTCATGTCGGCCCTCTGGACGCTGGGCGTGGACAACGCCGTCATCGATATCGACGCAGCCGAAACCCCCATCATGGACGGTTCGGCCCGCGAATATGCCCGGGCCATCGTCGAGACGGGCCTCGAAGAGCAGGAGGCGGAACGCAAATACTTCCAGGTGACCGAGAAGATGGTCTACACCATTCCCGAGAAGGGCGTGGCCATCATCCTCTTCCCCGACGACGAATTCTCCGTATCGCTCCACGTCGACTACAACTCGAAAATCATCGGCAACCAGTACGCCACCTTCAATCCCGGTGACGACTACTCGGCTAAAATCGCCCCCTGCCGCACCTTCGTCTTCCTGCACGAACTCGAGCCGCTGATGAAGATGAACCTCATCAAGGGCGGCGACCTGGACAACGCCATCGTCGTGGTCGAGAACCCCGTTCCCGACGACCAGCTGGAGCACCTCAAGAAAATCTTCAACAAGCCCGATATCCGCATCACGGGCGGCTATCTGAACAACCTCGAGCTGCGCTTCAACAACGAACTGGCCCGCCACAAGCTGCTTGACCTGCTGGGCGACTTCGCTCTGCTGGGCCAGCGCATCAAGGGCCGCGTATGGGCCACCCGTCCCGGCCACTTCGCCAACACGGAGTTCATGCGCCAGCTCAAGCGCACCATCCGCAAAGCGGGCGAGAAACCCCGCTACTACTACGACTGCCGCAAGCCGGCGCTCTACGACATCAACGCCATCCGCCGCATGCTGCCGCACCGCCCGCCCTTCCTGCTCGTCGACCGCATCTTCCACTGCGACGAGACGTCGGTGGCCGGTATCAAGAACGTCACGATGAACGAGCCCTTCTTCGTGGGCCACTTCCCCGAGGAGCCGGTCATGCCGGGCGTGCTGATCATCGAGGCGATGGCCCAGTGCAGCGGCATCATGGTGCTGCGCAGCGTTCCCGACCCGGAAAACTACTCGACCTACTTCATGAAAATCGACGGCGTGAAGTTCAAGCACAAGGTCGTTCCCGGAGACACGCTGCAGTTCGAAATACATCTGCTCGAGCCCATCCGCCGGGGAGTCGCCCTGGTCGAGGCCAAGGCATTCGTCGGCGAGACACTCGCCTGCGAAGCCACGCTGATGGCCCAGATTGTAAAGAACAAGAAGTAAAATCCGCATGAGAATCCGCCTGCGGCACGACTGCCGCAGGCGCTTCTTCTCCGCGACCCCGGCGCCATCCTCTGCCGGACAAACGACGAATTTCTATGATTAGCAATTTAGCCTACATACACCCCGACGCGAAACTCGGCGCCAACGTCACCGTCGAACCCTTCGCCTACATCGCCGGCGACGTGGTCATCGGCGACGACTGCTGGATTGGCCCCGGCGCCGTAATTAACGACGGTGCCCGCATCGGCAAGGGTTGCAAAATCCATACGGCCGCTTCGATTGCCTGCCTGCCGCAGGACCTGAAGTTTGCCGGAGAGGTCACGACGGCCGAAATCGGTGACTACAACGACATCCGCGAATACGTGACCATCAGCCGCGGTACCGCATCGCGCGGCAAGACCGTTGTGGGTGACCACAACCTCATCATGGCCTATGTCCATATCGCCCACGACGACGTGGTGGGCAGCCACTGCGTCATCGCCAACCGCGTATCGCTGGCCGGCGAGGTCGAGGTGGGCGACTGGGTGGTCATCGGCGGACACGTGGCCGTGCACCAGTGGACCCGCATCGGTGCCCACGCCATGGTTCAGGGCGGTTCGATGGTCGGCAAGGACATCCCGCCCTATGTCATCGTACGCAACGACACGCTGCGTTTCGCCGGCATCAACAAAATCGGGCTTTCGCGCCGCGGCTTCTCGCAGGAGCGCATCGGTGAAATCCACGATGCCTGCCGCATCCTCTTCCAGAGCGGCCTGAACTATCTGGCCGGATGCGACGAAGTCGAGCGTCAGATTCCCCGGAGCGATGACCGCGACATGCTGCTGCAGTTCATCCGCTCGTCGCAGCGCGGAATCATCAAGCCCTATGCCTCCGATTCGGAAAAAGCATAGTTTTTTCCGGAAATTATTGGTTACTTCGGAAAATAGTATTATATTTGCATTGTCAAAAGACGAATGCAACGCAGTAAGGGGACGGAAAGTCCCCTTATTTCGTAGAAATACCCGACCCTTCCGGCTCCCGCAGCCGCAGGACATGTCACCGGGCGTGACCGTCCGCAGGTCGCCAACGAACCGGACGACTCGCCGCAGGCGGCTCCGGATGCATGACCGCCAAGACCTGAAGCACACGAAAAGACTATGATAGACACCCAGAAAATCATCGCACTGGCCGAAGGCCGCCTCGAAGGTACCGACATGTTCGTCGTCAGCTGCACCTGCTCGGCAGGCAACGACATCGAACTGCTCATCGACAGCGACACGTCGGTCGACATCGACACCTGCGCCGCCCTGAACCGCGCCATCGAAGCGGAACTCGACCGCGACAACGAGGATTTCTCGCTGACGGTCGCATCGGCCGGCATCGGTTCGGAACTCAAACAGCTGCGCCAGTACCGCAAGCTCATCGGCTGCTCGGTCGAGGTGCTGCTGCTCAACGGCACGAAGATACTTGCACGGCTCGATGCCGCCGACCAGGAGGGCATCACCATCTCCTACGAGGAGAAGCAGGCCGTCGAGGGCAAGAAACGCAAGCAGAGCGTCACGGTAAGCCGCACCTACCCCTTCGGCGAAATCAAATATACGAAGGAGTACCTCGACTTCAAATAGCTTCAAACAGCGGCCATTGCGGCTCCGGCAGGCCGGTGCCGCCCGCCGCGACCCACAAACGGAAAACGAAAGAAACAAAAACATAGAACGACAATGGACAATCTCAACCTTATCAGCAACTTTGCCGAGTTCAAGGAGTTGAAGAACATCGACAAGAGCACGATGATTGGCGTACTGGAGGATGTCTTCCGCCATGCGCTTCAGAAGCAGTACGAAACCGACGAGAATTTCGACGTCATCATCAACCCCGAAAAGGGCGACCTCGAAATCTGGCGCAACCGTACGGTTGTCGAGGACGGCGCCGTCGAGAACCCCAACATGCAGATTTCCGTCTCGGAGGTCAAGGCCATCGACCCGACCTACGAAATCGGCGACGAATATGCCGATGAAATCAAGCTCTCGTCGTTCGGCCGCCGCACGGTGCTCTCGCTGCGTCAGAATCTGGCCTCGCGCATCCTCGACCTCGAGAAGGCCAACCTCTACGAGAAGTATTCGGAGAAGGTGGGCGAAATCGTCACGGGCGAGGTCTACCAGGTATGGAAGAAGGAGGTGCTGATTCTCGACGACGAGGAGAACGAGCTCATCCTGCCCAAGGCCGAGCAGATTCCCAACGACTTCTACCGCAAGGGCGACACCATCAAGGCCATTGTCAAGAGCGTGGAGATGAACAACAATCAGCCGCGCATCATCCTTTCGCGCACGGCGCCCCAGTTCCTTGAGCGGCTCTTCGAGCAGGAGGTGCCCGAAATCTTCGACGGTCTGATTACCATCAAGAAGATTGTCCGCATCCCCGGCGAGCGGGCCAAGGTGGCCGTCGAGTCCTACGACGAGCGCATCGACCCCGTGGGCGCATGCGTCGGCATGAAGGGCTCGCGCATCTACTCGATTGTCAAGGAGCTGCGCAACGAGAACATCGACGTGGTCAATTACACGGCCAACCCGCAGCTGATGATTCAGCGTGCGCTCAATCCCGCCAAGATTTCGTCGATTACCATCGACGAGGAGAAGAAGACCGCTTCGGTCTACCTGAAGCCCGACCAGGTGTCGCTGGCCATCGGCAAGGGCGGTCTGAACATCCGCCTTTCGAAGATGCTCACGGGCTACGACATCGACGTATACCGCGAAGTCGAGGAGGAGGATGTGGCACTCACGGAATTCGCCGACGAAATCGACGGCTGGGTCATCGAAGCCCTGAAGGCTGCCGGATGCGATACGGCCAAGAGCGTACTGGAACTCCCCGTAGAGGAGATTGCCAACCGCGCCGACCTCGAGCTGGAGCAGGCACAGAAGGTTGTGGAGATTCTCAAGGCCGAATTCGAAGAGTAATTAAAAGCAAGAAAGGAGAGAGACGATATTATGGGTAACGAAAGAAAACTAAGGCTCATTCAGGTTGCAAAGGAGTTCAAGGTGGGGCTCAACACCATCACGGACTTCCTGCAAAAGAAGGGCATCAAAAACGACGGGTCGCCCAACACGCTGGTCGACGCGGAGACCTACGCCGTACTGGAAAAGGAGTTCGGGGCCAACCGCAATGCCGGCAACGCCCGTGAAAGCATCCGCGAACGCATTTCGATGAAACAGGCCACCGTAACGCTGGAGGCGGCCAAGCAGAAAGAGCGCGAAGAGGAGAAGGAGGTGGTCATCAAGAGCCACGTCATCAGCGTGAAGGACGAGATTCCCCAGCCCAAGTTCCTCGGCAAAATCGACCTGAACCCCAAACCGAAGGCCGCAGCCGCACCGGTTCAGACTCCGGCGCCGCAGCCCGAGGCTCACGCCCCCAAGGCTGAAAGCCCGGTGGCAGAGACGCCCGCGGAGGAGGCTCCGAAGAGCGCTCCCGCACCGCAGCCGGCCGCAGAGAAGGCGCCGGCCGAGCAACCCGCCTCCCGCATCGAAGAGCAGCCCGCCCCCAAGGCCGAGGCACCCGCTCCGGAGCCGGCCCGGGAGAGCGCACCGGCACCCCAGCCGGAAGCGACGGCCGCTCCGGCCGGGAACACGCAGGCCGAAGCGCCTAAGGACAACGTCTTCCGCCCCACCATCACGCCCCTTGCCGGCCCGCAGGTGCTCGGAACGATGGACGTATCGGGCTTCGTCCCGGGCGGCCGCCACAAGCGCAAGCGTCTCCAGAAGGAGAAGGTCGACGTGACGAAGAGCGCCCAGAAGAGCGGCAACGCCCAGAACGGCAAGGGCGGCAACGCCCAGGGCGGACAGAACCGTCCGGGCGGTCAGCAGAACCAGCAGAACCAGCCCAAACCGGGCGAAGGCCGCCGCAACAAAAACAAGAACAAGGCTCCGAAACCCATCGTCCGCCCCGAGGTGAGCGACGAGGAGGTATCGAAGCAGGTAAAGGATACCCTTGCCCGCCTGACGGCCAAGGGAGCCAAGAGCAAGAGCGCCAAATACCGCAAGGACAAGCGAGAGGCCGTAGCCGAGCGGATGAACGAGGAGTTCGAACGCGAGGAGATGGAACGTTCGACGCTGAAGGTCACCGAGTTCGTGACCGTGAGCGAGCTGGCTACGATGATGAATGTCTCGCCGACGGAGGTCATCACCGCCTGCATGAACCTAGGTCTGATGGTATCCATCAACCAGCGGCTCGACGCCGAGGCTCTGGTGGTCGTTGCCGAAGAGTTCGGCTTCAAGGTCGAATTCGTCTCGGTGGAAATCCAGGAGGCCATCCACAACGACGAGGACAAGGAGGAGGACCTCGTGCCGCGTCCGCCCATCGTGACGGTGATGGGTCACGTCGACCACGGTAAGACCTCGCTGCTGGACAACATCCGCAAGACGAACGTCATCGAAGGCGAGGCGGGCGGTATCACCCAGCACATCGGTGCCTACAGCGTGGAGCTCAACGGCCAGAAGATTACCTTCCTCGACACGCCGGGACACGAGGCCTTCACCGCCATGCGTGCCCGCGGTGCAGCCGTGACGGACGTCGCCATCATCATCGTGGCGGCCGACGACAACGTGATGCCCCAGACCATCGAGGCCATCAACCACGCCCAGGCGGCCGGAGTGCCGATGGTCTTCGCCATCAACAAAATAGACAAGCCGGGAGCCAACCCCGACCACATCAAGGAGCAGCTCTCGCAGATGAACTACCTGGTCGAGTCGTGGGGCGGCAAGTATCAGGACCAGGAGATTTCGGCCAAGAAGGGCATCAACCTCGACAAACTGCTCGAAAAGGTGCTGCTCGAAGCCGAGATGCTCGACCTGAAGGCCAACCCCAACAAGAAGGCCGTCGGTACGGTCATCGAATCGACGCTGGACAAGGGCCGCGGCTACGTCTCGACGGTGCTCGTGCAGGGAGGTACGCTCCACGTGGGCGACGTCATCCTGTCGGGAACCTATACGGGCCGCGTGAAGGCGATGTTCAACGAGAACGGCAAGAAGGTGACCGAAGCCGGACCTTCGACTCCGGTCCAGGTACTCGGCCTGAACGGAGCGCCCCAGGCCGGCGACTCGTTCAACGTGATGGAGGACGACCGCTCGGCACGTGAAATCGCCAACAAGCGCGAGCAGCTGCAGCGCATGCAGGGCATCATGACCCAGAAGCATGTGACGCTCGACGAAATCGGCCGCCGCATCGCCATCGGCTCGTTCAAGGAGCTGAACATCATCGTCAAGGGCGACGTGGACGGTTCGGTCGAAGCGATGTCGGGTTCGCTCATCAAACTCTCGAAGGAGAGCGTGCAGGTGAACGTCATCCACGCCGCCGTAGGCCAGATTTCGGAGTCCGACGTGCTGCTGGCAGCCGCCTCGAACGCCATCATCGTCGGCTTCCAGGTGCGCCCGTCGGCTGCCGCCCGCAAGCTGGCCGAGAGCGAGGAAATCGAAATCCGCCTCTACTCGATTATCTACGACGCCATCAACGACATCAAGGATGCCATCGAGGGCATGCTCGAGCCGGTGATGAAGGAGGAGATTGTCGCTTCGGTCGAGGTGATGGAGATTTTCAAGATTTCGAAGGTGGGTACCGTTGCGGGCTGCGTAGTCCGCGAAGGCAAACTCGCCCGCAACACCCCGATTCGCGTCATCCGCGACGGTATCGTTATCTATACCGGCAAGCTGGGTTCGCTCAAGCGTTTCAAGGACGACGTGAAGGAGGTCACCTCGGGACAGGACTGCGGTCTGAACATCGAATCGTTCAACGACATCAAGATTGGCGATATCGTCGAAGGATACGAACAGGTCGAGGTGAAACGCAAATAGGACAACCGCACCGCAGGACACTACCCTGCCGGCCGCTCCGCCACAGCGGGCGGAGGCCGCCGGCAGAGGAGGGTTCCCCGGAGCGCATAAACAGACAACAACCGAAACTAAAGGCCTAACACCAAAAATCTACACACACAATGAACACCCAAATCAAATTCACGACAGCGGAGGAGGCCGTCAAGGTCATCAAGTCGGGCGACCACATCCACCTGAGCTCCGTAGCATCGGCACCCCAGTGCCTCATCAACGCCATGTGCGCACGCGGCGAGGCCGGCGAACTGAAGGACGTGCACATCCACCACCTGCACACCGAGGGTCCGGCCCCCTATGCCGATCCGAAGTTCGAGGGCGTCTTCCAGCTCGACTCGTTCTTCGTCGGCGGCAACGTCCGCAAAGTGACCCAAAGCGGCTATGCCGACTATATTCCCATCTTCCTGAGCGAGACGCAGCGTCTCTACCGTTCGGGAGTGGTCCCCTGCAACGTGGCCATGATTCAGGTCTCGACCCCCGACAAGCACGGTTACGTGTCGCTGGGTACGTCGGTCGACGCCACGCTGGCTGCCGTCGAGACGGCCGAGCACGTTATCGCCGTCGTGAACAAGCATGTTCCCCGCGCCTTCGGTGACGCGATGATTCACGTATCGAAAATCGACCTCTTCGTTCAGGACGACACCCCGCTCATGGAGGCCCACTTCACCGAGCCCAACGAGGTCGAGACGGCCATCGGCAAGCACTGTGCGGCCCTCATCGAGGACGGCGCAACGCTGCAGATGGGTATCGGTGCCATTCCGAACGCCGTACTGGCACAGCTCGGCGGCCACAAGAACCTCGGTATCCACACCGAGATGTTTGCCGACGGCGTACTGCCGCTGGTCGAGAAGGGCGTCATCAACGGTGAGGCCAAGAACATCGACAAGGGTAAGATGGTTTCGACCTTCCTGATGGGTTCGCAGCGCGTCTACGACTTCATCGACGACAACCCGGGCGTGCTGATGATGGACGTGGGCTACACGAACGACCCCTACGTCATCGCCAAGAACGACCGCGTGACGGCCATCAACTCGGCGCTGCAGGTCGACCTGACGGGTCAGGTATGCGCCGACTCGCTGGGCACGAAGTTCTATTCGGGCGTCGGCGGTCAGATTGACTTCGTCTATGGAGCATCGCTCTCGAAGGGCGGCAAGGCCATCATCGCCATGCCCTCGATTACCAACAAGGGTGTTTCGAAGATTGCCCCCGTGCTGACGCCGGGTGCAGGCGTAGTCACCACGCGCAACCACATCCACTGGTTCGTTACCGAGAACGGCGCCGTGGACCTCTACGGCAAGACGCTTCAGGAGCGTGCCCGCCTGATTATCTCGGTGGCACACCCCTCGGTACAGGAGGAGCTCGACCGAGCCGCTTTCGAGCGCTTCGGTTCGCACCACCACTATGTAAAGGGTTACATGGCCTAATGAAACAAGCCGGGTCATCACCCGGTATGGAAAAATCCCCGTCGGAAGCATCCGACGGGGATTTTTTTGCTTCATACCGCCAGGCATGGAGTCCGGCGGGATACGGGATACGGGATACGGGTTATCGGCTGGCGGCAGAGCCCGGAACGGCCGCCGGCGAGAGCACATACCCCTCGTCTACCTTGCATAACACCCCCTGTGCGACGAGCTGCGCAATCGCACGCGACAGCGAAGGACGCGCCACTCCGAGGATAAAGGCCGCCTCCTGCAGATTCTGAATCATCCCGTTGCGCTGCAGATAGCCCACAACGCGCGACGAAAGGGTCTGCAGGGCAAACTCATGGATTTTCCGGCTCAGGAAAAGGCTGTGGTCCGACAGTACGGTCAGGAAATTATGCAGCACGACCTTGTCCTGCTCGATAAGCTCCTGCAGACAATCACGGCTCACGACCCACATCTTGCAATCCGAGTTGGCGATGATGGTGACCGGATAGATGTTCTCGGTTCCGAATACGAATGCCGAGGCAAGCACGTCGGGGGCCGACAGCGTGTCGAGCGTGAACTCCTTGCCCTCGTCACTGGTCATCTGCGCATAGACGCTGCCCTCGCACAACAGGAAAATCGAACGGCAAACGCTGTTCTGCATGGCGATGAAATCTCCCTTGCCGTAGGAGGCGAAACGCCCGGGAAAATCCTGCAGAATTCGTGTCACCAGGGATGCGTCGCTCCCCCGGAAAAGAGGCATATCAAAAATCTCGCAATCCATATTGCTTGTTTTTCAACGTTTTGACGATTCACGTAACAAATGTTACGTATTACATCATATCGTGGCGGTACTTTTGCGCCGGAAATAAGTCGGGAGGCTTCGGCGGAGTGAAAAATCGCTCTGGAACGGAGCTTGACAACAAATACAAATATAGCAATAAAAAGACCATATGAGCAGAAAAATATTCATTTTGTTGGCCGGACTGCTTCTGGCTTCGTGCCAGAGAAACGAAGAGCCGACAGCTCCGCATCCCGACAGCCCGGGCATCCGCATCCGGCTGCAGTACGAGGGATATGACACGGCGGAGAGCCGTTCAGCCTCGCTCCTCGACGCGGACTACGACCGGGTGGAGTTCGGCGTCGCGGACCTCGCGGGCAACATCGTCGAGAACCTGAAGGGTCTCTACGATGCCGAAGCGTCGGAGCTGCGCATCGAAGGGCTTCAGGCCGGCGATTACGTGCTGCTGATTCTGGGAGTCCGCGGCGACTGCTCGGCCGACGGAGTCACCTTCCACCGTATAAGACACCGCGACGACACCTGGATGAGCTTCCCCGAGGAGCTCGGACAACCCCTCGAGGCGGAATACCTCTACTCGCAGACCCCCTTCACCGTCATCTCGCGGACGACGCCGGCCGGCGATGTGCAGGAGGTGCTCCTCGACCAGGCGCCCGTACAGCGCCGCATCGTCGGCCGCACCGACTTCGCATTCGACTACAACAACCCCTATGTGGCCTGCGCCGTCGTGTCGAAGCAGGCCGAGGTGAGCGCCCCCCGCTTCCGCACGGAGTTCACGGGCGCGGGCGACTTTGCCGGCGAGAGTGCCGGCCTGCCCGTCACGCTGTCGCTCGACTCGGTGGATTCGTACCTCTTCCCGCCCACGGTCGACAACGAACCGCTGCGGGGCGACATCGAAATCGTCACGCGCAACTACCGGGGCTACCAGGTCAGCCGTACGTTCGACTTCGAGCTTGCGAAGGTATCGCCCAACCGCATCGCCACCATCCGCACCAATGTGCACCACCCCGACGATACATCGGGTACGATGTTCGTCTCGGAGCAATACTACCGGACGAGCGACCATTCGCTCATCCTGCAGGACGACGAGCACCACAGCGTCTACGCCGACCCGACGCAGCGCCGCTTCAATACCGCAGCGCCGCTCCAGTTGTCGGTCGCCGACGACGGACGCTTCCACGCCCGCTTCTACTCGCCCCGTCCGCTGAGCGACGTGCTGGTACGGGCCCGAATCCCCGGCTCGGGCGACGAGTTTGTCGACCTGGCCTACTTCGACCACGTCCCCGCTTTCGCCGACTTTTACGGCGAGATGCCGCTGACGCAGCGCGACGGCTACTACCACACCGAATCGGGCCGCGTGCTCCGCATCCCGGCCCGGGCGGTCGAGGAGCTTGCCGACGTCGAATACCGCATCGAATCGAGCGACCCCTACTGGAAGAAACTCGAACAGATAGCCCACGGCTGGACCATCAGCTTCGGCCTCTACGGAGGCGACCCCGAGCAGCCCGACGGAGGCCCCGTCGGCAACTGGATGGGCATCCGTCCGGTGCACTGCCGGGAGGTGGTGGCGCTCTTCATCAACTTCACCTACATGATTGACATGCCCGAACACGAAGAGATTCTCCGCGCCAACGAAGACCGGCTCTACGGCAACGGAGGTGTCAACGACAAGGTAACGGCCGAAACCGTGCTCAGACAGATGCGCCAGGCGCGCACGCTGAGCGTAGGACTGGTCTATCCCGGCAACGGCGTAATCGGATTGGGCGGCGGAAGCGTCTTCGGAGCTTATCAGCAGGCATGGCTGCAACACTACTTCAACACCTATTCGTGCGAAATCATGTTTCACGAATTGGGTCACGTGATGGGGTACAATCACAGCAGTTCGTTCACCTATGGTCCCTGGGCGCAGGAGTTGATGAACAGATTCTACGTCGAGCATATCGGCGAAATGCCCGTCGACTCGCCCTCGTACCTCAACAGTTCCAAAAATCCGAATCTATACTGACACGCACGATGAAAACGAATCTTCTGAAACATATGCTCCTGACGCTCCCGCTTTCGCTTCTGGCGACGGGATGCTCCACCGGAGAGGAACCGGACGCATCCCTCCCGTCACGAAGCAGCATCGAGGTGCGTTTCGAACTTCCCGCAGCGGACATCGACCTCCGCAAGACGCCGGCCGGCCGGAGCTCCGACGATGCCGTCGGCACGGTCACGGGCTATCGGTTCGAGGAGGGGCAGCTCCGCGAAATCGCAACGGGCGCCGAGAGCTCCGCCGACGGCGACCGCATCTTCCATCTCGCGGCACGCAAGGGCACGATGTACTTCGTCGCCAATCCCCCTGCCGGTGCGTTCGATGCCCTGCAGCCGGAATCGAGCACGCTCGACGAGTTTCTCGCAACCGCGGCCGCAACCGCGGCGATGACGGCCGACGGTCTGACAATGACCGGCCACGCGACGCTGCCGGAGACGGGGAGCGCCCCCATTGCCGTTACGCTGACGCGCAGTGTGGCCCGGCTCGACCTTGCGTCGCCCGACGCCGGCGTCGAGGTCCACAGCGTAGTGCTCCGCAACATAGCCGACCGCGGGTACGTCCATCCGCAACAGGGGCTCTCCACCCCGCAGTCGGCCGACAGTGGCGAGTTCCACAAGGAGTACGGCCGGAATCCGCTCTCGAACGGCAGCGAAACGTTGCTCTACCTGGCCGAGCAGAACGACACGCAGCTCACGGCCGAGGTGGTCGCCCGCTTCGGCGGCGGCTGGCACCGCACCGAGACGACGCTCCCGGCCGAAATACGCCGCAATACGACCTACAGGCTGGTGGTCCACGGCATGGGTACGGAGCTCAACGTCTCGATTGAAACGGACGGCTGGCAGACGGGCGATTCGACCGACTCGAACCCCGACCCCAAGGGGCTGATTGACCTCGAAGCCTCGGAACTTCCCGAAGGGGTCGCGGTCAACAGCCGGCGCGACACGGTGCGCATCACCCATGCCGAGAACCGCTTCCGGCTCGTGCTGAAGGCCGAGGCCGGCTCGGAAGTTCAGGTCGAAGGGAGTATCGACAGGGTGACGGTGACGCCCCAGGCCCTGACCCGCAATCTGACGCAGGTCGCCGCCGTTTCGGTCGAAAAGCCGCTGTTCATGCCCGACCGGCAGGAGGCATACATCTGCCTCGACCTGATACGCGACAACCTCCGTACGGGACGCATCGTGCTCATCTTCGAGGCGAACCCCATCAAGATGACCGGCCTGCTCTCCTTCGACGACAACGGGCTCTGCGACTTCGGCAAATACATCGACGGCGAACTGGCCACCATACGGATTCCCTCCGGAGCCAAAGCCCGGCTGGAGTTCGACGAGGGTGAGGACCCCTGGATGAAACTCGAATCCGCAGAGGAGGAGCTTCGCCTGCTTGGAGGCTGGAAGCCCAACGACCCGAAGGCCGACGGCCGGCCGCAGGAGGGAGACCTCGTGGTCGAGTTCAGCGACGGCACCCCGACCGAACGCTACACGATTCGCCGGGTCAACTGGGGGCTCCCGGTCGTCGAAATCGGACGCAACTGGTGGTGCAAGTACAACCTGCGCGGCAACGTGAAGCGCTTCGAGGAGCAGGTCCTGATTCAGGACGACCCGGCAACCGAAGAGCAGCTGGCCGACTTCCTGGCTACGTGCGACGACGATGTCCTGCTCGCGCTCATGGGCGACCAGTACCAGGGCGGCAACCCCGACGGACTGCCCCTGCGGCACGACGGAAGTCTCTTCTACTACGAAGGGATGCAGAGCACGGTCGGAAACTTCGGCACGCTGCCTCCCGACGAGATGGCTCCCGACGGATACCGCATTCCCGGCTATGCGGACTACAAGTTCTTCAGCGCCAACGACAACTTCAACCTCGGAGGCATCGGCGAACGGCCTTTCTGGAACAGCACGCAGGACCGGGTATGGATACGCATCATCGAACGCGAGGCGGAGTTTCTCGGTGCGTCGTACGGCAATGTCACCATCTACGAATTCACCGACGGCGCGAAGCACTGGGTGCTCTACGGTCTGGGCCATCAGTGGAGCATCACCCCGGGCGACATCGCCCGCAAGAATCTGCTGCTGGCCACCTGGGGCGACAGCGGCCGCACCTGGGGCATGGAGGGGTATGCCCAGAGCGACCGGGCCAACCAGAACTGGATGAAATTTTCGAGCCACAACACGACAAAAACCCGCTCTATCCGCTGCATCAAGACACCGGTGGAGTACATATACGAATAAACACCTTTCCCGACAAGGCCCCGAAAGGGGCGCAAAAAAAGACAACTAAAAACAACCAAATCAGAAAAAAAACAGAAAAGACCATGAAAACGATTGCAAAAGCAACCACCGCAGCACTTCTCATCTCGAACCTGGCCCTCGTAGCCTGCGCCGACAAGGAGCAGACGCCCGGAATGCCCGGTGCTGCAACCACCCTCACGGTTCGCATGGCCGATTACGCCAATACCGCCGAAGCGCTCGAGGGCGAGAACCAAATCACCGATTTCAAGGCCTGCATCTTCGAAGAGGGGCGCATGACGCACATCTACGAAAATATTCCCGTCTCGGGTTCGAGCTATTCGCTCCAGCTCGACAGCCACTCGGGCACGCTCTACGTCCTGGCCAATACGGGCGAACAGATTGACCTGTCGTCGCTCCAGAGCCAGTCGCTCAGCGAAGAGGAGTGGCTCAAGCAGAGCATGTCCATGCATGAGTCGGCACCCGTCCACTTCTTCACGGGCAGCGTGAAACTCGACGAGATGCCCAACTCGCAGACGTCGATTCCGGTGACGCTCAAGCGCGGCGTCGCACGATTCGACCTCCAGGTCAAGACCGCCGGTGCCTCCTCCATCAGGAGCATCACGCTGAAGAACACGGCCGAGAAGGGTCTGCTCTTCCCCACCGAAGAGACCCTTTCGCCCGACGGAGTCGAGCGTCGTGACGCCAGCGTGACATTCGACGAGCCCCTCACGGCCAACACTCCGGGCGTGCTGTATCTCTATGAGCAGCGCAACGAAGGCATCGAGGTGAGCATCGTGGCCGACATCGACGGCGTCGAGAAGACGCTCACCAAGGCACTCGAGGGCGACATCCGCCGCAATACGACCTATACGCTCACCGTGCGCAAGGATGTCATCGACGTTGCCGTCGACGTCACCCTGGACGAGTGGGAGGAGGGCAGCGACACGGAGCTGACCCCCGCCCGCCGATAACCGAGCAGAGACTCCGCACAAGGAGCCGACATTCAAACCCCGACAAAGATGACACTACGCACTATTCACATACGGTTCATTTCCGTTTTGGCCCTTCTCTCCGGTTTCGCGCCCTCCTGCACGAAGCCGGAGAGCGAGCCGACGGCCGCTCCCGCCGCGGGACAGAGCATCCGGGTGCAGATGGAGGGATTCGACGGTGCCGCGACCGCCCTTCCGGACGACGAGCGCATCGAGACGATGAACGCCTATCTCTTCGAGGCGGGCGTACTGACCCGATGCTACGAGAACCTGCCCGAAGCCGCAACGGGCTACGGGCTGCAGCTCGCGCGTCTTTCGGGCCGTCTCTACCTGGTCGCCAATGCCGGGGCCGACACCTACGGTTCGCCTCAGCCGGGGCTTTCGGAGAGCGAATGGCTCGCGCGCGGCATCGGGACGGCGCCGGGAGGTGAAGCCGTCCGCTTCGCTTCGGGATTGCTCGACCTGGACTCGCAGCCGGCAGGCACTACCCTGCTGCCGGTCGCGATGAAACGCGGCGTCGCACGGTTCGACCTGCGGATTCTGGTGGCCGGAGAGGCTTCGGTCGAGAGCATCGTCTTCGACAACATCGCCATCGAGGGTTCGCTCTTCGCCGCTCAAACGGCCCTATCATCCGAGAGCGGCCCGACCGGCGAGTTGCTCGTCCGGCCCGAAACACCCTTCACCGCGAGCCGCACGGGCATCGCCTACCTCTACGAGCAGGAGTCGTCCGTATCGGTCGTGCGCATCGAGGCTCTCATCGACGGCAAGTCCTACACGCTCGAAAAGAGCCTTCCGGCCGAGATTCGCCGCAATACCGTCTACACCGTCACGCTGCGGCGCAACATCGTCGATGCCGACGTGGAGCTCAACGTCGAGCCCTGGAACACAGGCGACGAGACGCCGGCGGTCCCCGACCTCGACCATTCGCTCACGGTCGACCTCGCCCGTTCGGAGATACCCGACGGGGTCATCGTTGCGGAGACACGGACCGAGCTGACATTTCCCCACATCCGGACCGAGATGGTACTTGCCATCGACTGCAACAACGAACTCGAGGTGCTTCCCGTCGAAGGATACCCGCTCACAATCGAGCCCCTCGCCGACGGGGGCAGCATCGAAGGCTTCAACCGCTTCCTCATCCGCAAGGACCTCTACGCGCCCGGCATGGAGGCGGAGCAGGTCGAGCTGCGCTTCCACCGCAAGGGGTTGACCAACAACTATCCCGAGGACCGCATCACGCTGCACCTAGAGGCCAACCCGAACGTCATCATCGGCGATTTGTCCTTCACGGGACCGGACTACGAGTTCGACTTCGGGCGTTACATCGACAACGAACTGGGCCGCATCCTGCTGGCCCCGGGCAAGGAGCTGGTCGCCGAATTCGACGAGGGCGAGGACCCGTGGATTGATATCTCGGCTGTCGAAGGCGAGGAGCGCGTCGTCCGTATCGTTGCCGGCTGGCGTCCCAACGACCCCACGGCCAACGGCCGCCGTCAGGCTGCGCGGCTCGTCATCCGCAACGCCTCTGACCTCTCGCAGCGCGAGGAGTACACCGTCGTGCGCCGCAACTGGGGACTCCCCGTCACCCGCTTCCACGGCGTCTGGTGGTGCAAATACAACGCACGGGGCAATTCGCGCGACTTCGAGGACCAAATCCTCTCGTCGGCCGACCCCGCCGCAATGGCCGGCATGAGCCTGTTCGACTACCTGACCTCCTGCCCGGCGGAGGAGTATTACGACCTCTGGTGCTGGGCCTACCAGGGCGAGAGCGGCAACGGGCTCAAGGTGGTCGACAGGAATGGGGTGCTGGTCATGGACAACTTCACCACGAACAACACCTCGAACATCAACCGGCTTCCGGCCGACGCCCTCTCGCCCGACGGCTACGAGCTGCCGACGATGGAGGAGTTCAACCGGATATTCGACGCCGCGGACTACGTCTGGCTGATGTGGGACGGTACGCACCGGCTGCGCGAGCCGTGGGAGGGCCACTCAATCATCTCCCGCCGGCAGAAGCGCCGCAACGACCTCACCATCGGGACGGTCAACGCCACCGACGTGATTTACATCTCAATGAAAAGCGCGGATTTCCCGGAGGACGAGGGTCTGACGTGGTACGGTCCCGGAGCGCAATGGAACGCCGACGGCATCAAGCACTCGAACCACTACAACAACATCCTCTTCTCGGTACACTCCCCGGCGGGACAGGGTTGGTTCATCACCGGCGGCATGAGCAACCTCTACCTGACGAAGAACGGCGCAGGCAACAACGACACGCGTATCCTGCGCTTCAAGAAGTCGCCCGTCGAGTACATCTACTGACACCCGCCCGGCGGAAAAAACCAATCCCCCGATACGTTTTCGGCGTATCGGGGGATTTTGCATGTCCCGTGCCGCAGAGGGCAATCCGGAGCCTGCGCCAGACGGCGCCGGTCTACCGGACCAGACCCAGTGCCGGTCAGTCGCCGAGGCGTACCTTGACCACGACGGGGAAGTGGTCCGACGGCGTACGGGCCCGGTACCTGCGATAGGAGACCTCCTTGGGGAACGACCCCGAACGGAGCACCTCGTCGCTGTCCTGTTCGGGAGTGCGGTAGGTGTCGGTCAACACGCCATAGGCCACGACGTCGACCGTCGGCGAAACGAAAACATGGTCGATACGGCTGTCGGTGAGCGCCTCCGTATCGAAATCGTTGAAAGTCCCGTTGGGAGCGTAACGGACATCGGCCACCCGGTAGGCATCGCGCAACGCCTCCGATTCGGCCAGCAGCGCATACATCGCATCGGTCTGGTCGACATTGAAGTCCCCGGTCAGGAAGTAGCACTCCCCGGGGTCGCACATCGTGCGGATGCGCTCGAGCACCAGGCGGCAGCTCTCGGCCCGGGCCTTCACCCCCACGTGGTCCATGTGAAGGTTGAAAAAGTGGAAGACACGGCCGCTCGTCCGGTCGCGGAAACGGCCCCACGTACAGATGCGGGGCAGCGCAGCGTCCCACCCCACGTTGGGACGGTCGGTAACCTCCGAGAGCCAGAAATGGCCCTCATCGAGCAGTTCGAAGCGCTCCTTGCGGTAGAAAATCGGCGCATATTCGCCCTCCGTCGCACCATCGTCGCGGCCGACACCTATATAGTTATAGTCGGGCAGGCGGTCGAGCATGTCGTGCAACTGGTCGTCGAGCACCTCCTGTGCTCCGAAGATGTCGAACCCCTGGAATTCGACAAGGCCGCAGACATAGGGGCAGCGGCGCTCCCAGCCGTTGCCGGCAGCCGCATCGCCGTCGTTGCGATAACGCACGTTGAACGATGCGACGGTCATCTGCTGACCCATCGCTTGCAATCCGCCGCACAAAAGCAGCATCCACAGCAGCAATCGTTTCATATCGGTTCTGGTTTTCGGGTTGTTTTGTGGTTACAAAGTTAACAAAATCCTGCCATTCACACCAATCCGAAGGAACTTCCGCACAAATCCGTTCTACTTTTTCAGCGAATGCTCGACCGTTTCGTATTTTTTTACTATCTTCGTTGCGCCCAACGGCAGCAACACGAGCGCTCCGCTCCCGTCCGTCGAATCCGACATTCCGGCCGCACACCTGCGCGGCAAGGGATGCCGGGCTGTGCAGCGTACGGGGGAAAGCCCGCAAAACCAAAAACGACTACAAAACAAACCTGAACAGCATGTACAGATACGACAGCCGAGTGGTCATCACCCTCGATGCAGGCGGCACGAACTTCGTTTTCGGCGCCATGCAGGCCAACAAATTCATCGTCGAACCCATCACGATGCCGTCGAATGCCCAGGACCTCGACCGTTGTCTCTCCACGATGGTCGAAGGTTTCCGTGCCATCATCGCCAAACTGGAGACCAAGCCCGTAGCCATCAGCTTCGCGTTCCCCGGCCCGGCCGACTACCGCAACGGCGTAATCGGAGGCTATCTGCCCAACTTCCCCTCGTTCCGCGACGGCGTGGCGCTGGGTCCCTTCCTCGAATACACGTTCGGCATTCCGGTCTTCATCAACAACGACGGTGACCTGTTCGCCTACGGCGAGGCACTCGGCGGAGCCCTTCCCGAGGTCAATGCCAAACTCGAAGCGCTCGGCAGCTCGAAGCAGTACCGCAACCTCATCGGCTACACCTTCGGCACGGGATTCGGCATCGGCATCGTCACCGACGGCGACCGGCTCCATGCGGGTGACAACTCCTGCGTGGAGACCTTCTGCCTGCGCCACAAGAAGATGCCCGACATCATCGTCGAGGAGGGCGTGGCCGTACGCGCCGTCAAGCGTGTCTACGGCGAGGCTTCGGGCGACGTGAACCACAACTTCGAGCCGAAGGACATCTGCGAAATCGCCGACGGGAAACGTCCGGGCGATGTCGAGGCGGCCAAGAAGGCCTTCGCCGAGTTGGGCGAAATCGCCGGAGACGCCATGGCGACGGCCGTTACGCTCATCGACGGCATCATCGTCATCGGCGGCGGCATCACCGCAGCCCGCAAGTACATCATGCCGAGCCTGCTGAAGGAGCTGCGCGGCAAAATACACACCCTCTCGGGCGATACGCTCAACCGGGTCCAGATGGAGGTCTTCGACCTGGACAACGAGGAGGAGTTCAAGGCCTTCGCCAAAGGCAACCAGCGCCCGCTGAAGGTCTACGGCACGGACCGCTATGTGGCCTACGACCCGATGAAGCGCGTCGGCGTGATGATTTCGAAGATGGGCGCAAGCCAGGCCATCTCGGTCGGCGCCTACGCCTATGCCCTCCACCAGCTGGACACCAACAACGAACAATAGCAGAACAACCCAATAGGAGAAAACCATGTATCCGTTCAAATTCAGACCCATTCTCAAGACCGTACTCTGGGGCGGCGAGAAGATAATTCCCTACAAACAGATTGAATCCGACCAGAAACAGGTCGGCGAAAGCTGGGAGCTTTCGGGTGTCAAGGGCAACGAATCGGTCGTTGCCAACGGCCCGCTGGCCGGCACCACCTTGCCCGAGCTGCTCGCAAACGAAAAGGAGCGTCTGCTCGGCAAGGCCAACTACGAGCGCTTCGGCAACGAGTTCCCGCTGCTCATCAAGTTCATCGATGCGCGCCAGGACCTCTCGATTCAGGTCCATCCCAACGACGAGCTGGCCTGGGAGCGCCACCGCTCGAAGGGCAAGACCGAGATGTGGTATGTGGTCGACGCCGACAAGGGTGCCCACCTCCGTTCGGGCTTCGCCAAGCAGGTGACCCCCGCCGAGTATGAGGCCAGCGTCGAGGACAACACCATCACCGACATCCTGAAGGATTACGAAATCCATCCGGGAGACCTCTTCTTCCTGCCGGCCGGCCGCGTGCACAGCATCGGCGCAGGCTCGTTCATCGCCGAAATCCAGCAGACGTCGGACATCACCTACCGCATCTACGACTTCAACCGCAAGGGTGCCGACGGCAAACCCCGCGAGCTGCACACCGAGCTGGCCAAGGGCGCCATCGACTACACCGTGCTGCCCGACTACCGCACGCACTATACGGCTGCCGCCAACGAACTTACGGAGCTTGTTTCGTGCCCCTACTTCACCACGTCGCTCTGCGAGCTGAACGAGGAGAAGACGTTCGATTTCGCGTCGCTCGACTCGTTCGTGGTCTTCATCTGCGTCGAAGGCAAGGGCACGGTCGAGGACAACGAAGGCAACAGGCTTGAGGTTCATCAGGGCGAAACGCTCCTGCTCCCGGCCACGACCCGCTCGCTGCGCGTCGCACCCGAGGGAACGCTCAAGTTCCTGACCAGCTGGATAGCATAAAACCACGGTTCTTTATTTGGTAAAGTGCCGAAAAAAAGCTACCTTTAGAGTCCGAAACAACGGGTTCGAACCATGAAAGGTAGACTTGCCATCCGCCTTTGTGCAAAGTATTGCTCGAAGGTCTTCCGCACCGCGGAACAGTGCGCATCCGCAGCTTCGGGCGTGAGCCCGATGCAGGTTGCCGCAGCGGTCGATGGCAGGATTGCAACCCCTTTCCCCGGCCTGTCCGGCGTCGAAAAGCGTTACAATCAGCTCGTCCTCCACTGAAGGAGGTGCCGGGCTGATTTTTCGCATGTATGCCCGGGTACTCCCGCCCGGAGCAGGAAGAGGCAGCCGCCCCTCCAGCCCGGGCAACCCCAGGTAAGAAGGGAGAAAGGGGCATGCGGAGGAGACAAGGGCGCGGGCAGGCCGCCTATGCGAACGGCTGCCCCGCGCAGATGGCCGCCGAGCCTCGGGTCAGAAACCGACCCTCCGGAGCAGCGGCCGCCGGGCCACAGGTCCGAAACCGACCCTCCCGGACAGCCATGGTCCGACGGCCCCCGGTTGAAAAAAGACAGAACGTATGAACGACAGACTCGTATCGATTGCGTCGCAATTCGCACTGGAAGGTGAAATCCTCGACATCACACCCGTCGGCGAGGGCTTCATCAACGACACCTACCGTATCCACACGGTGGGCAGCGCCCCGGATTACATCCTCCAGCACAAGAACGGCAACATCTTCAGGGACGTGCCGGCCATGATGGAGAACATCCGCAGGGTCACCGAGCATATCCGCCGCAAGGTGATTGCCGCAGGCGGCGACCCCGACCGCGAAGTGATGCGCGTCATCCCGACGCGTACGGGCCGGCTCTGCCACCGCGATGAAGGGGGCGAGCATTGGGCCGCGACGCTCTTCATCGACGATACGGTCACCTACGACCGGGCCGATTCGCCCGCGCTGGCCCGCATGGGCGGCATCGGCATCGGGCATTTCCAGTCGCAGCTGTCCGACTTCGACGAGCCTCTGGCCGAAACCATCCCCGGGTTTCACGACATCCGCCACCGCTTTGCGCAATGGGACCGGACGCTCTCGCTCGATGCAGCGGGCCGCTGCCGCGAAGCAGCCGAGGAAATCGGATGGATTGAATCCCGGCGCGACGAGATGCTTGCCTTCTGGCGATTGGTCGAGGAGGGAGTCATTCCCCGCCATGTAACGCACAACGATACGAAAATCAGCAACTTTCTCTTCGACCGGCAAGGCAACGTGCTCTGCGTCATCGACCTCGACACGGTGATGAATTCCACGTCGCTCAACGACTTCGGCGACGCCATACGCACCTACGCCAACACGGGCGCCGAGGACGACCGCGACCTCGCGCGCATCGGAATGTCGATGGAGTTCTTCACGGCCTATACGGACGGCTATCTGTCGCAGCATGCCCGCGAACTTTCCGAGGCGGAGAGAGCATATCTGGCCTTCTCGGCCCGTTATATCACCTATGAGCAGGTGCTCCGCTTCCTGATGGACTACCTCAACGGAGACACCTACTACAAAATCCGCAGCGCCGACCACAACCTGGTCCGCACGCGCGCCCAGTACCGCCTGCTCCGCAGCATGGAGGAACAGTACGGCGCCATGTGCGAAGCGGTACGGGAACTGAACGCAAAATACAACCGATAAGATGAAGATAAAGCACCTCAAACCATTCGATGCGACGGACTCCCGAGCCATGGAGGCCGCCTTCGACGGCATCGAGCCGCAGCCGATAGCGTGCTGCAACTGGCCCGAAGAGTATCCCTATACGCCCGAAGTCTCGTTCCGCATGTTCCATACGGGCGACAAGCTCTGGCTGCGCTTCGACGTTGCGGAGCGCTACACCAAGGGCGAAGTGACGGAGGACAACGGCCGTGTCTGGACCGATTCGTGCGTGGAGTTCTTCCTCGCGCTCGACGATACGGGCTACTACAACTTCGAGACGACCTGCACGGGACGCCTGCTGCTCGCTTTCCGCAAGGAGCGCGAACATCCGACCCATGCCACGTCCGACATCCTCGGCCGCATCGGACGCTACCCCTCGCTCGGCCGCGAAACCTTCGCCGAACGCGAGGGCGACAACCGCTGGTCGACGGTGCTGGCTATCCCGGCCGACGTGCTCTTCCGCCACAACGTGCACACATGGGGCGGCGTGCGGGCGACGGCCAACCTCTACAAGTGCGGCGACGAGCTCTCGCACCCGCACTTCCTCTCGTGGAAGCCGATTGAGAACCACAAACCCGACTTCCACCTCCCCCGCTTCTTTGCGGACATCGAATTCGACGAATAGTTACTAAATAATTACCACCATGAACAACAGCAAGTATTCACTTCCGAAGGACGGCGGACTTATCGAAAGCTCCGCCCCCCGCGACATCATCCATCGCTACGAGAAGATTCGCACCTCGGTCTACGAGAACGAATATCTGGGTGTGCAGTATGTCGCCGACGTCATCGTGAAGATGATTCGCAACCACAACGAGAACCACTGCTCGAACGAGGTCTATGACGAGAACACGCCGTTCGTGCTGGGTCTGACCACCGGCCGCACGCCGCTGGGCCTCTACCACGAACTGGTGAAGCGTCACCAGGAGGGTGAGGTCAGCTTCCGCAACGTTGCAGTCTACAGCCTCGACGAGTTCTACCCCATCAAGTCGACCGAGCAGCAGAGCCGCAACTTCCGCATCCACGAAGATTTCCTCAACCACATCGACATCCTGCCCGAGAATATCCACATCCCCGACGGCACGATTTCCGAGGACAAGGTATCGGAATACTGCTCCTCGTACGACAATGCGGCCCGCCACATCGACCTGATGATTATCGGCGTGGGCGAGAACGGACAAATCGGCTTCAACGAGCCGGGCGCCTATGCCAAGTCGCGCACGCGCCTGGTACAGCTCAACTACGACACGCGCAAGGTGCAGTCGAGCGCCTTCTACGGTCTGGAGAACACGCCCAAGATGGCCATCACGATGGGTATCGGCACCATCATGCGCGCCAAGAAAATCATCCTCATGGCCTGGGGCGAGGACAAGGCCGAGGTCATCCAGAAGGTAGTCGAGGGCGAAATCACGCCGATGCTTCCCGCCTCGAACCTGCAGGCCCACCCCGATATCGAGGTGGTCATCGACGAGAACGCAGCCCATCAGCTCACCCGCGAGCAGACCCCGTGGAAGGTCGGCCCCTGCAACTGGACGCCGAAATTCGTCCGCAAGGCCGTCGTATGGCTCTGCGGCGTGGTCAACAAGCCGATTCTGAAGCTCACCTACAAGGATTACATCGAGAACTCGCTGGGCGAACTGCTCGAACAGGGACGCACCTACGACCAAATCAACATCGACGTATTCAACGACCTGCAGCACACCATCACCGGATGGCCCGGCGGCAAGCCCAACGCCGACGACTCGACGCGTCCCGTTTCGTCGAAGCCCTTCCCCAAGCGCGTGGTCATCTTCTCGCCCCACCCCGACGACGACGTGATTTCGATGGGCGGTACGTTCATCCGCCTCGTACAGCAGGGCCACGACGTACACGTCGCCTACGAGACGTCGGGCAACGTAGCCGTTCACGACGATGTGGTCGTCCAGAATATCGACACTTCGCGCGAACTGGGCTATGCCGACCACTACGACGAGGTGAAGCGCATCATCGCCGGCAAGAAGAAGGGCGAACCCGAACCGCGCGCACTGCTCGACCTGAAGGGCTCGATTCGCCGCGCCGAGGCTCGTGCCGCCGTTCGCTCGTTCGGCCTGAATCCCGACACCAACGCCCACTTCCTCAACCTGCCGTTCTACGAGACAGGCGGTATCAAGAAGGGACAGCTCACCGAGAAGGATATCGACATCATCGTCAAGCTGCTGCGTGAAATCAAGCCTCACCAGATTTACGCCGCCGGCGACCTTGCCGACCCGCACGGAACGCACCGCACCTGCATGGAGGCTGTTTTGGGCGCATTGGAGGTGGTCAAGGATGACGATTGGCTCAAAGATTGCCATCTGTGGCTCTATCGGGGCGCCTGGATGGAGTGGGACCTCGGTATGGTTGACATGGCCGTGCCTCTGTCGCCCGACGAACTCATCAAGAAGCGTCATGCCATCTACCGCCACCTCTCGCAGAAGGACATCGTGCCCTTCCCGGGCAGCGACTCCCGCGAATTCTGGCAGCGGGCCGAAGAGCGTACGCAACACACGGCGCACCTCTACGACCAGCTGGGCATGGCCGAGTATCAGGCCATCGAGGTCTTCGTCAAGATGTTCTAAGCGTCGCCGAAACAACTGAAAAACAAACAATAACCGGGCGCGGAATACTCTTCCCCGGAACCGGAACGCCTCCGTCCGTCGACTGAAAGCACCACGCTCAGGGCCAACGGATGGGGATACCGGACCTCGGAACGAATCCCCGCCAAAAAAAGAGACACCATGCGAGTAATTATCGAAAACACCCCGCAGCAGGTAGCGCAGTGGACTGCCCGTTACATCGTCGAGCAGATTCGACTCAAAAGCAAACTCACCTCGTCGCCCTTCGTACTGGGCCTCCCGACCGGCTCGACGCCGCTGGAGACCTACAAGGAGCTTATCCGCCTCTACAAGGCAGGCGAGGTGTCGTTCAAGAACGTCATCACCTTCAACATGGACGAATATGTGGGTCTTCCGGAGGAGCATCCCGAGAGCTACCACTCGTTCATGTGGAACAACTTCTTCCGCCACATCGACATCGTCCCCGAGAATGTCAACATCCTCAACGGCAATGCCGAAGACCTGGTCAAGGAGTGCGCCGACTATGAGGCGCGCATCGAGGAGGCCGGCGGCATCGACCTCTTCATGGGCGGTGTTGGCGAAGACGGCCACCTGGCCTTCAACGAGCCCTTCTCGTCGCTCCAGTCGCGCACGCGCATCAAGACGCTGACCACCGACACCATCCAGGTCAATGCCCGCTTCTTCGGCGGCGACACGCGTCTGGTCCCGAAGACGGCGCTGACCGTAGGCGTTGCCACCGTGCTTTCGGCCAAGAAGGTCATCATCCTCGCCACGGGCCACAAGAAGGCACGTGCCGTACGCCACGGCGTTGAGGGCGGATACAACCATCAGTGGACCATCTCGGCACTGCAGGTTCACCCCAACGGCATCATCGTCTGCGACGATGCCGCCGCCGAGGAGCTCCGCGTCTCGACCTACCGTTACTTCAAGGACATCGAGAAGGACACGCTGCTCTAAGGAGGGCGGAGGCGCCCCGAAGGCGCACCACACACAGATGCGAGGCGGCTGCCGTTGGCAGCCGCCTCGCTGCAATCAGAAAGGAAGACCCGCGGCTCTTTACGGACAGAGGAGCTGCGGGCTTTTCGCATACCCGCCGGAACACACCCGTCGAGCGGAGGTTTGGACGGAAGACAAACGGGGAGGCGCTTGCCGTACGGATGAGAACACGCCAGCGGCCGTGTGGCAGAGCGAGGCTGCGCGCCGCGCACAAGGGCAAATAGACCGCAGGGAAGTGAAGACGGTCGCTCCGGAGCGGACCAAAAACGGACGACGGAGCCAATCGACGCGGGAGGGGGTATAAAAAAGACCCCCGCCGCATCCGATGCGGCAGGAGTCGATTCAAGCCCGTTGCAATACCGCCGCAGGACGGCATCCGCACGGCTACTTCCCGTAGGCGAGGTTGTCGATGGCGAAGTAGTAGGGGCACATCGTATCCTCGGTCTCGACCGTGAAGGTCATGCTCGTAACCGTCCCCAGCGACGAGAGGTCGAGGGTCTCCCAGCCCGACTGCACCGTACCCGATGCCTGGTCGGCCATCACGAACTTCACTTCACCGGTCTTCGTCTCACCGTTGTAACCCGTGATGACACCCTTCACGTCGGCAATCGATGTTGCGCCATCCGTGTAATAGAGGTAGAAATAGGTGGTGTTGGCTACGGCAATCGACTTGGGGCTGACAGCCGTTGCGAAACGCACGAGCGGAATGCCGTAGGGGTCGCCGGTCCAGGCGCCATAGTAGGCAACGGCAAACTGCGACGAACCGTCGGCACCGCTGGTGGCATAGACGCTCTTGTCGTTGGTATAGTCCGGCGTGGTCATGTCGGTGTGGTTCGAAATGACGAAACCGTTCCACGTATCGTAGGCCCAGCCAAGTCCTACATAGTCGGTGAAGAGCGAATAGAACGAGGCGTCGCCCTCGGTATAGAGCGCATCGTAGAAATAGAGCGAACCCTCACCGAAATAGTCGCTCTCGGCGTCATCCTCGGTCAGCAGACGGGCCTCGGGCTTACCCCAGATAAAGCCCTCGTCCCCCAGATTGGCATCCTCGAAATCGACTACATAGGTCTTCGGTTCCGCACCCTCGTTGTCCGAATCGGAACATCCGGCAAAGGCCAGAGCGGCACAAGCCATAAGGAAAAGTTTTTTCATTGCATCAGATATTTTTGGTTAAACATTGATTGCGGCGGCATACCACGGAACAGTTCCGTACTCCGGAACCGAACTCTTTTTCCGCCCGCATCAGCAACCGACGACTCTCGGATATGATTCGTTGAAACGACCTGATGTCCGACCACTCCGTTCACCCGCAGAATGCGTTCGAAAAAAGACTTCCCTCCGGAAGATGCAAGGCAGGTCTTCTGGCTCATTCCGAACGCAATGCCTTCCCGGCCTCCAAAGACCAGTGGCAAAGAGTATTGCGTCTGTTCTGGAACTTACAGCAGCGGGAACTGCTGCCGAATTTCACGGCATTCCCATTTAATCACGTCGAGCAGTTGAGAACTCTTTGTGAACCATTGCAGTGCAAATTTAGAAAATAAATTCGTATCTTTGCCGCGCAAACAAAAAATATTTGGAAATCATGAAACACGCATACGTATTTCCGGGTCAGGGAGCTCAGGCCGTAGGCATGGGCAAGGACCTCTACGAACACGTACCCGAAGCGAAGGCCCTCTTCGAGCAGGCCAACGAGATTCTCGGCTTCCGCATCACCGACATCATGTTTGCCGGCACGGACGAGGAGCTCAAGCAGACCAAGGTAACGCAGCCGGCCGTATTCCTCCACTCGGTCATCATGGCCAAGGCTCTGGGTGTGAAGCCCGACGCCGTTGCGGGACACTCGCTGGGCGAGTTCTCGGCACTGGTCGTTGCCGGAGCACTCTCGTTCGAGGACGGTCTGAAGCTCGTCTCGAAGCGTGCGATGGCCATGCAGGCCGCATGCGAGGCACAGCCCGGAACGATGGCCGCCATCCTCGGTCTGGAGGACAAGGTTGTCGAGGAGATTTGCTCGTCGATTGACGGCGTGGTCGTTGCAGCCAACTACAACTGCCCGGGCCAGCTGGTTATCTCGGGTGCCGTCGAGGCTGTCGAGGCTGCCTGCGAGAAGGCCAAGGCCGCAGGTGCGCGCCGTGCGCTGCGTCTGCCCGTGGGCGGTGCGTTCCACTCGCCGCTGATGGAGCCCGCCAAGCAGGAACTGCAGAAGGCCATCGAGGAGGCTCCCTTCCAGACGCCGAGCTGCCCCATCTACCAGAACGTCGATGCGAAACCCTATACGGACCCCGCACAAATCAAGGCCAACCTGATTGCCCAGCTGACGGCTCCGGTGCGTTGGACCTACATCGTGAAGAACATGCTGGCCGACGGTGTGACGGAGTTCACCGAGCTCGGTCCCGGCACGGTGCTTCAGGGTCTCATCAAGAAGGTGAACAACGAAGTGGCTGTCGAATCGAAATCGACGCTCTGAGCCGCTCCGAAGTGACTCATATCGAGGGAGGGTCTGGCAATCAGATCCTTCCTTTTTTATTTAAGGTGCTTTCGCGATGAAATATATTAAATTTTATTAAAATATATTGGAGTTTTTAATAATTCTTATTATATTTGCCGAAGTTCGGTTAAAATAATGAGATAAAGGAATGGCATCGCTGACAGAATTCTTCAACAAGCACGAAGATGATGCGTTGAAAGGCATCACGCACAAAAACAGCATCATCAAACGCAATATCATTGCCCACATGGCCATCAACGGCGAATGCACGCTGTCGGAACTGACCAAGGAGCTGCATATCAGCGTGCCGACCATCACCAAACTGGTGCAGGAACTCGTCGACGAGAACATCGTGACCGACCTGGGCAAGGTCGAGACTCCGGGCGGACGTCGTCCCAACATCTTCGGACTGGCCAATTCGGCCATCTACTTCGCGGGGGTCAGCGTCAGCCGTGACAAGATGACCTTCCTGATTACCGACCTGCAGAACAATATCATCAAGGAGGAGTACGACAGTTCGTTCGAGCTGCTCGACCGTCCCCAGTGCCTCGAACGCATCTGCAGCAACATCGAACACTTCATCGACACCTGCGGCATCGACCGCAGCAAGATTCTGGGTGTCGGCGTCTGCATGACGGGCCGCGTCAACCCCGACACGGGCCGAAGCTACAAATACTTCACCTCGAGCGAACAGTCGCTGCGTGACATCCTCGAAACACGGGTGGGCATCCGCGTACTGCTCGAGAACGACACGCGTGCACGCTGCTATGCGGAGTACACCTGCGGCAAGTCGAAGGAGGACAGCGACGTGCTCTACCTCCATCTGGGCCGCGGCGTGGCCATCGGCATCGTCGTCGACGGCAAGCTCTACTACGGCAAGAGCGGTTTTGCGGGCGAGTTCGGCCACATTCCCTTCTTCGACAACGAGCTCATCTGCTCGTGCGGCAAGAAGGGCTGCCTCGAAACGGAGGTCTCGGGTATCGCCATCGAGGACAAGATGTGCCACCTGATTGAAAACGGCCGCAACACCATCCTCAAGGAGAAGTACGACCAACAGAAGAGCATCCACATCGACGACATCATCGCCGCAGCCAAGAACGACGACAACCTCTCCATCGAACTCATCGAGGAGGCGGGCGAAAAGGTGGGCAAGGCCGTGGCCTTCCTCATCAATACGTTCAACCCCGAAACGGTCATCGTAGGCGGCAACCTCGCAGCGGCCGGCGACTACATCATGCTGCCGCTCAAGTCCTCGACCAACAAGTATTCGCTCAACCTGGTCTACAAGGATACGAAGTTCCGCGTATCGAAGATGAGCGACAACGCCAACGCCTGGGGTGTGGCGATGCTCATCCGCAACAAAATCATCGGACTCTGACAACGACATCCGAAGCGGGCGCCGCACTCCGCCTCCAATCGAAGACCATGAAACTCGAAGGCCAACACATCCGCCTGCGCGCCGTCGAACCCGACGACGTCGAGCCGATGTATCGGTGGGAGAACGACCCCGCGGTCTGGCGCGTCAGCGGCACGCTGGCCCCCTTTTCGCGCCATCAGCTGGTGCGTTTTGTCGAGGAGCAGCAGTTCGATATCTACCAGACCCGCCAGATGCGGCTCATCATCGAAACCGTCAGAGAGAGTGAAGCGGTCGGTGCGCTCGACCTCTTCGAATTCGACCCGCAGCATCGCCGGGCAGGCGTCGGAATCCTGGTCCACGACCCGGCGCACAGGAGCAGGGGCATCGCCACGGAGGCACTCGGGCTGCTGATTGCCTATGCCCGCGAGGTGCTGGGGCTCCATCAGCTCTGGTGCGGCGTCACGGCCGGAAACACAGCCAGCCTCGCACTCTTCACCCGGGCCGGATTCATCGAAACGGGACGCCGCCGCGACTGGCTCTGGACTCCGGACGGATATTGCGACGAGGTGATGCTGCAGCGGATTCTCTGACGCGGGAGAAGCACCACTTTGCACGGCCCCAGCGGCCATGGCCCGCGCACACGCCCCCGCCCGCCGAACAGACCGGCAACCCAGCCACACAAAAACCGGAACCCTCGCCAGGTTCCGGTTTTTCCATCTATTATTGCATCGCGGACTGCTATTCGAGTCGGCGCGAGCCGTCCGAGATGACAACGTCGTAGACCTTCGGCTCATGACCGTAACGGGCCGCAAACTTCTCCCGGGCCGTTGCGATAAAGCTGTCGTAAAGCTCCTCCTTGACCAGGTTGATGGTACAGCCGCCGAAACCGCCGCCCATGATGCGCGAGCCGCTCACGCCGCAGGACTCGGCCACCTCGACCAGGAAGTCAAGCTCCTCGCACGACACCTCGTAATCCTTCGACATGCCCCAGTGCGTCTCGTACATCCGGCGGCCGACCGTCTCGTAATCGCCGCGCTCCAGCGCATCGCACACATCGAGCACACGGCGCTCCTCGCCGATGACGTAACGGGCACGCTTGTAATCCTCCTCCGAAATCCGCTCCTTCACCGCATCGAGCTGCTCCATCGTGGCGCCACGCAGGAACTCCTGCCCCAGCTCACGGGCAACCCGCTCGCACGAAGCCCGCCGGTCGTTATAGGGCGAGCCCACGAGCTCGTGCTTCACGCGCGAATCGACCAGCACAAGCCGGTATCCCTTCGGGTCAAAGGGGAAGTAGGCATACTCGAGCGAACGGCAGTCGAGGCGAATCAGGTTGCCCTTCTTGCCGAAGACCGAAGCGAACTGGTCCATGATGCCGCAGTTGACGCCGCAGTAGTTGTGCTCGGTTGCCTGGCCGATTTTCGCCAGTTCGAACTTGTCGATTCCGCACTGCCACAACTCGTTGAGTGCAAAGGCATAGGTCGATTCGAGCGCTGCCGACGACGACATGCCGGCTCCCAGAGGCACGTCGCCCGCGAAAACCGTATCGAAACCGCCAATATGACCGCCGCGCTTCTGCACCTCGCGGCAGACACCGAAGATGTAGCGCGCCCACGACTGCTCGGGTTTGTCCTCCTCGCGAAGGCCGAACTCCGAGGCCTCGTTCATATCGAGCGACCACGCACGCACACGCTCCGTCCCGTTGGGACGAATCGCCGCCACAATCCCCTTGTCCACGGCTCCGGGGAAAACGAAACCGCCGTTGTAGTCCGTATGTTCGCCAATCAGGTTAATGCGCCCGGGCGAAGCGAAGAGCGATGCGCCCTCGCCGTAGAGCTCCCGGAACTTGCCGATTACTTTCTCTTTCATAGGTAATGATTTTGGTTGGATTCAAACTATACGAAGGTAGGCATTTTTTCCGATATCCGAAAACGACTGCCGCAAAACTTGCGAGGGCTGCCCCATTGGCCTGCTCCGCCCCACTCGCCTCCCCCCCCCGAGAGAGCGGACCTCGCTCGCCTCCCCCGTAAGCGAGCGGACCTCCGCCGGCCTGTGCGCCGCTCTTCCCAGGCGCCGGTCCGATGACAAAACGATGAAACGTGGCCGTGCATTCCGTTTTTTGTTGCATGTTGTCAAATTTTCGCTATCTTTGTTTTAAGTTTCGTTTTGTAATCATTCAACCGACAAATACCATGAAAAAACTTTCGATTCTTTTCATCCTGCTGGCAATCGGAGCAGGCACAGCCCTGGCCCAGCCCAAGGTCATCGCCCATCGAGGCTACTGGGAGACCCCCGGCTCGGCCCAGAATTCGCTCACCGCATTCATCAAAGCCGACTCAATCGGCGTTTTCGGTTCTGAAATCGACGTATGGCTTACGGCCGACGACCGTCTCATCGTCAACCACGACCGCATCTTCAAGGGGACGGACATCGACATGGAGCGCTCGACGCAGCGCGAAATCTGCAACATCGTACTGCCCAACGGCGAGAACATCCCGACGCTGGACGCCTATCTGAGACTCGTGGCATCGAAGCCCGACACCCGGCTGATTCTCGAGATGAAGTCGCTTTCGGACCTGAACCGCGAAGACCTCGCCGCTGAAAAAATCGTCAAGTCGCTTCGCAAATACGGTCTTGTCGAGCGCACCGACATCATTGCCTTCTCGCTCAACGCATGTCTGGCTTTCAAGAAGCTGCTTCCCGACTCGAAAATCTACTACCTCGACGGCGACCTCGCTCCCAAGAAAATCAAGAAACTCGGCCTGGCCGGCATCGACTATTCGGTGAAGGTGCTCCGCAAGCACCCCGAGTGGGTTGAGCAGGCCCACAAGCTGGGACTCGAGGTCAATGTCTGGACCGTGGACGAGGAGGAAGACATGCGCTACTTCATCGACCTGGGCGTCGACTACATCACCACCAACTTCCCCGAACAGCTGCAGCAGCTGCTCGGGCAGAAGTAACCGTACGGCACGCCGCCCCGCAACGGAGAGCGACAAAAAGCGGAAGCCCCCGAAAAGGGGGCTTCCGCTTTTTCATGCATTCACCAATCGGGGCATCGATTCCACCGGTTCTTTTGTCGGCAGCCGCTCCGCAAACGCCGCTCCGCAAACGCCGCCGCAACTTGGGCAGCCGCCCTGCCCCGGCAAAGCCTCCGCACATTTTACTCAGCAGAGATTCTCCTTAAGAGTCGGGCATCCGGCCATCTTATCTGCCATCCTACCTCAAAGCCTCGGCACATTCTCCGCCGCGGGAACTTTCCGCCGGATTCAGGCACCCGGCCGTCTCACTCCGCCCTGCCGGCCGGGACCTTCGCATTTTGGTCCGGAACCTCGCTGCGGCACAAAAGATGCCGTTATCGGAGCCATGCAACACAACAGCCCGCTCTCCACCAGCACATCCCAAAGGACGGAAGACCGCCCGACACGGCGGCCCCTCCGTGCGACCGGCAAGGGAGGGAATGCCCCCTCGGGGCATCCGTCAGGCCTCGACCACACGCACCTCGATGCCGCGCTCACGCAAAGCCTCGAGGAAATGGGGCTGCGCCTTGCTGTCGGTGATGACCATGTCCACCGAATCGAGGCTGCAAATCCGGCTGAAGCCGCGTCGGCCGAACTTCGAGCTGTCGGCCAGCACGATGACCTTCTGCGCCGAATTAATCATCACGCCGTTGAGCGCCGCTTCGAGCAGATTGGTCGTCGTCAGACCGCACTCAAGATCGATGCCGTCGACTCCCATATAGAGCTTGCTGCAGTTGAAATGCTTGAGCATCTCCTCGGCGAAGGGGCCGACGACCGACACCGAGCTGCTGCGCGTAATGCCGCCAAGCTGGATTACGTCGATATTCGATTTCTGCGAAAGAATCGAGGTAACGGGTACCGACGAGGTAATGACCGTCAACCGCCCCACCGGTTCGATTTCGTGGGCCAGAAAGGCTACCGTCGTACCCGAGGCGATGATAACCGAATCGTCGTGCTCGAGCAGCCGTGCCGCCTCGGTTCCGATGGCCCGCTTCTCGGCCACGTTGCGCTTCTCCTTCTCGTTCACGTGGCGGTCGCTGATATAGGGGCTGATGAGAATCGCACTGCCATGCGTACGGTAAAGTTTCTTCTGCGACTCGAGGTAGGAGAGGTCCTTGCGGATGGTCACCTCCGACACTTTAAACATTTCGGCCAGCTGCGTTACCGAAATCGACCCATGCTGTTGCAGCAACGCCAGAATGCGGCTGTGCCGCTCGGGCAGACTCAACAGCGACTCTTCTCCGATTTTATTATTCATTCGAAAGCGTTTTTCGATTATTATTTACGCTAAGATACGAAAATATATTCGGAAATCGAAACTCGGGAGCCCAAAATAACGGTACAATTGTCATTTCAGAACAAATTTTAGTTATATTTTGAAATAAAAGGGAAAATATTTTGAAATACAAAAAATCATAACTACTTTTGTTGCGAAACGAAATTCATAAACCTATGAAAAGATCAACCCAACTCGAAAAATTATCCGAAAAAGGAAAAATCTGGGATATGGTCGTAGTGGGCGGCGGTGCCACCGGCCTGGGTGTCGCAGTCGACGCCGCATCGCGCGGATACAGCGTTGCATTGCTCGAAAAGACCGACTTCGCCAAGTGCACCTCCAGCCGCAGCACCAAGCTTGTCCACGGAGGCGTGCGCTACCTCCAGCACGGCGACGTCATGCTCGTACTGGAAGCCCTGCGCGAACGAGGCCGCATGAAGGCCAACGCCCCCCATCTGGTCAAGGACCAGGCGTTCGTCATCTCGAACTACAGCTATTGGGACAACTTCCTCTATTTCTGCGGTCTGACCTTCTATGACATGCTCTCGTTCGGCTTCGGATACGGACGGTCCAAGTTCATCTCGGCCAAGAAGGTGATGAAATACATCCCCACCTCCGTCGAGAAGGGTCTCAAGGGCGGCGTCGTATACCACGACGGCCAGTTCGACGACTCGCGCATGGCCGTCAACCTGGCCCAGACCTGCGTCGAGCAGGGCGGCGTGGTCGTCAATCAGGCAACCGTCACCGGAATCCTCCACAATGCCGAAGGCAAGGTGAGCGGCGTGAAGTTCTCCGACAACCTCTCGGGCAAGGAATACATACTCAATGCACGCAGCGTGGTCAATGCCGCCGGATGCTTCGTCGACGACATCATGCACATGGACAGCCCCGAGCACCGCAAGATGGTGACCCCGAGCCAGGGCGTACACCTCGTGCTCGACATGAAGTTCCTCCAGAGCGACTACGCCATCATGGTGCCGAAGACTTCGGACGGCCGCGTGCTCTTCGCCGTACCCTGGCACGACAAGGTTGTCGTGGGCACCACCGATATCGTACGTCCCACGGCCGAGGAGGAGCCCAAACCGCTCAAGGAGGAGATTGACTTCATCCTGGGCACGGCCGGTCTCTACATGAATCCCGCGCCGACCTACAAGGATATCCTCTCGGTATTCGCCGGACAGCGCCCACTGGCCGCACCCAAGAAGGAGGGCAAAAGCACGAAGGAGATTTCGCGCAGCCACAAAATCATCGTCTCGGACAACGGTCTGGTGACCATCACCGGCGGCAAGTGGACCTCCTACCGCCTCATGGCCGAGGACACGGTCGACCGCGCCATCCAGGTTGCCGGACTTCCCGCCCGCAAGTGCGTCACCAAGAAGCTCCACATCCACGGCTACCGTCCGAAACCCAACCTGAAGGACCACATGTATGTCTACGGCAGCGACGAGCCGAAGATTCTCGACCTCATCCGCCAGCAGCCCGAACTGGGCGAAAAGCTCTCGCCGAAGTTCGACTACACGATGGCCGAGGTCGTCTGGGCCGTACGCGAGGAGATGGCCATGACGCTCGAGGACGTGCTGGCACGCCGCGTGCGCATGCTCTTCGTCGACGCCCGCGAGGCCATGGCGGCCGCCCCGAAGGTCGCTGCGGTCATCGCCCGCGAACTGGGCCGCGACAAGGCCTGGGAAGAGGAGCAGGTGAAAAATTTCACGGAACTGGCAAAAAGTTATATCTTTGAGCAGAAATAACCGGCCGTTCCGCTCTCGTACCAACAACGATTAACCGATACGGGTCCGCCGGAGAGTTCCGCCGGACCCGTTTGAACGAAAACCCGACTCATGTTCAGCTTTTTCAATCCACCGGCCCCGAAACCCCTCCTTCCGGCCGACAAAATCGACAAACGCTACCGCCAGATGCGACTGCGCGTCTTTCTGGGCGCCTTCATCGGCTACGCGGCCTACTACCTGGTCCGCAAGAACCTCTCGCTCGCCGCTCCCGGCATGATTGAGGCGGGGCTGCTCGACAAGGCCAGCGTCGGCATCGCCGGCTCGGCCATCTCGATTGCCTACGCCTTCAGCAAGTTCATCATGGGCAGCCTCTCGGACCGTTCCGACGCCCGCAAGTTCCTGGTCGTCGGTCTGATTCTCTCCTCGCTGCTGATGATTGGCACGGGACTGTTCCCCTACAGCCACACCAATCCTGGACTCAACGTCACGGTGGTCTTCCTGCTGATGCTGGCCATCGGCTGGCTGTCGGGCATGGGCTGGCCTCCGTGCGGCCGCATCATGGCCCACTGGTTCTCGCAGAACGAGCGGAGTTTCAAGATGTCGGTCTGGAACACCTCGCACACCATCGGCAGCGGTTCGCTCGGTCTGCTGGTCACTCTGGGCGTAGGTATCTTTCTGAGCTGCGGCTGGGGCGACACGTGGCGCGCCGCCTTCATCTTCCCGAGCTGCATCGCCCTGCTGCTGGCACTCTTCTGCTGGTGGGCGCTGCGTGACACGCCGCAGTCGTGCGGTCTGCCGCCCATCGACGAGTACCGCAACGACTATTCACCCGTCAAGGCGGCCAAGGGCGAGGAGGAGAAAATCCCCTTCCGCCGCCTGTTCGTGGACTACATCTTCAAGAACAAGATTCTCTGGCTCATCGCACTGGCCAACGCCTTCGTCTATCTGGTGCGCTACGGCATCAGCGACTGGGCGCCGGTCTACCTGCAGGAGATGGACATCATGGACGCTTCGCAGAGCAACCTCGCCTTCTCGCTCCACAACTATGCCGGTGTGCCGGGCACGCTCATCTGCGGCTGGATTTCGGCCCGCTTCTTCAAGGGGCGCTGCGCTCCGGCCAACGTGCTCTACATGGTGCTCGTACTGCTCGGAATCCTGCTCTACTGGAAGGCTGCGGCCGTAGCCCAGCTGCTTGCCGGCAGCTTCGGCGGCGACCCCACGGCCGTCTGCCGCACGATTGTCTATGTGGCGCTCTGCGTCATCGGTTTCTGCATCTACGGCCCCGTGGCGCTGGTGAGCATCCAGGCGCTGAACCTCGTTCCGAAGAATGCCGCCGGTACGGCCGCCGGATTCGTCGGGCTGTTCGGTTATCTGTTCGGCGATGCACTGCTGGCCAAGATTGTCATCGGCTCGGTTGCCGAGAGCAGCACGGGAGGCTGGAACGCCACCTTCTGGATTTTCGTCATCGGCACGCTGCTTGCCACGCTCTTCTGCGCAACAACGTGGCGCCGCGAAAAGATGGCGGTAAGTTCGGGCAGGTAACCGCTCCGGAATGCCTGCTCGGGCAGGCGCCTGATTTGATTTGGAATGTGACGACCGGGCCGTCTCAACGGCCCGTCGCATAGGCCCTCAACTCCCGGTTGAGGGCTTTTTCGTGCCCGCCGACCAGACGGTCGAGCAGCGCATGGAAACGCGGCGAATGGTCGTGATGGACCGTGTGGCAGAGTTCGTGGAGAATGACGAAGTCGCGCAGATGTTCCGGGAGGGTCATCAGAAAGAGGCTCAGCGAGATGTGGTTCTGCCCCGTGCAACTCCCCCACTTCGAGCGCGAGGCGCGTATGGTGAGCTTCGCATAGCGCAGCCCCGTGAGCTGCGACCAGCGCTCGATGCGCGGCGGAAGGTCCTCGCGGGCGGCACGGCGCAGCTCCTCGATGCGCGCCGTACGCTCCTCGGCCGACAGTTCGGGCGACAGGGCCGGCTGCCGGCGGGCCATCCGCTCGCGCGCCGCCTCGACCCACGCGACCTTCGACTCAAGAAACTCGAGCGCCCGGGCCTGCGCGAAGCGCCACGGATAGGAGAGCCGCACCGCACCCGACGGCCGCACCGAAAGCGTGACACGCCGCGCACGGGGGCTCCGGGCGAGGGTCACCTCGCCCAGACGGGGATGGATGATGGTGCGCTGCTCGGTCATCGGACGGTCGGTTTATCGGAGTGTTATCGGGTCATGGCGCAGTCGACCGCAACATGGTCGAGCCTCCAGACCGAATCGCGGCGGAAGCTGGCACTCGAGAAGAGAATCAGAATGTCGTCATCCTCGTAGAAGAGCATGCGGTCCTTCTCGCGCTCGAAGTCCTCTCCCGAGGCGCTTGCCGCATCAAGATGCACCCGGCGGAGCATCTGCTCCATCAACTCGCCGCCCGCAATCCGGAAATCGGGACGGTTGTCGTCAAAATCGAGGCGCAGCGTATCCTGCTCAAAGGTGTAACAGGGTCCAACACCCGCATAGCCGTAGAAGTCCGCATAGAAGGTCCTGAAGCGGTCAATACCCTCGACCCTCCGGTTCGACGACGGCACCACCCAGCACTCCTCTTCTCCGGTTCCTGCCTCCGTCACGTACTCCTCCTCAAGAGCGAAGGGAACCGCATGGCGGAACTCGTCGGGGGTGACCCCAAAGCGACCCATGGCGAGCGTATCGCGGTATTCGAGGTAGTCGAGCGCTTCGTAAAGGCTGCGGCACGTGCGGCGCTGCGTCGTGTCGGCCTCGAACTTCGCGAGGTCGATGCGCCCCTCCGGCGTAAGGATGCCCAGCCGCCCGGCGGCACGCTCGGCCCGCTCCGTCTGGAAACGGAGGGCAAGGCGCGCAGGTTCGAGGGGCGGAATGTAGAGCAGCACGGCCGCCGTGACCATAGCCGCCAATACGACCCACAGATAGCGTCCCGCCCGGCGCGAGAGGAAGAGCAGCACGCAGAACGACATCACTGCGCCGCACGCCAGCAGCCAGACGCGCATCTCCGTGAGTCCGTATTCACCCACGCGCCGTGCGACGCCGACCCAGAACAGGGCGACAAACGGCAGCGACAGATAGCTGAAACGGTCGTAGAACCAGTCGAGCGTCCGCCGCTCGAGCAGTTCGCGCAGCGCCTTGACCAGCAGCGCCGCAATGGTGAAACCGAAGACCAGGTAGGCCACGCCGCCGTCGGGCAGCCGCCACGTGAAGAGAATCTTGAACAGGTAGAGGTAGAGCATGGCCGCATAGGCGACCACAGCCGGCGTGAAGATGTAGTTGAGCATCACCTCGAGCAGTCGGTTGCCCGCGGCGCGGCGTGCAAGCCAACGGTCGAGCATCATCAGGAAGAGCACCGGAACCGCGAAAAAATGCGTCACGAGAGCGAGCCGTCCCGAAAGCGTTCCGACCCATTCGGCCGACGAAAAGCCGAAGATGAAGGCCGTCGACCAGAGAATCGCCTCGAAGAGTCCGAAGGCGACATACGCGAGAAGCATCGCCAGAACGGCCGAGCGCAGATAGAGCACCGCGTCGGAGACAAACCGCCGGTTCTCCCGTGCCCGGCGGCATGCGAGCAGTGCCAGCGGCGTGAGCACCAGCAGCGAGACAAGCCCCTGCGGCGTGGTCAGCCACTCGGGAAGCCCCGGCCAGAGCGCCAGCGGCACGAACGGCGTCCATGCAACCCAGTAGATGCGGCGCCAAGGTCCGTACCCAACCAGCAGATTGACAACGAGCTGCACCAGCGCACTCCACCCCAGGAGTACCACCCACGAACCAGGAGTCTCGTCCCGTCCGTAGAAGACGAGCAGCGTGACGGTCAGCGCCAGCAACAGCACCAGCTCCACCGGATGGCGGCGCAGGACGGAGAGGGCCCCTTCGCGGAGCGCCTCGAGCCCGTTTCGGAATTTCTGCTTCAGCTCCATATTCACCTCGATTATGGGATTATCGGTTCGGAGGCGGAAGAGAGGGCGGCATACGTCGGAATCCCGGCCAAAGAGGCGGGCAAAATCCTCGGCCGCACCATCCGCCCCAATTTTCCGCCGATGGCACACGCCCCCCCCTTCCGGCGGAGGGCACGATGCGGCGGACATTCTTTGCCGAGGGCTACTCGCCGATGCGCTGGCGGACCGCCTCGAAGAGCATCACGGCAGCCGCAGCCGAGACGTTGAGCGACTCGATGTGGCCGATGAGCGGAATGGCCAGCTGCTCGTCGCAGAGCTTGAGCACCTCCTTCGAGATGCCCGTATCCTCGGCCCCCATGACGATGACCGTCGGACGGCGGAAGTCGGCGTCGTAGAGCAGCTTGCGGCTCTTCTCGGTGGCGGCGACCACCTGGAAGCCCTCCGTCTGGAGCTGCTTGAGCGTGTTGCGGATGGAGCCCACGCGGCAGACCGGGATGGTCGTCAGCGCTCCGGCCGACGAACGGATGGCCTCGGCGTTGACCGGAGCCGCATTCTTGAGCGGCACAATCAGTCCGTGAGCACCGGCGCACTCGGCCGAACGGGCGATGGCGCCGAAGTTGCGGACGTCGGTCACCCCGTCGAAGAGGACCACCAGCGGCGTCTCGTCGTCGGGCACCCGCTCCAGAATATCGGTCAGCTCGACATACTCGATGGCGGCAATCTGCGCCACGACCCCCTGGTGGTTGCCCCGCACCAGCCGGTTGAGCTTCTCGACCGGCACCTCCTGCACGCGGATGCGGTGCCGGAAACAGAGGTCGCGCAGCTCGGTCATCAGCGCTCCCTCGGCACCCTTGCGGATGTAGAGTTTCTCAATCTGCTTGCCCGACTCGACAGCCTCGGCCACCGGGCGTATTCCGAAAATGATATTATCCATCGTTGTTCCAGTATTTGCTTGTTCGTAGACCGTTCCCATGCGGTACGGCCGGCGGCATTCGCACGCCCGGGGCCGAACCATGCGGCGGGGCTACTCGCCCTCGGTGATTTCCAGTTCGTAGGAGGCCTTCTCCCACTCGTGCATCTGGTGGTCGTAACGCGCCTTCAAATCGTTGTAGGCCGTGAAATCAGCCTCGTTGTATTCGCCGCCGGCTGCAAAGCGGGCATCGTATTCGGCAATCTGCCGCTCGATGTCGGCCAGCTCGGCCTCAATATTCTCCACCTGTTTGCGCAGCTTGCGCAGCAGTTTCTCCTGCTCCTTGCGCTGCTCGTAGGAGGCCTTGCCCGAAAGCGCAGGCGCCGGAGCGTCCGGTTCGCTCTTCGCCGCAGGCTTCGATGGGGCCGGCGCATCGCGCCGCTCGATTTCCTGCAGCGACTCGAGCTTGCGCTTCTCGAGGAAGTAGTAGATGCCGCCCAGATACTCCTTCACGCCGCCGTCGCGGAACTCGTAGACCTTCTGCACCATGCCGTCGAGGAATTCGCGGTCGTGCGAGACAACCACCACCGTGCCGTCGTACTTCATCAGCGCACTCTTCAGGATATCCTTCGACCGCATGTCCATGTGGTTCGTCGGCTCGTCGAGCACCAGCAGGTTGCGCGGTTCGAGCATCATGCGGGCCATGGCCAGACGCGCCCGCTCGCCGCCCGAGAGGACCTTGACCTTCTTGTCGATGTCCTCGCCGCGGAAGAGGAAGGCGCCCAGGATATCGCGCAGGCGGGTGCGTATGTCGCCCACGGCCACGCGGTCGAGCGTATCGTAGACCGTGAAATCGCCGTCCATCAGGTCGTCCTGATTCTGGGCATAGTAGCCGATGTTGACATTGGCGCCCAGACGGATGGAGCCCTCGGTGGGCGTAAGCTGCCCGATGAGCATGCGGGCCATGGTCGTCTTGCCCTCGCCGTTGCGTCCCACCAGCGCAATCTTGTCGCCCTTCTCGATGGTGAAGTTGGCGCCGCTGAAGACATGCTTCGCGCCGAACGACATGCCGGCCTCCTTGATTTCGGCCACAATCTGCCCCGAGCGGGGGGCGGGCGGGAACTTGATGTTGAGCGTCGCAAGGTCCTCCTCCTCGATTTCGATGCGCTCCAGACGGTCGAGCTGCTTGATGCGCGACTGCACCTGGTTCGACTTGGTGGGCTTGTAGCGGAACTTCTCGATGAACTCCTCGGTCTTCTCAATCATCCGCTGCTGGTTCTCGTAGGCGGCCAACTGCTGCGCCCGGCGCTCGGCGCGCAGGACGACGTATTTCGAATAGGGAACCTTGTAGTCGTAGATTTTGCCCAGCGAGAGCTCGACCGTGCGCGTGGTCACGTTGTCCAGAAAGGCACGGTCGTGCGAGATGAGCAGCACGGCGCCGTTGTAGTTGCGCAGGTACTCCTCCAGCCACTGAATCGACTCGATGTCGAGGTGGTTCGTCGGCTCGTCGAGCAGGAAAATCGAGGGGCGTCGCAGCAGCAGCTTGGCCAGCTCGATGCGCATGCGCCAGCCGCCCGAGAACTCGCTCGTCGCCCGGCCGAAGTCCTCGCGGCGGAATCCCAGGCCGAGCAGCGTCTTCTCGATGTCGGCGTCGCGCGTCTCGCCGCCGAGGATGTGGAAGCGGTCCTGCGCATCGTTGAGCCGGTGGAGCAGCTGCTCGTAGGCGGCACTCTCGTAGTCGGTGCGTTCGGCGATTTCACGCGTGAGCGAGGCAATCTCGGCCTCGAGGCGCAGCACCTCGTCGAAGGCCTTGGCCGTCTCCTCGACCAGCGTCGTGGTGTCGGCCACGCGCATCGTCTGGGGCAGATAGCCAATCGTGCATTCGCCGTTGATGGTCACGGCACCCGACGTAGGCTGCTGTTCACCGGTAATGATGCGCAGCAGCGTGGTTTTGCCCGCGCCGTTCTTGCCCACCAGGCCGATACGGTCCTTGGGATTGATGAGGAACGAGATATTGTCGAAGAGGGTCCAGCCCCCGTAGCTTACGGTAAGATTGTCCAGTGAAATCATAATCGGAATAAAAACAGCGCAAAGGTAGCGATTTCTCCCGACAATCCGCCCTTCGCAGCACGGAAATCACCCCGCACATCTCCGGCAAGGAGGCGGGCCCCACACGACGGGACGGACTCAGACGCGGAGCATCCGCTCGATTTCGGCCGCAGGGTCCTCGGCGCCGAAGACGGCATTGCCCGCCACGAGCACCTCGGCCCCGGCATCGAACACCTCGCGCGCATTGCGCGACGAGATGCCGCCGTCGACCTCGATGACGGTCTCCAGCCCCAGCTCCTGCGCCAACGCGCGCAGCCGGGCAATCTTGTCGAGCGAAGCGGGAATGAACGACTGCCCGCCGAATCCCGGTTCGACACTCATCACCAGCACCACGTCGACCAGAGGCAGGATGTCGCGCAGCACGTCGACCGACGTGGCGGGCTTGATGGAGACGCCGACACGCACGCCGCTGCGGCGAATCAGTTCGATGCAGCCGTGCACGTCGCACGTAGCCTCATAGTGGAACGTCACCAGGTCGGCTCCCGCCTCGGCGAAGCGGGTGATGTACTTTTCGGGCTCGACAATCATCAGATGCACGTCGAGGAACTTGCCCGTAGCCTTGCGGATGGCCTTCAGCACGGGAAATCCGAACGAAATGTTGGGGACGAAGACTCCGTCCATCACGTCGATGTGGACCCACTCGGCGGCACTGCGGTCAATCATCCGCGTGTCGCGTTCCAGATGGCCGAAGTCGGCCGAAAGCATCGAAGGGGCTATGGTTCTTTGCATGGTCAGGCAGTTGTTAGCAGTTAACAGGTATGTTTGGTCACTACAAAGATAACGAACAAAATCCGCCCTGCAATAGGCAACGCCTGAAAAACACCCGCACGCGGCCGGATACGGCCGGAAAGGTGCAAAACGCAGCCTCATCCGACCCGAATGCGTCACCATGCCCCGCCCGGCCGGCGGGCCTCTCCCGACATCACGGACGACAAAAAGCCTGCGGACAAGGAGCCGAACCGAAATAATTCACTAATTTTGTATCCATGAATACCGGATTGATTATCGTAATCGTCGTGCTCTGCCTCTCTACCGGAGCACTGGCCGTAGCGGCAGCGCTGCTGCGGCGCGACACCCAGCGTCTGCTCAGGGAAAAGGCGGAGGCGGTCGAGGCGCGCAGCCTTGCCGAGGCCGAAGCACGCACCCGGCTCGAGGAGCGCATGCGCATCGAAACCGTACTGGCCGCCGAGCGCGAGCGCGCCGCAGCCGAACGCGAACGTTCCGCAGCGGAAATCGAGGCCCTGCGCAACCGCAACGCCGAAGAGCGCGCAGCCGAACAGGCCGAGCGCGAAAAGAGCGAGGAGCGGCTTCGGCTCCAGTTCCAGAACCTGGCCAACGAAATCATGGGCGAGCAGTCGCGCCGCTTCAGGGAGACCAACAAGGAGTCGCTCGACCTGCTGCTCAAGCCCTTCAAGGAGAACATCGCCGAATTCCGCGAGCGGGTCGAGCGCATCTACAGCCACGAGAACGAGCAGCGCGGCGCGCTGCACAACGAGCTGAAGAACCTCATGGAGCTCAACCGCCGCATCACGGCCGAGACGACAAATCTGACCAACGCCCTGAAGGGCAATTCGAAGGTGCAGGGCGACTGGGGCGAGATGATTCTCGAAACCATCCTCGACCATTCGAGCCTCATCCGCGGCGTCCACTACCAGACGCAGCTCAACATCAAGGACAGCGAAGGCAACAACCGCCGTCCCGACGTGGTGCTGCGGCTGCCCGAGGGGAAATGCATCGTCATCGACTCGAAGGTCTCGCTGACGGCCTTTGTCAACTACACCTCGGCCGAGAGCGAAGCCGAACGGGCCCGCCATCTGGCGGCCCATCTGGCCTCGGTGCGGCAGCATGTCACCGAGCTGGGACGCAAGGAGTACCAGCGGCTCGTGTGCCGCGAGGTGCAGCCCCCGGTCGAGTCGCCCGACTTCGTCATCATGTTCATACCCAACGAACCGGCCTTCCTCACGGCGCTGCAGAACGACCCCTCCATCTGGTCGGACGCCTACGAAAAGAAGGTTATCATCTCGTCGCCGACCAACCTCTTCGCGCTGCTCAAGCTGGTGGACGACCTCTGGAAGCGCAACGCACAGAACCGCAACACGGCCGATATCGTCACCTACGGCACCAAGCTCTACGACCAGCTGGTCGCCTTCACCTCGTCGCTCGAGGGGGTCGGCGCGGCATTGGGCAAGGCCCGCGACGCCTACGACGATGCCTACAAGCGTCTCTGCACGGGCAACGACAACATCATCCGCTCGGGCGAGCGGCTCCGGAAGCTGGGGCTTCCGACCAAGCGCCGCCAATCGGCCCGCACGCTCGAAGCCGCCGGAGGCATCGAGGAGGAGCCGGGAACCGCCGGTGCGGAACACACCGCCCTGCCGGCCCAGGGGACCCCATCCGCCGAAGGCAGCGGAGAATAACCCGTCCGAAGAGCGGCTGACACCGACACAGCCGCAGCCTGCTCACCGCCCGGAAAAGGGGCGCAGGCAGCCGGCTGAAACCGCCGTTCAAAACCGCTGCTCGAACCCGACACCCGAAACCGACACCCGAAACCGACACCCGAAACCGACGCATCGCCGCAAAAGACTTGCAGCGATGCGTTTCGTTTTTTATCTTTGTGAGGATAAAATCGAAACATCCGACATGAAACCGCTGCATCTCATTCTGCTTGCCGCCACACTGGCGCTCCTGCCCGGAGCGGCCGCGGCGGAGAATCCCGAAGCCGACCCCAATGCCGTCGTCACCTGCGGCAACGCCCGTTTCACGGTGCTTACCCCCCGGCTCATCCGCATGGAGTGGAGCGAGGACGGCCGGTTTGAAGACCGCGCGACGCTTACGTTCGTCAACCGCGAAACGACCGTTCCCGACTTCAACGTGCGCGAGAGCAAGAAGCGGCTCACGCTCATCACCCCGGCCCTGCGGCTCACCTACGACAAGGGAGGACGGTTCACGGCCGACAACCTGCGCGTCGCCTTCCGCATGGGCAAACGCGAAGCGGTCTGGCATCCCGGTCTGGAGGATTCGCTCAACCTGATGGGCACCGCGCGCACGCTCGACGGAGCCGACGGCGAGCGGCTCAAGGAGCCCCTCGAACAGGGTATTCTCTCCCGCTCGGGCTGGGCCGTGGTGGATGACAGCCGTCGCCACGTGCTGACGCCCGATTCGTCGGCCTGGGGCCGCTGGGTAGCCCCCCGGCCCGAAGGCGAACGGCAGGACCTCTACCTGTTCGCCTACGGACACGACTACCGCCAGGCGCTGGCCGACTATGCGCTCGTTGCAGGCCGTGCACCGCTGCCGCCGAAGTACACGTTCGGCTACTGGTGGAGCCGCTACTGGCAATATTCCGACAACGAATTCGTCGACCTGGTGCATAAGCTCCGGAGCCTCGACATCCCGATAGACGTGCTGATTGTCGACATGGACTGGCACGAGACCTGGGGCCTGCGCAAGAAGGACCCCGCAAAGGACGAATACGGCCAGCGCATCGGCTGGACGGGCTATACCTGGCAGAAGCAGCTCTTCCCCTCGCCCGGCAACTTCCTCCGCTGGACCGAGCGCGAGCAGTTGAAGACGGCGCTCAACCTCCATCCGGCTTCGGGCATCCAGCCCTACGAGGAGGTCTACGATGCCTTCACGAAGGAGTACGGATGGTCGGAACCGGGCAAAAGCGTCCCCTTCCGCATCGACGAGCAGCGTTGGGCCGACGCCTATTTCAAATGCGTGCTGAGCCCCATGGAGCGGCTCGGCGTCGACTTCTGGTGGCTCGACTGGCAGCAGTGGAAGGAGAGCCGCTTCACGCCCGGCCTGTCGAACACCTTCTGGCTCAACCACACCTTCTTCGAACACGCACGCACGGAGCATCCCTCGCAGCGGCCCTTCATCTACCACCGCTGGGGCGGACTGGGCAGCCACCGCTACCCGCTGGCCTTCTCGGGCGACACCTACGCCACATGGCAGACGCTGGCCTACCTGCCCTACTTCACCGCAACGGCGTCGAACGTCAACTACGGCTACTGGGGCCACGACATCGGCGGCCACATGTTCCACCGCGAGCAGCGTGCCACCGACCCCGAGCTCTACACGCGCTGGCTGCAGTACGGCGTCTTCACCCCCATCTTCAAGACCCACGCCACCAAGGATGCGCGCATCGAACGCTGCATCTGGATGTTCCCCGACTACTTCTTCATGATGCGCGACGCCATCCGGCTGCGCTATACGCTGGCACCCTATATCTACAATGCCGCACGGCAGAACTACGACACGGGCGTAGGCATCTGCCGCCCGATGTACTACGACTCGCCCGAGCGGGAGGAGGCCTACAGTGCCCGCGGTGAGTACATGTTCGGCGACGACATCCTCGCCACGGCCGTCACCGAACCCGTCGACAGCATCACGGGGCTGGCACGCTGTACGGTCTGGTTCCCCGAGGGGCAGTGGTACGACTGCGCGACGGGCGCCATGCACGCCGGCAACCGCCGCGATACGCTCCTTTATACATTGGCCGAGAATCCCTGGTTTGCACGCGCGGGCGCTATCCTGCCGATGAATCCGCCCTCGGTCCGCAACCTCCAGCAGCGCTGCGACACGCTCGTGCTGGAGTTCATCCCGGGAGCCGACGGCGAGCTGGACTACTACGAGGACGACGGCTTCAGCACGGCCTACGAGGAGGGGGCGAGCGCATCGACACACATCGTCAAGCGGCAGAACGAACGGGGCATCCGGGTGCTGATAGGCGCCCGCCGCGGCAGCTACGACGGCGCATCGGCACGCCGCAGCTACGAACTGCGCTTCCCGGCACAGTTCCCGCCCGTCAAGGTGCGCCTCAACGGCCGCGAACTCCCCTATGCCCGCTTCCCCGAGGCCGGCACGTGGAGCTACGACCCCTATACGCTCGCACCGGTCATCCATACGGGCAGCCGCTCCTGCAGCGAACCGCTCGAAGTCGAGCTGCTCTTCGACACCTACGCCCTCGCGCACCAGAAGGAGCTCTACGGCAAGAGCGGCATCTTCAAGCGCTGCCTCGCGCTGACGGTCGAGTTCAAGGCCGAGCAGAGCCGTCAGGAGCCCTACCTCATGCTGCCGGCCGAGTACCTCACCGTCTCGCAGGCGCCCAACTTCATCGTCGAGGAGCCGACGCAGGCAGCCGAACACCTCCGGGCCTACGAACGCGACAAGGCGCTGCTGCTCGAGCGCGTCGATTCGCTGCCCTACATCGGCGAGGCGTTCCGGCAACGGCTCAAGGCCCAGCTGAGCGACATCGAATAGCCGGTCCGGTCAGAGACAAAACACGCGGGAGCGGAACCCTGCAAGGTTCCGCTCCCGCGTTTGTTTCATATCCGGCTGTCGGTTCACCGGCTCTCACTTCCGAACGCCATCCGCCAGCGTTTGCGCATCCGCACGGCAATGCCCGGCGAAGCATCCCGCCCGACGGCAGCCAGCAGTTCGTCACCTATTTCCGCCAGCCACGCCACACGGCCGCGGCAGCACAACAGCACCTCCACCGCCCAGACCCGCACGGCCACCTTTGCCCGAGGCTCCACGGCCCACCGTGCTGCCGCCTCGGCAATGCGCTCCAGAACGGCCTCTTCGGGCCGATAATCGAGGAGCAGACGGGACATTATCTTCCCGAAATGGCGCTTCATGCTCTCATCGCTGCAGGCCGGAAAGTCCCGGCGGCAGAACCGGTCGATGCAGGGTTCGAAGAGCCCAGGAGTCTCGAAAAAGATTCGCTCCAGCACATAGGCCCCGCGAAACAGTATCCGGTGACGGACCGCCCGCGGCAAAGCCCCGGCGCGTTCGGTAATCAGCCCATACAGCACCTCGACCGACCCCGAGGCACGCATTTCGCGGGCGACCTCTTCGGCAAACCGGGGAAAGGTCCGTTCCGACAACAGGCCCAGCAACACCGTTTCGCCCATCGGCGAGCCGCAGTCCTCCGCAGAACCGGTATCGGCCGCGAAACGGCGCTCCGTCTTCTCGCGACAGCCCGCCTGCATAACCTCCGCTCAGAAGAGTTTCTTTTTCGAGGTCGTAACGACGAAGTCCTTCAGATAGAAGGGCTCGAAGTAGGCGACATCCTCCTTGCGTCCCTCGTCGAAAGCCTGCTGCGCCAGCCGTGCCAGGCCGCGGGCCGAAGGGGTTACATCGACCAGAATGGCGTCGGGCAGCGCCTCGACACACTTGCGGGCACCATTGCCGAAGATGACGAAGGGACGCCCCTCCGCGCGGAAACGGGCGAAACTTTCGGGGCCCACCACCTCAGCCGAAACCTCGCTCTGAGGCCGGCCCTCGCTGTCGAACACCTGCGCATAGACCTCCATGCGCCGCGCGTCGACCATCGGGCAGAGCAGCGCACGGTCCCAGCCGTCGACCCGGATGATGCCCGCCTCGTAATCCTCGCGCGCCACCTCCGTCAGGGCGTCGAGCGACCCTACGGCCAGCAGCGGGAGCTGCAGCCCGTAGCAGAGTCCCTTGGCAAAGGAGACGCCGATACGCAGCCCCGTATAGGAGCCCGGCCCCTTGCCTACGGCCACGGCATCGAGTTCGTCGGGTGCAATGCCCGTTTCGCGCAGCAGTTCATCGACGAAGACGCCCACCTTGCGCGCATGGTCGCGCCCCTCGTCGCTCTCGCGGAGCGACAGCAACTCGCCGTCCTTGGCGATTCCGACCGAGCAGATGTCGGTTCCGGTTTCAATACACAGTATCAGTGCCATATTTTTGTTGTTTCGTTTCGTTCACAATCCTGTTCCACGTTCGGGCCGACCCGCTCCGAAGCTCATCGCCCGATGATGCCGAAATGCTCGAGCGCACGCCGCACGCCGTCGTCTTCGACCGCAGCGGTCACATGGTCTGCCGCACGCAGCGCCGCCTCGCAGGCGTTGCCCATCGCCACGCCCACTCCGGCCGCACGCAGCATTGCCGCATCGTTGCCCCCGTCGCCGAAGGCCATCGTCTCGCAGAGCTCGAAACCGCCGTCACGGGCAAAACTTGCCATGCCCGTCGCCTTGCTCACCCCCGCGACGTTGATGTCGGCGAAAATCGGGCACCACCGCGCAGCCATGAGGCCCGGCAGTTCGGGCATCACCCGCCGCTCGGTCTCCTCGTCGAAGAAGAAACACATCTGGCGGCATTCGCAGCGCTCGTAAAGCGCCCTGAGGTCACACTCCACCGGGACGGGATGCGCCACCAGCCGCGCCCAATGTTCGGCCGCAGGCGTCAGGCGGTTGACAAAAAGCCCCTCGTCCAGCTCGAAGGCAATCGAGTAGCCCCACCGTTCGGCAAGCGCCAGCGAACGCTCGAACTCCCCGCGCGGAATCGGGGCGCTGCTGACCGTACGGCCGTCGCCCGTCACGCAGTGCGAACCGTTGAGCGCCACCACGCCGTCGTAGGGAATGCCCTCGAGTTCACCGAGGTCCTTCGCCGCACGGCCCGTGGCGATGTAGAGCTTCACACCGCGTTCGTGCGCCTCACGCAACGCCTCGCACGCCGAATCGGGCACACGGTGCGTACGGAAGCTCACCAGCGTTCCGTCGACATCGAAAAAGAGCGCCTTGACCCTTGTCCGTTCCATTCCGTTCTTTTTTCTCCACTTTCCGCACCGGTTGCGCGCCGTTGCCCATAGGCCCGGCCGCTGCCGGAGCTGCTATCTTTTGTAGGCCTTCATCGCCTTGTCCATCTCGCGGCGCGCATCGTTCTCCTTGAGGTACTCGCGCTTGTCGTAGGACTTGCGGCCGCGCGCAAGCCCGATGACGATTTTTGCCAGACCCCGTTCGTTGAGAAAGAGGCGCAGCCCGACAATCGTCAGTCCGCGGTCCTGCGACGCGCGCGAGAGCTTCTCCAGCTCGCGGTGCGTGAGCAGCAGCTTGCGGTCGCGGCGCGGCGCATGGTTGTTGCAGGTACCCCAGTCATACTCGGCGATGTTGACGCCGCGAATCCACAGCTCTCCCTTGTCGAAATAGCAGTAGGAATCGGTCATCGAGGCCTTTCCGGCACGAATCGACTTGATTTCCGTGCCCACCAGCACGACTCCCGCGACCCACTCCTCGAGAATCTCGTAGTCGAACGTCGCGCGCTTGTTGCGTATGTTTATCTTCTTCTGCTCCGCCATATCGGCACAATTGTTGTCATTTTCACTTCGGGGCGGGTCTCCGGCCCGGGGAGCCACTCCCCGTTCGGATATGTTCTGCGCATATCCTTCCGTCCATTCTGTTTGCACACGGTATGCGTCCGACGCATACACTCCGCGAGCCCGCCCCCTTTTTTATCTCTTCCGCATCGCCTTACACGTCTGCCCCGCCCTGAGGTCCTTACAGTATCAACCGCTGCAGCTTGTGGGCAATCGAAACCCTCGCCGTATTGAGCCGCGCCAGCCGCTGCATCACCTCGGACATCTCCTCCTCGCCGAGCGACTCGTCCGCAAGGCGGGCATGCAACTCCTTGATGAAGCCGTCGATGACCTTCGACTTGTAGAGCGTCACCGCCTTAGGCACCCCCACGGCCAGCATCTCCGACTCGCTCTCGACATGCACATCCTTGCGTTTCCACAACTCCGAGGCAACGTAGTTGTCGTCCGACGTCAGGATGTCGACCGAAACGTTGCAGACCTCAGGGTCCGGATGGTTCAGGAAGTAGTGCACCGGCACCTCGACCCCCGTTCCCAGCAGCTGCCACTGCTCACGATAGGTGGCCAGAATCTGGTTGTAGAGCGGATTGCGGAAGCTCAGGTTGTCGGCGTCGAGTTCGGCGAAAATCACCTCGGCGACGTTGCAGGCGACCATGTTGCGCCCCTCCTTGAAGTCGAACGAGCAGTGGCCGAACTTGAGCAGGTACTTGACCAGCTCGCGTTCGAGCGCCTCGGTGCTGCTTCCCGCCTCGACCCGCTGTACATACTGCACCTCGTGCTGGGGCACAGGCTGCTGTGCACGCTGCTGAGCGCGCTGCTGGGCGGTCTGACGCCGCAGGAAATCGTCGGCCTCGCGGTCGCCGGTAGTCGAGAGGCGTTTGCGCGCCACCTCCGAGATGAGGAGGTTCTCGTCGATGTCCATGATGCGGGCGCACTCCTTGATATAGACCGAACGCTGAATCGGGTCGGGAATCTGCGCCACCGAGGTGACCATGTCGCCGATGAGCGCCGCCTTCTTAATCGGGTCGCCCTGGGCATCCTTCAGCAGCAGTTCGGCCTTGAACTCCAGGAAGTCGCGCTCGTGGTCGCGGATATATACCTGCACCTCCTCGGCCGTATGGCTCCGGGCAAAGGAGTCGGGGTCCTCGGGCTCGGGCAGCAGCACCACCCGCACGTTCATCCCCTCGCGCAGAATCATGTCGATGCCGCGCAGCGAGGCGTGGATACCCGCCGAGTCGCCGTCGTAGATGACCGTGATGTTCTTCGTGAAGCGCCCCAACAGCCGTATCTGGTCGGTCGTCAGCGAGGTGCCCGACGACGAGACGACGTTCTCGACCCCCGCCTGGTGCATCGAGATGACATCGGTGTAGCCCTCGACCATGATGGCGAAGTTCTGCTGCTGGATGGCCTTCTTGGCAAAATAGAGGCCATAAAGCTCGCGCTTCTTGCTGTAGATTTCGCTCTCGGGCGAATTCTGGTACTTGGCCACCTGCTTGTCGGTGCGCAGCGTACGGCCGCCAAAGGCGACGACGCGGCCCGAGATGTTGTGCACCGGGAAAATCACGCGGTCGCGGAAACGGTCGTAGAGCGACCCGTCGCTCTCGCGCTCGAGCGAAAGCCCCGTCGAGAGCAGGAACTCCCGCTTGTAGCCCGCCGCCAGGGCATCCTTCGACATGCGGTCGCCCCGGGCGGGACAGAAGCCCAGCCCGAACTTGCGGATAATGGCATCGGTCATGCCCCGCTTCTGCCGGAAATAGCTCATGCCGACGCTGCGGCCCTCCGTCTCGTTGTGGAGGTAGTTGGCAAAGTATTCGGCCGCCCATCCGTTGAGCGCGAACATCGATTCGCGGTCGTCGTTGCGCCGCACCTCCTCCTCCGTCAGCTCCTTCTCGTGGACCTCGATGCCGTAGCGTTTGGCCACCATCTTCAGCGCCTCGGGATAGGAGATGCCCTCCTGCTCCATGAGGAAGGTGACGGCATTGCCGCCCTTGCCGCAGCCGAAGCACTTGTAGAGTCCCTTGGCTGGCGAGACGATGAACGAGGGGGTCTTTTCGTTGTGAAACGGGCAGCACGCCGTATAGTTCACGCCCTTGCGTTTGAGCGTGACGTAGTCGCCGATGATGTCCACGATGTTGGCGGCGGCATAGATGCGGTCTACCGTTTCCCTGTCAATCATACCGGCAAAGATACGAAACAATTCAGAAAGCACCGCCGTCCGCCTCCGATTTCTTTGCACCTGCCGGCACGCACGCACCCGCACGGACAAAATAATGGAGCGGACATCACCGTTTTGTGAATTCTTCACTACCTTTGCCTCATGAACTTCAACCTTGTATCGGACTATGCCCCCATGGGCGACCAGCCGGAGGCAATCGACCAGCTCGTGAGCGCCATCACGCACGGCTCGAAGCACAACACCCTGCTCGGCGTCACCGGCTCGGGCAAGACCTTCACCGTGGCGAACGTCATCGCGCGGCTCGACCGCCCGACACTGGTCCTCAGCCACAACAAGACCCTCGCGGCACAGCTCTACGGCGAATTCAAGAACTTCTTCCCCGAGAATGCCGTCGAGTACTTCGTCTCCTACTACGACTATTACCAACCGGAGGCCTACCTGCCCTCGACGGACACCTATATCGAAAAGGACCTTTCCATCAACGCCGAAATCGAGAAGATGCGTCTGAACACCGTCGCAACGCTTCTCTCGGGGCGCCGCGACGTCATCGTCGTCTCGAGCGTCTCGTGCCTCTACGGCTGCGGCAACCCGGCCGACTTCCATGCCACGGCCATCAACATCCGCGTGGGGCAGGTGGTGAGCTACAAGCACTTCCTCTACAAGCTGGTCGAGGCGCTCTACACGCGCACCGAACGGGAGCTCGAACCCGCCACGTTCCGTGTCAACGGTGACACGGTCGACATCATGGCCGCCTTCGGCGAGTTCGGCAACCAGTGTTTCCGCGTGATGTTCTACGACGACGAGGTGGAGGCCATCCAGAGCATCGACCCCGCCACGGGACAACGCATCCACTCGCTCGACACGCTGACACTCTATCCCACGAGCCTCTTCGTGACGACCAAGGAACGCATCCATTCGGCCGTGCAGCAAATCTACCTCGACCTCGGGAAGCAGGTCGAATTTTTCGAGCAGTCGGGGCGCATGGTCGAGGCGCAGCGGCTCAAGCAGCGCGTGGAGTACGACGTGGAGATGATTAAGGAGCTGGGCTACTGCCCCGGCATCGAGAACTATTCGCGCTACTTCGACGGCCGTGCCGCCGGAACGCGTCCCTTCTGCCTGCTGGACTACTTCCCGAAGGATTACCTGCTGGTGGTGGACGAGAGCCACGTCACGCTGCCGCAGGTGCACGCCATGTACGGCGGCGACCGCGCCCGCAAGGAGAATCTGGTCGAGTACGGGTTCAGGCTTCCGGCAGCGAAGGACAACCGGCCGGTGACCTTCGCCGAATTCGAGCAGCTGCAGGGCACCTCCATCTACGTGAGCGCCACGCCGGCCGACTGGGAGCTGATGAAGAGCGAAGGCGTGGTCGTCGAGCAGCTGATTCGCCCCACGGGACTCGTGGACCCGCCGCTCGAGGTGCGCGTCACGCTCAACCAAATCGACGACCTGCTGGAGGAGATTGACCGCCGGGTCAAGCGCGACGACAAGGTGCTCGTGACGACCATCACCAAGCGGATGGCCGAGGAGTTGTCGAAATACTTCGACCGCGTGGGGGTGCGCAACCGCTACATCCACTCGGACGTCGACACGCTCGAACGCATCCAGATACTCGAGGACCTGCGGGCCGGAATGTTCGACGTGCTGGTAGGCGTCAATCTGCTGCGCGAGGGCCTCGACCTGCCGGAGGTGGCGCTGGTGGCGATTCTCGACGCCGACAAGGAGGGATTCCTGCGCAACGTGCGCTCCATCACGCAGATTGCGGGCCGCGCCGCCCGCCATGCGCAGGGCAACGTCATCATGTACGGCGACACCTGCACCGAGTCGATGCGCTACGCCATCGAGCAGAGCAACCGCCGCCGCGACATCCAGGTGCGCTACAACATGGAGCACGGCATGCTGCCCCGCAAGGCGCAGAAGAGCGGCACGGGACAGAGCACGCTGCTGGCAGGCAAGAGCACGGGCGACTCCACGCCGACGGTCTACCCCATTGCAGAGGAGCACTACATGAGTGCGGCCGACATCCAGAAGAGCTATGCGGCCAGCGAGAACATCGATGCGCTGATAGACAAGGCGCGGACGGACATGGAACGGGCGGCCAAGTCGCTCGACTTCCTCGCCGCGGCGAAGTTCCGCGACCGGATGTACGAACTGCAGAAGCTGCGCGAGGAGCAGCGCCGCCGCTGACCCCCGGATGCGGAGCCGCAGCGGGCGACGCGGAGACGCCTCCCGGCATTACGGCAATCGGCCGCATTCAGAATTCGGCGGTGTGACGGAAGGTAAAGTATTTGGCGGCCAGATAGCTGTATACCATCGTAATGAACGAGGCAAGCATCTGCGAAGGGGTGGCCCAGAAGCCGCATGCGTCGACGAAAAGTTTCAGACAGAGGTAATTCACCACAATAGAGCCCAGCACCGAGAGCAGATAGCGGAAGAGCTGCGTACCCCGCGGCAGCGGCGAGCGGCGGAAGGCGACGTGGCGGTTGAGCCAGAATCCCGAGAAGAAGGTGAACGGAAAGATGAAGAGCATGGTGGCCACGTGGGGCGAAAGCACGACGAGGCCCAAATCGAACAGTTGCTTGTCGAACAGATAGTTGTAGGCCAGGAAGTAGCACACCCACCCGAACACGACATTGGCCCCGCCGCAAACGGCATAGCGATAGGTCTGCCGGGGCAGAAGCGCTGCGACCGGCTTCACGTAGAACCAGTCCACAACGGTGATTATCAGCTCCGAAAGACTCATTTTGCGGAGTAGACCCACATTTCGGGGAAGGCACTGCGATAGGCGCGCACGAACTGGCGGCCGGCCTCGACATCGTCCGATTCGAACGGCGAAACCATGAATTTGCTGCCGAACCGGTAGACCGAGCAACGCAGCGCCTGCTCCTTTTCGGAGGCAAGATGTGCCGCACGTTCGGCATTCTCCTGCGTCGAATAGACGCCCAGCACCACATAGTGACGTTTCGAGACCATACGGACCGGCTCACCCGCCTGAGCGGGCGGGGTCTTCCGCTCCGCTTCCGCTTTTTCCATACCGGCCGAAGAGGGCGACGCGGCATCCGCGGCAAGAGCCGGGGCAGAAGGCGCCGTCTCGGCCGGAGCCGCCGGAGCAACATCCCCGGAGGCGATGCTCGATGCCCCGTTATCAACCGTTGCGGCAGCGGAAGGAGCCGAAGCCCCGGCAGTACTCCGCACAGCATCCCCGGCCGCCCCGGCAACCGAAGCGGATTCGTGACGCAGGGCAGCGGAACGGTCGGCCGTTCCGGGTTTCAGACCGAACTGATAGACCACGACGCCCACGGCCAAAAGGGCCGCCACAAGTCCCACCCAGACGCTCCAGTCGAGGCGTCGGGGCGTGTGGACACGCATCGGTTTGCTGCCCTGGGGGTTGAGTCGTCGGTCGAACGCCTCGTCGGGAGTGAAGTTCTTGAATTTCAATACGCCGACACCCTCCATCACCAGCCCCTCGCCGGTCCGGACGCGGGAGAGCCAGCGCATGTAGATATCTTCGGCCGCCGCGCGGTCGCACCGTGCGGCACGGGCAATGGCGTCGACAAGCGACTCGCCGCTGCGCTGCGACGAGAAGTTCACCAGCCGCACGGGAGGCTGCACCTCCCGGCGCGAAAGACGCCGGGCCGCCTGGCGCTCCACACGGAGCGTCCCCACATCGGGGAGCCAGACCACGCTGTTTGCCGCAAGCAGATTGCCGACAAGGCGGTTGACCTGCTCGACCATCGAATTGGAGTTCATCGTCTCTTTTTCTTTTCGGGTTTGACGGTCGAGGTCTTTGCCCCAGCACCCGCAGCAGAAGGCTGCACCTTCACTTCGGGCTGTGAGAAACCCCGGTAAATCATGTAGATGCCCAGCAGGATGAAGGGGATGCTGAGCCACTGTCCCATGTCGAGCGCCCATCCCACTTCGAAGGCCTCCTGCTCGGTCTTGATGAACTCGATGAGGAAACGCGTGAGGAAAATTCCGAGCAGGCCGATGCCGAAGAGCACGCCGGGACGGCGGCGGGCCAGGTCTCGCCGGTAGTAGAGCCATGCCAGCAGCGCAAAGGTGGCCACATAGCAGAGCGCCTCATAAATCTGGGTGGGGTGCACCGCCTGCGGAGCGAACTCGTTCACCCACTTGGCCGACCGTACGAATTCGAAGCCCCACGGAAGCGTGGTCGCCGTGCCGAAAATCTCGGAATTGAAGAGGTTGCCCATGCGGACAATCGCACCTCCGATGCCCACGGCAATCATGATGCGGTCGAGCGACCAGATGTAGGGCAGCCGGTTCTTGCGCGAAAAGAGCCACAGACCGATGAGCAGACCGATGGCGGCGCCGTGGCTGGCCATGCCGCCGTCACGGAAGCCGGTGATGATGGTCCACGGCTGGCGCAGATAGTCCATCGTATCGTAGAAGAGGCAGTGGCCCAGGCGTGCGCCGATGATGGTGGCCAGCGTACCGTAGATGAATATCGACTCCGAGACCTTCGAAGGAAGTCCCTCGCGTTTGCAGAAGTTGTCGAACAGCTTGGCGCCGACCAGAATCGCCAACGCCCACATCAGTCCGTAATACCGGATATCGAAGTCTCCAATCCGGAAGAAGACGGGATTGAAATCCCAAACAATACTCAACACGACAAAAAACGGGGTTTAAGTGTTTCGAAAAAATGGACCGGCCGCTCATCGGCCCCTCGGCGGTTCACCCGCACGGCAAACGGTGCGGGAGCTCGGGCGGTTCCATCCGCCCGGCTCCCGCCCTGTTCATTTCACGTCCGAGACGTCGACCTTCTTGAGCGTAAAGGAGAAGGTGCTGCCCACACCCAGTTCGCTGCGCACCGATATCCGCTCGCCGTGCGCCTCGATGATGTGCTTGACAATCGCCAGTCCGAGACCCGTACCGCCCTGCTCGCGCGAACGCGCCTTGTCGGTGCGGTAGAAGCGCTCGAAGACGCGCGGGATATCCTCGCGCCCGATGCCCGAACCGTTGTCCTCGACCTCGATGAGAATCTTGTCGAGCATGTCGCGGAAACGGATGCGCGTCAGTCCGCCCTCCTTGCCGTAGTGGATGGAGTTGATAATCAGATTGACGAACACCTGTCCGATGTAGTGCTTGTCGGCCAGCACCCAGAAGGGCGAAGGCAGGTTGTCGGCCCCCTTGACCTGGATGCGGATGTGCTTGCGGTCGGCCTCCATTTCGGCCTGCTCGGCAATCTCCTTGGCCAGCGCCACCACGTCGAACTGCTCCATCTGAAGCCGCGTCATGTTGCTCTCGAGTTTCGAGATGGTATCGAGGTCGTTGACGATGTTAATCATGCGGTCGATGCTCTTCTCGGTCCGCTCGAGGTACTTGCGGTTGATGAGCTCGTCCTCCAGGCCGCCGTCGAGCAGCGTCGAGATATAGCCCTGGATGTTGAAGATGGGGGTCTTCAGCTCGTGGGCGACATTTCCCAGATACTGCTTGCGGAAGCGCTCGGCCTCCTTCAGGCGGGCAATCTCGCGGTCGTTAGTGTCGGCCCATGCCGTGAGCTCCTCACCGATATTCTCCACGTGCTTGTCGCGCAGTTCGGAGAGCACCTCACGCGTATGCACGTCGCGCGAAAGGACGATTGAATAGATGGGCTTGAGCTTGTAGGCCACATACTTGCGGATGATGAGCAGCGCCGTGAGCGCCATGACCACGAAGACAATCAGCGCGGCGCAGAGCGCCATCCACCACGCCGCCTGCAACAACAGCATGGCAACGGCGACGAAAAGGGCCGAGAGCAGACCGATGCCCAGCGAAGCCCCCTCCTTGGTTTTGATGTAGAACTTCATGATTTCACGTAATTTTGCATGAGACGTGCGATGTACTTGCCGATGATGTCGAACTCGAGATTGACCACCGAGCCCGGTTCGATGCGGCAGAAGTTCGTATGCTCGAACGTATAGGGGATAATCGCCACGCGGAACGACGTGGGCGTCGAGTCACAGACCGTAAGGCTCACGCCGTTGACCGTTACCGAGCCCTTCTCGACGGTGCAGAGACCTCCGCCCTGGGGGGTGTACTCGAACTTGAAGTACCAGCTGCCGTCGGCATCGGTCTTTTCGGTGCAGAGGGCCGTCTGGTCGACATGGCCCTGCACGATGTGGCCGTCGAGCAGCGCGTCGGGTTTCATCGACCGTTCGAGATTGACCAGGTCGCCCACCTTGAGCAGCCCGAGGTTGCTCCGGTCGAGCGTCTCCTTCATCGCCGTCACCGTATAGGTGTCGTCCTTGATGTCCACAACCGTCAGACATACGCCGTTATGGGCGATGCTCTGGTCGATTTTGAGTTCGCTGCAGAAGTCCGCACGCAGCGTAAAGTCCTTGTTCTGCCGGTCGGTACGGATGGCCACCACTTCGGCCATGCGCTCCACTATGCCTGAAAACATAACGTTCAAGAATTTATGATTAACTTGCCCTTTACCTTGTAAACGGCATCTATATCGCTTATATTCACGACTATGTCGTCGTAATCCGCACGATTCGCCGCCGTCAGCCGGAGTTTGCCCTCCTCCCCGGACGAACGTACTATCCGCAAAGTTACAATTTTTCGGCTTACAATCGCATATTCTTCACCCGGAATAATCGACTCGCGGTCGACGGCCTTCAGCAGGACGATGCTCCCGGGGGGAATCGAATCACCCATGGCCCGGCCCTTGTAGACCATCGCAAAGTCACACTCGACCGCCCGCGAGAAGGCGAAACAGAGCCACTCGTCGCTGTGCAGCCGTTCGAGCCGGGGCAGTCCCTGCTCGACATCCACGTCGTAGAAGGGGACCTGGGCGCCCCGCTCGCGGGGTGCGGCGAACATCTGCCCCTCGCCGGTCAGGAGCCACAGTTTGTCGATTTGGGGAAATTTGGCCACGATGCGGTTGGCCACGTCGAACGAGATACCGTTGTTGCCCCGCTTGATTTGGTAGAGATTCTCTCCACGCGCAAGGCCGATATAACGGGCGAAATAGTTGGTAGACATGTTGGCCCATTTGATTACGGCTTCGATACGCTGCCAATTATTTTCTTTTTCTCGCATTTTTTTCGTTTATTAAAATTTTTTTTGCATCTTTGCAGTCCCGGTCCCGTAGTTCAATGGATAGAATATAAGATTCCGGTTCTTACGATAAAGGTTCGATTCCTTTCGGGACTACAAATCTGCAATACCGCGCTGATTTCCAGTGCGGTATTTTTTTGCATATCGCCCGGCGCCCCTGGCCGGACAACCGCTCCGGGCCGATGCACAAACGTCGGCTTTCAGCATTCGGCACCCATCCATCGGCTTTAACGACAAAAGTAATAACAAAATTCGATTGGGCAATAAAAAATAACGTTTTTAACCACAGCAATAACAGATTAGGAGAGCGACGCACGCTCTTCTTTCAGATTATAAGAGCATGACAGCGCCCCGTTCATTTCGAAACGGGGCGCCGGGTTATCGTATTTTTTTTCAGAATGAAAAGCGCACTCCCATCCGGAGCGTAAAATCGAGGGGCGAATCGGTACGCGCCGTGCGCAGTTTCGTCTCGTTGAAGTAGTACGACACGTCGGGTTCGAAATAGAGCCCCACCGAGCGTCCCAGATTATACTGCGCGCCGACGGCCCCGTTGACCGACCACTGCACCCCGGGTTCGTCGACCGAAGTCGAACCGAAACGGGCGGAGACGCACTTGTCGGCCTTTGCACCCGCACCTATATATACTGAGAAGCCGCCACGACGGAAGAAACTCCAGTCAAGCCGCAGCGGTATGCCGATGAAATGGAGCGTCTGCCCCACATCCTCCGAGCTGAAGCGCAGCTTCACGTCGGAACGCAGCAGCGTATAGTCGAGACCGGTCCCGAGCGACAGCCCGTGGGCGAACTCGTAGCGGAACGAAAGGCCGAAACTCAACGTCTGGCGGTGACGGAACGAACATTCGGGATATTCGAAGCGATGGCCAAACACCACATCGTTGCCAACCGGCGCGAGCAGGTCGGCATAGGCCGTATTGTAGGTCGAACGCCCCACTTCGCTCTGCGCGCCTGTTCCGCCCGAAGCGAAGGCGCCAATCGACGACCGGCGCCGGCGTTCGCCCGCAGCGGCCGAGGCATCGGCCAGCAGCAGTTGCTCCTCCGGAAGGAGGGCCGGCTCCTTATGCCGCTCTTCGCGACGGCTCCTGCCGGTATCGGCTGTTTCCCGCTCCCCGCGGAACCTGACTGGGGCCAGGGCCGGCAGACGAACGGGCTCCGCAGTTTCCTTCCGGCCGGCAAACAGCGGGTCAGCCCCCGCCTCGGCCTGCGCCAACACGCCAAGGCCCGAGACCGTACGCCTCACCACCTCCGACAGCTCCGGACCCGATGCAGCGGCGCCTGCCGTTCCGACCGACTCGCTGCGATGCTCCTCAACCGCGGCATGCGACCGGCCAACCGCCATCCCGGCGGTCTTCTCCGCCCCCGCATCCGCCAACCGACGCTCCGCGGCAAGCGTCCCGTCGGGTTTGCCGCCGCGCTCCCGCTCATCTGCAGAAATCCACCGCGCCACCGTTTCGCCCGGGGCCTCGGGAACCACGGCGGGAAGCATCTCACCGACCTCCGCAAAACGGTCGTGCAGCCACCAGCCTCCGCCCAGCATCAGCACAAGTGCGGCCGCGGCCGCCACGGGCTTCGACCATCGGCGCAGGGGCAAGGCGATTCGACGGGTGTCACGCCCGGTCGGCTGCCGTTCTGCCGACGCGAGGTCGCGAGGCGCAGCCCCGAGCTCTCGCTCCAGCCTTGCCCACATCTGCCCGGAAGGCTGCACCTCGGCCTCGCGGAGTTTGCTCCGCATCACATCCGTCCAATCCTTGTTCCGTTTCATAATCCTTGCTTATCGAGCCATGCGCGGATTTTCCGCGACAACATCATCCGTGCCCTGAAGAGCTGGGAGGACGAACTCTTCTCGTTGATTCCCAGCATCTCGGCAATTTCCCGATGCGAATACTCCTCGATGCAGTAGAGGTTGAAAACCGTACGGTATCCGTCGGGAAGTTCGTTCACGAAACGCATCAGCACCTCTTCGGGAATCCGGGCCGTCTCCTCGGCCGAAGGCTCTTCGACGGGAGGAAGCCCCCGCTCGCCATCCAGCCGCACCTCGCCCAGGCGGCGTTCGCAGCGCAGGCGTTCGAGCGCCGTATTGACGGCAATGCGTTCCATCCAGGCCCGGAGCGACCCTTCGCCCCGATAACGGAAACGGGCGATGGCGCCGAAAATCTTCAGAAAGGCATCATGAAGCGCATCCTCGGCGCTTGCCCGCTCTCCCGTATAGCGCAGGCAGACACCCAGCAACAGGCCGGCATAGCGGTCGTACAGCTCCTTGCGGGCCGCATTGTCTCCCCTACCGCACCCTTCGGCCAGTATCTGCTCCTTCGTGTTCATTCCGTGTACGTCCGATAAACGCGTCCGAACGGGAAATACTGCACGCGGACGAAAAATATTTTCATCCTGCGCAGTATTTTCCATCCCGCACCGTTTTACGGGTGAAAGAAACGCAAAAAAAACGATATATGAAAAGATTCGCATTACTGCTGCTGACGGTTGCATCGCTGACGCTGACCGCCTGCAACGACTCGGACGGCGACTATGCCCGCTACTGGACCCTGGCCACCGTACACCCGCTCGAAAACAACGACTACTATTTCTCTTCCGACAGCGGCAAGAGCTTCTACCCCGGCGACAAGAGCCGCATAGCGGCCTACGAAGCCACCGAGGGACAGCGCGTCTTCATCTGGTTCAACTTCCTGCCCGAACCGGCCGAAGGATACGACAGCAACGTGGCTCTCTACAACATCGAGGAGGTTCTGACCAAGCAGGTCGAGACCGTCTCGACGACAGACGAACTCGAGCAGATGGGCGACGACCCGATTCAGGTGACGGGCTGGCAGCTCGGCGGCGGCTACCTGACGCTTCAGATTGCCTTCCGCACGATGGGCGTCACGTCCCATGTGGTCCATCTGGTCAACAACGAGGCCTCGCTTCCCGAAGAGTCGCTCGAGGATTACGTCGGGCTGGAGTTCCACCACGACGCCAAGGGCGACCTCGACGGCCGCTACGGATACGGCTATGTCTCGTTCCGGCTCGACGAATTCGACCCCGAAACGGCAGGCAAAAAGGGCATCTACCTGCGTACGCGCACGCCCGAAGGCGACGTGAAGTACATCCGCATCGAACCCGAGACGGAGCGATAGACGGCAGCATCTCCGCGGAGCAACCCGCATTGCACGAAGAGCCCCCGCGTCATCCCACCCGCTCTTCGCGCGCTCCGCGGACGGTGCGCACGGGCGCGGTGACGGAATCCCGATTCCGTTCCCGCGCCCGATGTTTTCCGCACCGCACCCCGGCCGACACCACCCCGCACACGCACACCTCAGGGCGGTGCGAAGGGACACAGATGCGAAAACTTCGTTTTCATTTGCCTCGGCGCCCGCCTTTTCTTATCTTTGCGACATGTCAATCGTACGCAATACCGAAAGTGATCTGGAATTCGAGAACCGGATACGCCCGCAGGAGCTGGGCGCCTTCTCGGGTCAGGACAAAATCGTCGAAAACCTCCGCATCTTCATCAAGGCGGCGCTCATGCGGGGCGACTCGCTCGACCACGTGCTGCTGCACGGCCCTCCGGGACTGGGCAAGACCACGCTGGCGAACATCATCGCCAACGAAATGGGCGCCCAGCTGCGCGTCACGTCGGGGCCCGTGCTCGACAAGCCGGGCGACCTGGCCGGCCTGCTCACGGGGCTCAACCCGGGCGACGTGCTCTTCATCGACGAAATACACCGGCTGAGCCCCATCGTCGAGGAGTATCTCTACTCGGCAATGGAGGACTACAAAATCGACATCGTACTCGACAAGGGTCCTTCGGCCCGCTCCATTCAGATTGAGCTGGCCCCCTTCACGCTCATCGGCGCCACGACGCGCAGCGGACTGCTGACCTCGCCCCTCAGGGCGCGTTTCGGCATCCAGTGCCACCTGGAGTACTACGACGCCCCCGTGCTGGCCGGCATCGTGAAGCGTTCGGCGCGCATCCTCGACGTGACCATCGACGACGATGCCGCCACCGAGGTGGCCCTGCGCTCACGCGGCACGCCGCGAATCGCCAATGCGCTGCTGCGCCGGGTCCGCGACTTCGCCATGGTCAAGGGCGAAGGCCACATCGACCTCGGAATCACGCGTTTTGCGCTCTCGGCGCTGAACATCGACTCGCGCGGACTGGACCAGATGGACAACCGCATTCTGGGAACCATCATCGAGAAGTTCAACGGCGGCCCCGTCGGACTGAACACCATCGCCACGGCCGTCGGCGAGGAGGCCGGCACGGTCGAGGAGGTCTACGAGCCTTTCCTCATCAAGGAGGGCTTCCTCAAGCGCACGCCCCGCGGACGCGAGGCCACGGCGCTGGCCTACGAACACCTGGGCATCGCATCGCCGCGCGGAGACGACGCCTCGCTCTTCTGACAACGCCGCATACGACCGACGTCCTTCGCCGCCGGCACACGACGGCATCGGCTCAACGACCCGGAAATCCTGAGGCCCTCGGGGCTGCAGGTTTCCGGGTCGGTTCATCACCGCCCGGAAGCACGGATGTACGGGCGTTCGGAAACACGCAGCCGGCGCCCCCCGCCCCGGATACGGACGCTCCGCACCACCGGCCGGAGGCAAGACAATAAAATCACATCCGAACCGTTATATTACCCACATACACGACGAATAAACGATGAACGCAAAAGATACGACACTCGACGCCGAGGCCCTGCGCTACCACAGCGAGCCGACGCCCGGCAAAATCGGCATCGTGGCCACCAAGCCCCATGCCACGCAGCGCGACCTGGCGCTGGCCTACTCACCCGGCGTGGCCGCCCCGAGCCGCGCCATCGCAGCCGAGCCCGACGACATCTACCGCTACACGGGACGCGGCAATCTGGTGGCCGTCATCTCGAACGGAACGGCCGTACTGGGGCTGGGCGACATCGGGGCTCCGGCCTCGAAGCCCGTCATGGAGGGCAAGGCGATGCTCTTCAAGACCTTCGCGGGGCTCGACGCCTTCGACATCGAGGTCGACACCACCGACCCCGACGACTTTGTCCGCACGGTACGCAACATCGCCCCGACCTTCGGGGGTATCAACCTCGAGGACATCAAGGCGCCGGAGTGTTTCGAAATCGAGGCCCGGCTGCGCCGCGAACTCGACATTCCGGTCATGCACGACGACCAGCACGGCACGGCCATCATCGCAGCGGCGGCCCTGATGAACGCCGCCCGCATCGCCGGCAAGGAGACGGCGACGCTGCGCGTGGTCATCAACGGCGCCGGAGCCGCCGCCATCGCCTCGGCGCGGCTCTTCCTCAAGCTGGGCATCCTGGGCAAGAACCTCATTCTCTGCGACAGCAAGGGGGTCATCGCGGCCCATCGCACGGACCTCAACCCGACAAAACGCGAGTTCGCCACCACGCGCCGCATCTCGACGCTGGCCGAGGCGCTGCTCGACGCCGACGTCTTCCTGGGCGTCTCGGCTCCGGGCGTACTGACTCCGACCATGCTCCGCACGATGTCCCACAACCCGATTGTACTGGCACTGGCCAACCCCGTACCCGAAATCTCCTACGAGGAGGCACTCCGCTCGCGTCCCGACATCATCTTCGCCACGGGGCGCTCGGACTACCCCAACCAGGTGAACAACGTATTGGGATTCCCCTATATCTTCCGCGCGGCACTCGACGTACGCGCCTCGGAAATCAACGACGAGATGAAACTCGCCGCCTCCCGGGCACTTGCCGAACTGGCCCGCGAGAAGGTTCCTGTCGAGGTTCTGGAAGCCTACGGCATTGACCGGCTCGAATTCGGCCGCGGATACTTCATTCCCAAACCGCTCGACCCGCGGCTGCTCGTCCGCGTCTCGACGGCCGTAGCCCGCGCCGCCGTCGAAACGGGCGTCGCCCGACATCCGGTCACGGACTGGGAGGCCTACGAACGCACGTTGGCCGACCGGCTCCGTCAGTAGTGGCCCTCCGCCACACAAAGGGTCCCGACACATCCTGCGTCGGGACTCTTTGTGCTTCGGGACGCGGCGGACCGGAGAGCGGTCATCACAAAAAAACGGGGCTGCATCCGAAAAAATCGGCGGGAAAGCACTATCTTTATCGTTCGAAAAAACACATCCGCACACTTCATTTCCTCCGCATGAAACGACTGCTGCTCCTGACCGCCGCACTGACCCTTGCCGTTGCGGCATCGGCCCAACCGCTCTGCTGCACCGAGGCAGGCACCGAACTCATCTACGCCGAATACGACGCCAAAGGACTCCGTACGGGCCAGACGCGTACGCTCGTCCTCGCCTGCAAGGAGAGCGACGAAGGGCTGAGGGTCTACACGACCGACGAGGAGCTCGACCTCTCGGGAGCGCCGACCGGCAACGCCGTCAGCACCTCGACGCTCGTCCGCCGCGACGACATGGTGCTGCAGCTCGGCGAAATGCTGCAGGGACTGGACCCCTCGATGCTGCAGGGAATGACCCTCGACATGGGCGGCGACGCCTACAGCATCCCCTTCGACCTCACGCCCGGCGAGAAGCTCCCCGACATAAGGCTCGAACTGACCGTAAGCAAGGAGGAGAAATCGATGGCATTCCACATCAACATCACCAACCGCAAGGTGCTCGCCCGCGAGGAGCTGGAGACCCCGGCCGGACGCTTCCCGTGCATCAAGCTGCAGGAGCGCATCGGATTCCGCTTCCTTTTCTTCGGCGTTTCATCCCAACACGTAGTCTGGTATGCCCCCGGTATCGGCATCGTCCGCGAAGAGGAGCAGACGAAGAAGGGGAAGCTGGAGAGCCGCAGCGAGCTGATTGCCGTCCGGCGGGCCGACACCCCCTCGGCCGAAGCGGCAACCACGACGGAGGCGGCAGGCGAAGCGACGGCTGCGCCGCCGACCGCCCGATAGGCCCGGAGGTCAGCACTCCGGACGCCGAAAAGTCCGGAAGAGGTGCTCCCGGCGCAACACAGAGCCCGGTCGGCATATCGCATGCCGACCAGGCTCTCTCTTTCGTTCCGAAGGGTGGCCCCGGACATCCTTCCGCCTTACCCGGAGTCAGTCCCCGCACTATCCGGCATCGGAGAAGAGGGTCGCAAAGCGGGCCGTCGGAATGTCGCGCACCTCGCAGTCGCCGATGCCTGCCGGCAGCACGACATGCAGCGTTCCGGCCTCGTTCTTCTTGTCGTGGGCCACTTCGCGAAGCAGCCGCTCCAGAGAGACAGGCGGCCGCAGGTCGAAACCCAGCCGCGCGAGCAGCGCCGTGATGCGGTCGCGCTGCGCCGCGTCGAGCAGCCCGAGGCGCTCGGCAGCACCCGCCATCAGGGCCATTCCCACGGCTACCGCCTCGCCGTGCTTCATCCGGTCCGAACACTTCTCGATGGCGTGGGCCAACGTATGCCCGAGGTTGAGCTTGCGCCGCTCACCCCGCTCGCGCTCGTCGAGTTCGACGATGTCGGCCTTGACCCGAATCGCCGAAGTGAGGATGTCGCACAGCAGGTCGTTCTCCGTGCGGAGCTGTTCGAACGAGGCTCTCTCGAGCGCGGCGAAGAGGTCGCCATCGGCGATGAGGGCCGCCTTGACCACCTCGGCCAGCCCGGCCCGGAACTCCCGGTCGGGAAGCGACCGCAGCATCGCCGGGTCGCAGACGACGAATTCGGGCTGGGCGAAGCAGCCCGCCATGTTCTTGTATCCGCCGACATTCACGCCGTTCTTGCCGCCGACGCTCGCGTCGACCTGCGCCAGCAGCGTGGTGGCCACGAAGCCGAAGCGCACGCCGCGCATGTAGGTCGAGGCGACGAAACCCGCCACGTCGGTGACAATGCCGCCGCCCACGCCCAGGATAAAGGTCGAACGGTCGGCGCCGAGGGCTATCAGCCGTTCGTAGAGTTCGCCGGCGGTCTGCAGCGTCTTCGACGCTTCGCCCTGGCCGATGAGCAGACGCTCATAGGGGGCCAGCAGCGGCGCGAAAAGCCCCTCCACCGTCGCATCGGTCACCACTACCACGCGCCCTTCGGGCAGTGCGCCCGGAAGCAGGTCGCCGACGGCCCCGACATAGACCCGGCTGCATTCCCGTATTTCAAATACTGGCTTCATGAGTACCCGTTGTTTTCCATCAATTGAACAAAAGTAGCATATTTTACCGAGAATTTGCTACCTTTGCAGCGTTAAATCCATAGCTATGCAAAAACTACGCAATATCGCCATTATTGCACACGTGGACCACGGAAAGACCACGCTCGTTGACAAAATGATACTCGCCGGACACGTCCTCCGGGACAACGCCAAGCAGACCGGCGACCTGATTCTGGACAACAACGACCTGGAACGTGAACGCGGCATCACGATTCTCTCGAAGAACGTTTCGGTCATCTACAAGGACTACAAAATCAACATCATCGACACCCCGGGACACGCCGACTTCGGTGGCGAAGTGGAGCGCGTGCTCAACATGTGCGACGGCGTGCTGCTGCTGGTCGACGCCTTCGAGGGAACGATGCCCCAGACGCGCTTCGTACTGCAGAAGGCGCTGGCGCTGGGCAAGAAGCCCATCGTCGTCATCAACAAGGTCGACAAACCCAACTGCCGCCCGGAGGTGGTCAACGAGCAGGTTTTCGACCTGATGTTCTCGCTCAACGCCACCGAGGAACAGCTCGACTACAAGACCATCTACGGCTCGGCCAAGCAGGGCTGGATGTCGCACAAGTGGAACGAGCCGACCAATTCGATTGTTCCGCTGCTCGATGCCATCATCGACGAGATTCCCGAGCCGGTCGTTGCCGAAGGCACGCCCCAGCTGCTCATCACCTCGCTCGAATATTCGCCCTACACGGGCCGTATCGCCGTGGGCAAGCTCACCCGCGGCACGCTGCGCGCAGGGCAGAACGTCACGCTGGCCAAGCGCGACGGCGTGACGATGCAGAAGACCAAAATCCGCGAGCTGATGGTCTTCGAGGGTCTGGGCAAAAAGAAGGTTGACGAGGTGCCGTGCGGCGAAATCTGCGCCGTGACGGGCATCGACGGATTCGAAATCGGCGACACCATCTGCGACTTCGAGAACCCCGAGCCGCTGCCGCCCATCGCCATCGACGAGCCCACGATGTCGATGCTCTTCACCATCAACAACTCGCCCTTCTTCGGCAAGGACGGCAAGTTCGTCACCTCGCGCCACATCAAGGAGCGTCTCGACCGCGAGCTGGAGAAGAACCTCGCGCTGCGCGTGACGCCCGGCCCGTCGGCCGACTCGTTCAACGTCTTCGGCCGCGGCGTGCTGCACCTCTCGGTGCTCATCGAGACGATGCGCCGCGAAGGCTACGAGCTGCAGGTGGGTCAGCCGCGCGTCATCGTCAAGGAAATCGACGGCCGCAAGTGCGAGCCTATCGAGGAGATGACGGTCGACTGCCCCGAGGAGTATTCGGGTACGGTCATCGAGCTGGCCACCAAGCGCAAGGGCACGCTGACCAACATGGCATCGAACGGCGACCGCGTGCGGCTCGAATTCGACATTCCCTCGCGCGGTATCATCGGCCTGCGCTCCAACATGCTGACCGCCACGGCCGGCGAAGCCATCATGACCCACCGTCTGAAGGACTTCGAGCCGTGGGTGGGCGACATCGAGATGCGCACCAACGGCTCCATCATCTCGAGCGAGACGGGTACGGCCTACGCCTATTCGATTGACAAGCTGCAGGACCGCGGCCGCTTCTTCATCTCGCCCATGGAGCAGGTCTACGAAGGCCAGGTCATCGGCGAGCACACGCGTCAGAACGACATCACGGTAAATGTCACCAAGGCCAAGCAGCTGACCAACATGCGTGCCTCGGGTTCGGACGACAAGGCGGTCATCGTGCCGCCGAAGGTCTTCACACTCGAGGAGGCGCTCGAATACATCAAGGAGGACGAGTACGTCGAGGTAACGCCCCACGCCATGCGCCTGCGCAAGATTCTGCTGCACGAGGTGGACCGCAAGCGGGCTTCGAAATAGGAAGACGGCGATGGACCATTTCACCCTGTCGCTCGTCGTCGGAGCCGTGGCAGGCGCTCTGACCGTCATCCCGATGCTCTACCAGCGGGCGGCGGCACACGCCACCGTCGCAGCCTTTCTGGTCTGCCTCTTCGCCGCGGTGCTGACCTTCTATGCCAAGCTGCCCTATCTGCCCTGGTGGGCCGACGGCATGGCCATCATGCTCATGCTGCAGATTCCGACCCTCTTCGCGCTGGCAGGCAAGGAGCGCAAGACCATACCGGTCCTGCTCCTCAACGCCCTGCTGCTCGGATTTCTGGTCAGCGTGGCGGAACGCTACCTGTAAATGGAGTCAAGACGATGAAAATCACGAAAAAACGGGAAATTTCCCGTTTTTTTCGTATATTTACGCAGTATCGGGACCTGCACCGCATTTTACAGACAAAGAGACGGGCCTCCGTCCGCAAAAACACCGTACCCATGAAACGCTCCCTGCTGCTGTTCGCCTCGTTGCTTGCTCTCCTCTTCACCTCGTGCACCAAGGACGAGGAGCGCGTCGAAGTATGGACCGTGGCCTCCGAGATGGGCATCGTCCACGGCGTTTTCAACCTCCAGCCGGCACTGATGATTCGCACCGGCGAGAGTTCGGACTGGCGGCCGATGCTCCACGGCATCGAAGGCTTCGACTACGAACCGGGATACGAATACCGCATCCGCGTACGGCTCAACGCACGGAACGAACCGATGGCCGACGGTGCGTCGCTCAAATATACGCTTGCCGAGCTGTACGACAAACGGCCTGCCTCGTCGCAGTTGCCGGCCGAATACTTCCCGGAATTCACAATGGAGATAGGCCCCCACTTCTCGCACTTCAACGGAGTGGACTACCTGAGCGTCCGCCTGCCCGACTACGGGGTGGTCACCGAATGGCAGCCGTGGCCGTGGCCCATCGAGGGGCTTGACTACGAGGAGGGACATCTCTACCGCCTGCGCGTCGGGACATCGGTCACTCCCGCCCCGGAGGATGCCGAAGGCCGGTTCACCGTGAAATACACGCTGCTCGAACTGCTTGACATGGTCGACATGGAGGAGTAGGCGCACCGAACGGCCGTTGCCGAAAGGCGGACGGAAGGCCGCCCGGCTACGGGGCACCACCGGCCAAGCCATCGCAAACGAAAAGAGCTGTCCCTGTGAGCGGGGACAGCTCTTTTTCACTCTTCATGCCGGGCCTTGCACCGGACAGCAGCATAGGGACACCCGGACCGTACAGCGGGCGCCCCGCCCGGAAGCGGAGGCGTCATGCCGCCTCGGTGCGGAAGGTCTCCGAGGCGGCATCGGTCGTCTGTTCGCCTTCGTCGCTGACACCAAAGACGATGACAACATACTCCGTATCCGGTTCCAGCCCCTCGAAAAGCAGCCGGTTGCGGCCGGCATGGGTGAAGGAGGGGTCCGACCAGTCCACGTCGTCGAAAAGCTCGGCCGAGAAGATGATATCGGCAACCGCTTCGTTGAGTGTCTCATAGGAGGCAAACTCGTCGGAGGTCATCACCGCGGCATAATAGCGCACCGCAGGGTCCGATGCCCCCACCTCAACCTCAATCGAAGAGGCGGTGCGCGCCACCTCCTGGATGATGAAGCGGCATTCGGCCGAAGGGGCGAAACTCTCGGTACGGAAATAGGCAAACGTCAGACCGGTGGTCACGGCGCCTTCGGAGTCGAGGCCGAAGACCCCGATGCAGTATTCCGTATCGTAGTAAAGGTCCGTCACCTGATGGACGGAAATACCGCTGCTCAACTCACGGGCCAGATACTCCTCGACCGAAAGGCCGTTCACGCCGGCCATCACGCGGATGAAGTCGAGTTTCATGCGGATGTACTCCTCGTCCGTCGCGCAGAGCGCCTCCACCTCGGCGCGATTGTCCACCGACACGTAGTAGGTATCCTTGCACGAAGGCTCTACGGTCACGGTTGCGCCCGTCATGGTTCGGTCGGAGACGGAGACATCGAAACGCTGCGGCGCGGGCGCCGAATCCTCTCCGCTGTCGCAGGAGGTCAGAAAAAGGATTGCAGGCAGGAACACCGCCGCAATCACACGGGGAAAAAGATGTCCGAAACGCATAAGGGTAATTTTTTGATGGTAACGAAAGATAGCTGAAAAAAACCTACATGCGACAGACGACAGGACATATTGGACTAACTTTCAATCCATAACAACCAAAACGGTCGCCCTATTTTGCCGTCCGATAGGAAAGAATGTGCCACGTGATGCCGGCAGCAAGCACGATGAGCCCCGCCTGCGCCCACCGCGAAGAGTCCACGACGAAAAAGACGCAGCCCAGCATCGTCGCCCAGAGCAGCACGAGCGAAAGGAGCTTGGCCCGCAGTGGTATTGCCCGGTTTTCGCGGAAATTGCGAATGTAGGGCCCCAGCTTCGGATGGGCGAGCAGCCAGGCATAGAGACGCGGCGAACTGCGCACCCACAACGCCGCCGTCAGCAGCAGAAAGGGTGTGGTGGGCAGCAGCGGAAGGAAGATTCCGGCAATGCCCAGCGCCAGCGATACGGCGCCCAATATGGCAAGCAGGGTTTTCACGGAAAGCCGGGACAAAATTAACACTTTTCGCCGTCGCGCCGCCGGAGCGGAGCGAATTTTCGCATATTTGTCCGAATCGACCCCAAAAAACGTCTCTTCGGAGACGATGCGCACCGCTCGCGTATGCCGACTTCGCCGCTTGGTTCGAACGGTGCGTTCCCGGGCACGGGGCGATGCTCAACACACTGACAACCGCAAAGTAAGGCTCCGCCGAAACCGCGCGCGTGGGATGGCCGAAAGGTTATTCGCCGCGGCCGGCGCGCAACGATTTCGCGGCCCGACGCAAAAAAACAGAGGTTCAAACCTCGTTCGACAGCCAATAATCGTTATATTTGTCTTCGCTAAAAAACACCTCACCACATTATGGAGAAAAAAATAGGAATCGCCTGCGACCACGCCGGCTACGAGATGAAGGAATTTCTGGTGGGCTACCTGGGTGCCCAGGGATACGAAGTACTTGACTTCGGGACCGATTCGCCCGAAAGCGTCGACTATCCCGACTTCGCCCATCCGCTGGCCGAGGCCGTCGAATCGGGCGAACTGCCCCTCGGCGTTGCACTCTGCGGCACGGGAGAAGGCATGGCCATGACGCTCAACAAGCACCAGGGCATCCGCGCCGGTCTGGCATGGGCTCCCGAAATCGGAGCACTCATCCGCCAGCACAACAACGCCAACGTACTGGTATTGCCGGCCCGCTTCATCACCAACGACGAGGCAGTGAACATTCTCGACACCTTCCTCGCCACGGAGTTCGAAGGCGGACGCCACCAGCGCCGCATCGACAAGATGGCCGTCGCGAAGAAGGAGTAATCCGAAACACGCAGCGCACGACAAAGGGCGGATGACCAACAGACAAGGCCATCCGCCCTTTATCCATATCCATTCACGCCCCCGCCGCAACGGTCTGCATCGCACCGCGGCCGGCAGCCGGCTCAGCGAATCGTCTCGCGATGGAGGAACTCGCCCGCAAGCAGCGGGAACTCGGGCGACTCACACTCAAAGAGTCCGAAGACGGCCGAACCGCTTCCCGACATCGAGGCATAGAGCGCCCCGGCCGCCAGGAGCCGCTCCTTCACGGCACGGATGGCCGGATGGAGCGCAAAGACCGTCTGCTCGAAATCGTTGGTCACACGCCCCTGCCACTCCGCCACGGGCAACCGCAGCCGTTCGGCCAGTGGCACCTCGGGAACCCGCGGACGGATGCCGGCATATGCCTCGCGCGTCGAGACCCCTTCGGCCGGCTTCACCACCAGAAGCGTCAGCCCCGCGAGGTCGACCGCAAAGGGGCGCATCACCTCGCCGCGCCCCGTGCAGAGCTGGGGGGTATTGCGCACGAAAAAGGCCGTATCGCTTCCCAGTTCGGCCGCCCGCGCGATGAGCTCCTCCTCCGAAAGGCGCAGCCCGAAAAGCTCGTCGAGGGCCAGCAGCACGGCCGTGCCGTCGGACGAACCGCCGCCAAGCCCCGCACCGAAGGGTACACGCTTCACGAGGTGCACCTCCGCCCCGTCGATGCCGTAATGACGCTGCATGAGGCGGCAGGCCTTCATGCAGATATTCTCCCCGGGGTCGCAGTCGACCGCCAGGCCCTCGCTCCGCAGCCCAAAGCCGCGCCCCGTGCGCGTAACCTCCACCTCGTCGAAGAGCCCCCGAACGGGATACATCACCGTTTCGAGTTCGTGGTATCCGTCCCCGCGACGACGCAGGACGTCGAGCCCGAGGTTGATTTTGCAGTTTGCTTGAAGTATCATGGAAGCAAAGATACGTTTTTTGAGCCGAAATCGGAGCGGCCGAACGGAAAACTTGCATCCGGCGAGAACCCGTCCTGCGGAGCAAACGCAAAGATATTCGCAGAGTTTGGCCGGGAGGTTTGCGCTTTTCGCGAAAAATGTGTACTTTTGTAGGATTTATGTTCACAACAAACCCGCAACAGAAAACAACAACAGAATTCTTATGGATATACTTGCCAGTTTAATCAAACTTGTCTTCGGCTCGAAGGCCGACAAGGACCGCAAGCAAATCGAACCCTACATCGAGAAAATCAAGGCTATCTACCCCACCATCGAGGCGCTCTCGAACGACGGGCTCCGCGCCCGAAGCGCCGGGCTCATGAAGCATATTGCCGACTACATCGCCGACGACGAAGCGCACATCGTGGAGTTGAAGGCCAAGTTGGAGAAGCCCGAGATTTCGCTCGACGAGAAGGAGAAGATTTCGAAGGAAATCGACGAGACAACCAAGCGCATCGACGACAAAATCGAGGTCAAGCTCGACGAAATCCTCCCCGAGGCCTTCGCCATCATGAAGGACACCGCACGGCGCTTCGCCCAGAACGAGACGGTCGAGGTGACCGCCACCGCCTTCGACCGCGAACTCGCCGCCACGAAGGACTTCGTCACCATCGACGGCGACAAGGCCATCTACGCCACCCACTGGCAGGCGGGAGGCAACGACGTGAAGTGGGACATGGTCCACTACGACGTACAGCTCTTCGGCGGCGTGGTGCTCCACAAGGGCAAAATCGCCGAGATGGCCACGGGTGAGGGAAAGACCCTCGTGGCAACGCTCCCCGTATTCCTCAACGCCCTGGCCCGCAAGGGTGTGCACGTGGTGACGGTGAACAACTACCTGGCCAAGCGAGACTCCGAGTGGATGGGCCCGATGTACGAGTTCCACGGACTTTCGGTGGCCTGCATCGACGATACGCAGCCCAACTCGCCGGCCCGCCGCCGCGCCTACATGGCCGACATCACCTTCGGTACCAACAACGAGTACGGCTTCGACTACCTGCGCGACAACATGGCGTCGTCGCCCCGCGACCTCGTACAGCGCAAGCACCACTACGCCATCGTCGACGAGGTCGACTCGGTGCTCATCGACGACGCCCGTACGCCGCTCATCATCTCGGGTCCCGTACCCAAGGGCGACGACCAGCTCTTCGAGCAGTACAACCCCGCCATCGAGCACCTCTACAACCTCCAGCGCGCGCTGGTCACCTCGCTGCTCGCCGAGGCCCGCCAGCTTATCACGGAGGGCAAGACCGACGAGGGCGGCGTGAAGCTCTACCGCGTCCACAAGGGTCTTCCCAAGTACAAGCCGCTCATCAAGTACCTGTCGGAGACGGGTATCAAGGCGCTGATGCAGAAGACCGAGAATATCTACATGCAGGACAACAACCGCCGCATGCCCGAAATCACCGACGACCTCTACTTCGTCATCGACGAGAAGCTCAACTCGGTGGAACTCACCGACAAGGGTCACGAGGTGCTCTCGAAATACTTCAACGAGGACGGCTTCTTCGTGCTGCCCGACATCGGCGCCGAGGTGGCCGAGCTCGAGAAGAGCACGCTCTCTCCCGAAGAGAAGGCGCAGAAGCGCGACGAGGTCATCAACGACTACTCCGTCAAGTCGGAGCGCGTCCATACGGTCATCCAGCTGCTGAAGGCCTACGCCATGTTCGAGAAGGATGTCGAATATGTGGTGATGGACAACAAGGTGAAGATTGTCGACGAGCAGACGGGCCGTATCCTTGACGGCCGCCGCTATTCGGACGGTCTGCACCAGGCCATCGAGGCCAAGGAGCACGTCAAGGTCGAGGCTGCCACGCAGACCTTCGCCACCATCACGCTGCAGAACTACTTCCGCATGTACCACAAACTGGCCGGCATGACCGGTACGGCCGAGACGGAGGCATCGGAGTTCTGGAGCATCTACAAACTCGACGTGGTGGTCATCCCGACGAACCGTCCGGTCATCCGCGACGACCGCGAGGACCTCGTCTACAAGACCAAGCGCGAGAAATACAATGCCGTCATCGAGGAGATTGTCCGCCTCGTGGGCGAGGGCCGTCCGGTACTGGTCGGCACCACGTCGGTCGAGATTTCGGAGCTGCTGAGCCGCATGCTCAAGCTCCGCGGCATCAAGCACAACGTGCTCAACGCCAAGCAGCACGCACTGGAGGCACAGGTGGTGGCCGAAGCCGGACGTTCGGGACAGGTGACCATCGCCACCAACATGGCAGGCCGCGGTACCGACATCAAGCTGACACCCGAAGTGAAGGCAGCCGGCGGTCTGGCCATCATCGGTACGGAGCGCCACGAAAGCCGCCGTGTGGACCGCCAGCTGCGCGGTCGTGCGGGACGTCAGGGCGACCCGGGTTCGTCGCAGTTCTTCGTCTCGCTCGAGGATGACCTGATGCGTCTGTTCGGCTCGGGCCGCATCGCCACGATGATGGACCGCATGGGTCTGAAGGAGGGCGAGGTGATTCAGGCCGGCATGATGACCAAGGCCATCGAGCGCGCCCAGAAGAAGGTCGAGGAGAACAACTTCGGCATCCGCAAGCGCCTGCTCGAATACGACGACGTGATGAACTCGCAGCGCGAGGTTATCTATACGCGCCGCCGCCACGCACTCTACGGCGAGCGTATCGAGATTGACCTGAACAACATCATGTACGACTATGCCGAGAACTTCGTGGAGACCAACCGCGGCATCGGCTACGAGGACTTCCGTCTGGAGCTCATCCGCGAGGTGGCCATCGAGCCCTCGCTCGACGAGGCGGCCTACGAGGCAGCCAAGCCCGAGGAGCTGGTCGAGGCCATCGTCAAGGACCTCAAGGCCGCCTATGCACGCCGTGCGAAGGCCGTAGCCGACACGGTGCGTCCGGTCATGGAGCGCATCTACGAGGACCGCAAGGAGCAGCTCGACTCGGATATCTTCTTCCCGCTGACGAACGGCCATTTGGGCTACAACGTTCCGGTCAACCTGCGCAAGTGCAAGGAGACGGACGGAGCGGAAATCTACAAGGTCTTCTCGAAGGTTGTGATGTTCACCACCATCGACGACGCATGGCGCGAGCATCTGCGCGAGATGGACGACCTGCGCCAGAGCGTGCAGAACGCCACCTACGAGCAGAAGGACCCGCTGCTGATTTACAAGTTCGAATCGTTCGGCCTCTTCTCGAAAATGCTCATCCGCGTCAACCGCGAGGTGCTCTCGATTCTGAACAAGTCCTACATTCCGGTACGCGACAGCGCGTCGGAGGCCGCCGCTCAGCGGCAGCAACAGCAGCGCGAGCGGGCCAAGGTCGACGTGAACAAGCTGCAGGCGTCGCGCATGCAGGCCGCCGCACAGGCCGGCCAGGGCGAGAAGCAGAAGCCGATGCCCATCCATGTCGAAAAGAAGGTGGGCCGCAACGACCCCTGCCCCTGCGGCAGCGGCAAGAAGTACAAGAACTGCCACGGCAAGGGACTGTAGCCTTTCCGCAAACACAACAGCAACCGACGACGGAAGGCGACGGTGACGGCACCGTCCGGCACGTCGCCTTCCGCCTTCAGACAAACGACCGCTCATGGGATATCAGGAAGAAAAGCAGCGCCAACTGGACCTGCGCTATCTGAGAATGGCCCGTATCTGGGCCGAGAATTCGTACTGCGTACGCCGCAAGGTGGGTGCACTCATCGTCAAGGACAAGATGATTATCTCGGACGGCTACAACGGCACCCCCTCGGGGTTCGAGAACATCTGCGAGGACGAGACAGGCAAGACGAAATCCTACGTGCTGCACGCCGAGGCCAACGCCATCACCAAGGTGGCCAAGTCGGCCAACAACTGCGACGGCTCGACGCTCTACATTACGGCGGCGCCCTGCATCGAATGCTCGAAACTCATCATCCAGGCAGGCATCAAGCGCGTGGTTTACTGCGAGGACTACCGCTCGGAAGAGGGGCTTGCACTGCTGTGCAAGGTCGGTATCGAGTGCGTCCAGCGCGCAATCGAAGAGCCGCAGGTCTGAAGAGCCGCCGGCACACCAAACAGCGAGGAGCCTTCCCGACTTGTCGGGAAGGCTCCTCTTTTTGTCCTCTTCGAATTTGAAAAACGCCCGAAAATCCGTATCTTGGACGAGGTTAACAAAGGATACACGACCATGAAACGCATCGTCATCGTAGGGGCCACGTCGGGCATCGGGTTCGAAACGGCCAAACGCTTCATCGGCAAGGGCTGGCGCGTAGGCGTCGCCGGCCGTCGCACCGGTCCGCTCGAAGAGCTGCGCGCGCTGGCTCCCGACCGTGTCGAGACCCAGACGCTCGACGTCACGTGCGATGACGCCCCCGAACGGCTCGCGGAGCTCATCGAACGGCTCGGAGGCATGGACCTCTACCTCCACTCGTCGGGCATCGGCAAGCGCAACATCGAGCTCGAACCCGCAACCGAGCTGGCGACGCTGCGCACCAACGGCGAGGGATTCGTACGGATGGTTACTGCCGCGTTCCACTGGTTCCGCACCCACGGTGGAGGCCATCTGGCCGTCATCAGCTCGATTGCCGGGACACGCGGGCTGGGCAGCGCCCCGGCCTACTCGGCCACCAAGCGGATGCAGAACACCTACATCGACGCGCTGGCGCAACTCAGCCACATGGAGCGGCTCCCCATCCGCTTCACCGACATCCGGCCGGGGTTCGTCGCCACGCCGCTGCTCAACGATGCGCACCACTACCCGATGCTCATGTCCGTGGACCGCGTCGCCGACCGAATCGTCCGGGCGCTCGAACGCCGCCGCCGGCGCATTGTCATCGACCGCCGCTATGCCGCACTGGTCTTCCTCTGGCGGCTGCTTCCCGAATGGTTGTGGGAGCGGCTCAACGTGCGCACCAAAGCCTGAACCGAAAAAAAAGCAACAAACAACAAAGACAAACACAATGAAAAAACTGCTCTGCCTGCTGGCGCTGCTCCCGCTTGCCGCGTGGGCACAACCGCGCAGCGAACGTCTGCTCGAAAAGGGTTGGCTCTTCACGCGCGGGGATGCGCCCGAATTTGCCCGCAACGACTGCGACGACTCCGACTGGCAACCGGTCACCGTTCCCCATGACTGGGCCATCTACGGCCCCTTCAGCGTCGGCAACGACCTCCAGCTCACGGCCATCGCCCAGGACGGTCAGACGCAGGCGATGGAACATGCCGGCCGCACGGGCGGACTGCCCTTCGTCGGCACGGGGTGGTACCGCCTTCGCTTCGAGGTTCCCGAGCTGCGCAAGGGAGGCCGCTGCACGCTGCTCTTCGACGGCGCCATGAGCCATGCCCGGGTCTATGTCAACGGCCACGAGGCCATCTACTGGCCCAACGGCTACAACGCCTTCCACGTCGACATCACCCCCTTCGTCCGACCCGACGGTGAGAACCTGCTGGCCGTGCGGCTCGAGAATATGCCCGAATCGTCGCGCTGGTATCCCGGCGCGGGGCTGCTGCACAACGTCCATCTGCTCACCACGGGCGACGCCTACGTACCGGTGTGGGGAACGCGCATCACCACACCCGTAATATCGGAGAGCCACGCCCGCGTCTGCCAGCAGACCGAGGTGATGCTGCCCGAGGGCCGGACGCTCGCCGACTACACGCTCACGACCGAACTCCGCAACGCTGCGGGCGAGGTTGTCGCCTCGGCACGCACCGACGGCACGCGTTACGACCAGGGGCTCATCGAGCAGGAGTTCATCGTCGAGCATCCCGCGCTGTGGACGCCCGAGACGCCTTCGCTCTACACCTCGGTCACGCGTCTCTACGAGGGCGACCGGCTCTGCGACGAATACACGACGCGCTTCGGCATCCGCACCGTCGAGGCCGTACCGGGCAAGGGCTTCCTCCTCAACGGAGAGCCGCTGAAGTTCCGCGGCGTCTGCAACCACCACGACCTGGGCCCGCTGGGCGGCATCGCCAACGAGGCGGGCATCCGGCGCCAAATCAGGCTGCTCAAGGAGATGGGGTGCAACGCCATCCGCACCTCGCACAACATGCCGGCTCCGGAACTGGTGGCCGCCTGCGACGAAATGGGTATGATGGTGATGGCCGAATCGTTCGACGAGTGGAAGGCCCCGAAGGTCGAGAACGGCTACCACCTCTACTTCGACGAGTGGGTCGAGCGCGACCTGGTCAATCTGATACGCCACTTCCGCAACTCGCCGAGTGTGGTGATGTGGTGCATCGGCAACGAGGTGCCCGACCAGTGGAACGGCGACCGCGGGCCGAAACTCACACTCCGGCTGCAGGACATCTGCCACCGCGAAGACCCGACACGCCCCGTAACGCAGGGCATGGATGCCCCCGACGCGGTGGTGAACAACAACATGGCCGCCGTGATGGATGTCCCGGGCTTCAACTACCGCCCGCACAAGTACCCCGAGAACTACGCCAAGCTACCCCAGCGGATGATTCTGGGCAGCGAGACCGCCTCGACGCTCAGCTCGCGCGGCGTCTACAAGTTCCCGGTCGTACGGCGCTCGATGCACCGCTACGACGACCACCAGGCCTCGTCCTACGACGTGGAGCACTGCGGCTGGTCGAACCTTCCGGAGGATGACTTCATCCAACACGACGACCTGCCCTACTGCATGGGCGAATTCGTCTGGACGGGCTTCGACTATCTGGGCGAGCCTACCCCCTACTACTCCGACTGGCCGAGCCACTCGTCGCTCTTCGGCATCATCGACCTGGCCGGTCTGCCGAAGGACCGCTACTGGCTCTACCGCAGCCACTGGAACCCCGATGCCGAGACGCTCCACATCCTGCCCCACTGGAACTGGCCCGGCCGCGAGGGCGAGGTGACGCCCGTCTTCGTCTACACGAACTACCCCTCGGCCGAACTCTTCATCAACGGCAAGAGCCAGGGCCGCCGGAGCAAGGACCTGACCGTACGGGTCGACAACAGCGGCGACTCGGTGTCGCTCAACAGTTTTGCCCGCCAGCGGCGATACCGGCTCATGTGGATGGATACGCGCTACGAACCCGGCACGCTGCGCGTGGTAGCCTACGATGCCGAAGGAAATCCCGTGGCCGAGCGCGAACTCCGCACGGCGGGAAAACCGTACCGGATTGTGCTGACGCCCGACCGCGAACGCATCGCGGCCGATGGCAAGGACCTCTCGTTCGTGACGGTGAGCGTCGTCGACCGCGACGGCAACCCCTGCCCGACGGCCGACAACGAAATCCGCTTCCGCGTGACGGGCAACGGCCACTACCGCGCCGGAGCCAATGGCGACCCGACGTCGCTCGAATCGTTCCAGGAGCCCCGCATGAAGCTCTTCTCGGGAATGATGACCGCCATCATCGCATCGGACGGCACTCCGGGAGAAATCACTGTCGAAGCCACTTCGCCGGGGCTCAAGCGGGCACGGCTAACCCTCCGCGGCGAATAGGAGCGCTCCGCTCCGGAAATGAAGGCAATCGGGCCGGAACCCTTGTATGGATTCCGGCCCGATTGTCGTTTCCCCGCAACCGCACGCTATACGCGCTGTTTCAGCCCCGTCCAGCCATCGAGGCGTCCGTAGAAGGGTGTCAGGAAGTGGACGATGGGCCCCACGGCCAGTGCCGCGACGACCGTACCCTCGCGCACGCCGCGGATGTCGGACATGAACAGATAGGAGAGGAGGCACGCCAGCAGCACCAGCGTAAGGTCGAAGCCCAGCTTCGTATAGCCGAAGTCGAGCCGATGCCGGCGGCAGATGGCGCGGACGAGGTACTCGCCGGCCGTCATCGCCACATTGACCCGCACCTCGAGTGCGATGCCCGCCGCCAGAATGAAACATCCGACGAGGAGCCACAGCAGTTTGGCTGCATAGGACGCCGGCTCCAGCCAGAAGAGCATCACCATGGCGAAGTCGATGAAGAGCCCGAAGCTGAGCGAGATGGGAATCTGCAGCAGGTAAGAGGTGCGTTCGCGGCGCAGCTCCCGGCGCGTCATGAACACCAGGTCGAGCAGCACGAAGGAGAGGTTGAGCAGAATGGTCCACTGCCCCATCGTGAGCGGCGTGAACATGCTCAGCACGTAGTTCACGCTCGTGATGGGCGAGGTGCCCAGCAGCGCCTTGGTGATGAAGGCCACGCCCAGCGCATTGATGAAGAGCGACACGACAAAAAGCATGTATCGTCGCCTGAGATATCGGTCCATTGTCTTGCGTTCGAATTTACCGACGGCAAAGTTCGCGCTGTTTTCGATGATTTCGACACAAAATTGCAACCGTATTTGGTTAAATACGAAACAAACGCTATCTTTATGGTATCAACCGCACCTCCCGATGAAAACAGCTCTGCCCGACTTTCTGCATCCGGTCTCAAACGGCATACCGGTCATCTACTGCGGACGGCTGAACGGGCCCACCGCTCCGGAACGCAGCATCGTGCTCGAACGGGGATTCCACTTCGTGCTCTGCACCGGGGGCCGGATATCCGTCGCGGAACCGGACATCCAGCAGCACGAGCGCGAGCATCCCATGCATGAAGGCGATATGCTGCTGCTCTCGCCGAGCCGGACAGCAACGCTGCGGCTCACCGGTGCAGGCGATGCGCTGGAGTGTATCAGCCTTGACCCGGACTACTTCGACACGCTGCCCGACGGGCAGCCGCTCTACAACCAGCTCTCGGGCTACCTGGGTGATGGCCAGATGGCCCTCGTCCATCTCGAACAACCCGAATACGAGGCGCTGCGCCACACGGCATCGCTCTTCTTCCTCTATCCGAACGGGGGCGGACTCTACGACGAGGACATGCTCCGCCACCTCTGCAGCCTCTACCTGCTGCAGACGGCCCAACTGCTCTACCGCCATCGGGCAAACGCCCCTGCCTTCGTCAAAAGGCCCAACGAGATTTTCCGCAACTTCAAACGACTTGCCGTCAAGAACTACCGCTCGGCCCACGACATCGCATTCTACGCAGCACGGCTTCATATCTCGCCCACCTACCTCTCGCGGATTGTCAAGCAGGTGACCGGACGGACGGTCAGGGCCCATCTCGCCGAGCTGCTCTGCTCCGACGCACGGCGGCTGTTGAACTGTTCGGACCTAGACATCAAGGAGATAGCCGATACGCTGGGCTTTTCGGACCAGTCGGCGTTCGGCAAATTCTTCGTACGACAGACCGGATGCTCGCCGCTCCGCTTCCGACGCGAAAAGACGGCACGCTGAGCTCCCGGCAGCAGGCAGGCCGCACGGAGAGCATCATACAAAGAGGACGGGCCTCATCCCGAAAAATCGAGTCGAGGCCCGTCCTCATTATGCAACATTACTGCAACCCTCCGATGCGTCAGAACGGCAGGTCATCGGGGTCCTCCTCGGGCATGACGGGAGCCTGAGCCGGCTGCTGCGCTGCGGCCGGACGGGCATAACCGCCCTGCGACGGCTGACCGTAGGAGTTGTTCTGGGGCTGCGCACCGCCGTAAGCCTGTGCCCCCTCGGACGATGCCGGGTTGTCGCTGCGACGTCCCAGCAGGTTCATCGTGTCGGCCAGAATTTCGGTCGTATAGCGCTTGTTGCCATCCTTGTCCATCCACTCGCGCGTACGCAGGCGTCCCTCGATATAGAGCTGCGTACCCTTGCGCACGTAACGGTCCACGACATCGGCCAGACCGCGCCACAGCGTAATGGTGTGCCATTCGGTATGCTCCTTCGTCTCGTTCGACTGACGGTCGAACAGACGCTCGGTCGTCGCCAGACGCACGCGTGCCACCTTCGTTCCGTTTTCGAGGCTGCGTACTTCGGGGTCAATCCCCACGTTGCCAATCAGAATTACCTTGTTTACCATATATGGATACTCTACTTGTTTTGAATCAATCGACCGGACCGCCCGCTCCGATGCGGAGGTCCCGCGCACGCTACAGCGAGCGAATCATCCGCTTGAAGAGCACGGCCATGCGCGTACCGGCCAGGCGGCCCTGACGCTGCACGTCCTCGTGGTCGCCCACCTCGTCCGACAGACCGCAGTTGGTGATGACCGAGATGCCGAAAACAGGCACCGACATGTGGCGCGCCACAATCACCTCGGGCACGGTGGACATGCCCGCCGCATCGCCGCCGATGGCCTTGAAGTAGCGGTATTCGGCCTGCGTCTCGAAGGTCGGGCCCGTACCTCCCACATAGACACCGTACTGCAGCTTGATGTGCTCCTCCCCGGCGATGGCCGTCGCACGGGCAATCAGCTCGCGGTCGTAGCAGTTGTGCATGTCGGGGAAACGCGGCCCCAGTTCGGCCATGTTGGGACCGATGAGCGGGTTGGGCATCAGGTTGATGTGGTCGGTGATGACCATCAGGTCGCCCACGCGGAACGAGGTGTTGATACCGCCCGAAGCGTTCGAGACAAAAAGATAGCGGATGCCCAGCAGCTTCATCACGCGCACGGGGAAGGTCACCTGCTGCATGCCGTAACCCTCGTAGTAATGGAAACGGCCCTGCATGGCCACGACGCGGTGCCCTTCGACCAGGCCGAAAATAAGCCGACCCTTGTGCCCCTCGACCGTCGAAACGGGGAATCCGGGGATGTCGTGGTAATCGATGGCATATTTCGTGTCGATTTGCTCGGCGAAATCGCCCAGTCCGGTTCCAAGAATAATCCCCACCTCGGGGCGGAACGACTCGGTCGCCTGCTCCAGGAAGGCTGCCGTCTTTTTAATTTCCTCTAACATCTTCTTCGAGTTTTTGCAGAAAATCCGTTGCCGAATCCTCTATGAATGAAATATTTATGGGCATATAATACAGTCTTCGGCGCACCGCTTCGGGAATCTTCGAGCTGCCCGTCATCTTGACCGCATCCTTTTCCGTAGTGACAATCGAGGCTTCGGGACACTCCCCCACCATGCGGGCAAGCATCGACATGTCGCGCACCTTATATACATGATGGTCATCGAGCGACACCTCCCCGACTACATCGTAATATTCGCGCAACGAGGCGACAAAGGGTTTCGGATTGCCGATTCCCGACAGTGCAATGACCTTGCCACCGGGTGCGGGCGACGGGGCGAGCGCTTCGCCCGCGAAGAGCGGCTGGGGCATGAAGCTCTCGAAGCGGGTGAAATAGACCTTCTGGTAGGCCACCTGGATGAGCACCTTGCGCAGAATGCGCCGGTCAATGGGAGCCATCTTCTCGGGGCACTTCGTCACGATGAAGTAATGGGCTCGGTGCAACGTCTCCGGCAGGTCGCGCAGCGTGCCGGCCGGAAGCATCCGGTCATGCTGGATGGGGCGCGTGGCATCGACCATCACGATATTGATTTTCGGCTCGACATAACGATGCTGGAAACCGTCGTCCATGATGATGAGGTCTACCTCGGGATGCTCCTCACGGATGCGGCGGATGCCGTCGGCCCGCTTTTCGCAGACCACCACCACCGTATCGGGATACTTGCGCTTGATTTGCAGCGGCTCATCGCCCACATCGCGGTAATGGGACGAAGCCGACACCTCGAGATAACCTTTCGTCCGGCGCCCGTAACCGCGCGAAAGAAGCGCCACACGGTGCATCTGCGACATGTAACCGATAACCATCTCGGCCATCGGAGTCTTGCCCGTGCCGCCGACCGTAATGTTGCCGATGCAGATAATCGGAATGTCGAACTTCTCGCTCTTGAGCACACCCCAGTCGAACAGACGGTGACGCAGCGTCACGCCTATCCGGTAGAGCCAGGAGGCTGGTGCGAGCAGAAATTTGACCATTTCGGCGATTCGTTTAGATGCACGGTTTTCCAATTTTCAAAGGTAGGAATAAATCCCCGGACCGCAAAACAAAACCCGACAAAACTCTCCCGAAACGAGAAACGGGCAATAAAATGAGGCGGAAATCCGTTTTTTCACTATCTTTGTTCACATCTATGAAACAATTCCGACTTACATTCTGCGCACTTGCGCTGCTTGCGACGGCATCGTGCGACCGCAACCAGACTACGTCGGCCGAGGAGGCCGAGACCGAAACCCTGCACGACATCCGCTACGGCATCATCGCCGACGACTACCGGCTCGAAGAGGGCGAGGTGGCCCAGGGCGAAACGATGGGCAAGATTCTCAACCGCTACGGCATATCGGCCGTTGCCATCGACCAGCTGGACAAGGCCTCCGAAAAGACCTTCCCCTTGCGCAACATCCGCGCCGGACAGAAATACGTCGCCTTCATCCACGAGGATTCGCTCTACGCCCCCCACCTCGACTACCTGGCCTACGAACGCAGCCTCTCCGATTATGTCGTCTTCGGTTTTCACGGCGACTCGGTGAGTGTCCGTACGGGCGAGAAGGAGTTCACCACGCGCCGCACCAAGAAGAGCGCCGTCATCAGCTCCTCGCTCTGGGGTTCCATCATGGAGAAGAACCTGCCCTATGCGCTGGCCGCCGAACTGGAGGACATCTACCAGTGGACGGTCGACTTCTTCGGCATCCAGAAGGGCGACAGCTTCACGGTGATTTACGACGAACGCTTCATCGATGATTCGGTATCGGTAGGCATCGGCCGCATCTGGGGCGCACGGTTCGACCACGGCGGCAAGGAGTACTACGCCATCCCGTTCCGCCAGGGCGGCAAAATCCAATACTGGGAGGCCGATGGCGGCAGCCTGCGCAAACAGATGCTCAAGGCCCCGCTCAAGTATACGCGCATCAGTTCGAAATTCACCTACGCCCGCAAGCACCCTATCTACAAGGTCTACCGTCCGCACACGGGCGTCGACTACGCCGCACCGAAGGGCACACCCGTACATGCGGTGGCCGACGGCGTCGTAGTCTTCAAGGGCTGGGGCGGCGGCGGAGGCAACACGCTCAAAATCAAGCACCCGGGCAACATGATAACCGGATACCTCCACCTGAGCGGCTTCGCCAAGGGCATCGCCCAGGGCAAGCACGTGACGCAGGGCCAGCTTATCGGCTACGTGGGTTCGACCGGAGCCTCGACGGGTCCGCACCTCGACTACCGCGTTTGGCGCAACGGCAAGCCCATCAACCCGCTCACCATCCCGCAGGAGCCGTCGGAACCGATTTCGAAGGACAACCGCGCCGAATTCGAGTTCATACGCGACCGCATCATGGCCGAACTCAACGGCGATGTACCCGCCGAGGAGCGCATCGTGCAGCTCGACTCGATTGTCATCCCCGAAGGCTTCGTTGCCCGCGAACTGGGCACCCCGGCCGGCAAGGAGCAGAAGAGTGAGGCTGCGGAGGCTCAATCCGGAACGAAAAAGAGCTGAACGCAGGACAAACGAAGCGTGACGCACCGTTGTGCGGCACGAAATTTTCAGACACCAACACACGAATGACAACAGGCGTAATCATCGTGGCAGGCGGCAGCGGCCACCGGATGGGAAGCAGCATTCCCAAACAGTTCCTCTTTCTGGGGAACCGCCCCGTGCTGGCACATACCATCGACGCATTCGCCCGGGCGCTGCCGCGGGCGGCACTGGTCGTGGTTCTACCCGAGGAGCACATCGCCTACTGGCGGGACCTTTCGGCCCGCTTCGACGTCGCCCGGCACCGGGTCGTGGCGGGAGGCCGCGAGCGCTTCGATTCGGTCCGCAACGGACTCGGCGCCCTGCCCTCCGAGACGGAGCTCATCGCCGTACAGGACGGCGTACGCCCGCTCGTCTCGCGCGAACTCATCGTCCGCATGTTCGAAGCGGCCGAACGGTACGGAGCGGCGATTCCCGTCGTGGCTCCGGTCGACTCGTTCCGCCGGGTGGAGGGCGAAGGCTCGGCCATCGTCGACCGCCGCACGCTGCGCATCGTCCAGACTCCCCAGGTGTTCCGCGGCGAACTGCTCCGCGACGCCTACCGGGTCGATTACCGGCCCGAATTCACCGACGACGCCTCGGTGGTCGAGGCTTCGGGGTGTCCGATTCATCTCTGCGAGGGCGAACGCGCCAACCTGAAAATCACCACGCGCGAGGACCTGGCGCTGGCCGCGGCACTCATCGAGATGCGCGAAGCCGACGCCGAGTGCTCAGCCGGTGTGGAGGACAACGGGACCGAGGGAACGGGCTCCGGGAACGGGCTGCGCCAATAAGTCACTGCAAATCCGATGGAAAGCATCTACAAATACCGCTTCGGCCGGGTGATGTACTACCGTGCAGCCGCCTTCATCGGGATTTTCATCCTGCTGGGATGGCTGCTCTATCACCTCTATGCCGGCGGATTCATCTCGGCATGGTTCACCTCGTGCGTCGTTGCGCTCATCGCATTGATGGCGCTCTCGATTCCGCGCCGGATTGTCGTTACGGAGGAGAAGGTCGAGGTGCGCTGCCTGCTCGACATCACCGAGGTGCGCCGCGAGGAGATTGCCGCCGTACGCCGTGTCGACAACCGCCGCATGAAGTGGTTCATCCCGCTCTTCGGCGGCTACGGATTCTTCGGCTACTACGGACATTACCTCGACCTGCGCCGGTTCGAGCGGGTGAAGCTCTACGCCTCCGAATGGCGCAATTTCGTCGAGATAACCGACATCTACGAGGAGCGGCTCTTCGTCTCCTGCTCCGAAGCGGACCGCCTGGTGGCCGAGCTCACGCCGCCCGACGGAAACCGCCGCGAAGAGGATGACGACGAGGAGGACGGGGAGGAAGGCCTTGCCGACGAGGCGGCACGTCGCGCCCCGTCGGGCGACAAGGCTGCGGAATAGCTCCGCGGGCCGCGACACACGAGACAAGAGACACTCATTTACAAACCTTTAAAAATCACAAGAAGATGAAAAAGTATCGTTGCACCGTATGCGATTGGATTTATGACCCGGCAGTCGGCGACCCCGAAGGAGGCATCGCTCCCGGCACGGCATTCGAGGAGATTCCCGAGGATTGGGTTTGCCCGCTCTGCGGCGTCGGCAAGGACCAGTTCGAGGAGGTCGAGGAGTAACCGGCTTCGGACCCGGGCTGCATACGACGGCCCCACGGGCGTATCCATTCGACGGATACGCCCTTTTTCGTTCCGCACCGCACCACTCCGCCGGCAAAGGCGCAAAGCCGCCGGCTGACGACCGGGTCGGCGCTCGGACAATCGGAGTGCCCGTGACCCGAATCGCCCCCAAAGTTGCCGACCCCGACCGGGAGGGCTTTGACGTTCGGGGGCGGGAGAGGGTCTCCGTCCCCTCCGAAGATACCATCACCCAGCGTGCGCAGCGGAATCCCCACCCCACGCGGTATCGGGCAGAGGAGCGTCCGGCACAAAAAAAGGGCGCCCCCGAAAGGGGGCACCCCGGTGTCGCCAGATGGCGGACGGACGGCCGAAGCGGCGTTCTGTCTCACCACGCTCCGTGCATCAGTTGATGTTGGGCAGGTAGGAGTAATTCTTCGAATAGCCAAGCATCTGCTCGACGTAGTTGTTCGGGTAGGAAATCTTCACGTCGACCACCTTGCCGTCCTGCTCGACCAGTTCGAACTCGGGATTGACAAACCCGCCGTAGGGCTCGATGTTGAGCGCCGCATAGCGCTCGAGCACCTCGCCATGAAGCGTGGGGTCGACCTTGACGGCATAGCGCTCCACCAGTTCGCGGCCCGCCTCGTAGTCGCCCTCGGACTTGATGCGCTGGATTTCACCCAGCATGCGGCCGAAGAGCTCGCGCAGCTTCTCGAAGTCGTTCACCACCACGTAGCTCTTGCCGTCCTTCTTGACCCACTCGATAACGTTGTCGGCCTTGCCCTGCTCGTAGCACCACTCCGAGATGAGCTTGCGGTTGCGCATGTGCGACTCCTCGACGTTCTTGCCGGGCTCGATGCGCGCCAGCTGGGTCATCATACCGTTGAGAATATACTTGGCATAGCCGGCCTTGGCCACATCGAACGAGGGAACGAGTCCCAGCTCGACCATCTTGGGGTCACCCAGATAGTAGAGTCCGAAGAGGTCGGCACGCGCCTCCTCGAGCGTCGAGCCGTAGCTCTTCAGCTCGCTGCCCTTCACACCCGGAGCCAGCTGGCCCGAGCCGTGGCCGAGGCACTCGTGCAGGTCGGTGTGCAGGTCATCGGCCAGTTTGCCGTAGCGGTCCATCCGCTCGCGGTCCTCGGCACGCAGGACAAACTCCTCGTTGAAGCCGTTGCCATGGGCCGCCATGTCATAGGCATAGGTGATGTTGTCGATGGTCACCGACTTCGAGCCGTGCTCCTTGCGAATCCAGTCGGCGTTGGGCAGGTTGATGCCGATGGGCGTTGCGGGATAGCAGTCGCCGCCGAGCATCGCCACGGTGATGACCTTGGCCGATACGCCCTTCACCTGCTTCTTGCGGTACTCGGGAGCCACGGGCGAGTGGTCCTCGAACCACTGGGCGTTCTCCGAGATGACCGTCGTGCGGTTGCTGGCCGTCGAATCGACGAAGTTGACAATCGCCTCCCACGACGCCTTGCGGCCCAGCGGGTCGCCGTAATCCTCGATAAAGCCGTTGACGAAGTCGACGTTCGAGACCGTATCGCGCACCCAACCGATGTTGAAGCGGTCGAACTCGCGCAGGTCACCCGTGCGGTAGTAGGAAATCAGCGCGGCAATGTTCGACTTCTGGGGCTCCTGAGCCACAGCCTCGGCCTTCTCGAGCCAGTAGACAATCCGCTCGATGGCAGGCGAGTACATGCCGCCCACCTTCCAGACGCGTTCGCACACCTTGCCGTTCGCCTTCACCAGCTTCGAATTGAGGCCGTAGGAGATGGGCTCCGGGTCGTTGGGGTCGGCCATATCGGCATAGAACTGCTCGACTTCGGCCTGGGTAACACCCTCGTAGAAGTTGTTCGACGAGGTGGTCACGAGGTCCTCGCCGGCCGTCTGGTTGAGCTGCGTCTTATAGAGTGTCGGGTCGAAAATCGCCTTGCACACCTCGCCGCGCAGGGCGTTCAGCTCGCCGAAACACTCCTCGGGAATCGTCTCGATGACGTCGAGCAGGTAGCCCTCCGTAAACTCGGGCACGAACTTGTCGTTCGAATAGTGATGGTGGATGCCGTTGGCGAACCACACCTTCTTGAGGTACTTCTCCAGCGCCTTCCATTCGGGCGTCGTACGGTCGCCCTCGAAGTGCTCGTAGACGGTCTCCAGCGTACGGCGCACCGCCAGGTTATACTTGAAGTTCTGGTCGTAGAGGATGTCACGGCCGCACTTGGCCGCCTCGGCCAGGTAATAAATCAGCTCCTTCTGCTCGAGGGGCAGCTGCTCGAAGCCGGGGACTTCGTAACGAATCACCTTGATGTCGTCGAAACGGTCGACCACCCAGGGTGCCTCGCCTTTCGGCTGCTCCGCACACGAAGCCAATGCAACGCCAAGGAATGTCATGGTAACGGGAATTGGTAGGTTTTTTTTCATACAACAATGTTTTTTCTCCATTTTCCGTGCCCGCAGGACACGAAGCATGTCGGGTTCAAAGTCCAAATATACGAAAATCCCGCAAAAAAACGCATCTTCCCGCGGGAAGATGCGTCCATGATGCCGGATATGGAGCTCAGAACTTGAAGTTGTAGCCTACCAGGATGAAGAAGCTGCCGTTGCGTGCCTTCATGTCGGCATCCTTCGAGATGTTGTTCAGCCCCACGTCGTAGCCCAGGCCCGCATAGAAGTTCTCGAGGAACTCGACGCTGGCGCCGAAGCGCATGCCGAACTCCGAACGCTTGATGTCCGAATCGGTCCCGAAGGTATCGGCCTCGACCGAGGTATTGCCCGTCTTGTTTTCGGAGGTGCCGCCCAGTCCGAGCGAATAGTAGAAGCCCGCGGCCGGTACAATCGCGATGTTGTCCGTAATGTTCCAATGGTAGTTGACCATGATGGGCACCTCGAGGTAGGTCATGCGGATGGTCGTGGTCGTCTGTTCCATCTTCTGCTCGGCTCCCTTAAGCGAGAGGTAAAGACCCGTTTCAAGGTAGAAGGGCATCGACTCCAGGAAGTTGTACTGGTAGGAGACGCCCGCCTGGAACGAAACGCGCGACGAGGGCGATACGGACAAACCGTCCTGCTTGAAGGTCATGTTGGAGACATTCATACCGGCGCGGACGCCGAGGATGTGCTTCTCCTGAGCGGAGAGCGTGCCCGCAACGCAGAGCGCGCAGAGCAGAGCGACAAATTTCTTCATGGCTGCAGTTTTAAAGGTCCGACCCGCACCGTCTGGGGCCTTTCGATGGTTGGAAATAGGTGGGCCGGAAGCGGACGGCGCGGATAGTTACATCCCGGTTCCGGTTGCATTTCATTCTTAAAGATAAGTCTTTTTCCGTGAGATTCCAAAAATTTCTCTGCCCGGGTGACCGAAGAAACACGGGGAGGCAACGTTTTTTCCACGTTTTTTTCATTCTTATGATTATCTTTTCTACCTTTGCCCCGCAATTTGTTGCCAAAGCGATGAAAATCTTTACCCGTGTCAACGAGCTCCGCGAGGAGCTGGACAAGAGGGAACAGGCCGGAATCGGCTTCGTTCCCACGATGGGCGCCCTGCATGCAGGCCACCGTTCGCTGGTGGAGCGCGCCCGCAAGGAGAACGCCACCGTCGTGGTGAGCGTCTTTGTAAACCCGACGCAGTTCAACGACAAGAACGACCTGCACCGCTATCCCCGCACCCCCGAGGCCGATGCACGGCTGCTGGAAGAGGCCGGCGCCGATTTCGTGCTGATGCCCTCGGTCGAGGAGATTTACCCCGAACCCGATACCCGCCAGTTCGATTTCGGCCAGGTGGACAAGGTGATGGAGGGCGCCACGCGTCCCGGCCACTTCAACGGTGTGGCCCAGGTCGTCAGCCGCCTCTTCGACATCGTCCGCCCGGCGCGCGCCTACTTCGGCGAGAAGGACTTCCAGCAAATCGCCGTCATCAAGGCGATGGTCAGCCAGCTGTCCCTTCCGGTGCAGATTGTCGAGTGCCCCATCGTCCGCGGTGAGGACGGACTGGCACTCTCGTCGCGCAACACGCTGCTCGACAAGGAGCACCGCGCCGCAGCACCCCACATCTACGCCACGCTGCGCGCCGCCGTCGAGAAGTCGCACTCCATGACGCCCGACGAGCTGAAGAGCTGGGTCGTGGCCGAGGTCGAAAGCAACCCGCTGCTCAAGGTGGTCTACTACCAGTCGGTCGACGCCCTGACGATGCAGGAGGTGCACGACTGGAACGACGCTCCGCGCATCCAGGGCTGCATTGCCGTCATGGCCGGACCCATCCGTCTAATCGATAACATCCGTATCCGATAATGAAATTCCAGATTGAAGTCATCAAATCGAAGATTCACCGCGTGAAGGTCACGCAGGCCGATTTGAACTACGTGGGCAGCATCACCATCGACGAAGCGCTGATGGAGGCCGCCAACATGATTGAGGGCGAAAAGGTCCAGATTCTGGACATCAACAACGGCGAACGTTTCGAAACCTACATCATCAAGGGCGAGCGCGAGAGCGGCTGCATCTGCCTCAACGGCGCCGCAGCCCGCAAGGTCCAGGTAGGCGACGTGGTCATCATCGCCTCCTACGCCCTGATGGATTTCGAGGACGCCAAGCAGTTCCGTCCGTGGGTCATCTTCCCCGACACGGAGACGAACCGACTGGTGAAATAGCCCCTCCGAACAGCCATACGGGGTTAAAGGCCGAAGAAAAAGGCGCCCCGACGATTGAAAATCTCCCTCCAAAGGGAGATTTTTTGTTTCGAATCGTTATATTTGTGAAAGGATAACCGGTACGGTCTCCGAAAACCGCACCCCCGGTTCCCGTTTCGTATGGATACCACGCTCGCAGTACTCGCCTTTATCTTCTCGCTCATCGGCATCGCCGGATGCATCGTTCCGGCCCTTCCGGGCGTCATTCTCAGCTATGCGGGCTTCGTCTGCGCCTACTTCTGCAGCTATTCGCAGATTTCCACGGCCGCCCTGTGGATATGGCTCGCCGTCACCCTCTTCGTCTCGGTGGCCGACTACTTCCTGCCCGCCTACATGACCCGCCGCTTCGGCGGCTCGCGCGCCGGAGCCATCGGGGCCACCATCGGCACCATCGTCGGTTTCTTCTTCATTCCGCCGCTGGGCATCCTGCTGGGCCCCTTCGTCGGCGCCGTCATCGGCGAGCTGTGCCACAACCGGGAGGACATCCCGAAAGCCATCCTCGTCGGGTTCGGCTCGTTCCTCTCGTTCATCGTCGGCACGGGGCTCAAGCTCATCGCCGCCGTCGGCATGTTCCTCCACATTGCCGCCGACACCTACCCCGTCGCTCGGGACTGGTTCGTCTCACTTTTCTAAACCAAACATACATGAAAAAACTCAGATTCCTGGCCGTCTGCATCACCGCGGTGCTGACAGCCGCTTGTTCGGGAGACAAGTATGAATCGGTGGCCGGCGACCCGCTGGACACCCGCATCTACACGCTCGACAACGGACTGAAGGTCTACATGAGCGTCAACCCCGAAACGCCGCGCATCCAGACCTACATTGCCGTGCGGGTCGGCGGCAAGAATGACCCTGCGGAGACGACCGGTCTTGCCCACTACTTCGAGCACCTCATGTTCAAGGGCACGCCCAACTTCGGCACCTCGGACTACGCCGCCGAGAAACCGATGCTCGACGAAATCGAGCAGCTCTTCGAGGTCTACCGCAAGACCACGGACGAGACCGAGCGCGCTGCCCTCTACCACCGCATCGACTCCATCAGCTACGAAGCGTCGAAAATCGCCATCCCCAACGAGTACGACAAGCTGATGGCCGCCATCGGCGCCACGGGCACCAACGCCTACACGTCGCAGGACATGACCGTCTACGTCGAGAACATCCCCTCGAACGAGATTGAGAACTGGGCGAAAATCGAGGCCGACCGCTTCCGCAATCCCGTCATCCGCGGCTTCCACACCGAGCTGGAGACCATCTACGAGGAGAAGAACATGTCGCTCACGCGCGACTCGCGCAAGGTATGGGAGGCCCTCGACGCCGCGCTGTTCCCACACCACCCCTACGGCACGCAGACCGTACTCGGTACGCAGGAGCATCTGAAGAACCCCTCGATTACCAACGTGCGGAACTACCACAAGACCTACTACGTGCCCAACAACATGGCCATCTGCCTCTCGGGTGACTTCGACCCCGAGCAGATGCTCTCCGTCATCAAGAAGTACTTCGGCGACATGCAGCCCAACCCCGAACTGCCGAAGCTCGAGTTCCAGCCCGAGGAGCCCATCACCGAACCCATCGTGCGCGAGGTCTACGGTCTGGAGGCAGCCAACCTGCTGCTCGGCTGGCGTCTGCCGGGCGGTTCGTCAGACCCGAACGACGTGGCGCAGATTGCCAGCGCCATCCTCTACAACGGACAGGCCGGTCTGATTGACCTCGACCTGACGCAGCAGCAGAAGGTGCTCGGCGCCTACGGCGGCTATTCGGGCCAGCCCGACTACAGTACGTTCCTCGTCGGCGGCAGCCCCAAGGCCGGCCAGACGCTCGAGGAGGTGCGCGACCTGCTGCTCGCTGAGGTGGCCAAGCTCCGCTCGGGCGACTTCGACGAGAAGCTCATCGAGGCCTCCATCAACAACTTCAAGCTCTACCAGATGAAGGCCTACGAGGACAACGCCTCGCGCGCCGACATGTACGTGCAGTCGTTCATCGCCGGCACCAACTGGGCCGACGAGGTGGCTCAGCTTGACCGCATGTCGAAAATCACCAAGCAGGACGTCGTCGACTGGGCCAACAAGTACCTCGGCGAGAAGAGCTACGCCATCGTCTACAAGCGTGAGGGCGAGGACAAGAACGTGCAGAAAATCGCCGCTCCGAAAATCACCCCGATTGTCACCAACCGCGACAAGCAGAGCGCCTTCCTCACGGAAATCCAGCAGTCCAAGGTGAAGCCCATCGAGCCCGTATTCGTCGACTACCAGAAGGATATGGCGCAGTTCGACGTGCGCGACGGTATCCACGTGCTCTACAAGAAGAACGAGCTGAACGACATCTTCACGCTGAGGTATACCTTCGACATGGGAACGGAGAGCAATCCGGCCATGGGCCCGGCATTCGACTACCTGAGCTACCTGGGCACCGACACAATGAGCGCCGAGCAGATTGCCTCGGAGATGTACGACATTGCCTGCTCCTTCTACATGGGCGCCGGCAACAACCAGAGTTCCATCACGATTACGGGTCTGAGCGAGAACATGCCGCGCGCCATGGAGATTGTCGAGGGGCTGATTGCCGGAGCCGTTGCCGACGACGCCATCCTCGAGAACCTCAAGCAGGACATGCTCAAGTCGCGCGCCGATGCCAAGCTCAACCAGAGCCGGAATTTCGCAGCCCTGCAGCGCTACATGTTCTACGGCGAGGAGTTCATCCGCAAGTCGACCCTGACGAACGACGCACTGAAGTCGCTCGATTCGAAAACGCTCATCTCGCTCGTTCAGGAGCTCATGGGCAAGCAGCACGAGGTACTCTACTACGGTCCCATGGAACAGGAGGCCGTGAAGTCGGTTCTGGCCGAGAAGCACAAGGCCGCTGCGGAGCTTGCTCCGCTCGAGCTGTCGCACCCGATGATGCAGCGCACGGATGAGAGCAGCGTCATCCTGGCCCAGTACGATGCCAACCAGCTCTACTACCTGCAGCTCTCGAACCGCGGCGAGCTGTTCGACGTGAAGAACGACCCCGAAATCACGCTCTACAACGAGTACTTCGGCGGCAGCATGAACTCCATC
>OOBZ01000033.1_pt1 | contig 92712 bp, 74 predicted proteins | sample 1671601 | NCBI WGS metagenome assembly OOBZ01 (sample SAMN06348173, study PRJEB24527) | human gut metagenome | biome: human gut; feature: ankylosing spondylitis patient; material: feces | host: Homo sapiens | place: China | collected 2015-10
CTGCCGGAGCGGGAGCATGCCGGCATCGGATTTGGCAGCGTGGAGGTCGGGGCGCGGGGCCGGATTGATGTCGGGCCGGCGGGTCGGCCGTCGTGAAAACGCCGAAGGGGCAGGGTGCCGGGGCGCGGGCTGCTGCCGGAGCGGGAGCATGCCGGCATCGGATTTGGCAGCGTGGAGGTCGGGGCGCAGGGCCGGATTGATGTCGGGATGTTTCGATGCCGGATTGCCGGGGCGACGAGGCCTGCCTCTTCCCGTCGGGCGGCGCCGCAATCCGTGCCAACGTGCCTTTTTCGGGCTTTGTCCCGCCGGCCGGGGCGATGCGTGACCGTGAAACCGGTTCGGATGGCGTCGCAGGAAGGGCGTTTCCTGCCAAAATAACACGCTCCGACAGTTCGTTTCCCCTCGTTGAAACCTGCGCCTGCCAATATTCTGCCAATTTGGCAGGAGCGCTCGTTTGGTACAACCTTTGTTCAAGGAAAGGGCGTAACACGCCGGCAAGGCCGGCAGAAAAAGAATAATAACAATTAAAACATATACGACTATGGCAAAGATTATTGGTATTGACTTAGGTACGACGAACTCCTGCGTAGCAGTGATGGAGGGCAACGAGCCCGTGGTGATTCCCAACTCCGAGGGACACCGCACGACCCCTTCCGTCGTAGCCTTCACGAATGACGGAGAGCGCAAGGTGGGTGACCCCGCAAAGCGTCAGGCCATCACCAACCCCAAACGCACGGTATTCTCCATCAAGCGTTTCATGGGTGAGAACTACGACCAGGTTGCGGCCGATATCGCCCGTGCTCCCTACTCGATTGTACGCGGTGACAACAACACGCCCCGTGTCGACATCGACGGACGTCTCTATACGCCGCAGGAGATTTCGGCCATCATCCTGCAGAAGATGAAGAAGACGGCCGAGGATTATCTGGGTCAGGAAGTTTCCGAGGCGGTCATCACCGTGCCGGCCTACTTCTCCGACTCGCAGCGCCAGGCCACGAAGGAGGCGGGCGAAATCGCCGGCCTGAAGGTTCGCCGAATCATCAACGAGCCTACGGCCGCAGCGCTTGCCTACGGTCTGGACAAGAAGGGCAAGGATATGAAGATTGCCGTCTATGACCTCGGTGGCGGTACGTTCGATATCTCCATCCTGGAGCTGGGTGACGGTGTCTTCGAAGTGAAGTCGACCAACGGCGATACGCACCTGGGCGGCGATGACTTCGACCACGTGCTCATCGACTACATGGCCGAGGCGTTCAAGGCCGAGCACAACATCGACCTGCGTCAGGACCCGATGGCCCTGCAGCGTCTGAAGGAGGCTGCCGAGAAGGCCAAGATTGAACTTTCGTCGTCGACCACGACCGAAATCAACCTGCCCTACATCATGCCCGTGAACGGCATTCCGCAGCACCTGGTCATGACGCTTACGCGTGCCAAGTTCGAGCAGCTGTGCGACCATCTGATTCACAAGACCGTGGAGCCCTGCAAGCTTGCCCTGCGCGACGCCGGTCTGCAGGCCAGCGATATCGACGAGGTGATTCTGGTCGGCGGTTCGACCCGTATCCCCGCCATCCAGAAGATTGTCGAGGAGTTCTTCGGCAAGACGCCCAACAAGAGCGTGAACCCCGACGAGGTGGTTGCCGTGGGCGCCGCTATCCAGGGCGGTGTGCTGACGGGCGAGGTGAAGGATGTGCTGCTGCTCGACGTGACGCCGCTGTCGCTCGGTATCGAGACGCTGGGCGGTGTGATGACCAAGCTCATCGACGCCAACACGACGATTCCTACCCGCAAGAGCGAGGTCTTCTCGACGGCGGCCGACAACCAGCCCTCGGTTGAAATCAACGTATGCCAGGGCGAGCGCCCGCTGGCCCGCGACAACAAGTCGATTGGCCGCTTCCACCTCGACGGCATTCCGGCCGCTCCGCGTGGCGTGCCGCAGATTGAGGTGACGTTCGATATCGACGCCAACGGTATCCTGAACGTATCGGCCAAGGACAAGGGCACGGGCAAGGAGCAGAAGATTCGCATCGAGGCATCGTCGGGTCTGACCGAGCAGGAGATTCAGCGCATGCGTGACGAGGCGAAGGCCAACGAGGAGAAGGACCGTCAGGAGAAGGAGCGTATCGACAAAATCAACGCTGCCGACTCGAACATCTTCGCCACCGAGAAGCAGCTCAAGGAGTACGGCGACAAGCTGCCTGCCGACAAGAAGGCAGCCATCGAGTCGGCCCTCGGCAAGCTGAAGGAGGCGCACAAGAACGCCGACGTTGCGGCTATCGATACGGCCATTGCCGAACTCAACGCCGCATGGCAGGCCGCTTCGCAGGACATCTACGCACAGCAGCAGGCTCAGGGTGCCGCCGGTGCCCAGCAGAACGCCGGCCAGCAGTCTCAGCAGAATGCCGGCGCCCAGGGCGGTTCGGCCAACAGCCAGCCCGAGGACGTGGAGTTCGAGGAGGTGAAATAGCGCCGATGCCTCGTTGAGGCTCTGAAAGGTGAGAGCCGGGTCCCATGGGGGGCCCGGCTCTTTTTTTGTGCCGGGCCGGAGATTCCGGCCGAAAAAAACGTGCGGGCGCATTTGTCGGGTGGAAGCTGGTCCATTGACCGGCCCGGTTCGGGCAATATGTCACAACGGCCGCTCTTCCGTCGGGAGAGCGGCCGTTGCGCGTCGATGGGTGCCGGCTGCCCTATAATCCTCCGGCCAGTTCGAACTGCAGGCTGTAGCGCAGCGAGCGGAGCGCGCTTTCGAGCAGCAGCCATTGGGCGAATCCCTGTTTTTTGACCTCGAACGGCATATCCGCCTCTTCTCTGTAGGGAAAGCATTCGGCCGGATTGCGTACCTCGTTGTCGAATTCCCACTCCGTGCAGCGGAGCTCGACGTCGGCCGATGCCGTGTCGCGCAGCAGGTGGATGCGGCAGTCGAATCCGAATCCGAATCGCCGTCCCGAGGCTATGCGTACCAGTTTCATGCGGGCGGTCAGGCAGTCGTCGTCCTGCGAGACGATTTCGTCGTGTCCGGGCGAGCGCCATATTTCGCGCAGGATGGTGTGGATTTTACGGTAGAGCTCCTCGGGCGTCCGAATCTCTTCGGCGCCTTCGAAACGGGCATTCCAGAGAATCGTGCCGTCGACAGCGCGCGTTTGGCTCTCTTCGGCAAGTTCCAGCATCAGGGCCGTCTCGCCGAGCTGGTCGGCCGTTGCGGTCGTGTCGCTCTGTTGGGCAAAGAGGGCAGGGACGGTGAGCAACAGCCATGCGGTGAGGGTCAGTTTCTTCATGGGTCGGTGTTTTGGGGAGGTGTGAGGTCGGTGTCGAATAGAGCAGGACCGGGACGGCATTGGCGCCGTCCCGGTCCTGCGGGTGGCGTTCTTCATCGGGCTGCGGTCAGCTCGATGATGCAGTCGGGCGTCTCGGGCCGCTCCGGGAGGCGGAGCGTGATGCCGGTGTTGTCCTGGTGGTAGCGGACCCTGGCGCGGTCGGCAAAACGTACGGCGCCCGTCACGCGCAGCTGCGAGGCCGGGAGCGGCAGGAAGAGCTCCGTGTCGGGCCAGTCGAGGATATGGACGTAGACCTTGTCGCCCTTGCGCGTGGTGACGCCCCAGGAGCGGGGCTCGACCGGGCCGGCCTGCGAGCCGTAGATGGTTTCGCCGTTGTAGCGGAGCCACGAGCCGATTTCATCGAGCCGTTCGAGGGCCGCTGCCGGCAGTTCGCCGTCGGGCTGGGGGCCGATGTTGAGCAGCAGGTTGGCGCCGCGGCCCGCCGCACCGGCCAGATAGCGGATGAGGTCGTCGGCGGACTTGTAGTTCTGGTCCGTGATTTTGTAGCCCCACATGCCGTTCATCGTCTGGCAGGTCTCGAGCGGGAGCTGGCTGATGTCCTGTTCGGAGTACCCGGCGGTGTTTTCGCCCGGCAGGTCACGTTCGAAGACCTGGGCATCCTCGCCCTCGAAGGGGTTCAGATGGTGGTTGTTGATAATCAGGCAGGCGGGCTGCAGCCGGTGAATCAGCGTGTAGAGTTCGTCGAGCCGCCAGTCGAAATCGGGATTCTGGTCCTGGTCCCAGACTCCGTCGAACCAGATGGCCCCCACCTCGCCGTAGTTGGTCAGCAGCTCGGTCAGCTGCGCCTTCATGAAGTCGAAATAGCTGTCGGCATCCTCCGCTTCGGCCGGCCGGCCGGTGCCGAGGCCCGTACGGCCGCGGGGAGCATCCTCGCGCCACCAGTCGATGAGCGAGTAGTAGAAGTGTACGCGGATGCCCTGGCGGTGGCACTCGTCGCAGAGCTCCTTCACCACGTCGCGGGCAAAGGGCGTTGCGTCGACGATGTTGTAGGGCGACTGCGCGGTGTGGAACATCGAGAATCCGTCGTGGTGGCGCGTCGTGAAGCAGATGTAGCGCGCGCCGCTTTCGCGGAAGGCGGTCACCCACGCTTCGGCGTCGAATTTTGCCGGATAGAAGCCCCCGGCGAGCTTTTCGTATTCGCGGTAGTTCAGGTCGAGGTTGGTCATCGCCCATTCGCCCTGCGCCAGCATGGCGTAGAGCCCCCAGTGGAGGAAGATGCCGAATCGGGCATCGGCGAACTGTTGCCGCGAGGCAAGGTTCTCCGGAGTCGGACGATAGCCGGGCTGGGCTGCGGCCGAAAGCGCAAGCAGCGCGGCGCAGCACATGGTGTAAAGTCGCTTCATTGTCTTGTTTGTTGAGTCGTAACAAGACAAATTTAATAAAGTTTTTCCGAAAATCTGCCCTTGCGCTCCGAAAGATGGCTTTTTTGCTCCGCCGGTCACCGGTGACCGGCCGTCGGCGGGGGCTTCGCGCCGCCGGTTTACCGCCGGCGGTGGAGCATGCGGTGCCCGTGGCGTTCCGTGAGCCACATGCCGCAGAGTATCAGCGCGGCGCCGGCCAGAGCCGCACCGGTGATGCGCTCTCCGATGCAGAGCGCTGCCGTGAGCATCGTCACCAGCGGGTTGAGGTAGATGTAGTTGGTCATCTTCACCATGCCGATGTGCTTGGCCGAGGCGTTCCAGAGCAGGTAGCAGAGCATCGAGGCGATGATGCCCAGAAAGAGCAGGTTGCCCCATACGGCCGGCCGTGCCAGAAGCTCCCACGTGACGGCAAAGGGGCGTACGAAGAAGACGGGCAGGATGGTCACCACACCGTAGAAGAAGACCTTGCGGGTGACGAAGAGCGCCGGGTACCGTTCGCCGATACGCTTGAGCAGCAGCGAGTAGCAGACCCACGAAAGCGATGCCGCGAGGGCAAGCAGGTCGCCCTTCGGCTCGAGGTGGAGGACGAAACGCCCGTTGAGCACTACCAGCGTCATCCCCGCAAAGGCGATGCACGAACCGACGGCCTGCCGCCGCGTCATCCGCTCGCTGCGGTAGAGCGAACTGAGCAGGAGCGCCGTCCATACGGGGGCCGTGCAGACGATGAGCGAGACGTTCGATGCCGGGGCGAACTCGAGCGCCATGTTTTCGGTCAGGAAGTAGAGCGAACCGCCCGTGATGCCTGCCGCCGCGAGCATCACCTCGTCGCGCAGGCAGTCGGCCCAGAGCCGTCCGCGGGCGATGAAGGCCAGCAGTACGTAGGCTGTGGCGAAGCGGAGCAGGAAGATTTCGGCCGGGGTCAGCGAATTGGCGATCAACACCTTGGTCGATACGAAGGTGGCTCCCCATACCGAAACGCAAAAGAGCGCCGCGGCGTGGTATCTGTATTCGGGTTTCGGTTCCATGGGGGCCAAAATTACGCTTTTTCGCGTCGACAGGCAATTCTTGACGGCGAAATCTCCTTGTTTTAATTCTTTTTTTCTATCTTTGCGTGCTATTGTGTGTAATGACAATAATTACAACAAATAACAACAAATTTTTTTCAACCAAATGCAAAGTAAAGGTTTTATTAAACTCATCGCGGTCCTTCTGGCGCTCGCGTGCGTTTACCAGCTCTCGTTTACGTTCAAGACACGTAGCGTAGAGAAGAAGGCGGCCGAGTATGCCGCCTCGTTCGACCTCGACCACCAGGCCGAGGCCGAGCAGCACTATCTGGATTCGGTGCAGAACCGGCCCGTGTTCAACATGGGATTCAAGTCCTTCACCTACAAGGAGTGCAAGGAGAAGGAGCTCAACCTGGGTCTCGACCTCAAGGGCGGTATGAACGTCATGCTCGAGGTGCAGGTCGAGGATGTGGTCAAGGCTCTGGCCGGCGACAGCCAGAACGACCCCGCCTTCAAGGAGGCCATCGCCGAGGCGAACAAGGCGCTCCACGAGGGTTCGTCGAAGGACTATATCGGTGACTTCGTCAAGGCTTACCAGCGCCTTTCGAACGGTGCGCCGCTTGCGGCCATCTTCGTAAGCCCCGACCGCAAGGACATCACGCTCGAAAGCTCGGATGCCGACGTGGAGAAGGTGCTCAAGGCCGAGACCGATGCCGCCATCGCCGCATCGTTCAACGTGCTGCGCAGCCGTATCGACCACTTCGGCGTAACGCAGCCCAACATCATGCGTCTTCCCAACTCGCACCGCATTCTGGTCGAGCTGCCGGGCGTGAAGGAGCCGCAGCGTGTGCGCAACCTGCTGCAGGGTACCGCCTCGCTCGAGTTCTGGACCACGTATGACGCCAACGAGGTATTCCCCGCAATGAATGCCGCCGACCAGCTGCTTCGCAAGGAGCAGATTGGCCAGGTTGCCGAAAACAGCGAGGCTGCCGCCGGCCAGGAGACTGCCGAGGCTGCCGAGACTGCCGACGAGGGCCTGCTTGCCGAGGTTGCCGCCGCCGATTCGACCGCCCAGGTCGACGCCGCAGCCGCCAACCGCTTCTCGGCCGAAGAGCATCCGCTCTTCGCCGTGCTCGACCCGACCTATGCGGGCGGTGCCGTGGTGGGTTCGGCCTACAAGGCCGACATGGCTACCGTGAACCAGTATCTGGCCATGCCCGCCGTGCGCGAGCTCTTCCCCTCCGACATCATGTTCAAGTGGGGTGTCAAGGGTGACCCGAAGAAGGACGGCCGCTATGACCTCTACGCCATCAAGGTCGCCACGGCCGACGGCAAGGCTCCGCTCGACGGAAGCGTCGTTGTCGATGCTGTCGAGCAGTATGCGCAGCGCGGAGCCTCGGCCGAGGTTTCGATGACCATGAACGGCGAGGGTTCCCGCGAGTGGGCGCGTCTGACGGGCGAGAACATCGGCAAGTGTATCGCCATCGTACTCGACGGATACGTGTATTCGGCTCCCGTTGTCCGCACCAAAATCGACAAGGGCATCTCCTCCATCTCGGGTGACTTCTCGATTCAGGAGGCCAAGGACCTTGCCAACGTGCTCAAGTCGGGCAAGGTGCCCGCACCGGCCAAAATCATCCAGGATACGGTCGTAGGTCCGTCGCTGGGTCAGGCTTCGATTAACGCCGGTATGCTCTCGTTCGTCGTTGCCTTCATCCTCGTGCTGCTCTACATGGGCCTCTTCTACAAGACGGCCGGTTGGATGGCCGACGTGGCGCTGTTGTGCAACGTCTTCCTGCTGATGGGCGTGCTCGTGTCGTTCGGCGCCGTGCTGACGCTGCCCGGTATCGCCGGTATCGTGCTGACGATGGGTATGGCCGTCGACGCCAACGTCATCATCTACGAGCGTATCAAGGAGGAGCTCCGTGGCGGCAAGGGTCTCTCGCTGGCCATCAAGGATGGTTTCTCGAAGGCCTACTCGGCCATCATCGACGGACAGCTGACCACCATCATCACGGGTATCGTCCTCTTCGTCTTCGGTAACGGTCCGGTTCAGGGCTTCGCCACGACGCTTATCATCGGTATCATCACTTCGGTCTTCTGCGCCATCTTCATCACGCGCATGCTCATCGAGTGGGTGGTTGCCAAGTGGGGTTCGATTTCCTTCTCGCACAAGTGGTCGGAGAACTTCCTCAACAACACCCATTTCGACTTCATCAGTGTACGTAAAATCGGTTATGTGATTACCGTCGTGCTGATGGTTCTCTCGTGCGTTTCGTTCTTCGTGCGCGGTTTGAACCTCGGTGCCGAGTTCACGGGCGGCCGCGCCTATGTGGTCCGCTTCGACAAGGCCGTGTCGGCCGAGGAGGTGCGCAAGAACCTCGGCGAGGTATTCGCCCGCCAGGCAGATGCCGACGCCGCATCCATCAGCTTCGAGGTGAAGCAGTACGGCAACGAGAACCAGATGCGCATCGTGACGCAGTACCGTTACGACGATACGTCGGACGAGGCTACGGCCGAGGTCGAGCAGATTATCTACGAGGCCATGAAGCCGCTCTACTCCTACGACATCACCTTCGAGCAGTTCCGCAACACGCAGACCGACCAGAACGGTATCCTGACGGCCGACAAGATTGGTCCCTCGATTGCTCAGGACATGACGTGGAACGCCATCTATTCGGTGCTCTTCTCGCTCATCGCCATCGGTCTCTACATCACCTTCCGCTTCAAGCGCTGGCAGTGGGCTACGGGCGCCACGCTCGCACTGGCGGTCAATGCGCTCTTCATCATCGGTCTCTTCTCGATGTGCTACGGCATCCTGCCCTTCAACCTCGAGGTGAACCAGGCCTTCATCGCGGCGATTCTGACCATCATCGGTTACGCCATCAACGATACGGTGGTCGTCTTCGACCGAATCCGCGAGTATCTGGGCCTCTATCCGAAGCGCAGCCTGAAGGAGAACGTCAACAACGCCATCAACTCGACGCTGTCGCGTACCATCAACACCTCGGGTACGACGCTGGTGACGCTGCTCGCCATCTTCTTCTTCGGTGGTGAGACTATCCGCGGCTTCATCTTCGCCCTCATCGTGGGTGTGGTTGTCGGTACAGCAGCGACCATCTTCATCGCTACGCCGGTGGCCTACGACCTGATGACCAAGCGTGCGAAAATCGACAAGGAGTAACCTCCTGCGCCGGGCTGCACCGCAGCAATAAAAAGGACTGTCCCGTTTGGGGCAGTCCTTTTTATTTTTATCTTTGCAACGGGAATAGATTGTTCCGATAGTTATGGAAAATTTGTGGAAACGCATTCGACGCTACGTCTCGCCGGTATTCCTGGCGCTGCTGGTCGCGTCGTTCATCCTGTGGTACATTGCCAAACTGAGCTATACCTATACCACGTCGCAGGTCGTGCGGGTCGATGTCGACGGGCAGACGTTCGACGTGACCTGTACGGTCGAAGGGGTGGGAACCAACCTTTTCGGATACCGGGTCTACATGCGCAAGAAGTCGCGTGTCCCGCTTTCGGAGCTCAAGTACGAGCCTTCGCGCGAGGAGGGCCACGAGGGGAAAATCATCATCGACCCCCAGTCGCTGCAGAATGCCCTGTCGGTGAAGTTCAGCGACATCAAAATCATCTCCATCGACCGCATTCCCGAAATCGACATGCCCGAAAAGAAGCAGAAGCAATGATAAAGGTCGGAATAACGGGAGGAATCGGAAGCGGCAAGAGTACGGTCTGCCGCCTCTTTGCCGCGCGCGGTGTTGCGGTCTACGACAGCGACGCTGCCGCCAAGCGGTTGATGGCCGGGCCTCTGCGCGAGGCCGTCGAGGCCCGTTTCGGGCAGGAATCCTATCGCGACGGGGTGCTTGACCGCCGCTATCTGGCCGACATCGTCTTCCGCGACCGGGAGGCGCTGCAGGCGCTCGATGCGATTGTCCATCCCGCCGTCATGCGCGATTTCGAGGCGTGGGCCTCGGAGCAGCAGGGCGACTACGTCGTTCTGGAGAGTGCCATCCTCTTCGAGGCGGGGCTCGAAAAGTCGGTCGACCTAACGGTCGCCGTGCTGGCCCCCGAAAAGCTGCGCATCGAGCGGACCTGCCGCCGTGACGGCACCGATGCCGAGTCGGTGCGGCGCCGCATTGCCGCCCAGATGAGCGACGACGAGCTCCATGCGCGGGCCGACTATACGATTGTCAATATTCTGGAGGAGGAGCTGGCCCCTGCCGTCGAGCAGCTCGACCGCCTCTTCCGCCGCCAGGCTGCAAACCATGATGCTTGACCTCTCCCAACCGCGGGTGATGGCCATCCTGAACGTCACCCCCGATTCCTTCTATGCGGGCAGCCGCATGTCCTGCGCCGAGGCTGTCGAGACCCGCGTCCGCGAAGCCGTGGACGAGGGGTGCGACCTGGTCGACGTGGGTGGCTACTCGTCGCGTCACGGTGCCGACGAGGTCTCTCCGGAGGAGGAGTGGCGGCGCGTGAAGCTGGGTGTCGCCACGGTGCGCCGGCTTGCCCCCGGGCTGCCGGTTTCGGTCGACACCTTCCGCAGCGAAGTGGCCGTCCGGGCGCTCGATGAATTCGGTCCGTTGATTATCAACGATATATCGGCCGGTGAGCTCGATGCACGGATGCTGGCTACCGTCGCCTTGTACGACGTGCCCTACGTCGCCATGCATATGAAGGGCGACCCGAAGACCATGCAGTCGCTGACCGACTACCGCCGAGACATCGTGACCGAGGTGGTCGACTACTTCCGCCGGAGGGTCGCCGCGATGCTTGAGGCCGGTATCCGTGCCGGGCAGATTGTGCTCGACCCGGGTTTCGGTTTTGCGAAGACCGCCGACCAGAACTTCGAACTGCTGGCGGGGCTGCACAGCCTTTGTGCCGAAGGCTACCCCGTGCTGGCGGGCCTTTCGCGCAAGTCGATGATTTACCGCACGCTCGGCACGACGCCCGACGAGGCGCTGGCCGGTACCGTAGCCCTGGGTTGGGAGTGCCTGCGGCAGGGAGCCTCCATACTGCGCGTGCACGATGTCCGCGAGGCGGTCGATACGGTGCGCCTCTTCCGGGCTTTTGCCGGACGAGGGGTGTGACGCCGCACGCGGCGGCCGGGGAATGCGGTCCCGGGATGCGATTCATCGGAACGGAATACTGATTTTGACAATGATACGGGTAACGGAGATACACAAGCGTTACGGAACGCTCGAAGTGCTGCGGGGCGTCTCGCTCGAGGTGCGCCGCGGCGAGGTGGTGACCATCGTCGGGGCCAGCGGCGCCGGCAAGACCACGCTGCTGCAGATTATGGGTACCTTGTCGCGTCCCGACGCGGGCCGGGTCGAAATCGACGGCACGGATGTCTTTGCGCTGGGCGACAAGTCCCTGTCGCGTTTCCGCAACGAGCGCATCGGTTTCGTCTTCCAGTTTCACCACCTGCTGCCCGAATTCACGGCCTTCGAGAATGTCTGCATTCCGGGGCTCATCGGCCGCCGTCCCCGGGCGGAGGTCGAGCAGCGTGCCGACGAGCTGCTGGCGATGATGGGCCTTGCGGCGCGGCGCGACCACAAGCCTTCGCAGCTCTCGGGCGGCGAGCAGCAGCGCGTGGCCATCGCCCGTGCACTCATCAACTCCCCGGCCGTGCTGCTAGCCGACGAGCCTTCGGGCAACCTCGACAGCCGCAACCGCGAGGAGATTCACCGTCTCTTCTTCGAACTGCGCGACCGGCTGGGACAGACGGTCGTCATCGTTACCCACGACGAGCATCTGGCCGCGATGTCCGACCGCCGCATCGTCATGAGCGACGGCATGATTGTCGAACAACCATGACGCGCCATTCGTCCGACTCCCGCGGCGCAGGGCCGGCGGCGGCTTTCAGTTCGGCAACCGCCGCCTCCGCAACCTCTGCGACTTCCGCAAATTCCATGGCCTCAGCCCCTGCGGCTGTCCCCGCGGCGGCATGTACGGCGCTCTCCGACGGGGAACTGGGCGAGCTGCTCGAACGGCTTTGTGACCGCTACAACCGCGCCGAGTTCATCGACGACGACCCCATTGCCATCCCGCACCGCTTCACCGCGCGCCATGACCGCGAAATCGCCGGTTTCCTCGCAGCGACCATCGCCTGGGGCAACCGTCAGACGATTGTGCGCAACGGCCATCGGATGATGCACTTTCTCGATGATGCTCCGGCCGATTTCGTGCGCAATGCCTCGACGCACGAGCTGGCCCGGCTCGATGCGTTTGTCCACCGGACCTTCAACGGCGCCGACTTGCGCGACTTCATCCTTGCGCTGCGCCGTTTCGAGGAGCGCTTCGGGGGCCTCGGCTCCTTCTTCGAGTCGCGTTACGAGGCTACGGGCGACCTGCCGGCAGTCCTTTCGGAGTTCCGCCGCGAGTTTTTCGCCGCGGAGCATGCGCCGCATTGCGAGAAACACCTCTCGTCGATTGACCGCGGCGCAGCCTGCAAGCGGCTCTGCATGTTTCTGCGCTGGATGGTGCGCCGCGACGGGCGGGGTGTCGATTTCGGCGAGTGGCGCCGGATTCCGATGTCGGCGCTGCGCATTCCGCTCGACCTCCACGTGGGGGCTACGGCCCGCGCGCTGGGATTGCTCGCGCGGCGTCAGAACGACTGGCGGGCCGTCGAGGAGACGACCGCCGCGCTGCGCCGCTTCGATGCCGACGACCCCGTGCGGTTCGATTTCGCCCTCTTCGGCATCGGTATCGACCCCTCCCGCTGCCTCTCGGATTACCTTCGCTGAATCACCCCTCCCCATGAGTACGTTCCGATTCAAACAGTTTGCCGTCCGGCAGGAGCTCTGCCCGATGAAGGTGGGCACCGACGGGGTGCTGCTGGGCGCCTGGGCGCAGGTCGCCCCGACGGACCGCCGCATCCTCGACATCGGCACCGGTACAGGCCTCATTGCGCTGATGATGGCGCAGCGTGCTCCGGAGGCTCTTGTCACGGGAGTCGACATCGGCTCGGTCGAGGAGGCGCGCGCCAATGCCGGGGCCTCGCCCTGGGCCTCGCGGCTGTGTTTTTACTGCGTTCCGATTCAGGAGTTCCGGCCCGAGGCGGGGGAGCGCTATGACCTCATCCTTTCGAATCCCCCCTTCTTCGTCGATTCGCTCACCTGTCCCGACGAGGGGCGGACGCGGGTGCGTCACGCCGTCACGCTTCCGTTCGACGAGCTGCGCGATGCCGTCGTCCGGCTGCTGGCGCCCGGCGGGCGCTTTGCGCTGATTCTTCCGGTCGAGGAGTCGCTTCGCTTCGAGACGCTGTGCCGCGGTGTGCTGTCGCCCGTACGGCGTACCGGGGTGCGGACCACGCCGCGGCGTCCGGTGCGGCGTGTGCTGACGGAGTATCTCCGTGCGGAGGAGGCGCAGGGGCGTCCCTGTGCGGACGACAGCCTGGTCATCGGTACGGGCGAACACGAATGTTATACGGAGGAGTACCGCGCCTTGACACGGGACTTCTACCTCAAGTTCTGAACCGGTCCTGCGCGGCGATGCATTTTCCGGGGCGGGGGATGCCGGCTCTTCCCGCATGACGGGGTTTGGCCCTCCGGATTTTGCCGGAACGACAAAATAAGGTATATTTGTGGATTCAATTTAATTTCTTACTGACGATGAAAACCAAATTGCTGGCGATTGCGATGCTGCTTGGCAGCATGGGCGTTGTGGCTCAGAATCCGTACGTCGCGCTCGAAGGAGCGTCGGAGGGAGCCGAGGGTGTGGTCGTGTCGTTGCCGCGTACGGTTCTGGCCGTCGACGTGCAGGTTGAGCACGACGTGACGTTGGCCGGTCCCTATGCGCGTTATGCCCAGAAGTTCCTGGGCGTCCGTGCACCGTTGACCGACAAGTCGCTCTATGCGGTCAGCGGGGCGAAGGTTTCGCTGCTCGACGCGGCGGCAAGTCTCGCGGCTCCGGCCGAGCCTGCGGCCCGTCGGGTCGTGGAGCAGCGCTACGCCGATGCCGAGGGTGAATTTCCGCGCCTGCAGGCCGACAAGAATTCGCTCACGGTGCGTACGCTCGAGGAGGCGGCCGAGGAGGCTGCATCGACGATTTTCGCACTGCGCCGCCACCGCCTCGAACTCATTTCGGGCGACGCGGGCGAGCATGTCTTCGGTGAAGGACTCCGGGCGGCGCTCGACGAAATCGCACGCCAGGAGCAGCTCTACCTCGAACTCTTCCTCGGCAAGCATGTCGTCACGACCCAGACGCGTCGTTTTGTGGTCTATCCCGATGCCGGCAACCGGCAGTATATCGTCTGCCGCTTCAGTGCGGCCGACGGCCTGCTGCCCGACAACGACCTCTCGGGCGATATCGTGCTGCTGCAGATTGAACCGACGGGCGCCTCCATCGCCGTACCCGAGGCTTCGCCCAAGGAGAGCAGCGCGGTGACCTGCCGTGTCGCCGCTCCGGCTACCTGCTCGGTCATCTGCGGCGGAAAGGAGTTCTCGCGCACGGTGCTTCCGCTCTTCGAATTCGGCCGTACGGTCAAAATAGCGCTTCCGCGCCGCAAGTAATGGCCGACCTTACCGCCCGTATGGTCGCCCTGCTGGGGGCGATGCGCCGCGAACGCAACGGGGCCGTGGCCGATGCCATGCGCTATTACGGGGCCGACTACGGACTCAACTACGGCGTGAGCCTGCCGACGGTGCGCTCGCTGGCCCGCGCTGTGGGCCGCGACCACGAATTCGCCCGGTTCCTCTATCGGCAGCAGGTGCGCGAGTTGCGCCTCGCGGCGCTTCATATCGCCGAGCCCGAACGGCTCACGGCCGACGAATACGCCTTCTGGGGCGATGGGCTCTGCAATTTGGAGCTGGCCGAAGAGGCCGCATTCGCACTGCTGGGGCGCATTGCGGCCTTCGACGGGCTGTTCCACCTGTGGTGCGGCGAAGGAACCCCGCTGCAGGGTTATGCGGCGGTGATGGCGGCTGCGCGCCGCGACGATTCGCCTCGCTACGTCGAGCCTGCCGCCGCATGGCTGCGGCGCATCGTGTCGGAGGGTGACCACGCCGCGTCGCACCTGGCCGGAAGGGGTGTGGCGACGCTCTTTGTCGCATGCGGCGCCCGAAACGAGGAGAACCGGCAGACGGTGCTCCGCCTGACCGGTTCTCTGGGGACCTCTCCTGCCGAAGACTGCGTCCACGAGGAGGTCGCCGCAATGCTGGGCGAATAATCCCGCACCCGGGCGGGTGCACGGTTCCGCCCCTGTTGTCCGGTGTCGTGTCGGGCCGATGGCGTTGACCCGCCGGCATCTCTCCGCAATGGCCGTGCCGCTCGCGACTGCGGCCTCGGGAACGCTCCGTTGCGGGGCAAAGATTGTTCCGCGGCTGTGCGGAAACCGATTCATCATACGAAAACAACCACCCGGAAGGTTCGGACGCCGAGTCCATCCTTCCGGGTGTCGTTTTGCAGGTGTGGTTCTCCTCTGCGGGAAGCGTCTGTGTCGGGGAGGCTGCCGCTACTCCACGAAAAGGGCCTTGGGCAGTTGTGCGACGTTGTTGATTTCGACCACTTCGATGCCTTTGGGCCGTCGGGCCGTGCGGGTCAGGTAGCCCGAGACGACAATACGGTGGAAGCCCAGCCGCGCCGCCTCGCTGATGCGCTGCTCGGTGCGGGGTGCCGGGCGGATTTCGCCCGAAAGGCCGATTTCGCCGGCGCAGCAGACCCCTTCGGCGATGGGGCGGTCGTAGTACGATGAGATGACCGCCGCGACGACCGCAAGGTCGAGTCCCGGGTCGGCCACCTTGAAGCCGCCGGCGAAGTTGAGGAAGACGTCCTTCTGGAACATCTTCATTCCGAGCCGCTTTTCGAGTACGGCAAGCAGCATGCTCATGCGTTTCGAGTCATAGCCGGTCGTCGTGCGCTGGGGCGTTCCGTAGGCTGCGCCGCTGACCAGCGCCTGCACCTCAATCAGATAGGGCCTGATGCCGTCGGCCGAGGCGCCGACCGCAATGCCGCTCAGCGGTTCGTCGTAGTGCGTGAGCAGAATCTCCGACGGGTTGTCCACCTCGCGCAGTCCGGCGTCGAGCATCTCGAAGACGCCGATTTCGAACGTGGCGCCGAAACGGTTCTTGATGCCCCGCAGGATGCGGTAGATGTTGTTGCTGTCGCCCTCGAACTGCAGCACTACGTCGACGATATGCTCCAGCACCTTCGGCCCGGCGATGGTGCCGTCCTTGGTGATGTGGCCGATGATGAAGATGGAGGTGCCGGTGCTCTTGGCATACTTGAGCAGCGTGGCGGCGCATTCGCGAATCTGCGAGATGCTCCCGGCCGAGGAGTCGAGCAGGTCGGTGTAGATGGTCTGTATGGAGTCGATGACCACCAGGTCGGGCCGCTGCTCCTCGATTTGCGCCACGATGTTCTCGAGCAGCGTTTCGGCATATATCAGGCATTCGTCGTTGCCGATGCCGATGCGCGTGGCGCGCATCTTGATTTGCTCGGCCGACTCCTCGCCCGAGACATAGAGCGTCTTGAGCGAGTTGGCCGCCAGGGCGAGTTGCAGCGAGAGGGTCGACTTGCCGATGCCGGGTTCGCCGCCCAGCAGCACGAGCGAGCCGGGAACGAGTCCGCCGCCCAGCACGCGGTTCACCTCGCTGTTGCCCAGGTCGATGCGCCGGTGGTCGCTCTCGCGGATGTCGCGGACGCGCTGCGGCCGCGAAGCGGGCAGCGCGCCGGCCAGCGCCGAGGTGGGCGAGGAGCTTTCGCGCGCGATGATTTCTTCGGTGAAGGTGTTCCATTCGCCGCACGAAGGGCAGCGCCCCAACCATTTCGGGGCCTCGAATCCGCAGTTTTTGCAGAAGTAAGCTTTCTTGACTTTGGCCATGGGTGCAGCGGGGGATTTAGTTGGCGGCGTGCGACGTGTTCTCGTAGCGGACGACCGATTCGATGCCGGCGTCGGGGTAGAGCGTGCGGTAGCTTTCGGTGAGGTCTACCGTGAATCGGGCGCAGCGTGCCCCTTCAGCGGTGGTGTAGGAGGAGAGCGTGGCGGTGTACTCCACGCCTTCGCCATAGGTGAAGGTGATTTCCGACGAGCCGGGCATCTTGACGAAGGTGCCGCTCAGCGTCTCGCCTTCGGCCGAGGGCTTGACCCGCAGCAGGCCGCCGTTGTACTCCGAGTAGTCGAGCACGTAGGAGCCGCCGGCCTGGACCGGTGCGGCGGCGAGCACCGCATTGCGAATCTCCTCGATTACGGGCGATTCGGTCTCGCCGCCGTCCGAACCCCCTTCGGAACCGTCGCCCGAACCGTCACCGGTTTCTTCGTCGGCCGACGGCCGGATAGCGGCCGTGCCGCTTCCCGAATCGGGGTTCTCGGGTTCGGTCGGTGTGTCGCTCAGCGTGACGACCGCCTCGAGCGAGGTCACCTCGTAGCGGGTCGAATAATAGACTTCCGACGGCTCCGAGCAGGCGGCCAGCGCCGCGGTGAGGAGCGTGGACAGGAGCAGATGCGGTAATTTGATGTTCATGAGGTTGCGTTCGTTTTTTCAGAGACCCATTTCCCGGTCGATGAGAATCACCTTGATGCGTCCCCTGGGGTGGCAGCGGAGCATCTCCATGCGGGTGTTGCAGATGCGGTCGGGCGAATTGCAGTCGGCGCAGATGCCCGTTACGGCACAGGGCGTGCGGAAACCCGGATGGCGGGCGACGTTGCGCGGTGCGGCAATGTCGCGGATACGCCGTTCGGCCTCTTCGCGCGTAGGGGCGAGCTTGTTGCGCCCGGCGACGAGCAGCACCTTGCGCGGGCCGAAGGCCACGGGGGCGATGCGGTTGCCGACCATGTCGAGCCAGAGCAGCGTGCCGTCGGTCGTGATGGCGTTGACGCCCGTGATGAAGAGGTCCGACATGAGCGCCCGGCGGCGGATTTCGAGCCGCTCGGGGCGGGGCATCGACGAATCGAATCCGTCGAGCAGCGTGAAGCGCCCGTCGTCGCGCACCCACTCGATGATGCCCGTTTCGCGCATGGTCATCGAGTCGCCGAACGAGACCAGGGCGGGCTGCTCCTGCTCGATTTCCGCCTTCATGCAGGCGAAGGCCTCCTCGGGCGTAGCGACGACGACGGCGTCGAATCCGTGGCGGCGCAGCGCTTCGGCGCAGCGCTCGAGCTCGCAGGCCGAGGCCGGCATGGTGCTCTGGGGAGTCGTTGTATTCATGGTGCGATGGATGTTTTGCGTTTACGGTGCGTTGGGCGTTGCGCCCGGCGCGGTTACTTGATGAAGAAGCGGTAGATGTCGTTGCCGTTGGCGTATAGGACGAGCGCCAGGATGATGATGAGTCCGATGTACTGGGCCGTTTCGAGCACGCGGTCGCTCACCTTGCGCCCCGTGAGCATTTCCCAGAAGGTGAAGATGGCATGTCCGCCGTCAAGCCCCGGGATGGGCAGAATATTCATGACTGCCAGTATGATGGAGAGAAAGGCGGTCGTCATCCAGAATCCCTCCCAGTTCCAGCTGCCGGGGAAGATGCTGCCGATGGCGATGAAGCCGCCCAGCTCCTCGTAGAGCTTCGTCTTGGGCTGCACGATGAGCTTGAGCTGCTGCCAGTAGGAGGAGAGCACTCGCCCGGCCTTGTGGAAACCGGCGGGGATGCTCTCCCAGAAGGTGTACTCCTGCGTGCGGAGCGTGTAGGGCGCCAGTGCCACTACTCCCAGCTTGCCTTCGGCTGAAACGGGCAGCGTGAAGTGCAGCAGCGAGTCGCACGACGTACGCTTGACGGTGACCGATACCTCCTCGCCCGCATGGAGCTTGAGGTAGGCCTGATAGTCGCGGAATTCCATGTTCTCGTAGGAATCGCCGCTCCGGTCGCTCGCCATTGCGACAATCTCGTCGCCGTGGCGCAGCGCCGAGGCTCCCGGCAGTACGACGCTGTCGACGAGGAAGGGATGGCGCAGCGTGAAGAGGTTCTCGTAGGCCCGGTCGCGGCGCATGGCAATCAGTTCTTCGAGCGGCAGCGTCAGCGTGACCTGCTCCCCGTCGCGTTCGACGACCACCTCGCGGTCGCCTTCGGTGATGAGCAGCGCGTTGAGCACCGTCTGGATGTTGTCCACGGGCTCGCCGTCGAGCGTCACGAAGCGGTCGCCGTCGCGGAAACCGAGCCGGTGGCCCGTCTCGTTGAAGTTGTAGCCCCAGCGGGCATCCTGGTTCGAGAGGTAGCTGTCGCCCCACGTGTAGCAGATGCCGCAGTAGATGACGATGGCCAGCAGGACGTTCATCACTACGCCGGCAATCATCACCAGGAAGCGCTGCCAGGCCGGTTTGGCCCGGAATTCGTCGGCCTTCACCGGCTGTTTCATCTGCTCCTTGTCCATCGACTCGTCAATCATGCCGGCGATTTTCACATAGCCGCCCAGCGGCAGCCAGCCCAGACCGTACTCCGTGTCGCCGCGCTTGAACTTGAAGAGCGAGAACCAGGGGTCGAAGAAGATGTAGAACTTCTCGACGCGGATGCGGAAGATGCGGGCCATGATGAAGTGGCCCAGTTCGTGGATGCCCACCAGAATCGTGAAGCAGAGGAAGAATTGAAGCGCTTTAATCAGAATATCCATTTCGTGTCGTGTGCGTTATTCAGAGTTTGAGGTATTCGGCTGCCAGACGGCGTGCCTCACGGTCGGCCGCGGCGTAGTCGTCGAGCGTCGGCCTGGGGATGAATGCGGCGTGCTCGAGTGCATACTCGATGGCGCGGACAATCTCCAGCCAGGGGCACTCGCCCGCCAGGAAGGCCGCCACGGCCCGTTCGTTGGCGCCGTTCATCGTGCAGGCGGCCGTGCCGCCCCGCCGCAGGCAGTCGTAGGCGATGTCGAGCGCCGGATACTTGCGGCGGTCGACCGCCGCGAAGGTGAGCTGCGGGTGCTCGAGGAAGTCGAACCGCTCCTGCGGACGGCTGGCCCGGCGGGGGTAGAAGAGCGCATAGCTGATGGGCATCCGCATGTCGGGCGTGCCCAGCTGCGCCTTGATGGCCCCGTCGTCGAACTCGACCATCGAGTGGACAATCGACTGCGGGTGGAGGATGACGTCGATTTTTTCGGCCGGCAGGTCGAAGAGCCACCGCGCCTCGATGACCTCGAAGCCCTTGTTGACCAGCGTCGAGGAGTCGATGGTGATTTTGGCCCCCATGTGCCACTGGGGGTGGTGGAGCGCCTGCTCGACCGTGACGTCGGCGAGCGCCTCGCGGGGCAGGTCGCGGAACGACCCGCCGCTGCAGGTGATGATGAGCCTCCGCGGCTGGGTGCATTCGCCGGCCAGGCACTGAAAGATGGCCGAATGCTCCGAGTCGATGGGCAGAATCGGCGCCCGCTTCTCGGCCGCCAGCCGCATGACCACCTCGCCGCCCACCACGAGCGACTCCTTGTTGGCCAGTGCGAGTTTCTTGCCCGCCTCGAGAGCGGCGACGGTCGGGTGGAGTCCGGCGTAGCCCACCAGCGCGTTGACGACCACCTCCGTGTCGCCGCCTGCGGCGACCTGGCGGACGGCCTCCTCGCCCGCGTAGACCTTCACGTCGGTGTCGGCCAGCGCGTCGCGCAGCGCCGCATAGCGGCTTTCGTCGGCAATGACCACCGTGTCGGCGTCGAACTGCCGGGCCTGTTCGGCCAGTAGCCGCCAGTTGCTGTGGGCCGTCAGGATGCGAGCCTCGAAGAGTTCGGGATTTTCGCGGACGATGTCGAGGGTCTGCGTACCGATGGAGCCTGTCGACCCCAGAATGGCAAGGCGTTGTTTCATGCTGCTCAGAATACGATGTAACTTTCGGGATTGACCGGCTTGCCGTTGTTCCACAACTCGAAGCCGAAGAGCCGCACCTCTCCGTTTACGGGTTCGGCATTGTAGCCGATTTGCTCTCCGCCGCGCACGGCCTGACCCGTCGTGACGAGCGACTGCGAGAGGTTGCGGTATACCGAGAGCAGGTTGTTGGCGTGCTGGATGATGATGGTGTAGCCCGAGTCGGGACTCCAGAGGCTCTGGATGACCGTGCCGCGCTCGATGGCCGACACCGGGGCGTCGGCCGTTGCCACGATGCCCACGCCCAGACGGCCGTCGGCCACGTCGAACTTCTCGGTGAGGATGCCTTCGACGGGGGCGAGCAGCTCCATCGACTCACGCAGTGCGCGCCGCGACTCGTTGCGCGACGCACTCAGCGAGTAGGGGCCGTCGCCCTCCATCTGGGCGCGCAGCAGCGAGTCCTCGTGCGAGGGCATGACCAGCACCTTGCTCAGCCGCGAGGAGTCCGACGATGCGACGGTCCGCATGACGGGGGTCTTGCCCTCCATGATGAGCGCGATGTTCCGGTTGTAGGTCATCATCTGGTTCATCATCCGTTCCATCGAGTCGAGCCGGATGATGTTCTGCACCAGATTTTCGCGCGAGCGGTCCGCCTCGGTCCGGTATCCGGGCAGGAACTCCAGCACCGGCGTATAGGCCACCAGCGAAAGAATCAGGATGAAGAGCAGCAGCACGAACGACACCAGGCCGGCGATGATGCTTGCAGGCGAGAGGTGGAGGTGCCACTCCTCGCTGTTGTCGGTGGCGTTGAGCATGCTGAAGCGCCGCTTGCGGAAGAATCCCCGCCACCAGAAGCGTATTTTTCTCAGAAAGTCCATCTTTTCGGGAGCGATAATCTCGACAAAGATACGAATTTTACGGGAAAATCCCGACCCTTTGCCCCAATTCGCACCGCATGCGGCGGGCTATTCCACGACAATCTCGTCGATGAACATCCACGACTCGCCCTGCACGCGGTGCCACGAGGGGAGCGTCTGCGGGTGTTCGGCCCGGATGCGCACGTAGCGGGCCTTGGCGCGCAGGCGGTCGAAACGGAAGGGGATGCGCAGGTAGTCGTATTCGCCCGCTCCCTGGCGCGCCTCGCCGTAGTCGATGACTCCCGCCCGACGGTAGTCATCACCGTCCTCCGAGAGGAGCACCTCCAGACGCCTGGGCGGCATGACCCATGCCGTCAGCGACTGCAGGAAGCCCATCGAGACGCTCCGCACGGGCTGGACGCAGCCCAGGTCCACGACCAGGTCGATGTCGTTGCCGAAGTAGCCGTGCCAGAGCGGCGCCTGGGCGTTGAGCGGGGCAAAGACGCCGTCGGTCATCGCGCCGTCGCCGCCGGCCGCATATTTCGCACTGTAGGGCTGGAGGTAGGTCACCTGAGCGTCGAGCGCCTTGTGGGCCGCCACGACGCGGCTGACGGGCGTGTAGGCCTTGCCGCCGGCGAAGACGCGGGCGGTGACGGTCTCCACGTCGCGCACCTCGAACGGAGCCTCGTAGCGTCGCGACGTGGCCTTGGGCTCCGAGCCGTCGGTCGTGTAGCGGATTTCTCCGCCGTCGAGGTAGCACTCCATCCGTACGACGAAACCCTTGCGGTCTGTCGTGCGCTCGGTCAGAATGGCGATTTCGGGGGTAATCTGCGCCAGGTCGAACCATGCGGTGCCTTCGCCCAACAGGGTGATGGAGCCCGCGGCCCCTCCGTGGTGAGTCCGCTTGTACTCCTGCGGCGGGCAGACGACCTCGTAGCGGCGCCACGAGTCGGTCAGCTCGAACTCCTTCTCGCCGAGCGAGCCGAGTGCCAGGCGGAAAGTCATCTTCGTGCCGTTGGCGGCGTTGGCTTCGAGCGAGCGGCGGTCGGTGCGGGCCCATACCGAAAGAATGTAGGTGCGGTCCTGCTCGTTGTCGATGGGGAAGAGCGAGCGCGCGGCGCCGGCGCCGGGGAAGGGGTTGTTCAGGCGGAGCGATACCTCGCCGTCGCGGGCGATGCGCGCATCGGGCAGCTGGGTGGCTCCGTTGCCGCGGCCCCCCGCACCGCCGCTTCCGCCCGTCGTCTGACCCGCCTCTACCGACTCCTCGAAGCTCGGGTTTACGAGCAGGTTCCCCGCCGCAACGGCCGAAGCCGGGGCCTTGGTCTCAATCCGGTAGACGGCCGTTCCGAAGGGACCCACCATGTCGGTGATGCGCCCCTGCTCGATGGCCTTGCGGCGGTTCTCGAAGAGCAGCCAGGCTTCGCCCGCATCGGGAAGCTCCTCGGACGAGAGGGTGATGGCCAGCGGTTCGTTGGCGTTGTTCTGCGCTACGAGCAGCAGGTTGTCGCCGCGGCGGAAGAGCTTCGCCTCGACCTCGGGCCGGTCGCATGCAACCGGCTGTGGTGCGGGGTCGTAGAGATAGGGGGCGATGCGCTGCAGCTCGACGGCCACCTCCTTGAAGCCGTTCCACAGCAGCGGCGAGCCCGAATCGGGCATGCGGTGGAACCCCTGGATGCCGCGCGCTCCGGCCAGGATGCTGCCGTAGACCATCGCGCGCACCTCGCGTGCCGAGGGTTCGCGCGTCCAGATTTCACCGCCGCCGAAGACCTGCGGCACGAGCCATACGGCCTTCTCGAAGCGCATCTGTTCGTGGATTTCGCGAATCATGCGCGATGCTTCCGTAACGGGACCGTTGGGGATAGGGTAGGGGTCGGCCATGAGGATGTCGTAGGTGTCGGCGTAACGGCGTGCCGGCAGCGAACTGATGATGACCACCGAAACGGGGTGGTAGGGGTCCAGTTCGTGAATCAGGTCGTAGGAGCGTTTGAGCGTCTCGGGGCTCACGCCCTGTCCGTCGGGTTCGTCGGCGATGTAGTAGGAGAGCAGCGCCGGGTGGTCCTTCACACGCAGAACCTCCTCGCGCAGGGCGGCGAGCTTCTCCTCCTGCGAGGCGTTGTTGCCGATGCCGACGCCCTGGCTTCCGGCCAGACTGCAGACGTTGTAGTTGACCTTGATGCCCAGCCGGGCGCAGAGGTCGAGATAGGCCATGCGGGCCTCGCGGTTCTCGTCGGTGATGTTGTGGTAGGGCGAGTAGAGGTTGATGCCCTGCGTCACCTCGCTCCGCAGGAAGCCGAAGTTCTCGCCGTCGAGGCTCGAGTAGAAGCCCACCGGCAGCCACTGCCAGCCGTCGACGCGGAGCGTGCCCGTCAGACGGTCGATTTTCACCTCGTTGCGCTTCGGCTCGAGGCGCAGCAGTTCGACACGGTGCTCCTCGCGGCGGCCGTCGGGGTGCTCGATGGTGAGCAGCCGGAGGTTCGGCCCCATTGCGAGCCCGTCGAGTGCGAGGGGCAGCAGGTTGACGCCCTGCCGCAGTTCGTAGCGGGTCTCCGAGCCGTCGAGGGTGGCGCGGGCCTCCCCGTCGGGCAGGTAGACCAGAATTTCGGCCTGGTTTTCGTCGGTGTAGTAGCTCATCCGCGAGACTGCCTTGAGCTCCCGGGCATGTACGCCGATGGTGCCTCCGAGGCACATCAGCAGCGTGAAGAGAAGATGCAGCGATTTCATGGTTCGTGGTTGTTGGCTGGGTTTCGGGTTTTGGTGTGCCGTTTGTTGCAAACGGTCAGACAAATCTATGCAAATTCGCGCTTTTTCGGGCCTCCGGCGGGGTAAAAAAACGCAGCGGAAGGTCGATTTTCATCTCTTGCCGGTGTCAATCGGCCGGCTGCGGGGCATCCGGAGGGTGTCGGCCCGGAAAACTGCGTTTTTGCTTGTCTCGGCACGCAACTTTTTGTACATTTGCACGATGTATGGGGGGATGACGATACGCTTCGTCCGGGGGCACTCCGGAGTTGCGATGCAACCTGTTTCCCGTCATGCGGTACGTTGATGCTAACGAATCAAAATCGATGATATTATGTTGAAACCTACATTATTGGTGCTTGCTGCGGGCATGGGTTCCCGCTACGGCTCGTTGAAACAGATGGACGGCGTCGGCCCCAACCGCGAGGCCATCATTGACTATTCGGTCTACGATGCCATCCGCGCCGGATTCGGCAAGGTCGTCTTCGTCATCCGGCACTCGTTTGCCAAGGAGTTCCAGGAGGTCTTCTCCGCCGAGCGGTTCGGCGGCCGCATTGCCGTCGAGTATGTCTTCCAGGAGCTCGACTATCTGCCCGAGGGCCTTTCGGTGCCCGAAGGCCGTGAGAAGCCGTGGGGTACGAACCATGCGGTGATGATGGCGGCCGAGGCCATCCACGAGCCCTTTGCGGTCATCAACGCCGACGACTTCTACGGTGCGGAGGCCTACCGGACCATCGGCGACTACCTCTCGCAGCTGGGTGACTCGCGCAACCGCTACTGCATGGTGGCCTATGACCTGAACCGCACCCTCTCGGAGAACGGCACCGTTTCGCGCGGCGTATGTTCGGTCGATGCGGAGGGCAACCTCACGGGCATGGTCGAGCGGACGCAGATTGAGCGTGTTGCCGACGGCCGCATCCTCTTCCACGACGGCGGAGCCGACGAGCCTCTGGCCGAGGATACGCCCGTGTCGATGAACCTGTTCGGTTTCACGCCCGACTTCTTCACCTATTCGGCCGAATATTTCAAGGAGTGGTTCGCCGCCAACAGCGGGAATCTGAAGGCCGAGTTCTACATCCCGACGATGGTCAACAAGCTCATCGGCGAGGGTACGGCCTCCCTGCGTGTGCTGCGCAGCACGGCGCAGTGGCACGGTGTGACCTACAAGGAGGACAAACCGGCGCTGGTGGCCAGCATCGAGCGGATGATTGCCGAAGGCAAGTATCCGCGTGACCTCTGGAAGTAGTTCCGCAGAGGGGTCCGATACGGGGCGGGGTGCCATTCGGCGCTTCGCCCCTTTTTCGTGCAGGGTCTTCCCGCGAGGGTGAATGAAAGCCGCCCGCTTCTGCAATGGAAGCGGGCGGCTTTCGTGTGGGTGACGGCCCGGCCGGGGCCACGGTGCCGTTGTCGATGTCGGGGAGCGACCACAGCGCCAAACCGCGCTGCCGCGACGGGTCAGTCCAGAAAACCGTCGCGGACGAGCTGTTCGCGGATTTTCGTCCAGTCGGCAACGGGGCGTTTGACTCCGTCGATGAATCGGATGGGGCACCCCAGAGCGCTGTCGTCGATGTAGAGGTCCGCATGGATTTTGGGAGACTGCGTCCAGCGCCGCTGCTCGGGATTCTCGTTGACCGCATAAAGCGGAATGTCGTGTTCTGCGAACCAGGCAAGTGCCTTGTCGAGCAGCGCGCCGCTGCGCATCGTGTAGAGGATGAGCCGGCTGCCGTTGTCGGTCAGCTCGCGGAGCACGGGCACTGCACCCGCATCCCTGCCCACATGGGGGTATTCATGGGTGACAACCGTACCGTCGAAATCGACGGCGATGATTGCGTCGTGTATGGCCATGGCTTCGAGGGTCTTGTTCGTCGGTGGTTCAACGCTTGTTCTTGCCGTGGCGGCCGTGTTCCTCTTCGCGGCGCGGGAAGAGTTTCCGGAGCAGATTCAGAATCCGCTTGCGGTAGCTTGTCTCCTGATAATCGTCGCCGTATCCGTACCCGTAGGTATATCCGTAACCATATCCGTAACCATAGCCATAGCCATAGCCATAGCCATAGCCGTGGCGGCGAGAGCGGGCTCCATTGAGGACGATGCACATGTTGTGGAATTTCTTCTCACGGTAAAGCCGTTCGATGTCGGGCAGCTGGCGGCGGTCCAGCACACCTTCGCGGACGATGTAGATGCAGAGGTCGCACAGACGGTCGGTGCTGATGGCGTCGGCGACCGACATGGCCGGCGTCGAGTCGATGAAGATGTATTCGTAGCGCGTGCGCAGCTCGGCGATGAGAGCGTCGAGACGCTCCGAGAGCAGCATTTCGGCCGGGTTGGGCGGCTGGATGCCGGCATAGATGACATCCAGATTTTCGTTGATGCCGGGGTTGGAGATGAGCTTCCCGATATCGTCGATTTCTCCCGAGAGATAGGCTGTTATGCCCTTGGATGCGTTTCTTTGTCCCAACTCGCTCGAGAGGGCGTGGCGGCGCAGGTCGAGGTCGAGCAGCACCACTTTTTTGCCGGCAGCCGCGAGCGTGGCGGCAAGGTTGATGGCGACGAAGGTCTTGCCGGCATGGGGGTTCGACGAGGTGAAGAGTACGCACTGCATGCGTCCCTTGCTCGAAACGTTCATGAAGGTCATGTTCGAGCGCAGCATGCGGAATGCCTCCGAAACAGCGTCGCGCCCGGCCTCGCGGACGGCGACACCCTTGGTCGTCCTGCCCTCGTAGAGCGGAATGTCACCCAGGAAGGGGGCGCTCAGGTTCTCCTCCACGTCGCGTCGGCCGCGGATGGTCGTGTCGAGCATGCTCAGCAGGAAGAGCAGCCCGAAAGGAATGGCTACACCGGCCAGGAGCGCAATGGCGAATATCATCGAGGCCTTGGGTGCTACGGGTGCCGACGGACCGTATGCGAGGTCGATGATGCGGGCGTTGCTCTCCGCCACGGCGAGGTTGAGCTGCGTCTCCTCCTGCTTGTTGAGCAGGTAGAGGTAGAGCTCCTCCTTGATTTTCTGCTGGCGGGTGATGCCGAGCATCTCCTTCTCCTGCGAGGGTACGGTCGAGATGCGGCGGTTGGCCTGCTCCTCTTCCGTGCGCAGCGCCTTGCGCTGGATTTCGAGCGCCGAGATGTGCGAGTCGAGCGAGGCGATGATGGAGCGCCGCACGGCTGCGAGGTTGTTGTCCAGCTCCTGAATCACGGGATTGTTCGCCGAACTGTTTTCGCTGAGCTTTTCGCGTCGGAGAATTCCCTCGTTGTAGGAGGCTATCTGTTCGGAGATGCCGGCGTTGGAGATGGCCGCCATGGCGGGAATCAGGTCGCCTGCGTGGTTCTTGTCGAGCAGGTAGCTGCGGATGAACTCCGCCACGTTGATTTGGTTGTCAATCGAAAGACCTTCGGCCTTGAAGCGCGAACTCTCCTCGACGTTGCGGGCCGCTTCGGTCCCGAGGTCGACCATCCGGTTGCTCTTTTTGAAATCCTCGATGTTGCGGTCCACGTCGCCCAGCTCCTGCCCGATGATTTCGAGTCTTGAGCGGATGAAGGAGGCGGTCTCTTCCGAGATGCGCCGCTTGTCGGCAATGGCGTCGTTGTTGTACTCCGTAATAAGGGTGTTGATGACATCCTCGGCACGTTTGGGGACCGTGTTGTTCATCGAAATACCGACCACCGAGGTCTGCTTGTTCTCCACAGCGCAGAGGACGGCTGCGCGATAGGCCGATGTCGCGGCACCGAGCGTTGTCTTGCCGACCCGGATTACAGTGCCTTCATCAGCGGGCGACATGTAGAGCGTTTTGCGGATAATCATCCTTCCCAGCGGTGTGGAGACCGTATCGCCGTAGGAGGCCTCGACAAGTCGTTCGCTCTCCTCTTCGGCGATGTATCCGTCGCTGAATTCGGTCAATTCGACCCGCTCGCCGCCGGGCAGAAGCCGCACCTTGAACGAGAAGGCCTGGTTCTCGCTGTCGTCCACGAAGTCCGCCTCAATGGGTGAGCGGCCGTAGAGATCCTGCGTACGGAGGCCGTGCCGTCTGGTGTAGTTGGTCGTCAGATTCAGGTCGCGGACCACCTCCTGCATCAGCCGGCGCGACTGGAGGATGAACACCTCGTTGTCCACACTGTTGCGGGGCTGGAAGCCCGAGAGGTCATTGAACGCCGAGATGCCCATATTGGCTCCCTTGCTGTCGTCCTTGACCAGAATGGTGGCCTTGCGGCTGTAGACCTTTGGGGTTCGTGCCACATAGAGGTATGCCACCGAGAGGCAGACGGCCACCGAGAGTGCGAACCAGTACCAGTTGGCCAGCACCATCTGGATGATGTCGTGAAGCGAAAAGACCCCGACTTCGGAGGTCTCGTCCTGGGGATTATGCGGATTGAGAGTCTGTTCGGTCATGTCTGCGGACTATTTGGAGAGGGTTACGACAAGGGTCACAATCGAAATGGCGGTGCTTACCAGCGAGATGTAGAACGAGCGGTCCTGGTTGATTTGGCCCGAACGAGCCTTGTTCTTGTTCGGCTTTACATAAACGACGTCGTTCTGCTGGAGGTAGAAGGCCGGCGAGTTGAAGATATCCTTCGACGTAAGGTCGAGGTATTCGATGGAGCGGACTCCGTTCGTTTCGCGGATGACGGCCACCTGGTCGCGCATGCCGTAGACGGTCAGGTCGCCGGCCAGCGCCAGGGCGTCGAAAATCGAGACGCGGTCATTCTTGATTTCGTACTCTCCGGGGCGGGAGACCTCGCCGATGACCGAGAACTTCATGTCGGCGAACTCCACGTTCACCGTCGGGTCGTTCAGATAGCCTCCTTCGATGATTTTGTCGGCAATGGCCTGGGCCAGCTGGCCGCGGGTCATTCCTCGACAGTCGATTTTCCCGATAACCGGCATGTCGAACATTCCGTTTTCGTCTACCGTGCGGACCTGGAGCGACGCGGCTCCATTCGTGGAGCCTGTTCCGGTGGATGAAAGAGAGTTGTAGGTAGATGCCGTATTGAACGGGGCGGCCAGTTCGGGGTCCTTGCTGTTCACCACGACGGTGAGCCGGTCGAGCGGTTTGATGCGGATTTGGCCGTTCATGGCAATCTGTTCCGGCGTGAAGGGGTCGGCATCCTGCAGATACCAGGTTCTTTCGGTTGCCTTTTTCTGGGTGGCACACGACGTGAAAGCCAAAACCGCAACAGCGGAGATGAAGAACAAACGGAAAAATCTCATGAGGTTCAGGAGTCTGTTAAATACGCCATGCAAAGGTAGTAAAGTTTTCCGGAAAAACAGCGGCGCAATCCGTTATTTATGCCGCACTTGGCTCTATTGTGTGTCCGGTCGGGCGCTACGGGACATGAGGAAGGGCGTGCGGGGGCAAAGACCGGCATCCTTGCCGGGTGTGCGACCGGCGGTGGGAGCTCCTGCGAAGGCCGAATGCGTGCAATTTGCGAAAAAAAGTGTATTTTTGAAGTTCGGGAAACGCTCCGTAACAGGCGCGTCAAATGCCCGGCAGCCGGGTCGGAAAGGTTCCGCTCTTCGGAAAACCGTCCGGCAGAGGCCTGTCCGATGCCTGCCGTACGAAGTCTCCGGTGGCGGCTCTGCCGTTGCGGCCCGTTTGCGGAGGATTGCTCCTCCGGACTTGTTTTTTAATAACTTGACTAACTGGAAAATTGCATCAAGAAGATATGGGTTCGATGATTCATCCCGAATGGAGCCTTCAGGCCGTCATCTATGAAATGAACGTCCGCCAGCTCACGCCCGAGGGTACGCTGCGGGCTGCCGCCGCGCGGCTGCCGATGCTGCGCGACATGGGCATCGATGCCGTATGGCTCATGCCCGTCTATCCCATCGGCGTCGAGGGGCGCAAGGGCTCGCTGGGTTCCTACTATTCGATTCGCGACTACTGTGCTGTCAACCCCGAGATGGGGACGATGGCCGATTTCGACGCCTTCGTGGCCGAGGCGCACCGCCTCGGCATGAAGGTGCTGCTGGACTGGGTGGCCAACCATACGGCGCGCGATGCCCGCTGGATTACGGAGAAGCCTGCCGACTGGTACGAACGCGACGCCTCGGGCGCGCCCGTCGTGCCGTGGGACTGGACCGATACGGCGAAGCTCAACTACGCCAACCGGGCCGTCTGGGAGGGCCAGGCCGAGGCGATGGAGTTCTGGCTCCGCGAGCACGGCGTCGACGGCTTCCGCTGCGACATGGCGATGCTCGTGCCGGTGGAGTTCTGGCACGAGACGGTCCGTCGTCTGCGTCGTACGAAGCCCGACCTCTTCATGCTGGCCGAGGCCGAGGAGATGAACCTCTTCGACCACGGCACCTTCGATGCCTGCTACGCCTGGGAGATGCACCACCTGATGAACGATGTGGCGCAGGGCAAGGTGCGCGTCACGGCGCTGCGCGACTACATCCATGCCGACCGCGGACGCTACCCCTCGACGGCCATGCGGCTCACCTTCACCTCGAACCACGACGAAAACTCGTGGAGCGGCTCGGAATTCGCACGCATGGGCGCCGCCCGTGAAATCATGGCGGCCTTTACCTTCGTCGTGCCGCGCGGCCTGCCCCTCGTCTATACGGGGCAGGAGGTGGGCTACGACCACCGCTTCGCCTTTTTCGACCGCGACCCCCTGCCCGATGCCACCCCCAATGCCTTCACCGATTTCTACCGCCGTCTGGCGGAGCTCCGCCACCGCCATCCGGCTCTCGCCTCGGGCGGCCTCGGCGGCGAGATGGTCGAAATCCGCAACAACGCCGAGGATTGTCTGATGACCTTCGTGCGCGAGGCGGGCGACGACCGCGTCGTGGCGGTGATGAACCTTTCGCCCTATGCCATCCATGCCGACTATCGGACGGGTATCTATGCCGGGCGTTATGTCGACGCGATGACGGGCCTCCCGCTGCTGCTACCCGAACATGTCGAGGAGGATATGGCTCCGTGGAGCTACCGGATTCTGACCCGCTCGTGCGAATAGCGGCATAGGACCTTCCTGCTGCCGGCAATCGCGGCCCGCCGGTGTGTGGCCGCACAATGCCTTCCTGCCATGAAACTCGACCATCCCCGCCGCATCGAAGCGAGGGAGCGGTGCGTAAATCCCGCTTCCGACGCCTCCGGGTGCTCCGGCAACACCCGGCCTTCCGGCTCAGACGTGATGCCGGAGACCTCCGAGAGCCCCGAAACCGAGAGCCCCGAAACCGAGAGCCCCGAAACCGAGAGCACCGAAGCTGTCCGAACGGTTGCCGGCTCGGGCGGCCGTATCGAACGCATCGAGCCTCCGTCGTGGTGGGTCGGCATGCAGACGCCGCTGCAGCTGCTTGTCAAGGGGCAGGGCATCGCCTCGTGGCAGGTCGAGGCCGCGGCCTGCGAAGGGGTCCGCGTCGCGGCGCTCCATCCGGGTGCGAGCCCCGATTACCTCTTTGTCGACGTGGCCATAGCGCCGACGGCCCGTCCCGGCCGCATCCGGCTCTGCTTTTCGCGTGGCGGGGAGTGCTTCGGCGTGGATTACGAGCTGGCGGCCCGCCGGGAGCGCCCCGGGGGCGGGAGCTTCTCTTCGGCCGACACAATCTATCTGGTGATGCCCGACCGCTTCGCCGACGGCGACCCTTCGACCGATGACGATGCCTCCACTTCGGAACGCTGCGACCGCCGTGCCCCCTTCGGCCGCCACGGAGGGGACCTCCCCGGCCTTACGCGCCATCTGGACTACATCGCCGGGCTCGGGGCCACGGCCGTCTGGTGCACCCCCGTGCTGCTCGACAACGAGCCGCACCAGTCGTACCACGGCTACGCCACGGCCGACTACTACCGGGTCGACCCCCGCATGGGCGGCAACGAGGCCTACTTTGCCTTTGTCGACGAGTGCCATCGCCGGGGGCTCAAGGTGGTGATGGATGTGGTGACGAACCACTGCGGCGGCGCCCACTGGTGGATGCACGACCCGCCGTTCGGCGACTGGCTCCACCGCCACGATGCATATACGCCGACCAACCACCTCTTCTCGACCCACATGGACCCCCACGCCTCGCGCCGCGACCTCGAAGTGCTTCAGGGCGGCTGGTTCGACCCGTCGATGCCCGACATGAACCTCGACAACCCCTTCGTGCTGAACTACTTCCGGCAGTGGGCCGTCTGGTGGACAGAGCGGGCCGGCATCGACGGCCTGCGCGTGGACACCTACCCCTACAACGAGAAGGGGCCGATGAGCGCCTGGTGCGCCTCGGTGCGGCGCGAATTCCCGTGGCTCAACATCGTCGGCGAGTGCTGGACGACCGATATCCCGCGCCTGGCCTACTGGCAGAGCGGACAGCCGAATCGCGACGGCTTCGACTCGCACCTGCCCGCCCTGATGGATTTCCCGCTGCAGGAGGCGCTCTGCGCCGTGCTGCGGCCGCGGCGGCGCGGCGGCGCCGGTTCGATGATGCCCCTCTACGACTGCCTTTCGGACGACTTCGTCTACCACAATCCGTCGAATCTGGTCACCTTCTTCGGCAACCACGATACGGAACGTCTGGCCGACGTGGTCGGCGGCGACTGGCGGCGGATGAAGATTGCCTTCGCGCTGCTGGCCACGCTGCGGGGTATTCCCCAAATCTTTGCGGGCGACGAGCTGGGGCTGCGCACGACCGATGCGGCGCAGGGCCACGGCGGCCTGCGGCGCGACTTCCCGGGCGGCTGGCCGGGCGATGCGCGCAACTGCTTCGAGGAGTCGGGCCGGCTGGGCGAGGCGGGCGAACTCCATGAATACGTGCGGCGCCTCTTCACCTGGCGCCGGGGGTGCCGCGTGCTCCACACGGGGCGCATGATGCACTTCGCGCCCGAGGGCGGGACCTACGCCTTCTTCCGCTACGACGAGCATGCGTGCGTCTTCGTCTTTGTCAACAACACGCACCGCCGCGTGCGCATCCCCTGGTCGCACTATGCCGAAATCGCCGCTCAGCTCCATGCGGGGCGCGACGTGGTGAGCGGAGGGCGGGTCGAGCTTTCGGATCGGAGCACGGCAGCCCCCTTCTCGGCGCTGGTGGTCGAATTCGACCGGGGAGTTGCCCCGTCCGATGGCGGTGCGGCGGCCGCGGCCCGTTGAGGCCTCTCTCCGCAAGGGTGGGGCGGAGCTGCGGGCATGGCGCTCCATGGCCCCGGCGATGCCCGTGTACCGGCAAAAAAGGAGAGGAAGCCCAAGCTCCCTCTCCTTTTTTTCATGCTTTTATCACTCTTCCCGATTCCGGGACCCTCTGTCCGGAACTCAGAACTCCACCTTCGGGGCGGCGTCGCTGCCCTCCGAGGCCTCGAAGTAGGGCTTCTTCTCGAAACCGCACATGGAGGCCACGATGTTGGTCGGGAAGCGGCGCACGGCCACGTTGTAGGCGCGTGCCGTCTCGTTGAAGTCGCGCCGCGCCACGGCGATGCGGTTCTCGGTCCCCTCGAGCTGCGCCTGCAGCTCCTGGAAGTTCGTGTTGGCCTTCAGGTCGGGGTAGTTCTCGGCCACGGCCAGCAGCCGTCCCAGTGCCGTGCGCACCTCGGCCTGTGCCGACTGGTAGCGCTCCAGCTGCTCGGGGGTCAGCTCGTCGACCGAGAGGTTGATGGAGGTAGCGCGGGAGCGAGCCTCGGTCACTTCGTCGAGCGTCGAGCGCTCGTGCTCGGCATAGCCCTTCACCGTGTTCACCAGGTTGGGAATGAGGTCCGAACGGCGCTGGTACTGCGTCTCGACGTTGGCCCAGGCGCTGTTGACCCCCTCCTCACGGCTCACCAGCCGGTTGTAGGTCGAATAGAAGAAAAATCCTCCGATGACGAGGATGGCAAGTACAATCCAAATCCACTTTTTCATTTTTTCGTCTCTTGATTTATCGGTTTGTTGTCATTGTGTCGCTTTGTTGCCGCACGCCGGAATCGCTGCCGTGCTTCGCATGATGTCCGGTCCTGCCCTCCGGGAAGGGGACTACCAGCGCGAGCCGGCCCCTCCGCCGCCGAAGCTGCCGCCGCCGAATCCTCCGCCCATGGAGCCTCCTCCGCCGCCCAGTCCGCCGAAGCCTCCGATGATGGGGCCTCCGCCGCGGCCTCCGAAGCCGTTGTCGCGCCATTCGCGCTCCTGGCGCCGCACCACGTGGCCGCAGTGTGCGCAGACGAACGTATACTCGACGAGCCGGTGCGAAGGGGTGAGGCCCAGCACGCGACGCTCCTGCCTTACGAGCGTATGTTTGCGGCAGCGCGGGCAGCGTCTCGACTGCCGCTGGCGGTAGAGGGCCAGCAGCGAGGTGAGGAGGAAGAAGAGGAAGACCGCCCCGAAGATGTAGATGACGGGCAGCGAATCCTCGGCCGGGTCACCCTCCGCACCGAAGTTGATGCCGCTGCCCGTCAGGACAGCAGCCACGGCCTCGACGCCGGCCACCATGCCGCCGCTGTAATCCCCCGTGCGGAAGCGGGGCAGCATCAGCTGCGTCTGGATGCGCTTGCAGAGGGCGTCGGTCAGCACGCCTTCGACGCCGTAGCCCGTCACGAAGCGGATTTCGCGCCGGTCGCGGACCAGCAGAATTCCCACGCCGTTGTCGTCGCCGGCACGCCCCACGCCCCATTGGCGGAAAAGGTCGACGGCGAAGGTGAAGACATCGTCGTCGGCAATCTCGTCGACGGCCACCACCGCCACCTGGGCGATGCCCTGCCGGCGCAGCGAGCCGCAGAGCGAGTCGATGCGGGCGACGGCCGCGGCCTGGAGAATCCCGTCGGGATTCGAAACGTAGCGGTTGCGGTCCGTCAGCTGTACGTTGGGAATCTCCTCCGTGCGGTAGCCCTCCGCACGGGCGGTGAGGGGCGCAAGGAGCGGAAGCGTCATGCCGAGAAAAAGGGCGAAAAGGAATCTGCGCATGGGTCGTCTGCTCATGGGTTGTTGTGGTGCAAACATACGAAAAAAGCGGCAAATCGCCCAATCGCATGCGGGTTCATTCGTCGCTTTTTTCGTCAGACCGGGCCGGGGTAGAGCGCCGGGGGCGGGCCCGTAGGGGCCTGCCCCCGCCCGTGCAGGCTCAGAGGCGGCTGCGGTCCTCGGCGGCTCCGGCCTCGACGCTCTTCTTCTGGAAGGCCTTGCCCGCCTTGAAGTTGTAGGTTACGCCCACCTGGAACCGGATGGAGCTCCAATTCTGGCGAACCTGCTGGTGGCGTACGAAGTCGTCGCCGCGTGCGCCGAGCGTCTGTGCCCGGTTCAGCAGGTTGTAGGCCGAGAACGAGCAGGTCAGACGGTCGCCGAAGAAGCTCTTCTTGATGCTGGCGCTGAGGAAGTGCATCGCGTCGACCCAGCACGAACCCAGATAGAGCCGGTTGTTGTAGCGGTACGAGAGGTCGAGGTAGACCTTGCCCGGCAGCGTGAAGGTGGTCTGCGCGTTGGCGAAGAGGTAGTGGTGGTACTGTGCCGTGCCGTGGCTCGAGAGGCGCATGCCGTGGTAGACGTAGTTGGCGTTGAGGTTGAGCGTCCACCACTTGGCGAGCTGGAACGGAAGGCTTGCGGCCAGGTAGTAGCTCGACGTGCGGTCGTAGTTGAGCCAGACGATGCCCAGCACGTCGGGATTCTCGGCGTCGGGAACCATGTCCTGGTTGATTTCGTCGTCGACGATGCTGATGCCGGCCGTCAGCGTGTACTTGTGCTTGAGCACCGCCGTGAGGCTCACGTCGCTCGTGTAGCTGGGGAGCAGGTCGGGGTTGCCCGTCTGGTAGGTGTAGTCCGAAATCTGCGAGCGGTTGGGCATGAGGTTCCAGAAACTCGGGCGGCGGATGGTCCGCGCATACTGCGCCACGAGCGAGTAGGCTCCGTCGCTGCTCAGCGAGTAGGAGACGTTGGCGTTGGGGAAGAGGCTGAAGTAGTTCTGCTCGACGCCGTTGCGCCGCCCGTCGGTGCGGGTGTACTCGCCGCGCAGCCCCGCCGTGACGCCCCAGCGGCCGAGCCGGGCCGTCACGACGCCGTAGGCGGCAGCGATGTGTTCGGTGTAGTCGACTCGGAGACTCTGGTCGTCGTTGCGCACCCACTCCTCCTCCTTGAGGTACTGGTAGAGGGAGTTGTTGTAGGTGTGGTTGCGTGTATACTTGGCGCCGGCCTGGAGGCTCCATTTCGGCGAGAACTTCTTGTCGAGGGCCAGCGTCAGCGCGGCAACCTCGAACGAGTTGTCCGTGTGGTCGCGGTAGGTCGAGTCGACGGAGGGCAGCCCTTCGGGCTGTATGTGGCTGAAGTTGTCGTTGTGCGACGAGGCTTCGCGACGGGCGTAGTCGCCCAGCACCTTGAACTGCGACCCCAGCGTGTCGATTTTCCAGATGTAGTTGAAGGTCCCCTCGTAGCCGTTCGTGGTGCTTGTCGGACGGAACCGGCTGTCGGTCTCGGAGGTGGTGCCGTTGCCCATCATCGAGTGGGTCTGCGTCGTGCCGCTCTCCGTCATGCGGAGGTAGGAGAACTCGGCGCCCACGCTGTGGCGGTCGTTGATTTCGTAGATGGCCCCGAGCCGGCCGCCTCCCGACGTGTCGTCGTTCTTCATGGTCGATTCGGCATTGAGCCGCTTGCTGCTGGTCGTGTAGTCGGTCTTTTCGGTCGAGAGGACCTCCGAGGGTCCGAACGACGCCCAGGCCGAAGCGTTGATGTCGAAGCGCCCGCTGTGGATGCTGATGTTGGCTGCCGGCATGTACGAACTGCCCATCTTGCCCTGCGTCGTGCGCATCGAGACCGAGCCGTTCAGGCCGTTCTCGCGCCGCTTGCGGAGCGTGATTTTGATGACGCCGCCCGACGAGTCGGCATCGTAGTCGGCGCCGGTGACGGGTACCACCTCGATTTTCTGAATCTCCTCGGCCCGCAGCGAGCGCAGGTAGGTGAGCAGCTGCTCGGGCTCCATGCGCAGCTCGCGGTCGTTGATGAAGACCTTCGAACCGCTCTTGCCGTTGATGGATATCTTGTCGTCGCTCACCCAGACTCCCGGCGCATGTTCGAGCAGTTCGACGCCGTCGCGCCCGATGGCCGAAGGGGAGTTGGCCACATCGACCACGAAGCGGTCGGCCTCGCGGCGGATGAGCTGTGCCTTGACGGTCACCCCTTCGATTTGGGTCGCTGCGTTGCGGAGCGTCAGGTCGCCCAGGTTGCCCTCGTCGCTCAGTTGCACGTTGCGGTCGATGGGCTCGTATCCGACATACTGGACGCGGAGACGGTAGGTGCCCGCCGGGACGCGCAGTTCGAAGCGTCCCTCCTCGTTGGTGGCCATGCCCGCCACCTGCGCCTCGTTGCGCAGCAGCACGACGGTGGCATACTCCACGGCCTTCCCCTGTTCGTCCACCACGCGGCCGCGGGTCGGGAGCATGCGGGCTGCAAAGAGTTCCGTGAAGGAGAGCAACAGTGCAAGAATCAGAAGTGTCAATTTTTTCATGGTTCTATGGAAATTTATTGTGTTTGCTTTGCTTGTTATTTGACAATGCAAATATAAATAATTTTATTTGTATTATGCAATACAAAGTACTAAAATTTTGCACAATTTTTCGATACATATATTAATTAAAAGGAAAGATGGAGCATTTTCATGAGAATGAGAGGCGCTTTGGGTATGAGAAAGTGCGGGGTATAGGTAAGGAGGAGGGCGTAGGAAAGGTTCGGGGGGGGCTGTTGGGGTATTCCCGGGAAAAGAGCGAGCGGGAAAGGCTGTGAGTGGGTGTGTGGGAAACGGTATGGAGAAGACAGGCGGATTGAAGATAAGGGCTCAGCGAAATATGGATGCGAAAGCGATGTTTTCCCGAATAATTAGCTATATTTGTCAACCATAACCCATTTAAATCCCGGCTGCCTATGAAGTAAACCCCGAACCGCCACATCGACACTCCGCTTGTTAGATAGCATGCGGATGACCATATAAAAAGCGTTAGCTTTGCCACGTGCATTCTGAAACTTAGGAACTTTCAACAATGGCACACGAGGTGAGGTTGATGCTCATGCTTTATGCGTGGGCATGACTTCGTATTCCTGTGCCAACGGTTTCCTAAGACCCCAGAATGCAGGATTGAAGTTTTTGTCCCACGTTTTTTATATGCCTATCCGAATCAATGAAATGCCGCAGGGACACGGCAATCCGATAAAGTAAGGAGAAAATTATTATGCGCAAGTTGTTTTATTGCATCGCATGCTTGTGCGGAGCGTTCGCCTTTTCGGCATGTTCCGACGGCGGTGATGGTGGAGGCCCGGCCGGAAGCGTTGAAATGTTGTACGGCACATGGGGAATTTCCCACATGCGCGTCGAGGTGATGGGACAGGTGGAGGAGATGGATGCGGAGGCTTCGCTTTCGACGATTACGTTTTACAGCGACGGTACTGCCATTGAACAGCAGCCCGACGCCACGGCTTATGCCACGTGGAGCTATTCGCCCGAGAGCAGGCGGTTGCGTCTGACCGATTCATCCTATGGTACGGTGCTCGACTGGCATGTCCGCAGTCTGACCGACAGCCGTCTGATTGTCGACTTTTCGGTGACCGAGCAGGGCCTCGAGATGAAGATGCGCTGCACCTACGACCGCCTGTCGCGCGTCTCCTCGCGGTCGGTTGAGACTCCGGCTGCGCTGTGCGGAGCCATAAAACAAATTCATTCACGTTAAAAAACGAACTGCCATGAAGAAACTGATTATACTCTGTTTGGCGCTCTGCGCCGCCGGTGCGCTTCGCGCCCAGGACATGATTGTGCTGCGCAATGCCACGGCCGACGAGATTCCCTCGAAGGTGCTCGAAGTGGGGGAGGAGCAAATCCGCTACCGCAAGGCCTCGAATCCCGACGGCCCCGTTTACTCGATTCGCCGCTCGGAGGTCTTTTTCATCCGATACGAGAACGGCGAAAAGGAGGTCATCACCTCCTATGAGAGCGAACCGGAGGATGCTTCCGGGGTGTCATACAATGGTTCCGGAACCTCTGCCGAAACGTCGGCGGGTGCCTGGACCGATACGGGGAGCGACAATTTGCAGCCGGCCAAACGCAAACCCTATCGCAAACGTTCGTGGGAACTCGGCCCTACGGTTTACGGCGGTTTTGCTGCCGTATTCTTCGAGGATGACAGTTGGGTCGGGCCCACGCTCGGCGTGGCCGCTTCGGGCAACTACTACTTCAGCCGTTACTCCCGAACCTGTGTCGGCGTGAATCTCGGGGTCTCCTACAGTCTGCTGACCACTTCCTCGACGGATGACGTTTCTCTGACTACCCTGGACCTGGATTTGTACTATGGACTGGCCGGCTCCAAGTCGGGCTCCGCGTTCGGCAGCAAGCTGGGCTTCTCGTTCAATGTGCCTCTCGGCTGCTCGATGGGCGACATCGATTTGGGCGATGCGACCAATGGCGTCTCGTTCGGCATGTTCGCACAAGCGGGCTGGAGCTGGGTCCACAATGATTTCGGATTCCGCCTTCAGTACAATTTCACCAATACCTTCAAGGATATCGATTCGTCGCAGTTTCGTTTCGGGGTCTATTACTCTTATCGTTTCTAAGGTATGAAACGCTGGTTGATTTTTGCATTGGGACTGAACTTCGTTTCACCGGTGGCGGCTCAGGATGTCATTCTGCTGCGCGATGCCAGTGAAATCCAGGCAGAAGTGAGTGAAATCGGTACCGAAGAGATTGTCTACCGCAACTACGGCGATGCAGTGGGCCCGCTCCGCCGCATCGGACGCGACCGTGTGGTCTGTATCACATATGCCAACGGTGAGCGTGAGAGCTTCCTCGACAATGCGCCGGCGGCGCGTGACGACTCCTATCCGTGGCCCGAGGTGACACGCAGCTATTCGGTCGGAGACCATTTCTGCGAAGACGGCGTCGAGGGCGTTGTGGTCCGAGTCGACCGGACCGGGCGCCACGGTCTCGTCATGTCGCTTGCGGGGGCATGGTTGGTCTGCTGCTCTGGACGGGGGCTGTTCCCTCTGGAAACCTTGTGCGGAGACCGCACGGACGGCTGGCGCAATCAGTGCAACGTGGCAGAACATGTTGCCCGTACCGGGCTTTCGTGGAATGCCTTCCCCGCATTCGCCTGGTGTGCCGGTCTCGGACCGGGATGGTATCTCCCCTCCATTGAAGAGCTTGCGTCGCTTTGGGCCTTTCTGGGCAAGGAGCGTCCGGCGCGCAATATGTCGGAGATGACGCGTGTCTGCCGCGAGGTGAACCGACTCTCCTATGAATACGGTGGCGAAGACAGTGTCGATTGGTTCTTCCGCATGCCGATGTTCTGGAGCTCGACCGGTACCGATTCGGCTCATGTGCTTCCGCTTGTCTGGACTCACAAAAATGCGGTAACATGGGCCAGGATTGGTTATGAAATAGACAAGCCGCTGAACGTGCGCGCCTTCCATCGATTCTGAACGCAGCGCGTATTTTTCTGTGCGGGGGCGGGGCTTTGGCTCCGCCCCCGCTTGCGTGGTCCTGCCGCATGTGAACCTGCTTCTGCGTGAGGTGCTTCCGTCACCGCGGTATGGATTGCTGCCCTGCCCGGAAGCTGAGGCGGACGTCGTCTTTCCCCATGCCGGCCTGCACATCGTGCGGGTCTCGTTTTTTTCGAAAAAAAACGGCGGAGGCCGGTCGGTAATCCCGGGAATAATTCCTAAATTTGCAGGATGAATCACGACGTCTGAATTCGCACTACTACCATGTTGAGCCTGATTTTCTACATCTTCCTCGTCCTGCTGTGCACCTTTTTCATGGTGCTTTCGGCCCTTGCGCTCGTGCTGTGCTGGCCCTTCGACCGGGCGCGCCGTACGGTGCATGAACTCTCGCGAATCCTGGTGCGCATCTTCTTCGCCATTCCGCCCCTGTGGCGGCAGTGCGTCATCGGCGGCGAGCATATCGACCGTCGTCAGCGCTACGTAATCGTCATCAACCACCGCACGGTCATCGACATTCCGACGCTCTACTACCTGCCGCTCAATTTCCGGTGGGTTTCGAAGCGCGAGGTATACAAGGTTCCCTTCTTCGGTCAGTTCCTCTTCCTGCACGGCGACATCTGCATCAACCGCGGCCGTGCCACGGAGGCGATGGAGCAGCTGCTGCGCGAAGGCAAGCTCTGGCTCTCGCGCGGCGCTTCGGTGGCCATTTTCCCCGAGGGAACGCGTTCGAAGGATGGCGAAATCCACCGCTTCAAGGCGGGAGCCTTCATGCTGGCGCGCGAGGCGGGCGTGTCGATTCTCCCGGTGGTGACCGAGGGTACCAATACGCTGATTCGCCGCAACGGCCTCTTCAACTGGGGCAACCGCATCACAATCAAGGTGCTCCCGCCGGTTCCGGCCGAGCGGGTGGCGGCCGAAGACCCCCACGTGCTGATGCAGGAGGTGCACGACCGGATGTGCGCCGCAATGGAGGAGATTCGCCGCAGATAGGACCCGCGGGGTCCGATGCTGCATCCCGCGTTCCGTGCGCGGGTGCGCTTTTTGTGCCGGAGGGCGGCCGGACTGCGGTCCGGCGGGCGTCCTGCGGCCTTTCCGGTCACGGACAGAAGTTGAATTATGGCAGATTTATTGAACAATATTCCTACGAACAGCTACGGTGACGACGCCATCGTCACCCTCTCGCCCCGCGAGCATATCCGTCTGCGCCCGGGCATGTATATCGGCAAGCTGGGCGACGGCTCGCAGGCCGACGACGGCATCTACGTCCTCATCAAGGAGGTGGTCGACAACTCGGTCGACGAGTTCATCATGGGGGCCGGCCGTCAAATCGACATCACGATTGAGGGGCAGCGGGTGACCGTGCGCGACTACGGCCGCGGCATTCCGCTCAACTCGCTCACGGCGGCCGTCTCGGAGATGAACACCGGCGGCAAGTACGGCGGTACGGCCTTCAAGAAGACGGTGGGTCTGAACGGTGTGGGCGTCAAGGCGGTGAACATGCTTTCGAGCGAATTTACGGCCCGCTCGGTGCGCGACGGCCGGGCCCACGAGGTGACCTTCGCCAAGGGACTCGAGCAGGGTGACCGCTGGGAGGAGCACACCGACGAGAAGAACGGCACCTTCATCTCGTTCCTCGTCGACGAGGAGGTCTTCGGCTCCTATGCCTACAACATGGAGTATGTCGAGCAGATGGTCAAGAACTACACCTATCTGAACCTCGGCCTGACCATCCGGCTCAACGGCCAGAGCTACGTCTCGAAAAACGGCCTGCTGGACCTGCTCAACGAGAACATGAGCGACGAGCCGCTCTATCCGCCCATCCACCTCTCGGGCGACGACATCGAGGTGGCCATCACCCACGGCACGGGCTACGGCGAGAGCTACTACTCGTTCGTCAACGGACAGTATACCTCGCAGGGCGGTACGCACCAGGCCGCCTTCCGCGAGGCCATTGCCAAGACCATCAAGGAGTTCTACCACAAGGACTACGACCCGTCGGACATCCGTACGTCGATTATCGCCGCCATCTCGGTCAAGGTGACCGACCCGGTCTTCGAGTCGCAGACCAAAATCAAGCTGGGCTCGAAGGAGATTGAGCCGGGCGTCTCGATGCGCAACTTCGTCATGGACTTCCTGGGCAAGCATCTGGACGACTACCTGCACAAGCACGGCGATACGGCTCAGGTGCTCCAGAAGAAAATCGTCGAGAACGAGAAGGAGCGCAAGGCCATATCGGGCGTCCAGAAGAAGGCCCGCGAAACGGCCAAGAAGGTCTCGCTCAACAACCGCAAGCTGCGCGACTGCAAGATTCACCGCACGGACCGCAGCGAGCTGGCCGAGCAGTCGATGATATTCATCACGGAGGGTAACTCCGCCTCGGGCTCCATCACCAAGAGCCGCGACGTGCGCACGCAGGCGGTCTTCTCGCTGCGCGGAAAGCCGCTCAACTGCTTCGGCCTGACGAAGAAGGTGGTCTACGAAAACGAGGAGTTCTACCAGCTGCAGTCGGCGCTCAACATCGAGGAGGAGATGGAGAACCTCCGCTACGAGAAGGTGATTATCGCCACCGATGCCGATGTCGACGGCATGCACATCCGCCTGCTGCTGATGACCTTCTTCCTGCAGTTTTTCCCCGAGGTCATCCGCGAGGGACACCTCTACGTGCTGCAGACGCCGCTCTTCCGCGTGCGCAACAAGAAGGAGACCCACTACTGCTACTCGGAGGAGGAGCGCCTGCGGGCCATCGACCGCTGCGGGGCGAATGCCGAAATCACCCGATTCAAGGGTCTGGGAGAAATCTCGCCCGAGGAGTTCCGCGAGTTCATCGGCGAGAACATGCGCCTGGACCGGGTCCGCATCACGAAGGACGACCCGATTCACGACCTGCTGGAGTTCTACATGGGCAAGAACACCTTCGAGCGTCAGGGCTTCATCATCGACAACCTCCGCATCGAGGAGGACCTCGTCGAGGAGGACCTGCGCATGAGCTGAACGTAACACGCCGCCGGCGTCGGGCGCCCCGTGCGGGGCGTGCGGCCCTCCGGCCCGGCAACCAAGCAACCGATTATGTCTGAAGAGAAAGATAAACGCGAGCAGGACGAACTGCTCAACGAAGAAGATGCCTCGACGCCCGAAACGGATGCCGGCGGGGAGGATGCGCCCGTCGACGCACCGTCGTCCGCCCCGTCGGGCAAGCCGAGCCGCTTCGGCCGCCTGATGCAGGAGGAGGCCGGCGTGCGCAAGCTGGCGGGCATGTACAAGAACTGGTTCCTCGACTACGCCTCCTATGTGATTCTGGAGCGCGCCGTGCCCCACGTCGAGGATGGTCTCAAGCCGGTGCAGCGGCGTATTCTCCACGCCATGAAGGCGGTCGACGACGGGCGCTACAACAAGGTGGCCAACATCGTCGGCCAGACCATGCAGTACCACCCCCACGGCGACGCCTCCATCAAGGATGCGCTCGTGCAGCTGGGGCAGAAGGAGCTGCTCATCGACTGCCAGGGCAACTGGGGCAACATCCTCACGGGCGACGAGGCGGCCGCAGGCCGTTACATCGAGGCGCGCCTCTCGAAATTCGCCCTCGAGGTGGTCTTCAACCGCAAGACCACCGAGTGGATGCGTTCCTACGACGGCCGCAACGAGGAGCCCGTCACGCTGCCCATCAAGTTCCCGCTGCTGCTGGCGCAGGGCTCCGACGGCATCGCCGTGGGTCTGGCCTCGAAGATTCTGCCCCACAACTTCGTGGAGCTCATCAACGCCTGCATCGCCCACCTCGAGGGCCGGGAGTTCCAGCTCTATCCCGACTTCCCGACGGGCGGCATGGCCGACGTGAGCCGCTACAACGACGGCCTGCGGGGCGGCACGGTCAAGGTGCGCGCCCGCATCTCGAAAATCGACAAGCGGACGCTCGCCATTACGGAGATTCCCTACACGACCACCACCGAGTCCATCAAGGAGTCCATCATCAAGGCGAGCGACAAGGGCAAAATCAAAATCCGCAAGGTCGACGACAATACGGCCGAGAAGGCTGAAATCATCGTGCAGGTGGCTCCCGACGAGTCGTCGGACAAGACCATCGACGCCCTCTACGCCTTCACCGACTGCGAGGTGTCGATTGCTCCCAACGCCTGCGTCATCTGGGAGGACAAGCCCCACTTCCTCGGCGTGTCGGAGATTCTGCGCCGCTCGGCCGAGCATACGCGCTGGCTGCTGGGACGCGAGCTGGAGATTCGTCTCGGCGAGCTGAACGAGGCGTGGCATGCCGCCTCGCTCGAGCGGATTTTCATCGAGAACAAGCTTTACCAGCTCATCGAGGGGTGCCGGAGCCGCGAGGAGGCCTACGCCGCCGTCGACAAGGGGCTGGAACCCTTCAAGAAGCTGCTGCGCCGCGAGGTGACGCTCGAGGACGTGCAGCGGCTGACCGAGCTGAAGTTCATCCGCATCTCGCGCTACGATACCGAGAAGGCCGACAACGAAATCCGCCAGATTGAGGCCGACATCGAGCAGACGCGCTACCACCTGGCTCACCTGACGGAGTATGCCGTGGCCTACTACGAGCATATCCGCGAGAAGTACGGCAAGGGCAAGGAGCGCCGCACCGAGCTGCGCGAGTTCGACTCCATCGAGGCGACGAAGGTGGCCGTGACCAACGCCAAGCTCTACGTCGACCGCGCCGAAGGCTTCTTCGGCATCGGCAAGTCGATGAAGGATACCGAGTTCGTCTGCGACTGCTCGGACATCGACGACGTCATCGTCTTCACGAAGGACGGCCGCTACGTCATCACGAAGGTCTCGGACAAGGCCTTCTTCGACAAGGGCATCTACTACATCGGTGTCTTCAAGCGCAACGACGAGCGGACCATCTACAACGTCCTCTACCGCGACGGCAAGAACGGCCCCATCATGATGAAGCGCTGCGCCATCAAGGGCATCACGCGCGACAAGGAGTACGACATCACGAAGGGGACGCCCCGGAGCGAAATCCTCTACATGTCGGTCAACCCCAACGGCGAGGCCGAGGTGCTGAAGGTCTACTTCAAGCCGCGCCCGCGGTTGAAGAAGGTGATTGTCGACCTCGACTTCTCGACGCTGGCCATCAAGGGCCGCCAGAGCCAGGGCAACCTCTTCTCGCGCTACGGCATCCACAAGATTGTCCTCAAGGAGCGGGGCGCCTCGACGCTCGGCGGCCAGAACATCTGGTACGACGACGATGTGCGCCGGCTCAACGCCGACGGCCGCGGCCGCCTGCTGGGCGAATTCAAGGGTGACGACAAACTGATTGTCTGGACCTCGCGGAACCAGTACTACATCACGGGCTACGACCTCGGGCAGCACTTCCCCGACGATACGGTGCGGGTCGACCGCTTCGAGGCGGACCGCGTCTACAGCCTCTGCTACTACGACCGCGAGCAGCAGTACTATTACCTCAAGCGCTTCACGGCCGAGACGAGCGACCGCCTGCAGTTCTTCCTCGAGGAGGGCCAGGCCGACTTCGTCTGCCTGACCGACCGCGGCGGTGCAAAGCTCGAGATTACCTACAAGGGGGCCCATGCCGCCCGTCCGGCCGATTTGGTCGACGTCGACGAGTTCGTCGGCGTGAAGAGCCACCGCGCCAAGGGCAAGCGCCTGACCACCTACGAGGTGGCGACGCTGCGCTTCATCGAACCGGAACTCCCGCCCGAACCCGAACCTTCGGACGAGGCGCCGGACGAGTCCGGGGATGCCGGGTCGGAACCTGAGGCGGCCGGCAGCGATGCCGTGCAGGCCTCGGCAGCGACAAACGGCCCCGCCGCGGCGGTCACCCCCGACGGGGCGCCGGGCAGCGGTGCTGCAGCCGCGCCGTCGGCCAAGGGCCTTCGGACGGAGCCGCGCGGCGAAATTTCGACGACGGGCCTTCCCCGGACGGGAGGCGGCGGTGTCGACTTCGAAATCGAACGGGCCAAAGGCGATGCGGACGAGGTGATTGACCCCGAGCAGCTCAACCTGTTCTGACGCTTGTCGCGTGCCGGACGCATGGGCGTGCGGCCTGCGGCGCAGAGTATGAAAGGATGATATGAAACCTCTGTTTTTGGTCGGATACATGGGGTGCGGCAAGAGCACCGTGGGGCGGAAGTTGGCGCGCCGCCTGGGGTGGCGCTTTGCCGATACGGATGCGCTGGTCGAGGAGGCCGAAGGCGCCTCCGTGGCCGACATCTTCCACTACGAGGGTGAGGAGCGTTTCCGTGCGGTCGAGCGCGAGGTGCTCGAGCGGCTCATCGCCTCGGGCGGCCCCGTGGTCGTCTCGACCGGCGGCGGACTGCCTGCCTGGGGCGACAACATGGAGCGCATGAATGCCGCGGGAATGACCGTCTACCTGCAGCGCTCGGCCGAGTGCATCGCCCGGCGACTCTCGCCCTACGGCCGTCGCAAGCGGCCCAAACTGCGCGGCCTGAGCGACGAGGAGCTCGTCCCCTTCATGGAACGCGACATGGCGCAGCGCGCCCCCTTTTACGAACGGGCCCGGCTCGTGCTGGCGTGCGATGCGCTGAGCGACGAGGCGGCCCTCGATGCGATTGCCGCCCGCCTCGGGGCCGGCGGCGACGTTTGATATCATTTCCGAACCAACGCACATCCGAACTATGGACAACCGTCCCGTGGGAGTATATGATTCGGGCCTCGGAGGCCTGACCGTGTGGCGCGAGCTGCGGCGTGCGCTGCCCGGCGAGTCGCTGCTCTATCTGGGCGACGGCAAGAACTGCCCCTATGGGGCGCGGCCGCGCGAAGAGGTGCGCCGGCTGGCGTGCGAGGCGGTCGACTACCTGGTCGCCGAGGGGTGCAAGCTGGTCGTCGTCGCCTGCAATACGGCTACGGCCGCAGCCATCGATTTCCTGCGCGAGCGTTATCCCGACATGCCGCTCGTGGGCATGGAGCCGGCCGTCAAACCCGCCTGCCTCCATACGCGCAGCGGGGTGGTGGGGGTGCTGGCCACCGAACGGAGCCTCGACGGCGAGCTTTTCCGGCGTACGGCCGCCCGCTATGGCCGCGGCATCGAGGTGGTGACGGCTCCCGGTACGGGCTTTGTCGAGCTGGTCGAGTCCGACCGCGAAGCGACGCCCGAGGCCGAGGCATGCGTACGCCGTGCGATGGCCGGGATGCTGGAGCGCGGCGCCGACCAGATTGTCCTCGGGTGTACCCATTACCCCTTCCTGATGCCTGTCCTCGAGCGGATTGTGGTCGGTCGCGATGTGACCATCATCGACCCCTCGCCGGCCGTCGCGCGGCGTACGGCCCAGCTGCTCGACCAGTACGGGCTGCGCGCCGCTCCGGACCACCGTCCCACCTACGAATTCCGCACCTTTGCCGACGAGGCCTACCGGGAGCGTCTCCGCGCCAAGGCATTCGCCGAATAACGGCCGGTGGGCGGAACCTCCTTCGGCGGCATAAACGCCTGTTCCCTTTCTGTTTGAATACCCTGACCTCCAGTGCCGGTTCCGCCTGTCGGCGCAATGCGCTGAACGGACGCGGATGCCCTTTGCACGGGGCGCGATTTGGGTCTTCGATTTTTTAATTTCGCAAATTATCCGTAACTTCGCTTGATAAATCAAGCGCAATTTCCATGGCATCCAAGAATACCTCCTCCGCCAATCGTTCGCAACCCTCCCGCTCGAACCGCGACAGCGCCCGCTGGACGTTGGGTCTGCTGCTCTTTTTCACGGGGCTCTTCGCCACGGCGTCGGTCGTCTTCTACTACTTCTGCTGGTCGGCCGACTTGAGCGTGCTGCAGGGTGTCGGCAGCGACAGCCCGCTCTACGACGACACGGTCGAAAACCTCTGCGGACGTGCGGGTGCCTGGCTCGGCGAACAGCTGGTCGGCCGCTCGTTCGGCGTCTTCGGCGTGCTCGTTCCCGTGATGCTGACGCTGGTGGGGGTGCGCATCATCCGCCAGCGCCCGATTCTGTTCAACCACTCGATTCTCTCGCTCTCGCTCATCATGATTCTCGGGTCGCTCACCCTGGGCTTCGCCTTTGGCGACAAGTGGAGTCTCTGCTCGAGCACGGGATGGGGCGGAGCCTTCGGTATCGGGGGCGGCGAGTGGCTCGGTGCGCAGATTGGTTCGGTCGGCACCATCATCCTGCTGCTGGGCGGCTGGATTCTGACCGGCGTCTTCATCAACCGCAACTTCATCAATACGGTCAATACGGCCGGCAACGCCATGGTGGACAAGGGCGGCCGGATTGTCGATATGGTCTGCCACAAGGTCGTTCCGGGACATGCCCATCAGGAGGCCTCGGACGAGGCTTCGGACGAGGCCCCGTCGCCGCGACCGGCCGCGCCCGCCCCGCAGCAGGCGGCCGCGCGCAGCGATGCCGCAGCGGAGCGTCCGGCTGTGGCGGTCGAGCGCGAGCAGCCGCGTGAACAGCCGCGCGAGCGGCTCCGCCCCGCCGTGTCGGAGGAGCAGCCAGTTCCCGCGCCGGCGGAGACTCCCCGTGCGGAGCATCGTGCGGCGGAGCCGGAGGAGGAGAATCCCTTCCTCGAACTCTCGCCCGACGGAGCGCCTGTCGAGATGGAAATCGCACGCCATGGCGGCGATGCGGAGCCTTCGGACCACCGGTCGGAAGCCCGGGGCGGAGCGTCGGACGATGCCTTCGTCGAGGTCGACCTCGCGCCGCGCGAGGGACGTCTGGTCATGGGCCGCGGCGGGCTGGTCGAGCTGGAGCGCCCCGCCGCCCGGCCCGCATCCCGTCCCGTGACGGTGCAGGACGGCCCCTTCACCGAAATCACCGTGGGCGGGGAGCCCGCATCGGGCGGTGAGAACGCCGCAGCTGCCGCCGAAACCGGAGGTGCTGTGCGGCTGGAGTCTCGCGAGCTGTCGTCGTCTTCGGCTGCGACCCCTGCGGCCGCTCCGGCCGTCGACGACCCTTCGTCGCCCTTTGTCGAGATTGCGCTGAAGCCGGCGGCGCCCGTCGCTGCGCAGCACGAGGCGGCCGCGGAGGAGGCGCCCGGCGTCGTGGTGACGGTCGAGGCCAACAAGGCCCGCGAGGTTGCCGAGGAGCAGATAGCCACCGATGCCTACGACCCGCTCAAGGACCTGGTCAACTACCGCCGTCCCCCCGTCACGCTGCTCGAGGACTACATGTCCGATACGGAGGTGAGCGACGAGGAAATCTACGAGAACAAGTCGAAAATCGAGGAGACGCTCAAAAACTTCGGCATTCCCATCCAGCGCATCAAGGCGACGGTCGGTCCGACGGTGACGCTCTACGAAATCGTCCAGGCGCAAGGTGTCAAGATTTCGAAAATCCAGGGCCTCGAGAACGATATCGCCCAGAGCCTCAAGGCGCTCGGTATCCGCATCATCGCCCCCATTCCGGGCAAGGGCACCATCGGTATCGAGGTGCCGAACCGCGACAAGCAGGTGGTGTCGATGTATTCGGCCATCCGTTCGCTCCGCTTCCAGGAGTCGAAGGCCGAGCTGCCGGTGGTCATCGGCCGCACCATCCAGAACGAAAACTACGTCTTCGACCTGGCGAAGATGCCCCACCTGCTCGTGGCCGGAGCTACAGGTCAGGGTAAGTCGGTGGGACTCAACGCCATCATCACCTCGCTGCTCTACCGCATGCATCCCGCCCAGCTCAAGTTCGTGATGATTGACCCCAAGATGGTCGAATTCTCCCTCTATGCCAAAATCGAGCGCCACTTCCTGGCCAAGATGGAGTCCGAGGAGGAGGCCATCGTCACCGACCCCCGCAAGGCGGTCTATACGCTCAATTCGCTCTGTACGGAGATGGACGCCCGTCTCGAACTCTGCAAGAAGGCCGGGGCGCGCAACATCGCCGAGTACAACGAGAAGTTCGTCTCGCGGCGGTTGAACCCCCAGAACGGCCACCGCTACATGCCCTATATCGTGGTGGTGGTCGACGAGTTCGCCGACCTCATCATGACGGCGCGCGAGGTCGAGGGGCCGGTGATGCGTCTGGCGCAGAAGGCGCGCGCCATCGGCATCCACCTCATCATCGCCACGCAGCGCCCCGACGTGAAGGTCATCACGGGCGGCATCAAGGCCAACTTCCCGGCGCGCATCGCCTTCCGCGTGATGCAGATGATTGACTCGCGCACCATCATCGACCAGCCGGGCGCCAACCAGCTCATCGGCCGCGGCGACATGCTCTTCTCGAAGGACGGCCAGCTGACCCGCATCCAGTGCGCGCTGGTCGAGACGCGCGAGGTCGAGCGGATTGTCGATTACATCTCGAAGCAGCAGGGCTACACGTCGGCCTACCTGCTGCCCGACTATACGCCCGAATCGGGCGAGGGCGGCAGCGGCATGGGCAGCGAGGAGTCGTCGGCCCCGGTGAAGTACGATTCGCTCTTTGCCGAAATTGCCCGCGACGCCGTTTCGAGCGGCCAGATTTCGACCTCGATGATTCAGCGCAACTACGAGGTGGGCTTCAACCGCGCGGGACGCATCATGATGCAGCTCGAACGGGCCGGCATCGTCGGTCGTCAGCAGGGGGCCAAGCCGCGCGACATCCTCTTCCACGACATGCCGTCGCTCGAGGCCAAGCTGCAGGACCTGGGGCTCTTCTGATGTCCCGTGATGTCCCGCGTGCACGCGGGCTCCGGCTCCGGCTGCGGGCTCGTCGGCGGCGGTTACAACTTTTGGCTCAGGCTTCGGTTCCGGCAACGGCTCCGACCGGCGACGGGAACCGACAAAATAGGACTGTTATGAAATACGGAAACCATACGTTCTGGTGGCTGCTCGGCGGCGCTCTGCTGCTCGGCGGCGCGCAGCCGCTCCGGGCTGCACAGGCTCCCTTCGGCGCTTCGGCGGCCGAAAGGGCCCGGACTGTTGCCGGACTGCCGGCTGCCGCTCCTGCCGTGTCGGCCTTGACGGCCGGAGGCGCCGCAACATCTGCGGCGGACCCCTCGCCGCGGGCCGGGGAGCTGCTCCGACAACTGGTGGCCTCCATCAAGGCAATGAGCGACTACGGCGTCTCGTTTGCCGTCGAGGCCGACGGCTATGCGGTCGAGGGGCACTACAGCGTCTCGGGTGTGCGTTACAGCATGACGCTGGGCGATGCCGAGGTCTTCTGCGACGGCAAGGTCCGCTATGAGGTCGACCACCGCAAGCGCGAGGTGGTCATCGACCGGGTCAACGACTCGAGCCGCAACATCGTCGACAACCCGACGCGCGCCTTCGACTTCCTCGACGCGCAGTACCGCGCGGAGCTTGTGAGCGAGGAGGGGGCGCGTGCCGTGGTGCGCCTCACTCCGGTGGACGGAGAGGCGCTGCCCGTGGGGAGCATCCTGCTCGAGGTCGATACGGCGGAGATGAAGCCCCGCTCGCTGACCTACGACTTCGACGGCGAGCAGGTTGTGGTGCGCGTCAGCCGCATCGCTGCGGAGCACGCGGCCCTGCGCACGTTCGACGCTGCGGCCTGCAAGGGTTACGAGTTCATCGACTTCCGGTAGGCGGTATGCGCCCCTCCGTGACGAAGCCGTCGGCCGGCATTCCATTGGCCGGCATCCCGTCGCAGCGGAGACCGGCGAAGGTGCGGTTCTGACGCACTCCGTCGTGTTGGCCTTCGGATAAGTGCGGCCGCACGGCGCGACACCCCGACGCCCTGCCAGGGGCTGCTGTCCCGCCGCGGCGCCTGGCGCCCGGCGGCCGAAACGGTCGCGCTACGGCTCTGCCCCGCCGCGAAACCCCGTAAAATTCCCGACCCCCTGTCGGGAATTTTTTTTGAGCCGCTCAAATCGCCGGAAAAGGGGCCTTGCGGGGATAAATCGCGCGAATCGCTCCACTCCGGCTCGAGATTTCGGCGCCCAAAGTTGGCCATATCGAAAAAAAAGCCTATTTTTGTCTGTTAAAACGAAGGTAATTCCAGAGAGAAATGCTAACTGAAGAAGAAAAGAATGCCGGTTTGGTGGGGCGCATCATCCCCATCAACATCGAGGAGCAGATGAAGACGGCCTACATCGACTATTCGATGTCGGTCATCGTGTCGCGTGCGCTGCCCGATGTGCGGGACGGTCTGAAGCCCGTGCATCGCCGTATCCTCTACGACATGAGCGCCGAGCTGAATCTCTATTCGGACAAGCCTACGCGTAAGTCGGCGCGTATCGTCGGCGACGTGCTCGGTAAGTTCCACCCCCACGACGACTCGTCGGTCTATGACGCCATGGTGCGCCTGGCCCAGGACTGGTCGATGCGCTACCCGCTCGTGGACGGCCAGGGCAACTTCGGTTCGATGGACGGCGACTCGCCTGCTGCAATGCGTTATACCGAGGCCCGCATGAAGAAAATCACCGACGAGGTGATGGCCGACATCGACAAGGAGACGGTCGACTGGACGCTCAACTTCGACGATACGATTCCCGAACCCACGGTGCTCCCCACGAAGATTCCGCTGCTGCTGGTCAACGGTGCGAGCGGTATCGCCGTCGGCATGGCGACCAACATGGCCCCGCACAACCTGGGCGAGGTGGTCGACGCCTGCTGCGCCTTTGTCGACAACCCCGACATCGAGTGCGAGGAGCTGCTCAAATACGTCAAGGCCCCCGACTTCCCGACGGGCGGCATCATCTATGGCTACGAGGGCGTGCGCGAGGCGCTGCTCACGGGCCGCGGCCGGGTGGTCATGCGTGCCCGGACCGAAGTCGAACATACGGCCAGCGGCCGCGAATGCATCGTCATCACGGAGATTCCCTACATGGTCAACAAGGCGGAGATGATTAAGAAAATCGCCGACATGATCAACGAGAAGAAAATCGAGGGCATCTCCTACATCAACGACGAGTCGGACCGCAACGGACTGCGCATCATCGTGATTCTCAAGCACGATGCCGTGGCCAGCGTCGTGCTCAACACGCTCTACAAGAATACCCCCCTGCAGACGGTCTTCCCGGTGAACAACATCGCGCTGGTCAACGGCCGTCCGCAGCTGCTCAACCTGCGCGACCTGGTCAAGCACTTCGTCGACCACCGTCACGACGTGGTGGTACGCCGCACGCGCTTCGAGCTGCGCAAGGCCGAGGAGCGCCTGCACATCGTGCTGGGCCTGCTCATCGCCCAGGACAACATCGACGAGATTGTCCGCATCATCCGCTCGTCGCAGACGCCCGACGCCGCCAAGCAGACGATGATTGAGCGCTTCGGGCTGAGCGACATCCAGGCTTCGGCCATCATCGAGATGCGTCTGCGTGCGCTCACGGGACTCGAGCACGGCAAGCTGGTGGCCGAGCGCGACGAGCTCGAGAAGCTCATCGCCCACCTGAAGGATGTGCTGGCCAACGTCGGCATGCAGCTCCAGATTGTCAAGGACGAACTGCTCGAAATCAAGGAGAAATACGGCGACGAGCGCCGCACCGAGATTGTCTACGCTTCGGAGGAGTTCAACCCCGAGGACTTCTATGCCGACGACGACATGGTCATCACCATCTCGCACATGGGCTACATCAAGCGTACGCCGCTGGCCGAATACCGTACGCAGAACCGCGGCGGCGTGGGTGCCAAGGGCAGCGCTACGCGCGACGAGGACTTCATCGAGCATATCTACATGGCCACGATGCACAACACGATGCTCTTCTTCACGGAGAAGGGCCGCTGCTACTGGCTCAAGGTCTACGAGATTCCCGAGGGTACGCGCAGTTCGAAGGGCCGTGCCATCCAGAACGTCATCCAGATTGAGCCCGACGACAAGGTGCGCGCCTACATCAACGTCAAGCGTCTGAACGATGCCGACTACGTGAACAGCAACTACATCGTCATGTGCACGAAGGAGGGCGTCATCAAGAAGACGCTGCTCGAGGCCTATTCGCGTCCGCGCCAGAACGGTGTCAACGCCATCGTCATCCGCGAGGGCGACCAGCTCCTGGAGGCGAAACTTACGAGCGGCAACGCCGAAATCATGATTGCGGCGCGCGGCGGCAAGGCCATCCGCTTCAACGAGGCGACGGTGCGTCCCATCGGCCGTGTCGGCGCCGGCGTGCGCGGCATTTCGCTCGAGGAGGGCGACGAGGTGGTCGGCATGATTTGCATCGAGCCCGAGTCGAAGCAGGATGTGCTCGTGCTGAGCGAGAACGGCTACGGCAAGCGCACCGACCTGGACGAGTACCGCATTACCAACCGCGGCGGCAAGGGCGTGAAGACCATCAACATCACGGAGAAGACCGGCGACCTGATTTCGATTCAGGCCGTGACCGACGAGAACGACCTGATGATTATCAACCGTTCGGGTCTGACCATCCGTACGGCCGTGTCGCAAATCCGTGTTGCGGGCCGCGCCACGCAGGGTGTGCGCATCATCAACCTGCGCGAAGGCGACGCCATCGCTTCGGTGATGGCCGTTCCGCATGCCGACGAGGAGGAGATTCCGGCCGAAACGACGGTGCCTGCCGAAGACGGTGCTCCGGCCGCGGCGGAAGCTCCGGCTGCCGGCTCCGAAAGCGGCGATGCGGGCCAGACGACCTCCAACGAGTAGTTTCGGCGAAGGTTTCAGCCGGAAAGGACATCTTTGGAGCGAGTTTCATGCGGCGGTTATGTTGCAGTAGCGGATTTTATCGCTATCTTTGCCGGAGAAACCACTGCGTGACGAAACCAAATAAAAAAACCTTAAAAATAGATTTCTTATGAAAAGAACATTTGTAACGGCCCTTGCGGCACTGTTCCTGGCAGTTCCCGCCGTACAGGCCCAGAAGGTGAACAAGGATTCGTTCCTTTCGAAAATCGAGAAGAGCGACGCCGATATCGCCGACGCCAAGAAGGGAGCCAAAGCCGCAACGTGGGTGAATCGTGGCAAGCTCTTCTATGAGGCCGCATCCGAGCCGACGAAGAATCTTTTCCTCGAACTGGACCCGATGATGCTCAAGTTCAGCGACGGTGATGCTACCTCGACTGAGCAGGTCACGTTGCTCGACGTGCCCTATACGGCCTATGTCTATCCCTACTATACGGCCTATGTGAAGGACAACAAGGTCGTTGCCTGGACTCAGACGCAGGATGTCTATCCCGGTGCGCTTGACAAGGCGCTCGAGGCATACAACAAGGCTTACGAGATGGACCCCAAGACCGCATCGAAGGTCAAGGACGGTCTGAAGCAAATCAGCGACTTCTGCGCCCAGGCCGGTGACGTGAGCATCACCACGGGCCGCTATGCCGATGCCGCCAAGTTCTACATGACTGCCTATGAGGCCCAGAGCAGCCCCGCCTACGGCGAGAAGCCCAACCTGGCGCTGCTTTACTATGCCGGCTATCTGAAGACGGTCGAGGGTTCGACCAACCCCGAAGCCTATGCCGAGGGTGCCGACTACCTGAACAAGGCGCTCGAGGAGGGCTATGCGGACGAGGACGGCAACATCTACTACTACCTCTTCCACTGCTACTACGGCCAGAAGGCCAAGGACGCCGCATTCGTCATGAAGAGCAAGGATGCGCTGCTGACCGGTATCGAGAAGTTCCCGAAGAACGAGCGTATTCTCGACGGCCTGATGCAGCTCTACACGGCCGAGAAGGGCGTGGGTGACCCCGCCGACCTCGTGTCGATGATTGACGCCGCCATTGCCGAGAATCCGACCAACACCGACCTCTGGTTCGGCCGCGGCCGTATCTTCTATGCGCTGAAGAACTACGACGAGAGCATCGCTTCGTTCTCGAAGATTGTCGAGTTGAAGCCCGACATGTACGAGGGTAACTACTACCTCGGCGTCTTCTATGCGCTCAAGGGCGATGCCATGAACAAGGAGATGAACGAGAAGCAGTACAGCAGCCAGGCCGACTACGATGCCGACCTGAAGACGGTCAATGCGGTTTACATGTCGGCTGTGCCCTGGTTCGAGAAGGCTCTGGAGCTGAAGCCCAACGACCTGGATGCCGTTGAGTTCCTCAAGTCGCTCTGCTTCCGTCTGCGTGACGAGGAGGGTATGATGGACAAGTTCAAGAAGTACAATGAGCTCTACAACCAGCTCAGCAACAAATAATCGGACCCGAATCCGATTGTCGGAGAGCGGCAGCCCCTGCGGGTTGCCGCTCTTTTTGTCGGGGCATCCGGTCCGGCCTGCAGATTTGTATGGGGGCGGCCCCGGCGCGGCTCTTGAGGCATGCCATTCGGCGGGAGGGGCGATGCGCGGCGCGTGTTGCGGCGAAGGAAAAGGGGCGTGAAACGTGCCGGTGAAGGAGAGCGGTGCGGGACAAAGGCGGACAGGACGGGAGTCGGGTGGAATGAGGGTCGGGCCGGCTGATTTTCCAGTTGAGGCGGATTTCCCGGGCGAACGATGTTCTCCGGGTCGCCGGATTTCCCAGGCGAGGCGGATGTTCCGGGTGAGGCGGGGTGGAGGTTGTGTCGGGCGTGACAGAAGAAGCTGGAGCCCGAGAGCCGTCGGTCCGGATGGGAAAGGCCGAGTGCTGAGAGTCGTGTCGGGCGGAACGGCCGGATGCCTCCGTTGGGTGAGTCCGTACCCGCTCGGGTATCGGGTATTGCATATCGGGACTGCTTTGCCCGCTGCAAAAAAGACCGGAGGTCGCCCATGTGGACGACCTCCGGTGTCGTGTCGGACCGGAACGGTTTCCGGTTGCGGACGGCACAGCCGCCCTTATTCGTACTGTCCCGACTTGAGACGCTCCACCTCCTCGCGGGTGAGGAAACGCCACTGGCCGCGCTTGAGGTTCTTCTTCGTCAGACCGGCATAGTAGACGCGGTCGAGCTTGAGCACCGTGTAGCCCAGATGCTCGAAGATGCGGCGGACGATGCGGTTGCGGCCCGAGTGGATTTCGATGCCGACCTCCTCCTTGTTCTCCGAGACATAGGAGATTTCGTCGGCATAGATTTCGCCGTCCTCGAGCGTTACGCCTTCGGCGATGGCATCCATGTCGGCCCGCGTGAGCGGCTTGTCGAGCGTCACCTGGTAGATTTTCTTCTTGCGGTAGGAGGGGTGGGTGAGCTGACGGGTCAGGTCACCGTCGTTGGTGAAGAGCAGCAGCCCGACGCTGTTCTTGTCGAGTCGTCCGACCGGGTAGACGCGCTCCGTGCAGGCGCCCTTGACCAGCTCCATGACCGTCTTGTCGGTGTGGGGGTCCTCCATGGTGGTGACATAGCCCTTGGGCTTGTTGAGTACGAGGTAGACCTTCTTCTCGCCCTGTACGCGCTCGTCGTTGAAACGCACCTCGTCGGTCGGCAGCACCTTCGTGCCCAGCTCCGTGACAATCTTTCCGTTCACCGAGACGAGTCCGGCCTGGATGTAGTCGTCGGCTTCGCGGCGCGAGCAGAGACCCGACTGTGCGATGAAGCGGTTGAGGCGGATTTCACCCGAGCTCTTCGACGCGTCGTAACGCGGATAGGACGAACGTTCGCCGCCACGGCGCTCCGTGGAGTATTTCCCGTAGCGCTCCTCGCGGCGCTGGCCGTATGCGGGCTTTTCGCCATACTTGCGCGCTCCCTTGCGCTCGCCGTAAGCCGATGCGGCGCCTCCTTCTGCGCGGTTGTTGTCATAACGCTTGTACTGCTGCCGGGGCGTGCGAGCCGTCTGCTCGTCGTGTTGCCCGTAACGGCCGTACTCTTCGCGCGGCTCCTCGTCGCGGCGTCCGAACTGCTCGCGGCGTCCGTAGCGTGCCGGGGCTCCGTGCTGCTCCTGGTGCCCGTAGCGGCCATGGGCTGCGGGGCCTTTGCTCTGGAAACGCTTCCCGGAGGCCTCGCCGTCGGTGTAGCGGGGCTTCTCGCCATAGCCGCGGCTGCGACGCTCCTCGTTCAGAGGACGGTTGTCGGCCGAGAAGTTGGGGTTGTACGAAGCCCGCTTGCGGGGCTGGCGGTCCGATGAGGGTCGCTCCGAGTCGGCGGCATCGCGCCGCGGACGCGGGCTGCGCTCAACCCGTTCCGTCGAGACCGTTGCGGTACGCACCCGCTTGTCGCGTCCGAAGCGCGCGAGGGTGTCGGTTGAGTCGTTCTTGTGTTCTTTCATAACAAAGGTCGAGTTCGACGTCGGATGTTTGTTGCATGTGTTGCGGAGCTTCTGCCCGATGCGGAATGCGTCGAACTCGTTGTGCGGGCGCCGTTCGACGCCCCGGTTCCGCGCCGGCATGCTGCTCCGTATCTCGGTCTGTTCGCGCGCGGCTTGCGGCAGTCAACCGGCTAAAGCCCACGCTTCGACAAAGTTGCGGCAAAGGTAATTCAATTTTCGGGATTCCGCGCATGCATCGTGCCGAAATCGGAAACAAAAGCCGTGCGGGACCATCAATTTGCCGAATTTAAGTGTATCTTTGTATTCGCTCCGCCGGAATCCCGAGCCGCAGCACCGTCCTGCGGCATCCAGCACCCGGAGCCGAGAGTCCATGTCGATGAACCGCGAAATCCTGCGCCTGGCGCTGCCCAACATCGTCTCGAACATCACGGTGCCCCTGATGGGCATCGTCGGTACGGCCATCGCCGGCCATTCGGCGGGTGACTCGGCCGCCAACATCGGCGCGCTGGCCATCGGGGTGTCGATTTTCAACTTCATCTACTGGAACTGCTCCTTCGTGCGTATGGGTACGAGCGGCTTTACGGCGCAGGCCTTCGGCGCAGGCAACTTCCGCGAATGCACCAACATGCTGGCCCGCGCCCTGGTGGTTGCCGCCGCGATGGGGGTGCTGGTCGTTGCGCTGCAATACCCCATCGGCGAGCTGGCGCTCTGGGCGATGAACGGCGGCGAGATGACGCGCGCCTACTTCTACGCCCGCATCTGGGCCGTGCCGGCAGGCATCATGCTCTTCGGCTTCAACGGCTGGTATACGGGCATGCAGAACGCGCTGATTCCCATGTGTACGGCCATTACGGTCAACGTCGTGCACGTCGCCTGCAGCCTCTGGTTCGCCTTCGGCATGAAGATGGGCATCGTCGGCATCGCCTATGGTTCGGTGGCGGGGCAGTGGACGGGTGTCACGCTTGCCGCCCTGCTCCTGCTGCTGCGCTACCGCCGCGTGCTGACCCGCATCGACTGGCGCGAGGTCTTCGACCTGCGGCCGCTGCGCCACTTCTTCGTCGTCAACCGCGACATCATGCTGCGCACGCTCTGCATCGTGGCCGTCTACACCTTCTTTACGGGGGCCTCGGCCCGCATGGACAATCCGGCAATGCTGGCGGTCAATACGCTGCTGCTCGAGCTTTTCACGCTCTTCTCCTACATGAACGACGGCTTCGCCTATGCCGCCGAGGCGCTCACGGGCCGTTTCATCGGCGCGCGCGACGGCCGCTCGCTGCGCGCCTGCCTCAAGCGCTGCATCCTCTGGGGAACGGCCGTCTCGGCCCTCTTCGTCGGCATCTACATCCTTTGGTGGCGCGACCTGGTGGGGCTCTTCGTCGACGCCTCGGCGCCCGATGCGCCCACCATTGTCGAGCTGGCGGGCCGTTACATCGTCTGGATTATCGTCATACCCATCGCCAGCGCCATGCCCTTCATCATGGACGGCATCATGGTGGGGGCCACCCATACGCGCGTCATGCGCAACTCGATGTTCTGGGCCACGGCCGCCTATTTCGCCATCTACCACCTGTTTTACGGCTGGATTGGCAACAACGCCCTCTGGCTCGCCTTCATGCTCTACATGTTCCTGCGCGGCGTGCTGCAGTTCTTCATGACCCACCGCCTCCGGGCCATCTACGCCCGGGCCGAAACGGGCGGCGTGCGGTAAAGGGAGGGCGGAGGTGCCGGGTTGCACCGCTTCGGACGGCGCCGTTTCCGGGCAGGGACAGGCAGGGGCTGACGCCGATGCCGATGCTGATGCTGACGCCGTTCCGAATCATGCCATGCACTCTTCCCGGGTCGTACCATGCCGTCTCCGGGTCGTTTTGGCGATGACCGCCTCGTCGCGGTCGCGAGGGGCTGCCGCTGCGGCAGAACGGACAAAAGGGAAGCCACCCCGACAGGGTGGCTTCCCTTTTGTCCCGTTTCCGTGCGGTGTGATGCAGACTGCGGTGTCCGGCCTATTCGTGCGTTGCCTTCCACCACGAGGTTTGCTGCTTCTGCAGCGTGGCTTCACTCGTGCTGGGGTCCGAGGTGGTGATGCCCGAGAAGGTCTCGATGGGGCGGGCGCCGCCCGACATCGAGTAGTACTCCTCCGTATGGCGGTGGTAGGGTACCGTTCGGGCGAGCTGCTCCTCGAATTCGGCCAGCAGCGTGGGCGAGGTGCAGAGGTGGCGGACGTAGTCCCCCAGGTCGAAGAAGCGGGTCGGGCTGTACCCGTCGAGCGCCTGCAGCTCCCCGAGTTGCGAGCCGTCGAATACGTCGCCCGCATTGATGCGCTTCATGATGTCGGCCAGCCGTTCCAGCTCGGCGCAGTCCGTCACGCCGATGGTCCCGTAGGGCCACTGGTAGGTGCTGTAGAAGCGGTAGAACGATTCGCAGATGTTCTCGTAGTCGGGCTCTCCGACCAGATAGCGCCCCATGTCGGCATAGGGGAATCCGTAGGCCATGATTTCGCAGGTCGAGCCGATGAGGTGGCGTGTGACGTGGCGCAGGTCGTAGGCCACCTCGACCGACGACATGTAGCAGTCGTCGAAGAGGATGTACTCCATCTCCATCCCCGCCTGCTCGATGCCCTCGGCCAGCGTCGAGATGTCGGTGCGGTAGCGGTCCGACGTGCCGCCGAACCAGCGGGTCAGCGCCGCCCCTTCGGATTCGTACTCCCAGTATTCGCGTTCGCGCGCCCCGGCGGCGCTGGGACGCGAGTAGATGCCCGATACGGGGAGCCAGGCCATGCCGTGGCTGCCGATGGTCATCGCATAGCGCTCGGCGGGAGCCGTCTGCTGCACCATGCCGAGAATCGTGGCGATGCCTTCGGCCGTGGTGAAGTCGGGCGCCGGGTCGCAGGTGTGGTGGTCGAGCCGCACGCTCTCGCCGTTGTCGTAGTAGAGTTCGTACAGCAGTGCCTGCGTATCGTTGGGCATGAAGTAGACCAGGAGCCGCGTATCCCCGAGATACCCTGCGGCAACGGTCTTTGCCATGTCGGCGATGTTCTGCTCGAAGTACGAGGTGAGGTTGCCCGACCAGGGCATGTACATCAGCAGCGTCTGCGGGGCCGTGCTTGTGTTCTGCTCGATGGTGACCTCGGCCGAGGCGGCGCCGTTGTCGAGCTGCAGCGTGATGCTGCCCAGCCGGCGGCGTTGCAGCCCGGTATTCTCCTCCGTGGCCGTCACCGTGAGGGTCGTCTCGCCGCGTTCGCCGCCCGCGGGGCCGGATACCTCGAAGCCTTCGCCCGTCGTTGAAAACGACCACGGGCCGCTTGCCGTGACGGTGAACGACGCCTCGGCACCCGCCTCGTAACGCAGCACGACCTCGGCCGCATTGCTTGCAATGTGCTGGGCGGGGCCGTCGTCCTTGCTGCAGCCGGCCGTCGCCGCGGCCAGCAGCACGATGAGCAGCAGGCGGCGGACGATTATTTGTAGGTGCGGGGTTTCAGATTGTTGAATTGCCATGTGCGGTCACGTTTGTAGGTGTATCCTTCGGGTTTGTTGCGGTAGATGCGGCTGAAGTCGAAGTAGAACCCCTTGCGCTTCTTGCCCTCGATGACCATGGGCGACGTGAGCGGTACGAACTCTACCTCGCGGCTGATGACGCGGCTGCGGCCGTAGGGGAGCCCCTCGGAGGCCAGCACGTCGAGCGCATGGTCGAACATCAGGATGTGCTGCGGCGTCTTCTGCGTGTAGCCGTCGCCCGACTCCTCGATGGTGCGTATGATGCGGTTCATCCGCTCGTAGTAGGCCCTCTCGCGGACGGTGTCGCCCAGCGCTCCGTAGGCATAGGCCATCAGGTTGAGCATCTTGGGACTGAAGGGGTCGACCTTTTGGGCGTCGTTGCCCGCCGAGACGAGCTGCTCGAGGTCCTCGCGCAGCGGCCGCTCGACGTCGATGCGCGAGGCAATCATCAGCATGCGGTCCAGCGCCTGGTTCGAGGCGAAGGGCTTGTACTCCTCCTGGAAGGCGTAGCCGTAGTAGAGGTAGTGGTAGTCCTCGTCGGTCATCGTCGTGTCGCCCGCATTGTAGCGCATCATCAGCTTCGTGAAGTAGAAGGGCGACGCGGTGTTCATCGTCCGGTCGAGGATGTCATCGTCGTCGGGGACCTTGGCCGAGGCCAGCGCAGGCAGGAGCAGCAGCGCAAAAAGCAGTTTTTCGAATCGTTTCATGAGTGGAAGATGTGCACGTGGTTTGCCCATATTAACGTGCGACTTACCGCAAATCGTATTCCGCAATGAGTTTTTCGAATCGGCTGCGCAGCGCTTCCGAACCCTCGACCAGCGGCAGACGCATCGTGGGGCCGATGAGCCCCATGCTGGCCAGTGCGCACTTCACGCCGACGGGGTTGCCCTCGGCGAAGAGTGCGTCGACCGCCTCGCGCAGCCGCCCGAAGGCGCGGTCGGCCTCGTCGAATGCACCGCGCTTGGCCAGGTTGATGCACTCCATGAACCGCTGCGGGAAGGCGTTGGCCGCCACCGAGATGACTCCGTCGCCGCCGCGGCGCATCAGGTCGAGCGTCATCCCGTCGTCGCCCGAGAGGACGAGGAACCCTTCGGGACGGTTGTCGAGAATCTGCTGCATCTGCTCGATGTTGCCCGAAGCCTCCTTGATGCCGATGACGTTCGGGAAGTCGCGCGCGATGCGGAGCGTCGTCTCGGCCGTCATGTTGACACCCGAGCGGCCGGGGATGTTGTAGAGGATGACCGGCAGCGGCGAGTGTTCCGATACGGTGCGGAAGTGCTGGTAGAGCCCCTCCTGCGAGGGCTTGTTGTAATAGGGCGTCACGCTCAGGATGGCGTCGGCGCCGCGCAGGTCGAACTCGCGCAGCTGGTCGAGCACCTCCGAGGTGGAGTTGCCGCCGCAGCCCATCACCAGCGGCACGCGGCCGCGGATGTGGTCGGTGATGTACATGGCGATGACAGCCCGCTCGGGCATGTAGAGCGTCGGCGTTTCGGCCGTGGTGCCGAGTGCGACGATGTAGTCGACGCCTCCCTCGATGACGTAGTCGAGCATGCGGGCCAGTGCCTGGTAGTCCACCCTCCCGTCGGGTGTAAATGGGGTTATCATTGCGGCGCCTACGCCGGCCAGTTTGTGCTGTAACATGGTTGTCTGATGTTTATGGTTATGGTTTTCGGGCCCCGGACCGTATGGTCGGCCGCGCCCTTCGTTCGTATGTGTCTCTTGTCGTCTTGTCGCCTTGTCGCCTTGCTGCTTTGCCGGACCCTTCGGCTCAGAACAGTTCGCCCTGGCGAGCCCGGGAGTCGGGTGCCGGCTCTTCGGAATCCGGCACCGAGCCGTCGGTGGCCCTCCCCACCCCGGTGTCGGGAGCCGCTTCGGTGCCCGGCGTTCCGTCGACTGCCTTCGGACCGGCTGTTGCGCCCGCTTCGGCCGCGCTTGTTTCAGCCGGTTCTGCCTCCGGCGCTTCGGCTTCGGCGAGCATTGCGTCGAAGTCCTCCTCCGAGATGATGCGGATGCCCAGCTTCTCGGCCTTCTTGAGCTTCGCCGGACCCATCTTCTCGCCCGCCACGAGGTAGTCCGTATTGGCCGATACGGCCGCCAGGTTGCGTCCGCCGTGCAGCTCGATGAGCTCCTTCAGCTCGTCGCGGCTGTGGTTGAGGAAGCGGCCCGAGATGACGAAGCTCTTGCCCGCGAGGCGGTTCGAGGCGAGCGTGCGGGCCCTGGCCTCCAGTTGCACCCCGGCCTCGCGCAGCCGGTCGATGATGCGCCGGTTCTCCTCGTCGGCGAAGTATTCGCGGATGGCGTCGGCGATGCGGTCGCCCACCTCGTCGGCCTCGACCAGCTCTTCGCGCGATGCGTTCATCACCGCGTCGAGCGAGCCGAAGTGGCCCGCAAGGTATTTGGCCGTCGTCTCGCCCACGAAACGGATGCCCAGTGCGAAGAGCACCCGTGCGAAGGGCACCTCCGTCGAGCGGCGGATGGAGCCGATGATGTTCTCGGCCGACCGTTCGCCCAGCCGCGGCAGCGGTGCCAGCTGTTCGGCGCGCAGGTCGTACAGGTCGGCGACGTTGCGCACCAGCGCATGGTCGTAGAGCAGCTCGACGGTCTCCTCGCCCAGCCCCTCGATATCCATCGCCTTGCGGCGGATGAAGTGGATGATGCGCCCGAGAATCTGGGGGCGGCAGCCGCCGGCATTGGGGCAGTAGTGCTTCGCCTCGCCCTCGTAGCGCACCAGCGGCGTATGGCATACGGGGCACTCGGTGATGTATGCGAAGGGACGGCTGTCGGCCGGCCGTTCGGAGTGTTCGACGCCCGTGATTTTCGGAATGATTTCGCCCCCCTTCTCGACATAGACCATGTCGCCCGGGCGGATGTCCAGCAGGGCCATCTGTTCGGCGTTGTGGAGCGTTGCGCGGCGGACGGTGGTGCCGGCCAGCAGCACCGGTTCGAGGTTGGCCACCGGCGTGACGGCTCCCGTGCGGCCCACCTGGAAGTCGATGCTCACAAGCCGCGTGAGGGCCTGCTCGGCCTTGAACTTGTAGGCGACGGCCCACTTCGGGGCCTTGGCCGTGAAGCCCAGCTGGCGGCGCAGGGCGAAGTCGTTGACCTTGATGACCACGCCGTCGGTGGGGAAGGGCAGCTCGCGCCGCGCCGTGTCCCAATGGTTGATGAAGTCGTCGACCTCGGCCCGCGTGCGGCAGATGCGCATCGCATCCGAGATCTTGAAGCCCCACGTGCGCGCCTGCTGAAGGCTTTCCCAGTGGTTCGTGAAGGGAAGGTTGTCGCCCGCAAGCTGGTAGAGCGTGCAGTCCAGCCCGCGGCGCGCCACCACCGACGAGGCCTGCTGCTTGAGCGTGCCGGCCGCCGCGTTGCGCGGATTGGCCAGCAGCGGTTCGCCCGCCGCCTCGCGTTCGGCGTTGAGCCGGTCGAACGAGGCGTAGGGCATGAGCACCTCGCCGCGGATTTCGAACAGCTCGGGCCACCCCTTGCCCTGCAGCCGCAGCGGCACGGAGCGGATGGTGCGGACGTTGGCCGTCACGTCGTCGCCCTCGACGCCGTCGCCGCGCGTCGCGGCCAGCACCAGCTCCCCGTGTTCGTAGGTGAGCGAGATGGCCGTGCCGTCGAACTTCAGTTCGCAGACCAGCTCGGCCTGGCCCACCTCCTTTTCGATGCGGTCGATGAATTCGTGCAGTTCGTCGAGCGAGTAGGTGTTGCCCAGCGAGAGCATCGGGAAGCGGTGGCGGACGCTCCGGAATTCCGACGTGAGGTCGCTGCCCACGCGGACCGAGGGCGAATTGGGGTCGGCATATTGGGGATACTCCCTTTCGAGGTCGATGAGCTCGCGCATCATCGTGTCGAATTCGAAGTCGGAGATTTCGGGAGCGTTTTCGACGTAGTATTTGTAGTTGTGGCGGTCGAGCTGCAGGCGGAGCTCGGCGATTCTTGTCTGGGGTGTCATCTATGTCGGTCGTTCGTCGCTCGGGCTTCGGCGCAAGAATCGTGCGGCGGTGTCGCATCGGCCTGCAAAAGGCCTCTTGCGGCCTCCGAAGCGGCATTAAATATATGTATCGTTGCGTAAAGGTACGCAATTTGTTCGGAACATCATCGAATTTCGGAAAAAATGCAATAAAAAATATTCCGGGGTGGTGCGGTTTGCAAATTTTGCGTATACTTGCAGAAAATTTTTACACGTTAGTTTTACGTTGTTGCCATGACCAAACAGAATAGCGCGAAGAAACATATCGTTGCAAGTCTCCACAACCTGAGCCCCGAACTCCAGGAAGCCGTACGCGAGAAGTATCCCCTCGGATTCACCGACGCCATGATGCGCGTCGACAAGCCCAACGGCGACTTCTTCTACGCCGTGCCGTTCGATACGGACGAGGTCGCCTATCTGGTGAAAATCGACGTGAAGGTCGACGACCATGCTCAGGACGACGACGACAAGGACTACTACGACGACGAAATCAAGGGCGCCGACGAAATCCAGGACGACGGCAGCTCCGAAGGTCTCGAGGAGACCGACGACGACGTCGACATCTGACCCTCCGCCACCGCTTAATCACTTTCAGCCATGCGCCGTATCATCTCTTCGTTTTTCGTGCTGCTCTGCTCTTCGTGCGGACTGCTCGACGACGGTCACGACGATGCGGCGCGGACCGATTATCTCCGCTTTGCCGACCCCGCATTCGAGAGTTTCTGTCTCGAAACGCTCGATTTGGACGGCGACGGGCGCATCTCGCGCTATGAGGCCGAACGTATTGTCCGTATGGACTGTTCGGGACGGGGAATCGCGTCGCTGGGCGAAATTTCCGATTTCCGCAACCTGCAGCGGCTCGACTGCAGCGACAACGAGCTCACGCGGCTCGACGTCGGGTCATGCCCGCGGCTGGTGGCGCTCGACTGCTCCGGGAACAGCATCTCGTGGCTCGATGTCGAGGGGCTTGCGCTGCTCACGGAACTCGATTGCCGCGACAATCTGCTTTCGTCGCTCGACCTGCGCGGCGACACCTCGCTCTCGACGCTCGAGTGCGGCGGCAATGCGCTTCGGACGCTCGACGTGAGCGGCTGCGCCACTACGATGGAGCGGGTCGATACGCAGTCGAATCCCCAGTTGGAGACCCTCTACAAGGGTGCTGCGCAGGAAATCCGCGTCCTGAGCGTCGACAGCCATACCGACGTGGTGTCGCTCTGACGGCCGTGCGGCCGGCGGACCTCTTCCCGGCGGGTGGGGTGCCGCGGTGATGCGGGCCGTTGTGCGTGGCCGGCCGGGAACAGTTGCCGGGCCGGTGCCGATACAAGGAACGGTTGCCGCCCGGAAGGCGTCGGGAGGAGCGCAGGGCACAAGGTGCACCGGCGTATTTTTTGGAAGGGGCTGCGGATGCAGCCGTGCAGCCGACACATGCGGCAGGGAACAGACGGACTCCGGGGTCCGTTTTTTTTGTGCCGGTTGCGGGCGGCCCGCGCTGGCGTCCCCGGATGTCGCCCCCGGATGCCGGGTCGCCGCCGGCCGCTGGTGCACGGGGCGCCGCCGAATGCGCTGTAAGTCGCCCGGTTGGCTCCGGCAGCCGCTTCGTGCGGCGCTGCGGGACCTTCTGCGGGCGCTTTTCGGGTCCAAATGTCGAAAAGTCGCTCCGGGAGTTGGGTATTTCGTGGAATATTTCGTACCTTTGGATGCAAAAAATGTCTTTTGCAGCCAATAACATAATTCGGATATCATGAAGAAAGTAGACGTCATTCTCGGCCTTCAGTGGGGCGACGAGGGTAAAGGCAAGGTTGTCGACGTACTGACGCCCCGCTACGAGGTGGTGGCACGCTTCCAGGGCGGACCCAACGCCGGCCACACGTTGGAATTCAACGGCGAGAAATACGTACTGAGGTCGATTCCCTCGGGTATTTTCCAGGGCGGCAAGACCAACATCATCGGTAACGGCGTAGTGCTCGACGCCGTTTTGTTTCGTGCCGAGGCCGAGGAGCTGGCCCGCAGCGGCCACGACCTGACGCGGCAGCTCTGCATCTCGAAGAAGGCACACCTGATTCTGCCGACGCACCGGATTCTCGACGCGGCTTACGAGGCTGCCAAGGGCAGCTCGAAAATCGGTACCACGGGCAAGGGCATCGGCCCCACCTATACGGACAAGGTGAGCCGCAACGGCATGCGCGTGGGCGACCTGCTGAGCCCCGACTTCCGCGAGATTTACGCCCGTGCCAAGGCGCGCCACGAGCAGATTCTCCGCTCGCTCAACTATACGTACGACATCACCGAGCTCGAGGCTCAGTGGTTCGAGGCGGTCGAGTACCTCAAGCGCTTCCGCATCATCGACAGCGAGTATGAAATCAACGCGCTGCTCGACGACGACAAGAGCATCCTGGCCGAAGGCGCCCAGGGTACGCTGCTCGACGTCGACTTCGGTTCCTATCCCTTCGTTACCTCTTCGAATACGGTCTGCGCCGGCGTCTGCACCGGCCTGGGTGTGGCACCCCGCCGCATCGGCGAGGTCTACGGTATCTTCAAGGCCTACTGCACCCGCGTCGGAAGCGGTCCGTTCCCCACGGAGCTCTTCGACCAGACGGGCGAGCAGCTCTGCTCCATCGGCCACGAGTTCGGCGCCGTCACGGGCCGCCGCCGCCGCTGCGGCTGGCTCGACCTGGTGGCGCTCAAGTACTCCATCATGATTAACGGCGTCACGCAGCTCATCATGATGAAGTCCGACGTGATGAACGACTTCGACACCATAAAGGTCGCCACTGCCTACGAAATCGACGGCGAGCGTACGACGCGCTTCCCCTTCGAGACCGAGGGCGACATCAAGCCCGTCTACCGCGAATTCCCCGGCTGGAAGTGCGACCTGCGCAAGGTGACGCGCTACGAGGAGTTCCCCGAGGCGTTCAAGCGTTATGTCGAGTTCATCGAGCAGGAGACGGGCGTGCCCGTGAAAATCATCTCGATTGGCCCCGACCGCGGCGAGACCATCGTACGCTGAGGGTGCGGAACCCCGTCAGGGCGTGCCGCCGACGCAACCGGCTCCGTGTCGGTTTGGGCAGCGGCCGCTCTGGTGTATGCCCCGGCTGACCGACCGATAACCGAAAAACAAATCATTCAGATATACAACAACCTATGAAACAACCGCTTAAAATTGTTGTGCTGGCAAAGCAGGTACCCGATACCCGCAATGTGGGCAAGGACGCGATGACCCCCGAAGGAACGGTCAACCGCGCTGCGCTGCCGGCCATCTTCAACCCGGAGGACCTCAATGCGCTCGAAATGGCTCTGAATCTGAAGGACCGCACCCCGGGCGCCACGGTACACATTCTCACGATGGGCCCGCAGCGCGCCGCCGACATCATCCGCGACGCGATGTTCCGCGGCGCCGACGGCGGCTACCTGCTCTCGGGCCGCGAATTCGCCGGCTCGGATACGCTGGCCACCTCCTATGCCCTTTCGTGCGCGCTGCGCAAGATTGCCCCCGACGTCATCTTCGCCGGACGTCAGGCCATCGACGGCGATACGGCTCAGGTCGGCCCCCAGGTGGCCGAGAAGCTGGGTCTGCCGCAGGTGACCTATGCCGAGCAGATTGTCGAGGTCGGCGAGCAGTCGCTGGTCATCAAGCGCCGCCTTTCGAGCGGCGTCGAGGTGGTCGAGTGCCCCGTTCCGGCCGTCATTACGGTCAACGAGTCGGCCGCCGAGTGCCGTCCGCGCAATGCCAAGCGCGTGATGAAGTTCAAGGGCGCGCTTGCCACGTCGGAGATTGCCGCCGCTCCCGAATCGGTGGCCGCACAGCGTGCCCTGGGCCGCGACTACCTCCGCATCACGGAGTGGGGTGCCGCCGATGTCGAGCCCGACATGCAGCAGCTCGGTCTGCAGGGCTCGCCCACGAAGGTCAAGAAAATCGAGAACGTCGTCTTCGCAGCCAAGGAGGCCAAGCGCCTGACGGCCGCCGACGAGGACATTAACTCCCTGATGGTCGAACTTATTGCGAGCCACACGCTCGGTTAATCCGGAAAAAAGAGATGAACAACATATTCGTATATATCGAGACCGAGGGCGGCGTCATCGCCGACGTGAGCCTCGAACTGCTGACCAAAGGCCGCGAGCTGGCCGCGACGCTCGGCGTGAAGCTCGAGGCGGTCGTTATCGGCGAGAATCTTGCCGGCATGGAGAAGGAGCTGGCCCGCTACGGCGCCGACACCGTATGGGTGGCCGACGACAAGGAGCTGGCCCCGTTCCGCACGCTGCCCCACACGGCCGTCATGTGCGGCCTGATTGAGGAGGAGAAACCCCAGATTGTGCTCTTCGGCGCCACGTGCGTCGGCCGCGACTTCGCCCCGCGCGTGTCGTCGGCGCTGCACAGCGGTCTGACGGCCGACTGTACGCAGCTGGTCATCGGCGACCACCGCGACGCCAAGACCGGTAAGGAGTACAAGGACCTGCTCTACCAGATTCGTCCCGCCTTCGGCGGCAACATCATCGCCACCATCGTCAACCCGGACCACCGTCCGCAGATGGCTACCGTCCGCGAGGGTGTCATGCGCAAGGAGTACGCCGCACAGCCGGCAGCCGGCGAGGTGAAGCTCATCGACTGGAAGCGCTATGTCAAGGACAGCGACCTGGCCGTGAAGATTGTCGAGCGTCAGATTGAGGAGCGCAAAATCGACATCAAGGGTGCGAACATCATCGTGGCCGGCGGCTACGGCATGGGTTCGAAGGAGAACTTCCGTCTGGTGCACGAGCTGGCCGAGGTGCTGGGCGCCGAGGTAGGCGCCAGCCGTGCGGCCGTCGATGCCGGCTTCACGGAGCATGCCCGCCAGGTGGGCCAGACCGGCGTCACGGTGCGTCCGAAGCTCTACATCGCCTGCGGCATTTCGGGTCAGATTCAGCATACGGCCGGCATGGACCAGTCGTCGATGATTATCTCCATCAACACCGACCCCGAAGCGCCCATCAACAAGATTGCCGACTATGCGATTGTCGGCGATGTGAACGAGATTATCCCCAAGATGATTAAGTACTACAAACAAAATTCGAAGTAATGGCTAATTTCTTTTCAGATAACAAGGATTTGCAGTTCCACCTCCAGCATCCGATGATGCGCAAGATTGTGGAGCTCAAGGAGCGCGGTTTCGCCGAGAAGGACCTCTACGACTATGCGCCGCAGGATTTCGACGATGCGATGGACTCCTACCGCCGTGTGCTCGAAATCGCCGGCGAGGTCTGCGGTGACGTCATTGCTCCGAATGCCGAAGGTGTGGACCACGAAGGCCCCCGTGTGGTGAACGACCACGTGGAGTATGCCTCGGGTACGGTCGAGAACCTCAAGGCGATTGTCGATGCCGGACTGAGCGGCCTGACGCTTCCGCGCAAGTACGACGGTCTGAACTTCCCGCTCGTATGCTTCGTGATGGCCAACGAGATGGTGGCGCGTGCCGACGCCGGATTCGAGAACATCTGGGGTCTGCAGGACTGCGCCGAGACGCTCAACGAGTTCGCTTCGGAGGAGCTCAAGCAGAAGTATCTGCCGTGGGTATCGGCCGGTGCCACCTGCGCCATGGACCTCACGGAGCCCGATGCCGGTTCGGACCTGGGTGCCGTGATGCTGAAGGCCACCTGGTCGGAGGAGCGCCAGACGTGGCTGCTCAACGGTGTGAAGCGCTTCATCACCAACGGTGACGGCGACATCTCGCTGGTGCTGGCCCGCACCGAGGAGGGAACGACCGACGCGCGCGGTCTGTCGATGCTCGTCTACGACAAGCGCGACGGCGGCGTGAAGGTGCGCCGCATCGAGAACAAGATGGGTATCAAGGGTTCGCCCACCTGCGAGCTGGTCTTCACCAACGCCCCGGCACAGCTGGTCGGCGACCGCAAGATGGGTCTGATTAAATATGTGATGTCGCTGATGAACGCCGCCCGTCTGGGTATCGGTGCGCAGTCGGTCGGCACGTGCGAGGCGGCCTATCGCGAGGCGCTGAAGTATGCCCACGAGCGTGAGCAGTTCGGCAAGCCGATTGTCAAGTTCGCCGCCGTGGCCGAGATGCTCTCGAACATGAAGGCCAAGCTGCAGGGTGCCCGCGCGCTGCTCTACGAGACCACGCGCTTCGTCGAGGTCTACAAGCAGTACACCCACATCTCGCACGAGCGTTCGCTCGAGGGTGAGGAGCGCCAGGAGATGAAGTTCTACAACCGCCTGGCCGACGGCTTCACGCCGCTGGTGAAGCTCTTCTCGTCGGAGTATGCCAACCAGCTGGCCTACGACGCCATCCAGATTCACGGCGGTTCGGGCTTCATGAAGGATTATCCCTGCGAGCGTCTCTACCGCGATGCCCGCATCATGAACATCTACGAGGGAACCTCGCAGCTGCAGGTCGTTGCGGCCATCAACGCCGTGACGAAGGGTACGTTCATGGAGCAGATTGAGCGCTATGCCGCCGCCGAGTATTCGGAGGCGATGCAGCCCATCATAGCCCGTCTGGCCGAGCTGACGGCCCGTTATGCCGAGATGATTGCCCATGTCGAGGCTGGTGACAAGGAGGCTGCCGGATTCAAGGACTTCCATGCCCGCCGTCTGGTCGAGACCGCCGGCCACATCATCATCACCTACCTGCTGGCCCGTCAGGCCGGCGAGTCGGAGGATTATGTCAACTCGGCCCGCATCTACGCCAAGCTGGCCGACGGCAAGATTTCCGAGGCTTACGACTACGTGATGAAATCCGACGTGAGCGACGTGGAGCTCTTCCACGCCGTCGAGCAGGAGTGCTAAACGAGGCTTCTGCCTTCTAAGGCGAGGGGTGTCCGCACAATGCGGACACCCCTCGCCTTTTGTCCGTCGCATGGCTCCGTCGCGGGTGCGGCTGCCGGTTGTTCTTTTGCCGGCAAGGACTTGTACTTTTGCGCCGAAGAGGCTATATTTGAGGCAAAATCAAACCGAACCGAACGATGAAACGGAACCTTTTGGCCGCCGCGACGCTGCTGTTTGCCGGTGCGGTATCGGCCGCAACCGGCGGCACGGTTTTCGACCCTCCGATTATGGGTTGGAGCTCGTGGAACACCTATCGGGTGAACATCAGCGATTCACTCATCCGCGCGCAGGCCGATGCGCTCGTGCGGCTGGGTCTCAAGGAGTTGGGCTATACCTATGTGAATATCGACGACGGCTTCTTCGGCCATCGCGACGCGGCGGGCGTCATGCAGCCCCATGCCGGACGATTCCCCGACGGGATGAAGTGTGTGGCCGATTACATCCATGCGCTGGGTCTCAATGCCGGCATCTACTCCGATGCCGGACGCAATACCTGCGGCTCGATGTGGGACAACGATGCGAACGGAGTCGGTGCGGGGCTCTACGGCCATGAGTATCAGGATGCCGCCCTCTATTTCCGCGACTGGGGCTTCGATTTTATCAAAATCGACTATTGCGGAGCCGGTCAGGAGCTCAATCTGGAGGAGGAGCGCCGTTACGGTGAAATCCGCCGTGCCATCGACATCGTCGCGGGCGACCACGTCTCCATCAACATCTGCCGGTGGGCCTTTCCGGGTACATGGGCCCGGCGCATGGCTGCATCGTGGCGCATCAGTCCCGACATCGCCCCGACGTGGGAGGCGGTCAAGCGCTGCATCGCGATGAACCTCTACCTTTCGGCCTACGCCGGCGAGGGGCACTACAACGACATGGACATGCTCGAAATCGGGCGCGGCCTGACTCCGGACGAGGAGGAGACCCACTTCGGCATGTGGTGCATCATGAGCTCGCCGCTGCTCATCGGCTGCGACCTGACCTCCATTCCCGAACCCTCGCTCCGCCTGCTGAAGAATCCCGAGCTCATCGCGCTCAACCAGGACCCGCTGGGGCTGCAGGCGCGCGTCGTCCGGCATGAAGGTGCCGGGTATGTCCTGGCTAAGGATATCGTGACGCGGCGCGGTAAGGTCCGGGCCGTTGCTCTCTATAACCCTTCGGATTCATGTTGCCGCTTTTCGGTGCCGACCGAAGCGCTCGAGCTCGGCGGCCGGGTCCGGCTGCGCGACCTGGTACGGCGCTGTGACCTGCCTGCCGTACGCGACCGACTGGAGTTCAGCGTCGCGCCGCATGGCGTGCTGATTCTGCGCGCTGAGGGTGAGGAACGGCTGGAGCCGACCCGCTACGAAGCCGAGTGGGCCTACCTGCCCTGCCATAATGCGCTGGGCAAGGATGCCCGGACGGTCGCTCCGGTGCCGGTCGAAGGGGCTTCGGGCGGCATGGCGGTCCGTTATCTGGGCGGCCGCGACGAGAACCATGCCGAATGGCGCGACGTCTACAGCCGTGAAGGCGGCCGCTACGAGCTGACGCTCCGCTATATGCCGCATTCGGGCCGGGAAATCGAACTCGAGGTCAACCGCGGGTCGCGCATTCTACTGGATGCTTCGCGGCTTGAGCCTGCCCCGGGAGCGACGGAGGGGTTTGCCGAGGTGACGTTGCCGGTGACGCTGCGGCCGGGCTGGAACGTGGTGCGGCTCGGCAACCGTTACGGGTGGACCCCCGACATCGACTGCTTTACGCTGCGGCGCGTGGGTTCGTCCGACGGGCAGCCCTGAGGGGAGCCTCCTTTCGGCCGCTGCCGGGCAGGGGCCGGGGCGGCAGGCCGGAATCCGCATAAGAGAGCCGGGGAGCGATGCCACAGCATCGCTCCCCGGCTGTCGTTTTATATCCCGACGGCCTCTCAGGCGACCGACTCGGGTACGGCTGTGATGCAGCGGTTGGGTTGAAGATGTTGAGGTTCAGCCGGTCCATGATGAACTTCAGCGCCAGCTGGGCCTTCACGGAGTTGCCCGACGCGTCGAGCGGCGGTGCGAAGGCGGCGATACCCATCACGCCCGGGATGACCCCCACGATGCCTCCGCCGACACCCGTCTTGGCGGGCAGGCCGGTCGTGAAGAGCCAGTCGCCCGTGTGCTCGTAGAACCCGACGGTGGCCATCAGCGCGACGATTTTCGGGGTGAGCTCCGCGCGGAAGAGCTGCTTGCGCGTCACCGGGTTGCGTCCGCCGAAGGCGATGGTCGCCCCCATGACGGCAAGCTGCCGTGCCGTGATGCCGAGCGAGCATTGCCGCGTGTAGAGGTCGAGCGAGAGCTCGGGGTCGTCGTAGATGCGGTTGTAGTTCTTCAGCAGCCAGGTGATGGAGCGGTTGTTGAAGTTGGTGGCCGATTCCGAGCGGTAGAGCTCGTCGAGAAGCTGCACCTCGGAGCCTGCGAGCCCCTCGATGAAGCCGACGATGGCCTTCCACTTCCCCTCGGCGTCGCCCGTGGGACGAACCATCGAGCAGGCGCTGATGGCACCGGCGTTGACCAGCGGTGTCGAGGGGTGGTCCTTCTCGAGCAGAATGGCCATAATCGAGTTGAACGGTAGCCCCGTGGCGTCGGCGCCGATGCGGTTCATCACCTTCTGCGGGCCGTATTGCTCCATCGCGAGCAGGGCGGTGGGCACCTTCGAGACTGATTCGATGCCGAAGGCGTAGTCGGTGTCGCCCACGGCGATGACCTCGCCGTCGGGCAGGCAGGCCGAGATGCCGAAGAGTTCCGAGGGTACCTTCGCCAGGAAGGGTATGTAGTCCGCATTCTTGCCCGCGTTGGTCTCCTTCGTGCAGTCGTAGGCCTGCTGCAGTGCCTCGCGGACGGCTGTTTTGTCGATTCGGTGTAACATGGTTGCGTGGTGTGTCGGTTATTGTTTCCGTGTACGTTGACTGTTGCTGCCCGTTGCGGCGGTGCCGGTTCTGGCCCGGCTTCCCGGCTGCGGGGTGGGGGCGGCCGCCCGTGCGGCCGGTTCGGGGGTCGCGGCTCCTGTTGCCGGCGAGGCCGCCGTCTCCCAGTGGAAGGGTGCGAACTCGGCAGCCGCCTTCGGGTCACGCCACGAGGGCTTGCGCAGGGCGTAGATGACGAAGGGCGCCGCCACGACCACGATGCAGCCGACGATGAGCACGGCGTACCATACGGCATTGCTTCCGGTCTGAATCTGGCTGGGCGGGATGAAGCTCAGCACGAAGGCGAGCAGTGCGCCGCAGAAACCCAGCACGCCGAGCAGCCACATCAGTCCGTTGCCCTTGCCGAGCCGGAACGGGCGCGGCGTGTCGCGGAGCTTGTAGCGCAGTACGATGGCGGCCGAGAACATCAGCATGTACATGATGAGGTACAACAGCACGGTGAGCTGCGAGAGAATCTGGTAGAAGGACTGCACCGACGGCATGACGACGAAGAGCAGCGCCAGCAGCGTGACGATGCCTCCCTGTACGAGCAGAATGTTGCGCTGCACGCCCGCGCGGTTGGTCTTCTGGAAGAAGGGGGGCAGATAGCCCGCCCTGCCCACGGCGTAGATACCCTTCGAGGGGCCGGCCACCCACGTAAGCACGCCGGCCAGCACGCCGAACATCAGCGCCACGGCGATGACGGGCGAGGCCCACGACATGTGCAGGTAGCGGAAGTAGTTGTCGAAGCCGATGAGCAGCGACTGTGTCAGGCTGATGTCCCTGGCCGGGATGATGAAGCCCAGCGAGAAGGTGCCCAGCACGAAGATGCAGACCGTGATGAGCGAGCCGATGATGATGGCCCGCGGGTAGTTGCGCGACGGGTTGCGCACCTCCATCACGTGGATGCCCATCATCTCCATGCCGGCGTAGAAGAGGAAGATGCCGCTGGCGAGCACCAGGTTGTCGAGCCGGGTCAGGTCGGGGAAGAATCCCTGCGAGAGGTCCATGTGGTTGTGCCCTCCGGTGGCCAGGTAGACGATGCCCAGCACGATGAGCAGCCCGGCGGGGATGATGGTGCCGACCATGCCGCCCCACTTGCTGATTTTGCCGACCCAGTCCAGCCCCTTGAGCGAGATGAAGGTCGCCGCCCAGTAGATGGCCAGCACGACGACGAGCGTGAAGAGCTTGTTCGAGGCCAGCGTCATGTCGTGGGCCTCGTTGGCCCCGATGAAGGCGATGGAGACCGCCCCGAAGGTGAGCACCGTGGGGTACCAGATGGTCGATTCAATCCACTGCAGCCAGATGGCCAGAAAGCCCGTCCGTGCGCCGTAGGCCTCGCCCACCCAGCGGAAGACGCCGCCCTGCTTGTCGGCGAACATGGCCGCCAGCTCGGCGGCCACGAGTGCCGTGGGGATGAGGAAGACGATGGCCGCGAAGAGGTAGTAGAAGGCCGACGAGGGTCCGTAGACCGCTTCGGCCGGGAGTCCGCGCAGGCTGACGACTGCCGTCACGTTCATGATGGCCAGCGTCATGACGCTCAGCTTGAACCCCGTGGCAGATGATTTTTTTGCATCCATAGCGATTCGGTTCTTTTGTTTTGACGCATGCGGCCGATGCAACTACCGTGCAAAAAATGCCGCGGGGCTCTTTTTGTGTCCGCTGCGCGCGGAAAGTTGCCGGAAAACACCTATATTTGTTTCATGCATAATGTCCCGCAACCATGAATACGAAGAAGTCGCTCAACATGCTCCTTTTTATGGCCCTTGCCGCCCTTACGCTTTCGTGCGGCGGCCGCAATGCCCGGAAGCAGCACGAGGAGGCGACCGCCGCCGCGGCTGCCGAGATGAAGGTCTTCCTTCCGGCCATCGCCCCCTCGGGCCTCAGCCCCGCCGAGCAGCGCGACTACCTGCGGCAGCATTATTGGGACCGGTTCGACTTTTCGGATACGCTTTTCGTCCACAAGGCCGACACGCTTTCGATGCTCGAGGCCTTTGCGGCCTATGTTTCGCTGCTCTCGGACCGGCCGACCGACAGCGCGCCGATGGATTCGCTCATGCGCCGGGCTTCGGCGTCGGAGCCCATGCTGCGCTACTTCTCGATGCTTGCCGAGCGGGTGCTGCGCGACCCCAATTCGCCGTTGCGCAGCGGTGAGTTCTACATCCCGGTGCTCCGGGCGCAGCTCGAAAGCCCCTATCTGGACGAGTACGAGAAGCTCGGTCCCGAGTACGACCTGCAGATAGCCCTCCAGAACCGGCTCGGGCAGCCGGCCAACGACTTCCGCTATACGCTCGCCTCGGGTGCCACGGGGCGCCTCTACGACATCCGGGCCGAGTATGTGCTGCTCTTCATCAACAATCCGGGCTGTCCGATGTGCCGCCAGATTCGCGAGGCGATTGTCTCTTCGCCGATGTTGTCCGAGATGCAGGAGCGCGGACGGCTGAAGGTGCTGGCGCTCTATCCCGACGAGGATTTGGAGGAGTGGCGTGCCTACCGCGGGCAGATTCCCGCGTCGTGGATTAACGGCTACGATGCCGGCTGCGTTATCCGTGAGACGGGCAGCTACGACCTCGAGGCCATCCCGTCGCTCTATCTGCTCGACAGCCGCAAGCGCGTGCTGGTGAAGGACTCGACCGACGTCCCCTACATCGAGGAGGTCATCGACCGCCGCGGCTGACCCCCGGCCGGTCGTTTGGCGGACGAAACGTGCGGCGGAGGGCTTTGCCGCAGGGTATAGGCGCCGCTTATCGCTCCATAAAAAAAGACAATCGGTTTTTTATAGCATTTCCGCGGGGAATTGTTACCTTTGTCGTGCAAACAAGATACAAACACACTTAACATTAATACAGTTATGGCAAAGAAATGGCGTTGTACCGTTTGTGGTTACATCCACGAAGGTCCCGAGGCACCCGAGCAGTGCCCGATGTGCAAGGTAGGCAAGGATAAGTTCGTTGAGGTTGTCGAGCAGGAGGGTGACCTCGATTTCGTGACCGTTCACAAGCTGGGCGACGGCAAGGGTGCCAGCCCCGAGCTGTGGGAGGGTCTCCAGAACCACTTCATGGGTGAGTGCACCGAGGTGGGCATGTACCTGGCGATGAGCCGTCAGGCCGACCGCGAGGGCTATCCCGAGATTGCCGAGGCCTACAAGCGTTACGCATGGGAGGAGGCCGAGCACGCCTCGAAGTTCGCCGAGTTGATTGGCGAGGTGGTATGGGATACGAAGACCAACCTCTACAAGCGCATGAACGCCGAGTGCGGCGCCTGCGAGGACAAGATGCGTCTGGCCCGTCTGGCCAAGGAGCAGAACCTGGACGCCGTGCACGATACGGTGCATGAGATGGCCAAGGATGAGGCTCGCCACGGCAAGGGCTTCGAGGGTCTCTACAAGCGCTACTTCGGCAAGTAGTCGACCGCGTCCGACTCTTTGTCGGACCCGACAAATGGCAAAAAGCCGATACCGCATGAGCGGTATCGGCTTTTTCGCATCTGCAGCCGGCCTTGCGGCGGGGTAGGGCGGGGCGGCGCGTGCGGGCGACATGCGTCGGCCGCGCCTGCGGTCGGAGTCGCGGTCGGCATCAGGCTTCGACCGTTCACTCCTTGGTGCGCAGCGCCTGCTCCAGCCGGAAGAGAAAGGCGGCCTTCTCGACGAGCCATTCATAGCCGCTGCGTGCTGCGCGCGCCACTTCGTAGACTGTTTCGGCCCGTGTGCGGATACGCTCGACGACCTCGCGCACCGAGAGCAGGTAGATGACCGCTGCCAGGATGCCGAAGAGGGCCGCCAGTATCAGTGTCGAGGCGATGAACGACCCCGTGAGTGCCGAAAGCCATACCACCAGCGCCGTGAGCAGCAGCAGAACGGCGATGACGGCACTCGTTGCGAAGAGGAGCAGTGCGACGACGAACCGTCCGCCCGACGGTTCGCGTGCAATGCGGTGCGACTGGCTTGCTTGCATGGCTGCGTCGTCTTGCCTATTCGCCGTTGCAGCGGCAACGGGCCTCCTCGATTTGCTCCTCGACCTGGTTGAGCTTCTCCTTCACGCGGTCGATTTCGTCGCCGAGCGACTCCTTGATTTTCCGCCGCAGCTCGGGCCCCGACTGGGGCGTCAGCAGCATCGTGAGCGCCGAACCGATGAGCATGCCGCCTACCAGTGCTCCGATGACAATTCCCGTGTTTTTCATGGTTCTCTGTTTTTTGGTTGAATACGGTGGGTGCGGTTGCAAAGTCCGCGCCAAAGGCGTATCTTTGGCGACATGATGTTCGAAAGCATGGATGATTGCGTTGCGTTCACCGGCCACCGTTCCTACGACGGCGCGGGCGATGCGGAGCTGGCGGCGATGCTCGAGCGGCTTCGTGCGGCGGGCCGCAGCCTCTTTCTGAGCGGTATGGCCATGGGGTTCGACCTGGCGGCTGCCGAGGCGGTCCTCAGGCTTCGCGCCCGCGATGGCGGTGTGCGGCTCATGGCCGTGGTCCCCTTTGTCGGGCAGGAGCGAGCCTTCCCGACTGCGGACCGTCGCCGTTACGACCGTGTGCTCGAGGCGGCCGACGAGGTGCGGCTTCTCGCTCCGGGTTACTACAAGGGGTGTTATGCCGTGCGGAACAATTTTCTGGTCGACCATGCCGCCGAGGTGGTGGCGTGGTACGACGGCCGGCCGGGCGGTACGCGTTATACGGTCGAGCGGGCGCTGCGCCTGGGGCGCCGGCTCCACAACCTCTGTCCGTCGGGTCCCGCCTTCCCGGCTCCCGAGCCGACGCTCTTCTGAGAGTGCCTTCGTCTGTGGGGGAGGACCGCCTTGCTCCGCCGGCGGCCTTCCCGGCGGGGCAAGGGGCGGCAGTCTCCGCCGAAACGACAATAAAACACCCGGCCGAGCGACTCGGCCGGGTGTTCCGTTTATGGGTCGTGGAAGGATTACTTCCAGTTGAGAATCTTGTAGAAGTCGTACTCCTCGGGGTTGGCGACATACTTCTTCGCAGCCTCGTAGTCCTTGGGCTCGATGGCGTTGAGGATGTTGTCCACCACCGACTTGAACTTGTCCGAAGTGATGTCGACCAGACGGGGCGGAATCTTGCCCGTCGTCGGATCCTGCAGGTCCTTCAGGTAGAGCGGCGATACGTTGCCCTCCGAATCCACATAGACCATGCAGCCCGTCTTGCCCTCCGAGAAGAGCTTGTGAACGCCGATACCCAGCTCCGAGCAGTAGGTCAGGTCGTAGGCAATCGGGGTCTGGCAGCGGATTTCGTAACCCAGCTCCACGGGACGGCTCTTCACCTTGATGCCGAGGGTCTTGAGCTTCTTCTCAATCATCTCGTTGAAGATGTGGGCCTTCGAAACCTTGCCGAGCTCGGGATGTCCGTGCTCGTCGTAGGTGAAGTGAACGCCGCTCTTGCGGATTTCCTCGTCCGACAGTGCGTGGAATACACCCTCCGAGATGACGGCGGCACCGTAGTCCATGCCCATGATTTTGCGCTTGATAATCGACGAGATGACCAGGTTGACAATCTTCTCGACCGTGATTTCGGTCTTGTCGAACATCTCGGGGATGACAATCATCGGGTAGTGGCAGGCCTCGCCGATACCGAATGCGAGGTGGCCGGCCGAACGACCCATGGCAGCCAGTACGAACCAGTTGCCGCTCGTACGTGCGTCGACATAGACGGCGCGGGCGATGACAGCACCCTTGTCCTTGGCCGACTCGTAACCGAACGTCGGCGTGCCGTTGGGCAGCGGGAGGTCGTTGTCGATGGTCTTCGGAACGTGGATGTTGGCGATGGGGTACTTCTTGGCCTCGAGGAACTTGGCGATGCGGTTGGCCGTCGACGCGGTGTCGTCGCCGCCGACCGTCACGAGCAGCTTCACGTTGTTGTCGGTGAAGAACTTGAGGTTGAAGTTATTCTCGAAATCGGCGTCCGTGGGCTTGAAACGGCTCATCTGCAGGAACGAACCTCCCTGGTTGAAGATACCGTCGGCCATCGGATAGTCGATGTCCACCGTGCGGGGCGAGGGGTTGAACAGTCCCGTATAACCCTCGTGGAGGCCGATTACACGATAACCCTTGCGCAGGAACGTCTTGGCGACGCTGCCTACGACGGTATTCATGCCGGGAGCCGGTCCGCCGCCGGTCAGAATTGCGATTGCTTCTTTCATGGTTGTTTGGTTTTTATTGTGAATTAACCTTTGTGGCCTTTTGTGATGTTGGCGGTCCAAAATTACGATTTATTTTTCAAACGGGCAAAAAGAGCGTCATGAAAGCATCGAAAACTCCCGCGTGTGCGCATGCGTGAGTCTGTGCGGGCGACGGCAGGCCGCCACCCGGCGGGAGTGCTGCCCGCCGGGCGGGCGCAAAAAAGAGAAGCGGTTGCCCGCTTCTCCCGTTTGATGCCCGGACTCTCGTCCGATGCTCCGATATGTCGGTGCGTGTCGTTTCGTTGCGGGGGTGATGCCTCCTAGCCGATGACCTTTACGTTGATGGCCTGCTCGCCTTTGGCGCCGTTGCCGAGCTCGAACTCCACCTTCTGGCCTTCGTTGAGCGACTTGAAGCCCTCCGACAAAATGCCCGAGAAGTGAACGAATGTCTCCTTGCCGTTCTCGGCGATAATGAATCCGTAGCCTTTCTTGCTATCGAACCATTTTACTGTACCTGTCATAAAATTGCAAATTAAAGAAGTTAATGCGTTTTGCAAAGGAACGGAAAAAACGGTGGTTTTCAAAACTTTTTGAACTATATTTTCGAATGAGGAATCAATTTTGTATATTTGTTCCTGACATTCGAATCAAGACAAAGAGTATGAACCGCAAAATCAATCTGGCGCTCCTGGCGCTCCTGGGCTTTTCGACGGGATGCTCGTCGGTGAAGCATACGCCGCGCGACGGCAAGACGGAGCAGGAGCCGCTCTCCGAGACCGAAACTCCCGCCATCCAGGTGATGTACGGTGTGCGTCAGCCCGTCGGTCCCGAGTTTTCCCGCGAGGCCTATCCCATCGAAGGGGCCGATTCGCTCGGCGGCACCCCGCCGAGAGCCGTCGGCGGCTCGGTGGACAGTGCCGATGAGCCGTCGTCCGACGAAAAGCGATAGCGATGGGCCGCAGCTGCAAACCGAGCCTGCGCAAACGCATCGGACTTCGGCTCTTCTCGTCGCTCCATGAGCGTGCGGTTGCCGAACATCGCCTGCGTACGCTCTTTTGGGAGTGTACGCTGCGCTGCAATCTTGCCTGCCGCCACTGCGGCAGCGACTGCCGTGTCGACCCCGGAGTGCGCGACATGCCGCTCGAGGATTTTCTGCGCGTGCTGGACGAGGAGGTGACGCCCCATGTCGACCCGCGTCAGGTGCTCATCATCTTTTCGGGCGGCGAGGTGCTCGTCCGCGAGGATTTGGAGCGGGCCGGCGAGGAGGTGACGCGCCGCGGTTATCCGTGGGGCATGGTGACCAACGGCATGGTGCTCACGCCCGAGCGGCTCGACAGCCTGCTGCGTGCCGGATTGCGCTCCATCTCGGTAAGTCTCGACGGTTTCGAGGAGGTTCACAACCATATCCGCCGCAATCCGCTCAGTTACGTGCGGGCGCTCGACGCTGCGCGGCGCATCGCGCGGGTGCCGGGTTTGGCCTACGATGTGATTACCTGCGTGACCGGGCCGATGGTCCCCCGGCTCGAGGAGTTCCGGGAGCTGCTCATTGCGGAGGGTATCCGCCATTGGCGCATCTTCTCGATTTTCCCCATGGGACGCGCCAAGGAGGACCCTGCGCTTCGGGTGACCGACGAGGAGTTCCGCCAGGTGCTGGAGTTCATCCGCCGTACGCGGCGCGAGGGACGCATCGAGCTGAATTATGCCTGCGAGGGTTTTCTGGGCAATTATGAAACGGAGGTCCGCGACCACTTCTACCAGTGTGCCGCCGGGGTTTCGGTGGCTTCGATTCGCGTCGACGGGGCGATTTCGGGATGTACGAGCATCCGTGCCAACTTCCACCAGGGCAATATCTACCGCGACCGTTTCTGGGAGGTGTGGCAGAATCGCTTCGAGCCCTTCCGCAACCGCGAGTGGGCCCGCCGCGGGGAGTGCGCCGAGTGCGCGATGTTCCGCTACTGTCTGGGCGGCGGCATGCACCTCCATGACGATAACGGCGACCTGCTCTATTGCCACTATCACCGTCTGCCGGGAACTTCGCGCTAATCCCCGGCCGGCGCCTGTTCGTTGCTCCCGGGCTTTCGCCGACCGATTCCCCGAGGCACGCCGCAGCCGCCTGCTTGTCCGCTCCCCCTGGTGCATGCCAAGTGCTGAGAGCTTCAGTCGCTTGTCCGCTCCCTCTCTGGTGCATGCCGAGTGCCGGGCGTCTTAGCCGCTTGTCCGCTTCCCCTCTCCGCTGAACGCCGAGTGCCGGGCGCTTCAGTCGCTTGTCCGCGCCCCCTCTCTGCTGAACGCCGAGTGCCGAGAGCCTTAGCCGCTTGTCCGGCACCTCTCTGCTGAACGCCGAGTGCCGAGAGCTTCTGCCGCTTGTCTGGTACCTCTCTGCTGAGTGTCGAGTGCCGCGTGCCGCGTGCCGCATGCGCCCGTCTTCGGCGCGAGAAACCCTTGTTCCGGTTTTTTTCCGGAGCTTTTTTGTTATTGGGAGGACAGGTGACCTTGCGGTCTTTTGCTGCTTTATACGTTTACATGGTCCGATTGGCGCAGGGTGCGTCCGAGTGTCCGGGTGTCCAAGCGTCGGGATGCCCGACCGGTGCGGTTCTCGTGGCGTCAGCTCCTGCTCGGCGGTCGTACGGCCGGGACGGGGCGGGGCGGGGAAGAGGCGGAGGCGGTTTTGTGAGCCGGGAGAATGTATAAAACACGAGAGAGACGTATAAAACAAAAGAGGTTATCGATTGTCGATAACCTCTTTTCCGTGTCGGGGAGACTGGATTCGAACCAGCGACCTCCAACTCCCGAAGCTGGCGCGCTAACCGGACTGCGCTACACCCCGAACTGGGCTCGTTTTATCTTTAAGAGCGCACAAAGATACGTCTAAAATCCGAATCGGCAAAATAATTTTCAAAAAAAATGCATCGTTCCGGTGACTTCCCTCGCAGGCCGGGCGCTGCAGCCGCTCTTCCCGGTTGTCCGCCACCGTTCGATGCCGGCCGTCCGGAGCCGGTGCTGGCGCAATGTTCCGGGGCGTCATCTGCCTTTCGGCATGCTCCTTCCCCTGCGCGTGATTCCACGTCGGTCAGTCTCCGGATGTTTCCGGGAATCGACCTCGGCCGGCATCTCTTTTGCTATTTTTTTGCAAGCGAGCGGGCTTGACAACGCCCTCCAATGCCGCTGCAATGCGTTCCAAAGGGGGTAGGGGGGAAGAGAAAAATCGGAAAGTGGCGAAAATAAAAGCACTTACAGCAATGTAAGTGCTTGATTCCTAATTGGTCGGGGAGACTGGATTCGAACCAGCGACCTCCTGCTCCCAAAGCGTAATTTGGCCGTTTTTATCGGTTTTTGCCGGTTTCGCCTATTGTGCTGTAAATATCTGTATTTCAGGTGCAAATATAGCTATTTTATTTCGTTTTTCTTTGGTTTATTTTGAGCGAATTTTTATTTTTGTGTGCAAATTGTGTGCAAATTTTTTGGATTTGCACACAGAAACGGAGCTCGAAATGTTTCAATATGCCAAGGATGGAATAACCGTCGCTGTCATGCTCGACACCCGTCGCCCAAAGGCCGACGGTAAGTTCCCCGTTAAGATTCGAATAACCGCCAACCGCGAGCGCAGCTATTATCCCACCGGCAAGGATTTGACCCCGGAAGAGTGGGAGGTGCTGCCGACGACCAAGGCTCGGGCCCTGGCTGCTGTCCGCAAGGACATTGAAAGCAGTTACCAGATTGTCCGTGCGGCCGTCGAGGAGCTGGCCTCTTCCGGCCGGTTTACGCTCGGCCGGCTCGACACCCGGTTGAAGGGCGCCGCCTCCGATACGGTCAATGCGGCGTTTCGGGCGAAGATTGAGGCATTGAAAAGCGCCCAGCAGGTCGGCAATATGTTGATTTACGACAACGTGCTCAAAGGGCTGGAGCGGTTTGCCGGGGCTCGTATCCGTTTCGAATCTATTACCCGCCAGTGGCTTGAAAGGTATGAGATGTTTCTTCGCAAAGAGGGCAAGACGCAGACCACAATCGCCATCCATCTGCGAACGCTTCGGGCAATCCTCAACATAGCCAGGCAGCAGGGAGTTGTCCGGGATGCGCAATATCCCTTCGGCCGAGGGCTCGGACAATACCATATACAGGCAGGAACGGGGCGGAAAATGGCCCTGACGCTCGAACAAATCGGGCAAATCGCCCGCTACGATGATGGACGGCAGACAACGGCAAGGTTCCGCGATTACTGGCTCTTTCTCTATTTGTGCAACGGAATCAACGTGGCCGATTTCGTGCGGTTGAGGTTTGGCGATATTGTGAACGGGGAGATATGCTTCATTCGGTCAAAGACCGAGCACAGACTCCGCACGCTGCGCGATATTCGGGTCGTTTTGACCCCGCCGATGCAGGCGATTATCGACCGGTGGGGCAATCCGAAGCGGCCGGATGCCTTCATTTTTCCGGTGCTGACGGGCAGTGAGGACGCCTTGAAGGTCAAAAACAAAACAAAGTATCTGACCCGGGCAATCAACAAGCGGATGCAGGAGATTGGCGAGCAGCTGGGGATAGGTAAGATTTCGACCTATACGGCCCGGCATTCGTTCGCTACGGTATTGAAACGGGCGGGCGCGAACATCGCCTATATTTCCGAATCGCTGGGGCACAGCGACCTCAAAACCACGGAAAACTACCTGGCGAGCTTCGAGCGCGAGGAGCGGGAAAAGAATGCAGAGATATTAACGAATTTTTAGACGGATATGGAATCTCACTATGAAAAATTTTTCAGATTATGTGAAATTTTGACAGAGCAAATGGACAGTCTTCTTGGAAGAATTAAAGATAAAAGATTTAGATACCATGAAGATAATAGTCCCCTTTCTCTTGATGAAACGATTCGTGATTTTGAAGAGTATATTGAGGGATGGACACAATCAGATTTTCATACTGATGGGTTATTTAAAGAACTATTAGGTGTTGACCATATTGCGCGACAAGCGATTGTTAAGTTATGTAGTAAAAATTTGAATGTAGAGTTTGTTGCAGATTGGATAAAGCATTATGACGTTTTATGTGGCAAAGTGGATGATTATTATATAAATCGTTCATTGTTCTTATTTCTAAGCCTTTATGGAACTTTGTATGATACCGCATCGTTATTTGGAATAAACATGACAGATGTATATTCTTTAAGGTGTGTAGAAAATTTTATCGAGGAACAAGGATACAATAGGCGATATTATTTTCCTAAAGAATTGGTTGACACAATACCACAAGATGTTAATGATAAAAAGTATAAAACACTCCCTCGCACCCACCGTATTGCGGCTGTTAAAGAGCTGATTCGAAAATCGGGCCTTTGTCGAAACGTGGATGATACGAAAATATCCGCTTTTGTTGAGGCTGTAACGGGGGGAAACATCGAGGCTAAAGCGAAAAATACACAATCGTATAAAACTCCAACTAAAGATGCTCAAAATGCTGCGGATGAATTGTTGAAAAAAATCGGAATAGAGTAAAAATTTAGGAGCGTCCGACGTTTGGTCCGACGCTCTTTTTGTTTGCTCCTTTGTGTCGTGGTTAATCACCAAAGCCCGGACGCGGGCAAGTGTTTAATTTGTAAAACAACGACGCAATGGACAACACCGTTATCGTTACCACCCCGGCACAACTGCAGACGATTATCGATGACGCAGTAAATGCCATCCTTCCGAAACTTGCCGACTTCCGTCGGAAGAACGAACCCGTCGAGACCGACGGAATGAATGTCGATGACGCCGCCCGCTTTATGACCGAGCAAGGCATTCCCACCACCCGGGCGACGCTCTACAACCTCGTATACAAAGAGGCCATCCCCTACAAAAAATTCGGCCGACGCACGGTTTTCTCGAAACGGGAGCTCCTTGCCTGGATTGAATCCCGTACGGTATGCCGGGAGGACCGCCGCACGGCTGCTGCGCTGCGTATTGCCGAAAGTGCCAACCGTAAATAAAAAAAAGCCGGAGGTATGAATCAGAAACAACACGCCCCCGGCGTCCAAGGCCGACGCGCAGGGGCATTGTATCAAGTGCTGCACAAAGGTAAGGAGTTTTTTCTTACCTGCAAGGAGTTCCGCCTCTATTCGTTGTTGTTGCGCGGTGACAAGCTGGCAACGTTCGACCTTGCCGAGCGCCTCAACATTCCCGACCCGAGAAGTACGATTCGCTATTTGCGGAATATGGGGATTGAGGTTTCCGATATATGGGTCTACGAAAACCGGACGAAATTCAAGCGATATTTTATCCGTGGAGGGGCGCAGCTATGAGCAAGGATTGTTACTACTTCACCCACGACAGCAATGCCAAGGATGACCCGAAATGCGTTCTGTTGATTGAGCAGTTGGGGATGGAGGGTTACGGTATCTACTGGATGCTGGTCGAGACTCTCCGTGACCAGCCCGACTACACCTATCCCGTGGCCAATATTCCGGCCCTGGCTCGCCGTTACAATACCTCCGCAGAGAAGGTGCGCACGGTGGTCTATAGCTACGAACTTTTCACGGTAAAAGAGGACCGTATATTTTTTTCCGAGAGCCTCAACCGTCGGATGCAACTCTTTAACGAAAGGCGCGCAAAGCGTTCAGAGGCAGGTCGTTTGGGAAATGCGGCCAGGTGGGGTGTATCGCAAACGCATCGCAATGCGATGGCAATGCAATCGCAAAGCCTCGCTATTAAAGTAAAGGAAAGTAAAATAAAGAAACTCTCTAACGAGAGTAAAGAAAGTGCGGACAAGCCGCGTAACGGGACAGCCAAACGCACGGCGTTTGTTGCCCCCGAGATAGAGGAGGTAAAGGGATTTTTCCTGACTATCTGCGGAACGGAAACGGATGCCGAATGTTTCTACGACCACTTCACCGCGAACGGATGGCGTGCCGGTAGAAACCCGATGAAGGACTGGAAAGCTGCAGCCCGGAACTGGGTTCGCCGCAAGCCCGATTTTACCAACGTAAAGACTTCAAGCCATGAACCGAAAAGAACATACGAACCGCTCGACTGACATACCCTCGCAGGGGCTGCCCGAATCCCCCGAACTGGAGCGTGCCGTGCTGGGTGCGCTGCTGCTCGAACCGGCCTATCTGCCCGAGGTGCGGAGCCTGCTGACGGGTGAGACCTTCGCCGACCCGGTGAACCGACGGATTTACGAGGCAATGCTCGCACTTGAGGAGCGCGGAAAAAGTACCGATTTGTCGAGTGTCGCGTCGGCGCTGCGTGCCGAGCCAGGCAATAGCGTTCCGCCGGCATATCTTGCGGGGTTGTCCATCGAAGTCGGTTCGGGGGTGAACTGTGTCGCCCACGCCCGGCAGCTCAAAGATACGGAGACACGCCGCCGGCTGGTCCTGTTCGGATACGAACTTGCGGCCCGTGCAATGTCCGACCCCGACGGGGTGCTCGACTGGGCCACCACGGAGGTATCCGCAATCGGAGACCGAGCGGTATATACCGACGACCTCCGGCCGTTCGGTGCCGTGCTCAAAGATTCGCTCGCAATGCTCGAAGCCAGGTGTCGGGCCTACGCTTCCGGACAATCCGTCGGCGTAACTACCGGACTGCGGAGCCTCGACGCCTGTACGGGCGGCTGGCGGGGCGGGCAGCTCGTGGTGGTGGCCGGGCGTCCGGGAATGGGTAAGAGTGCCGCCGCGCTGCACTTTATGGCCAGCGCCGCCAGGCAGGGCACGCCCGTCTGCTTTTTCTCGCTGGAGATGCGCGACACACAGCTGTCCGACCGTCTGCTGATTGGCCGGAGCAGGGTAGATGCCGCTCGGTACCGGGCCGGGAGCATAACGACGGACGACTGGTCGTCGCTGGAGCGGGTTGAGGCCGAACTCGCGGCGTTGCCGGTCTGCATAAGCGACCGCCCGTCCACGTCGATGGCGCATATCCGGGCGCAGTGCCGCAGGATGCACCGTCGGGGCAAGTGCGGGATGGCGGTCATCGACTACCTGCAGCTGCTCGACGGAGACGACCGCCAGCCGAGCCGCGAGCGTGAGGTGGCGAATATGTCGCGGGCGGCCAAACAGCTGGCCAAGGAGCTCGATATTCCGGTCATCATCCTGGCGCAGCTTTCGCGTCGCGTTGAGGAGCGTCCGGATAAAACGCCGCTGTTGTCGGACCTCCGCGAATCGGGAGCCATCGAGCAGGATGCCGACCTCGTGCTCTTCATCATGCGGCCCGAGTATTACGGTATCTCGACGGTGGAGACCAGGCGTTACGGGGCGGTCTCTTCGCTCGGTGTCGGACGGTTCATCATCGCCAAGCAGCGTGACGGCCGTGTCGGTGAGATTTGCTTCCGATACAACCAAAGCGTTACGGGCATATCCGACTACGACGGACCGGATGAGCCGGATGCCTCAACATCCGGCCCGTTCTGACAAAACGCGCGATTTGAGCGCGGAAAAATGGTCTGGATGTATAAGTAGCCGCAATGCGGGAGAAAATCGAATCTGCGGAAAATATATATGCAAAAAGGGATATTTTTCCGGCGGGCAGCAGGTGCGTCCGATGCCGGACGCTGTCGGCCGGGATAAAAAAGAGGGCAATCCCGAAGAATCACCCCATGACCAAAACAAAGTTAGCGATTTTTTCGGGTATTGCAAATGAAACGGAAATACGAAGGGCTGCCGATTACGGTCGATACTACGGTTTGGACGGTCGATTTGAATCGGGACGAATTGATGATTATTCTTGACGGGATTCGATTTCACCGGATAAACCGGGCCAAAGAGAAACTGAAGCATCTTCGCGCGCGAAAATCAAAACCCGAGGGCAAACGTACAAGAAAATACACGGAATATGAAAAACGAACTGTTTTATCCCGGAAGCAGCATCCGGGAACAGATAAAGGCCGGAGGGGCTGACGACTGGCAGCTCCGCCTGGGGCATTATGTCGTATCGCTGCGTTATGTCACCCCCGAAAGGCGGGGAGCACTCTCCCGCCTGGCCGGGATATTCTGCCGTTCGGAGCGCCTGGCCGCCGTCGTGTATCGGAGACTGCAGGGCGGGAGGCTGGAGGCTATGCGGCAAATAACTGTACCCGCACGGCGTGCGAATATGTGGACCGACGGCCGAACGGAGATGAGGGTCTCGGCACAGCACGGGCGGATGTGCGCTTTTGCCGTTTCGGCCTTGCGCGGTCCGGAATTTATCGGCGGCCGGTGGGGGCTTGTTGCATCCGACGTCCCTCTGTCCGACGATGAGCGCCGGTGCGGTCTTACCGTAGAGACGGAACGGTGGGTGAGCCTGAGGAGGTAACGAAAACATTTAACCCATATAGAGACGTATGGCACAGAACACTGTTAACAAAGTGATTGAAATCGAGTTCAGGAACTCGGAACTGATTGAGAAGTTGCGCAATACCCAAAGCGCAATATCCTCGCTCAATGCGGAGACAAAACAGCTGAAGGCCGATTTGGAGGAGTATCGGCAGGCTTTGAAAAAGGGCTCCATCACCCAGGAGCAGTTCGACGACCGGATGGCCAGGACGAAGAACGAAATCGTAAAGAACGACCAGGCAGTCGTAAAGTTCAAGTCTGACCTTCGGCAATGTTCCCGCGAAATGCAGGCCAACATCCAAAAAGATATGGCCAAGACCGGCTCGCTGCAGCAAATGCGGGCGAGTGTGCGGCTGTTGACTTCGGAGTACGAGGCGCTGAGCGCAGCGGAGCGGTCGGGAGCCCGAGGCCAGGAGCTCGTGCGTCAAATCCGCAGTACGACCGACGAAATAACCAGGCAGGAGGCGGCACTCCGAAACTATCGCTCCAATGTCGGCAACTATGCGGGCGGGATACAGAAGGCCGTTCTGAAGATTTCCGCCGCGTGGATAGCGGTCAAAGGCGCGTTCAATGCCGTGAAGAACAGTATTGCCAAAATCCGGGATTTCGAGCAGGCGAATGCGAATCTCGGAACCATCGTAGGAGCCAACGCCGAAGAGTTGCAAAGGCTGACCGATTCCGCGCTGGAGCTGGGCCGGACCACGGAATATACCGCCTCGCAGGTGACGCAGCTGCAGACCGAACTGGCCAAACTGGGATTCGGTACGGAATCCATCGAGGCGATGCAGAAACCGGTCCTGCAGTTCGCTACGGCGGTCGGGGCCTCGCTTCCCGATGCGGCGGCGCTTGCCGGAGCAACGCTGCGGAGTTTCGGATTGGATGTCGGCGATACGGAGGATGTGTTGTCTACGCTGGCCGCTGCCACAAACCGCTCGGCATTGTCGTTCGGTTATCTGAAAACGGCTATGTCCATCGTGTCGCCCGTGGCCAATACGTTCGGGTTCAGCGTGCGCGACACGGCGGCGCTGCTGGGTACGCTTTCCGATGCCGGCTTCGATGCTTCGAGCGCGGCCACCGCGACCCGCAATATCCTGCTCAACCTGGCCGATGCCAACGGCAAGCTGGCCCGTTCGCTCGGCGCCCCGGTGCGTACGCTTCCCGAGTTGACGGCAGGGCTGCAGCGGCTTCGTGAGCGAGGCATTGACCTTGCCGAAACGCTCGAACTTACGGACAAGCGAAGCGTGGCGGCCTTCAATACGTTCCTCAACGGTGCCGACAGCCTGCAGCGCCTGCGTGAAGGTTTGGAGGATGTAGACGGAGAGCTCGAGCGTATTGCGACCGAGCGGTTAAATACCGTGGAGGGCTCCATCAAGCTGATGGAAAGCGCCTGGGAAGGCTTTGTGCTGTCATTCTACGGAAGCAAGGGCGCGATAAAATCGGTTATCGACCTTATAACGAGCGGAATCGAAGGTATCAACAACCTGCTGAACCCCGATGCGCAGAAGAACCGGCAGAAGGCCTATTTTGTCGAGGACCTGCTCAAACGTTATTCGGCCGGCGGGGATGATGCCCTGAAACAGAGTATCGAGTCGGGCCTCAAATACTGGGAAACGCGGTATAAATCGGCGCAGGACCGATATATGGGTAGCGGAGGCCTTTTTGGCAAAGCTGATTTTGAAAGGGCCGAAACGCTTTACAGGGCCTTTGTCGAGGCGGGGGATGCGGCTCTCGACAAGGTGAAGCAGTTGAAGCAGGAGCAGGCCGATGCGGCCCGGCAGGCGGCCGCATCGGCCGAGGCAAGTGCAGCCGCAGCAGCCAGGGCGCAGGTTGAGGCCGCGGACAAGGCCCGACAGGCCG
>OOBZ01000037.1_pt1 | contig 88419 bp, 63 predicted proteins | sample 1671601 | NCBI WGS metagenome assembly OOBZ01 (sample SAMN06348173, study PRJEB24527) | human gut metagenome | biome: human gut; feature: ankylosing spondylitis patient; material: feces | host: Homo sapiens | place: China | collected 2015-10
TAATGAAATAAAGTTCTTCTGTTCTACCTCTGTGAAGAGTGAAAACAGACAAAAACAAAGCCCCGGCAGAATTTCCTGTCGGGGCTTTCGTATGAAATAGGGAAACAGTGGAGGATCACTGAAGAAAAGTTCTAAAGTACTTGCGTATATACAATTGTATATGTAGCTTTGCAGTGTCTGAAAGAACAAAACATTAACTATAAAAAATTATACAATGACAAATGAAGAGATTGACGAACAGATCCGGTATCTAAATGAAGAGTTGATACCTTATAAGTCCCTTGGACTTTCGGAGAGAGAACAACAAATAAAACTGGATATGTTGCTGGAAGAAATAATCCGGCTGAGAAATTTAAAGAAGTGAAACGACACTCCTTTACGGAGTAAATATCATAATAATATGAATGAAGATTTGATCAAAAAAATATTTCCCACCAAAGAGATGCAGGAAGATTTCCTGACATATGAGAAATTAAATGAAGCAGACCGGGATAAATTTATGGCTGAAAAGCAAGAACAGTTTGCGCAAGAACCTGCAGATATCCATAAGCGACGTGTTGAAGATGCAATTAAAGCAGGTGAAAATACAGTAGAGGAATTGCAGGAACTTTTTATTCTTAAACAAGTCCAAAATGTTTCACCTTTCATTTCCCTGTCAGAGATATCTAAAACTTATTTTGGTAAGTCGCGTGGATGGCTCTCACAGAGATTGCACGAAAACAAGGTTCGTGGGCGCAGGGTTAGTTTGAAGCCGGAAGAAATTAATATTCTAAAGTCTGCATTGCTCGATATCTCCGATAAATTAAAGCATACGGCCATGCAATTGGACTTCTCATAATTACCAATACAATATCAACCCCGCAACCCCGGCCAATGCAATCATCAGTATCGGATGGACCTTGAACTTCCAGGTAAGGATGAAGGCGGCACCGAAGATCAGGAAACTTTTGTAGTCGATGAAGTTCTCTTTGTTCATCAACATGAGTGCGGCGGCGGCGATCAGTCCGACTGTGGCCGGACGCAAACCCGTAAAGGCGGCAACGACATATTTGTTGTTCTTGAACTTGGCAAAAAAGTAGGAGATGACCAGTACCAGTATGAACGACGGCAAACATACGGCAAATGTGGTCAGACAGGAACCGAGGACAGCCATAAATGGCGAATATCCGGCATTATGTATGGCCGTATAGCCGATATAAGTCGCACTATTGATCCCGATCGGACCGGGTGTCATCTGAGAGATTGCGACAATGTCCGTGAACTCTTGCAAGGATATCCATTTGTAGCGGTCCACTACATCAGCCTGTATCAGTGAAAGCATGGCATATCCGCCACCGAAACCGAAGATCCCGATCTTCAGGTAAACGTAAAGTAACTGTAACCAGATCATATCAATTTTTCTTTATCTTTAAACCATATACCAACCCGCCTGCAATGGCAACCAGGATGATCCATACCGGCGAAACGCCTCCTATCCAGATCAGCAACGCGGCTGCAACAGGGATAAGCATCGTGAGATAACTCAGTTTGATGGAACGTGCCGTAGTGATACAAGGCACGGCGATCAGCGCCACGACGGCGGGACGTAAGCCTTTGAATATCTTTTCAATCCATTCATTGTCCTGTACGCGGGTGAAAAACGTGGCGATCAGCAGGATAATCAGGAAAGACGGCAGGATTGTCCCGAGTGCGCAAACTACACTTCCCATACTTTTTTTCAACTTGTAACCGACAAAGATGGAGATGTTTACGGCGAAGATGCCCGGTAACGACTGGGCAACGGAGAAAAGGTCGATGAAATCTTCTTTCGACAGCCAGCCGCGGTCTACTACCTCCCGTTGTATCAAGGGTAGCATTGCATAGCCACCGCCTATCGTCCCCACACCAATTTTCAGGAAAGTAAGAAAGAGTGTCAAATACATTGTCATTTTTTTTTAAGTCAGTGGCAAAGGTAGGAAACTTTTTTTAGTCAACTGCTCAGTCCAGCCACGGAGTAGGGTTCAGCTTGGTCTTTTCTTTCCAAAGCTGGAAATGAAGGATGGTGGCATTGCCACTCTCCGTATCGGTGAATATCTTCCCGATAGTCTGACGGGTGCTGACTTTATCGCCTGCCTTTACATAGACCTGGCTCAGGTTGCTGTAGACGGTCAGGTAATTACCATGACGTATGATGACGGAGTTATTGTAGCCGGGCACTACGAATACACGGGTTACTTCGCCATTGAAGACGGCACGGGCTTCGGCTCCGGGATTTGTCTGAATGTCGATACCGCTGTTGTTGGTGCGTACGTATTTCAGTTCCTGATGCTGTTGTTCGCCGAAGGTTCCGACGATCGTATAACGTCCGGCTACCGGGAAGGGCAGGCGGCCACGGTTGCCGGCGAAGTCGTCGGACAGTTTCTTTTCGGCGCGTGTCATGGCATAACCGCCTTTGGTATCGGCTACGCGTTCTTCCTGTACGGGCTCTTTGACCGGCTCTTTTCCTTCTGCTTTGGCCTTTTCGCGGGCACGGCGTTCACGTTCGCGGGCGGCTTTAGCTTCGGCTTCGGCACGGGCTATCTCTTCGGCAATCTGCTTTTCGATCTGACGGTTCAGGGCATTGGCTTGCTGCTGCTTCTTCCGGAGTTCTTCTTTCAGCTGCTTTTGTTTTTTGTTGAGTTGCTGTACTTCGGCTTTCTGGCTGGTTTCTTCGGTCTGGAGCTTTTGGCTCTCCTGTTCGCGGGTTCCCAGCAATGCGTTCTTTTCGGAACGTGTCTTTTCCAGTTCTTTCTGTTTGAGGGTGATCTCGGTTTGTTTGTCGATGATCTCGGTGGCCTGGTGCTTCTGCCAGTCGGCATATTCACGCAGGTAACGCATACGGCGCATGGATTGTGCGAAATTATCGGCGGAGAGGATAAAGAGCAGTTTATCCTGCGAACTGCGGCGTTTGTACATGCTTTGCATAGACTTGCCGTAGTTCTCACGTTTACCGTCCAGTTCTTTTTCCAGCTTGCTGATCTCACGGCGGGAAGCGGTTATCTGGTTATCCAGTTCGCCTAGTTCCTGGTTGAGCAGGCTGATCACCTTTTTACGGGAAAGGATCTGCTGGGAGAGCAGATTCAGCCGGTTGAGGGTGTTCTGGGCTGTTTGCGTCGTCTCTTGCAATAATTGGTTTGTCATTTCGACCTCGGCCAGCGCTTTCTTTCGCTGTTCTTCAAGCTGTCTCACCCGGGCGGACTTCTGTCCGAAGGCGGTTAGGGCAGATAACGTGAATATGACAAACCAAATGTACTTCATTTTTATTGCTGGCTGTTACTGATTGATTTTATGATTTGTGCAAAGGTAATACGTTTATACTTAGCCGGAATGGAAAAGTCCAGATTAACCGGAACATTCGTCTGGATGCGGGAGAAACGGAAAGCGATGCCTCCCTGCGACGAACCGTTTGCCAGGACCTGTACGTCCATCAGCATCGGGAAAGGCTGTCCTTCCGCCACGCGGAAATCGGAATAGTCCCATTGCAGGGCATATTGCTCGGACGGGTCGGTGATATAGGTGGAAAGTAACTTCTCTTCGCCATCGGCAAAGAAGGTGTAAAGCAGTCCCATCGTGTCTTTGACCTTGATCTCGGCAGTCGAACCTTCCTGGTTCAGTTTGAAACGTTTGTACTGTTTGGGGTCTATCTCCTGTTTGCCGGGCAGGAAGATATGGTTGGTGAACAGTGCCTGGAGGTTATAAAAGTTAAATTCGATCGGTGTCTGGCCTTTCAGGTCGGCATAACGTTCGGCGACATACCGTTTGTTCATGCGGTCTACTACCTTTATGCTGTCGACGGTAAATTCGGCGCGGAAAACTTCGATCCCCAGGAATGGCTGTACGGATAGCTGGAAGGCGCTGTCCCTGACCATCTTCAGGTCGACACGCGAACTCATGTTGTTCTTGGCCGTTTTCAGTTCCGCATTCAGGCGTGCCGTCATCGTATTGAACTGAAAAGAATGTTCTTCCATGGATTCGAAAAACTCGTTGTGTGCCTTGGCGCTGCCGGAGGCTACCGTCCCGACTTTCTTTGATGTTTTACAGCCGGACAAGAACAGGATGATCAATAAGATAAAAGCCAGACTTACCCATTCCCGTGCCTGACACGGGATCGCGGGGACAAGAGTTGTCATCCTTCTCATTTTGCTTCCTCCTCTTCGATATATTTGCCTTCTATGATCTTGCGGTCGAGTATTTCGCTTTCTTTACCCATTTCGCGGGCCTTTTTCCATTGTTCTATGGCTTTGTCCTTGTCTCCTATCATATACAGGATGTCGCCGTAATGGTCTACCAGTTCCGAACTTTTCGTCGTGTCTTTCTCCAGGGCGCTTTCGATGTAGATCTTGGCCAGGGTGTAGTTGCCCTGTACGAAGAATATCCATGCGTATGTATCCAGATAGGTCGCATTGTCCGGTTCGAGCTTGATGCACTGGGCGCTCATGCGTTCCGCCTTTTTCAGGTCTTTTTTATCCAGGGAAAGGAAATACGCGTAGTTGTTGAGGACAACGATGTTGTTGTCGTTGTATTTCAGTGCTTCGTCGTAAGCCTTGTATGTCTGGTCCATTTGTTTCATCTGATAGTAGATGTCGCCGATCTGTCCGTAGAAATCGGATTTAAGCCGGGGATTATCCGTCGGGATGATGTTGATACCTGCATAGTAGGTGTTCAGGGCTTCCTGGTATTTCTCCTGCTGGTAATAAGCGATACCCAGATAGAAATAATATTCGGGTGCATCCGGGAACAGTTCCTGGCATTTGGTACAGATACGGATCACTTCGGGAATATCTTCGGCTTTCAGCGACATATTCAGCAATTGTTGCCAGGCAGCAGCGTTTTCGGGCTCCATCTCTGTGATAAGCTGGAACTGGAAACGGGCCTCGTCCGTTTTCCCCTGCGCGATCAGGAGGCTGCCGTACATCTGTTTCAGGTCGGTGTCTTCCGGATGTTGTTCGAGCAATGTCTGAAACAAAGCGTTGGCGCTGTCCGTCCCTTTCTTCGTCTGTTGCAACTTCAGGATATAACGGGAGAGGATGGCGACTTTGGTGTCTACGTCGAGTTTTTCATTGATCAGGGCGTTGCGTATCTGCGTTTCGGCGGCATCCTTGTTGCCGGTCGCTTCGTAGTAGTTGGCCATAGAGACGATGTAGTAAGGGTTACCCGGGTCGATCTCATGGGCTTTCTGGTAGTAGGCGCGCGCCTTTATCGTGTCGTTCTTTTCCAGGTGAAGGTCACCCAGAATGATTTGGTAGCGGGCTTCCATCGGATATTTGATAGCCAGCTTTTCTATTTCGTTGAAAGCGGCATCCGATTGTTCCAGCTGGTTGTAGAGCTTGTATTTCTGCATGGAGAGCGCCTCGTTCATGCCGATGGACGATTCGAGGGCGTTGTAGGCATCGATAGCCTTGCCGGTTTCGCCTTCCTGTGTCAGTGCTTCTGCCAGGTAATAGTTCAGTTCCGGTTTTCCGGGAAAGGCTTTTACCAGTTTCTCATATTCCTCGGCTGCTTCTCCGTACATACCCAGGTTGCGGCTGATAGTAGCCAGTGCCATCCGGTAGGTGAAGTTGTCCGTACTATTGGCTACGGCACGCTGCAACATCTCGACCGCCTTTTCCGGCCGGTTCATCTGCACATAGAACGATGAAAGTTCATACAGTACAGGAGATGCCGTCGAGTCGATGGCCATGCAATGGTTGAAAGCGTCGAAAGCGGCATCGAACTTTCCGGCTGTTTTCAGGTTCAGCCCTTCGAAAAAGAAATAGTCGAATTTCCGTTGTTCGGCTTCACTTAATTCTTTTGCCTTGGTGGGAGTGTCTTTCCGGGTCTCTTCTGCATGCAAGGGGTTGATTCCCGTCAGCAGGAGGAGTGAAAAAAGTATCCCGTATATTAGTTGTTTCAACATATATCTTATTCTATGTTCTTATTTTAATCTGATTTGTTACGGTAGTCGTCAACGGTAACTGACGGCTTCCGTCAACGAGGGGTGACGACCTCCGTCAACGCCCTTTGACGATCACCTTCAAAAGGAGGGTCTATTTCTTGCCTGTATGTCCGAAACCTCCGGCTCCCCGTTCCGTATCGTCCAGTACCTCTACCGGCTTCCAGTCGATCTGGCTGTAGGTGGCGATTACCATCTGGCAGATACGCTCCCCGTCGTTCACGGTGAACGGTTCGGAAGAGAGGTTGACTAGAATGATTCCGATCTCACCCCGGTAATCCGCATCGATCGTTCCCGGCGTATTCAACAGAGTGATACCGTGTTTCAGTGCCAGGCCGCTGCGGGGGCGCATCTGTGCTTCGTAACCTTCGGGCAGGGCAATATATAATCCGGTCGGGATCAGCTTGCGTTCCAATGGTTTCAGCACTACGGGTTCTGTCAGGTTTGCACGGATATCCATACCTGCCGACAATTCTGTTGCATAGGCAGGCAGCGGGTGATGTGATTTATTAATTATCTTTACTTCCATATTATATCTTGATTTTGAGGGACGAAGATAGTACAAATATCAGTTCTGCCAGTCACCGTTCTCTTTTATTAACTGAACTAAACGTTCTACTGCATCTTCTTCGGGGATGTTTTTCAGTACGCATTCTTTGCCTTTGTAGAGGCTGATCTGCCCGCGTCCCGCACCTACATAACCATAGTCGGCATCTGCCATTTCGCCGGGACCGTTTACGATACAGCCCATGATGCCGATCTTCAATCCTTTCAGGTGGGAAGTGGCTTCTTTGATGCGGGCAATCGTCGTTTGCAGGTCATAGAGCGTACGTCCGCAACTCGGGCAGGAGATATATTCTGTTTTGCTGATGCGCGAACGGGTTGCCTGGAGGATGCCGAACATGTAACTGTCGGTGACCAGGGCTTCGCATTCATCGTTATTATGTAGCATGATACCGTCGCCGAAACCATCGAGCAGCAAGGTGCCGAAGTCGGCCGCAGCTTTGAGTTGCAGGGCTTCTTTGTCCGGTTCGTGATAGTCGCGGTGAAGGATGACGGGGATATCGCAGCCGGCTGCCAGTAATTTGTGCATGGCTGCACGTTGCGATCCGACACCGTTGCGGTGGTGGGTGCTCAGGACTGCCACGGCTGTTTTATCCTGTTTCAGTATCTCCAGCGTCTTATCCGTCAGGTCATTGTATGTCAGGCGGATGAATTTCAGCGGAGAGTTGTATTCTTTCATCTCCTCTATTTCGGAAGCGATGAAGTAAGGGTAGGCATTCGGACGTTCTTTCCAGAAATGGGCATCTACCAGCATGCGGAAGTTGTCGGGAAGATTGTCCGGGTCTTCTTTGCCGATGTATATGTAATCGGGTAGGGAAGAATAGTCGAATTCAAAGTAGCCGTTGCTACGGTCGGAGATGACAACGGGAGGGAAATTGCCTCCGATGCCTTCCGTTACCCGGCTGATGCGGCGTGTGGCTGTTACCGGGTCGTATCCGGGAACTGCCTGGGCGGTAATCGGCCTGTGCTCCCGGAGTTCCAGTATGTAGTTTACCAGTTTGCGGGCAACCGGTATTTCTGCTTCCGGGTCTTCGCTGAGGGATACGCGGATGGTATCGCCTATTCCGTCGGTCAGCAGGGCGCCGATACCGACAGCACTTTTAATGCGGCCGTCTTCACCGTCACCGGCTTCGGTCACTCCCAGGTGGAGCGGGTAGTGCATGTCTTCTGCCTCCATGGTGCGGACGAGCAGACGTACGGTGCGGACCATGACAACCGTGTTGGATGCTTTGATGGAGATTACCACGTCCGCGAAATTCTCGTCCCGGCAGATACGCAGAAATTCCATGCAGGAGGCAACCATTCCTTCAGGGGTATCACCATACCGGCTCATGATACGGTCGGACAGTGAACCATGATTTACGCCAATGCGGATGGCGGTTCCGTGTTTTTTACAAATGTCGAGGAAAGGGACAAAACGGTCGCGTATCTTCTGCAATTCGGCGGCATATTCTTCGTCGGTGTATTCCAGAAGGTCAAATGTTTTTACTTTGTCAACATAGTTACCGGGGTTGATACGTACTTTTTCCACCACTTCGGCGGCGGCATCGGCCGCTCTGGGGTTGAAATGTATGTCGGCAACGAGCGGGGTGGTATATCCCTGGGCATTCAGTTCTTTCCGGATCTCTCCCAGGTTGCGGGCTTCGCGTTCTCCCTGTGCGGTGAAACGCACATATTCGGCTCCGGCTTCGATCATGCGGATGGCCTGGCGGACAGAGGCTTCGGTGTCCATGGTGGATACATTGGCCATGGATTGGATACGTATCGGGTTCTCGCCCCCCAACGGGGTGTTTCCTATATTGACAACAGATGATTTACGGCGACTGTAATTAAAATAATCCATTTACTAGTTTGTTTTGGGGAACATGGCCGGAGCGTCCGGTGGTATCTGTTTCCCCTCTTGAGAGGAGATAAGGGGTGTGTTATCTTTTCGCCTTATTTACTGGCTTTAACACACCCCTGCCCGCTCTCAAGAGGGGAAAAGTTACCTTTCAGTCGCTAAAAACAGGCTATGTTCCAACAATCTGATTAATTTGTTTTGTATTTAAAAGATACCTGAGCTAACTCTTCGTTGGCTTTTACGATCTTTTTCTTCAGATTTTCCTTGTAATCGGCCAGCTTGCCCTGGAGTTGTTCGTCTCCTACGGCAAGCATCTGGACTGCCAGGATTCCGGCGTTTAATGCTCCGTTGATACCGACAGTGGCAACAGGAATTCCCGGAGGCATCTGTACGATAGCCAGCAGGGCGTCCATACCGTCGAGTGTAGAGTTGATAGGCACACCGATTACCGGAACGGTAGTCATGGATGCAATCACGCCACACAGGTGTGCAGCCATACCGGCTGCGGCGATAATAACTTTAATACCACGGTCTTTGGCTCCTTTGGCAAAGGCTTCCACTTCAGCCGGAGTACGGTGGGCAGACAAGGCGTGCATTTCGAAAGGAATCTCCATTTCGTCCAGCAACTTGGCTGCTTTTTCCATTACGGGCAGGTCGGAAGTGCTGCCCATGATAATACTTACTACCGGTGTCATTTATTTTGCGATCAGTTGTTCGTATTCGGCAGCCGACAGCAGGTCGTCCAGTTCAGAAGGGTCAGACATGGAAATCTTGATCAACCATCCGTTTCCGTAAACATCTTCGTTTACCAGTTCAGGTTTGTCTTCCAGTTCGGAGTTTGCCTGGATCACTTCTCCGCTAACCGGCATGAACAGGTCGGAAACAGTTTTTACAGCTTCGATTGTACCGAAAACTTCTTCTTTGGCAACGACTTCGCCTTCAGTGGTGATGTCTACAAAAACGATTTCGCCTAATTCGCTCTGAGCATAGTCAGTGATACCGATATAGGCAACTTCGCCGTCTACACGAATCCATTCGTGATCTTTTGTGTACTTTAAATCAGCAGGAAAGTTCATAACTTTAGTGTTTTTATTAGATGAATAAATAGATATAACTCAATAATGAGGCTACAAAGGTACATATAAAACCGAGACAAAAGCCGGCATATACCTGCATAGGAGTATGCCGTTTTAAAAAGATACGTGAAGTACCGACCAGCCCGGCTGCCAGCAGTATGATAATGAATCCCCAGTAAGGATTTATCAGGTGGATGCGCGCAACACCCATGATTCCTCCGAGAAGTCCTCCGATGCCCAGCGCATGGGCACTGATCTTCCAGAAGAAGTTAATGCACAGGGAAAAGAGCAATGCTACGCAGGCCCCCATCAGCAACGAGAGGAACCAGAACGGGATCATCATCTTGTACATATAAAATATACAGACCATGATGGAGGTGATGATGATCAGGTAGGGAACTACCCGTTCTTTGCGGTCTGTCAGTTCCAGGTCGCCGGCGGCCCCGTTCTTAACCATCAGAAAGATGAAAATTCCCGGAACGACGGCTGTCGACAGGAAGGCTCCGCCAACCAGAAACAACTTCATGGTGGGCGGGTAGATCGCCAGGTATGTGAATGACAATGCCAGAATGACTCCATACGTTATCATTAGTAACGGGTGGAACATGCCGGATATTATATTTGAAAACAATCTCATAACGCTTCAAATTTATATTTCTTTTCTGAGCCTTGCAACCGGAATGTCTAGTTGTTCCCGGTATTTGGCCACTGTGCGGCGGGCGATCACATAACCTTTCTCTTTGAGGATCGTGGTGAGTTCCTCATCTGTGAGCGGTTTGCGTTTATCCTCGCTGTCTATGTGTTCTTTCATTATCTTCTTCACCTCACGGGTGGATATTTCCTCGCCGCTGTCGGTTTGCATCGATTCGGAGAAGAAGAACTTCAGAGGGTAGATGCCGAAATTGGTTTGCACGTATTTACTGTTGCTAACCCTCGAAATGGTCGATATGTCGTATCCCGCACGTTCGGCCACGTCTTTCAGTATCATCGGGCGCAGGGTAGCATCGTCTCCCGTCAGGAAAAAGTCCCGTTGCAGGAGGATGATGGCTTCCATCGTACGCTGTAATGTTTCCTGGCGCTGTTTGATAGCGTCGATAAACCATTGTGCGGAATCCAGCTTTTGTTTTACGAACTGCACTGCTTCACGCATTTTGGAAGTCTGGTTGGCCTTATTGCCGGTGTAGTCCTGAAACATTTCCGCATATTCACGGCTGATCTTCAGATCCGGAATATCCCGGTTGTTCATGCTCAGGATCAATTCGCCGTTCACCGCCTCGACCAGGAAATCCGGAATGACCTGGCTCATGGCTGCTTCCATAGAACCGCCCCAGCTGCTGCAAGGTTTAGGATCGAGAGCAATTATTTCGTGAATAGCCTTTTTCAGCGTGCCTTCGCTGATGTTGAGGCCGCGCATGATCTTGTCGTAGTGCTTGCGGGTAAATTCCTCGAAATATTCCGTGAGGATATGGATAGCCATCTTTACTCTGGGCGTCGACTCTTTACGGTCGAGTTGGAGCAATAAACATTCCTGTAGGTTGCGGGCTCCGACTCCGGCGGGGTCGAAATCCTGTATGATGGTGAGCACCTCTTCTATTTCTTTCTCGTTAACGTCTTGTCCGGCCTGGAAAACCAGGTCGTCGGCAATGGCGGAGAGTTCGCGACGCAAGTAACCGTCGTCGTCTATATTTCCGATAATATATTCGGCAATCTTCATTTCCTTTTCCGGCAGGTCACGCAATCCGAGCTGTTGCAGCAGATATTCGTTCAATGACTGGCTTACGGAAAAAGGAATATCTTCCTTGCGGTCGGTTTTCTCGCTTATCTCGCGGAGCTTGTAATCCGGGATATCGTCTTCACTCATATAGTCTCCGAGTGAGAGGTCTGTATCTGTTTCGTTTGTAGTTATATCATCAACACCCTCGTCGTCAGTCCGTTCAAAGTCGTCCGCAATATCCTTTCCTTCCTCCAGGGCAGGATTATCCTCCAGTTCGTGCTTGATTCGTTCTTCCAGCTCGATAGCGGGAAGTTCCAGAAGCCGTATTAACTGGATCTGCTGCGGAGATAGCTTTTGCTGTAACTTTTGTTGTAACTGTTGCTTCAACATATTTAAAATCGTCTACATTAGAACATGCAAATATAACTTTTTACGCTGAACACGCTTATGATTAAAAGCATAATTGTTCTAAAGAAACGGCCTTCCGGGCGATTTCCGGTGAATATTAACATGTCTCGACGTGAATTAGTTCCTTGAAATGCCTTAAAAATCAAAACTATTCAATATTTTTGCGTTTATAAAGAATTACCATATGATGTCAACACTAACAAAGAACAAATATAACCGATTATCCAAAGAGGAACTGATACTATTATTAGAAGCACGTGACAATGAACGGAAGGCCGATACCGGCAGTTCTTTTGCTGAAGCTTCCAATATCAAGCGTATTATTTCCGAGGTACTTGTATTGCTGTTTAATGAAGAACGCCAGCCGATAGAGAAGGCCATGAGTTTGCTCCTGAACTTTTTCAATGCAGACTGGGGATATGTAGCTATTTTTGAAAAAGACGGGCGGACAGCCTATTTCCCTTACGAAGTGATGAGCGAATGGGTGGAAGTCCCCAAAGAGAACCATTCGGAACTGACGGACGAGACTATCCCCTGGATCATGGAAACAGTGAAGGACGGACGTGATATCGTCATGTGCAGCATGAGCGACCTGCCTCCGGAAGCGGAAACGGATAAAAAACTGTTTGAGTTGCAGCACCTGAAATCCATGCTTATTATTCCGCTTTCTTTCCATAATAAAATACAAGGGTTTATTGGTTTTGATTCTGTTCGTGTACAACGTTTCTGGACTGCTACGGAAATCGAAGACTTACATATTATAGCAAGTATCTTTTCCCTGATTATCGAACGTCGGGAGACACAAGCCAGCCTGGAAGAATCGAGGAAACATTTGGCGGAACTCAGCATCAAATTTAAACAGTTCTTCAATAATTTGCCTATCGGGGTGGAACTATATGACTCCGAAGGTTATCTGATCGATCTCAATGAGGCTGATGCCCGTATTTTCGGCTCTGCCCGCAAAGATCTTTTAGGCATTAATCTTTTCAGGAACCCGGCTATTCCGGAGAAAATACTGAAGGGGATAAAGAGCGGACGGGCGTTTAGTTTTCCATTCGTCTATGATTTTAGTATCATACAGAATACCAGCTATTATCCATCGGCTTTCGTAGACCAGGTCAAATATCTTCAGATAAAGGGAATAGGACTGAATGATCCGGAGTTCGGGCTGGTCGGATACCTGCTAATCATTTCAGATAACACGGATATGCAACTTAAAGCGGAACAGACCCGTAACAACCTGGCTATTTTGAAAGCCGTTCTGTTGTCCGGCCGTTCAATAGTCGGTGAGTATAGCGTGGAGGAGGATGAACTGTATATAGACCCTGTGTTGAATGACCATTCCAGTTCAAATCCTTTGTTCAATTATCTGAAGACACATAATTATCTGTCTATTCAGGAGTTGTGGGATTTGGGGCAATTCAGTTCTATCCCCGGGAATGATATGGGACCTCTTTTGCAGGTTATCCGCGGAGAGACTGATAATTGTAGTTTTGTATGTAAAATGTTTGTCCGGACGGTTCCCACCTGGATTCGTATAAATGCCCAGGCGCACAAAATCAATAAAGACGGGCATCCCAGCAAAGTCGTTTGTTATATAACGGACATAACGGGAGAGAAACAGTTGGAAGAGAATTTGCAGCAGGCCCGTGACGAATCGCGTAAGAATGAACTGGAAATGCAAAAGGCCCGTGAGGCAGATATGCTGAAATCTACGTTTCTGGCTAATATGAGCCATGAGATCCGTACGCCTTTGAATGCCATTGTCGGTTTCTCCGGTATCATTGCTGAAATGGATGATGAAGAGGGAAAGGATGAATATGTGAAGATTATCAATACAAATTGCGACCTGCTTCTTCGTCTGGTCACCGATATCCTTGATTTCTCAAAGATCGAATCGGGAATGATGGATTATTCGCTGGCAGATGTCAATATAAAGGAAATATGTGCAGAACAATATAAAGTACATTCCCTGAAAGTCCAGGAAGGCGTCTCTATGCGGTGCGACCTGAATGCTTTGCCGGACAAAATACTCCATACCGACCCCAAGCGAGTTACACAAGTGGTCTCCAACTTACTGTCGAATGCCATCAAGTTTACCGAACAAGGATCTATCACCCTTTCCTATCGTGTGGAAGAGGATCATGTCTTGTTTGAAGTCAGCGACACCGGTATCGGTATTTCAGCCAGGCATATCGAAACGATTTTCGAACGGTTTACCAAAGTCGATTCTTTCAAGCAAGGTACTGGTTTAGGCTTGTCTATTTGTAAAACGATCGTCAATGCCTTACGCGGTGAGATCGGTGTGGATTCAACGCCTGGTGTGGGATCAAGGTTCTGGTTTACACTGCCTTGTGAATAAAAAAGAAAGAAAGGAAACAGGTATAAGAGCTACATAATCAAAAGTTTTTGCATATATTTGTCGGAAACAGAACGTGTTTTTAGGACAGACGCCGGGAACTAAGACCAAATTTGAAAAACGATTATGTATGAAAAATGACCTGTTATATGAAAATCTTGTAACGGCTATTAAAGACAAGTTTCCGGGACGAGGCGTGCTGACAAATAAGTTGGCCGACCTTCTGATGCTGGAAAAGGAAGCCGTTTATCGTCGGTTGAGAGGCGATGTCCCTTTTACCATCTTCGAAATTGCTACCATTGCTGCCAAGCTGGATATTTCGTTGGATCATATCATTGGCTGTTCTTCCGGTAAGAGCAGGCCGTTCCAGATGAAAATGGTAAACTTCCTGAATCCGAGCGAAGAAGATTATGAGATGCTCGAAAACTTTGTGAATGAGTTGAGGTATCTCAAGGATGATCCGAATTCAGAAGTGGGCGGGGCGTTGAATATTCTTCCTCAGTCGTTGGTGTTAGGCTACAGACATATTTATCGGTTTTACCTGTTCAAATGGATTTATCAATGTGGGAATGTTATGCCTGCCCGGTACAGCCAGATTGAACCACCGGACCGGCTGCAACTGATTAACAGCGAGATTGTAACGGAGGTTTGCCAGGCAGCCAATGCGTACCATATAATGGATAGCATGACATTCCTGTACCTGGTGAATGATATTAAATATTTTGCCAGCATCTACCTGATTACCCGGGAGGAAATAAATGTCCTGAAGAAGGAACTGATGATCTTTATTGATGATCTGGAGACTTTGGCTGCCAGAGGTTTCTGGAAGGAAGGCAAGAATATCCACTTTTTTGTCAGCAGTGTTAACTTTGAAACCAGTTACAGTTATGTGGAAACGCAACATTGCCATCTGACGATGCTTAAATCTTTCACACTGAACGACGCGACATCTCCTGACGAAGCTATATTCCAACGGATGAAGCAGTGGATGCAATCCCTGATCCGTACTTCTACCCTGATCTCCCGTAGCGGAGAGAAAGACCGTATCGTCTTTTTTGAAGAGCAGCGGCGGATAGTAGATATGCTATAAGTTTTGCAGGGTGCTAAAAGGGTGGAAAATGCTCCTTTTAACTGTTAAAATTAGCAGTTTTTGTCTGTATTGTATAAAGTTTTGTGTTCTAAAACAATTTTTAGCTACAATGCCCGGATAGCTTAACATATATTGTCTGTAAAAGACTTGACAAAGGCTTGTTACAGCCTTATCTTTGCATTGTGGTTTTTTCATAATAGTATTAGATTTAAGGTTAACAAAGTTGGTTAGGGCTTGTCGTGAGACAGGCTTTAATTGTTTATAGACCTTTCCTTCCCTTTGCCACTCTCCCTGTTTATTTCTCTCCTGACCTGTATGGGATTACTCTATAAGGAATTTGATGTATCATATATTATGATATTATAATCGCATATATTATGAGAATGTTGTATCATAATATATGATACTATGAAGAATAAGGTAGTTTTCTCTCCGGGACTATCGGATAATGAAAAAGCCCTTTCCGGATAAACGGAAAGAGCTTTTACTTGGTAACCATAAAAGTTTATGGTTATATTTTCTTTTCGATAACGGCCTGTACTACATTTAATACATAGTCGCCCAGCTTTTCGGATTCACCGACAAGGTCCATATAATAAACACCGTCCTGATACTGGTATTTCTTATTGTTGACATCTTCCATATTGTGTATCTTCAACTGGTTGCGATAATTGTTGATCTCGTTTTCAATGTTGTAAGACTGGTTGATATCGTCGTGAACGACTTCCTGCATGTGGAGGATTTCATTCATCCGGGTCAGGGCCTTTTCAAGCAGGGCGAACATCTGGTCGATGTTGTGGTTCTGCTCGTCGGTAAACTCGGATTTGCCTTCGTTGCGGCGTCTGATACCACGTGCCAGGTTGTTGCAGGAGTCGGCGATACTTTCTATTTCCGTAACGGTACGCAACATGATACGGATTTCTTCCTTACCTTCAGAACTCAGGCGTCCTTCAGCAACGAATGTCAGATAGTTGGCAATCTCGATTTCCATACGGTCGCTGATGTTCTCGTACTTTTCGATGCGACTGTATATCTTCAGGAAGTTGTCTTCGTTCTTCTCATAGAACAGGTCTTTAACCATGCCGAACATACGTTGTGTACGTTCTCCGAATACGGCAATCTCTTTCTTTGCCTGCATCAATGATAACTCGGAAGTGGAGAGCATGCCGGAAGGAATATATTTCAACTGGAACTCTTCTTCGTCGCTTACGTTCTTCGGTTTGATCAGGGCTGAACAAACATATACGTAGAACTTCACGAACCAGATCATGATACAAACGTTTGTTATATTGAATACGGTATGGAACAGGGAAAGGCCGTAGGAAACGGATACCTGTAATGTGAGTAATTGCTTTTGCAAAGCGAGCAGGTGCGGGTCTGTGATCTGCGCGCTGGAAGTGATCAGGGAGATCGTCTTCGGATCGAGTGTGCTCAGGAACTGTGTCATCTCGTTCGGGTCGCCCGGGCCATAGTTTGTAACGATCCAGGTGATCATGCTGGTGAACGGATAGAACAGTGCCATCACCCAACATACCCCGAATACGTTAAACATCAGGTGGGCGATTGCAGCACGCCGGGCCGAAACGTTTGCCGAAATAGCCGCAATATTCGCTGTAATGGTTGTTCCTATATTTTCTCCCAGTACCATGGCTGCCGCCATCTCGAAAGGAATCCATCCCTGCGTACACATAATTAATGTGATGGCAACGGTAGCACTGGATGATTGAACGATAACTGTAAGAATGGTTCCTAAAAGGAGGAATATAAGGAGGGAAGGATATCCCAAAGAGGTATAATCTTGTAAGAAAGAAAGGATTTGAGGATTGCTTTGCAAGTCGGGCACTGAAGATTTCAGATAGGATAGCCCCATGAAAAGGAAAGCAAAACCCATTAAAAATTCACCCCATGATTTTCGTTTACTCTTGCCGGAAAATATCAGCGGAATACATAATCCGATGAGCGGCAGGGAGAAGACACTGATGTCGACTTTAAATCCGAAGAGGGAGATGATCCATGCCGTAACCGTCGTACCGACGTTGGCTCCCATGATGACACTGATTGACTGGGTTAGCGTCAGAAGTCCCGCATTAACGAAACTGACAACCATCACGGTAGTGGCACTTGATGACTGAATGAGTGCTGTGATCAGAATCCCGGTCAGAACACCTGTAAATCGGTTAGTCGTCATTACCGAGAGAATGCTGCGTAACTTGTCTCCTGCGACTTTTTGCAGACCTTCACTCATTACTTTCATTCCGTATAGGAACATACCTAATGCTCCTACAAGCGTAAGAAAATCAAAAAAAGAATAGTCCATTTATGTAAATTTAAGTGGATAAATATCCGATTAAAATGAATGTATGCATACTTATATTTTCTTCTCTATAACAGCCTGTACAACATTCAGGACATAATCTCCCAGCTTTTCAGCTTCGCTGACGATATCCATATAATATACCCCGTCCTGATACTGGTATTCCTTATTATTGATATCTTCTACATTATGTTGTTTCAACAGGTTGCGATAATTGTTTATTTCGTTTTCGATATTGTAAGACGGGTTGATGTCGTCGTGCGACAATTCCGGCTTTTTCAGTATCGAGTTCATTTGATACAACGATTTAGTCACCAGTTCGAAAATCTTGTCTATGCTGTGGTTCTGTTTGTCGGTAAAGACAGACTTCCCTTCATTCCTGTGTTTGATGGTACGAGCCAGATTGTTACAGGAGTCGGCAATACTTTCTATTTCCGATACGGCACGTAGCATGATACGGATTTCTTCTTTACTTTCCGAACTCAGGCGGCCTTCTGCAACGAGGGTAAGATAGTTGGCTATCTCTATCTCCATATGGTCGCTGATGTTCTCGTATTTTTCAATCCGGTTATACGTTTTCATGAAGGTGTCCTCGTCCTTCTCGTAAAACACATCTTTTACCATGCTGAACATGCGTGTTGTCCGTTCGGCAAAAAGGGATATCTCCTTATTCGCTTGCAGAATAGACAGTTCAGCGGTAGAAAGCAAACCTCCTGTGATGTAACGCAGGCGGTACTCTTCGTCTTCCGGCTTTGATTTGATCACTAAACAAACCAATCGTTCAATCGGTTTAATGAACCATATTAATATCAGTACGTTGCAAATGTTAAATGCGGTATGGAATGCCGACAACATATAGGTGATTGCAATGTCTTTGGGCGTATTGGGAGCAAGGTAATTGACAAGATTCGTTACGGCGTCGATAAACGGGTGGAAGATGCAGAGCACCCAGATAATCCCGAAAAAGTTGAATATGAAATGGGCAAATGCCGCCCTTCGTGCTTGTGCATTACCGGTGAGAGCCGCGATATTGGAGGTTACCGTCGTTCCGATGTTCTCTCCCATCACCAGCGCAATACCCAGATACAGGTCTAATACGCCGCTTGAACATAATATTAATGTAATAGCCATAACGGCCGCTGACGACTGTACCGCCATTGTTATAATGCCTCCGATCAGCAGGAACAACAGTACGGAAAACATTCCCCATTCCTTGCAGGATGCGATAAAAGACAGGAGTACCTGGTTGTGTTCCAGGTCCATGTGCATCGCATTCTCCCGCAAAGTCGTTAGTCCTAAAAACATAAAAGCGAACCCGAAAACGAATTCACCGAATGACTTGCGTCCGCTTTTTTTAGAGAATATTAAGGGGAGGGATAATGCAAACAGGGGATAAATGACATTGGACATATTAAACTGGAAACCGAAGACAGACATAATCCACGCAGTGACTGTCGTCCCTATGTTGGCTCCCATAATAACGGATATAGCTTGTGTCAAGGTAAGAAGACCGGCGTTTACGAAACTAACGGTCATAACGGTGGTAGCGGTGGATGACTGGACAGCGGCTGTAACGAATGCTCCCGTGAGCAATCCGGTAAACCGGTTTGTAGTCATGGCGCCCAGGATATTACGTAGACGGTCTCCTGTTAACTTCTGGAGACCTTCACTCATAACTTTCATTCCATACATCAAAAGAGCCAGCGAACCGAGCAGTTTAAGTACGGTAAAAATTGTATTATCCATCAAAAAATAGTTATACCTGGAAGTATATCCGATTAATATTCCTAACTTTAGGCAGCAAAACTACAAATAATAACTGATATAATATGTCTGAAACAATCACAATTTATTGCAAAAATAACAATACTTATAAAGAGGTACCAATCGGCTCCTCTTTATTGGATATTTATACGATGATGGGGGCGCCTCTGCGTTACCGCCCGATGAATGCAAAAGTGAATAACAAGGTGGAAGGCCTGAATTTCCATTGCTGGCATCCGAAAGATGTTGAGTTTGTGGATTATACACAGCTTTCCGGGTTGCGTACGTATGTCCGTTCCCTTTGTCATATTTTCTCAAAGGCGGTCAATGATGTGTTGCCTTCCGCAACATTAAATTTGGAACATCCGATATCGAAAGGTTACTACTGTGTAATCCATAATGGCAAAAAGATCGATCTTGAAACAATCGACAAGATCAAGAAGCGTATGCGTGAAATTATCGATGCCGATATGCCTTTCCTGCATAAAACAGTCCGGACGGTGGATGCGGCTGTCCTTTTCCGTGAACGGGGAATGAATGACAAGGCGCGTCTGATCGAGACTGCCGGGATGCCTTACACTTCGTATTATGAACTGGATGGCTATATCAATTTCTTTTATGGCTGTCTGACGCCTTCCACCGGTTATATCCAGTTGTTCGATATCGTTCCGTATTTCGACGGGGTGTTGCTTCAGATACCGAAGAGAAGTAATCCGCTGGAACTGGAGCCGGCTATCACGCAGGATAAGATGTTCGAGGCTTATAAAGAGCATCTGACTTTGCAGCGCACATTGGATTTGAATAATGTGGGCGACCTGAACCGGGCTATCGAGAAGGGGCATACTTCCGAAATTATAATGGTTTCGGAAGCAATGCAGGAAAAACAGGTTGCTAAGATTGCGGAAGAGATTGCGAAGAGATATGAAGAAGGTGTCCGTATTGTTCTGATCTCGGGACCTTCGTCTTCCGGAAAGACAACTTTCTGCAAGCGTTTGGAAGTCCAGTTGATAACGAATCTGATCCATCCTGTGGCTATTTCGCTCGATGATTATTTCCTCAACCGGGAAGATACGCCGAAAGACGAGACGGGCGATTATGATTTCGAGTCGCTTTATGCCCTCGATCTGCCTTATTTTAACAGCGAGATGAAGGATTTGTTGGCGGGGAAAGAAATAGAAGTGCCTACTTTTGATTTCGGTTCGGGTAAACGTATCTATAAAGGTAAGAAACTGAAGATGCGTGAAAATTCGGTCCTGGTGATTGAAGGTATCCATGCGTTGAATCCGGAACTGACATCCATGATCGAGGATAAATATAAATACCGGGTGTATGTTTCCGTTCTGACATCCATCTCTTTGGATAACCATAACTGGATACCGACTACCGATAACCGTCTGTTGCGTCGTATCATCCGTGATTACCGTTTCCGCGGTTATTCGGCCAAAGACACGATTGCCCGCTGGCCGAGTGTGCGCCGGGGAGAGGACAAATGGATTTTCCCTTACCAGGAAAATGCGGACGCTATGTTCAACAGCGCCATGCTGTATGAGTTGGCGGCTTTACGCAAGTTTGCCGAACCGATCCTGGCCGAAGTACGTGAGAGTGATGAAGAAAACGCAGAAGCCTACCGCCTGTTGCGTTTCCTCCGTTACTTTAATTATATTCCGGACGTCGGCCTGCCCGGCACTTCGCTTTTACGCGAGTTCCTGGGGGGAGGAAGTTTCCGGTATTAAGAAAACAGATTGAATTATAATAGAAAAGCGGGTGGTATGCAGAGAGTATCTGTATGCCGCCCTTTTATTTTGTTTCGAGTTTTTCCCGTATCCGTTTTATCAGTTCCCGAAAATCTTCTTTATCGGGAATGAATTCGCTTAGCCTGGTTTGGTTTTGGCGGCAGAATACTGTAACTGAGAATATCAACATGGCACAGAACGCAATACTGGTACTGATGGCTGAGCCGACGACACCGTAAACAGGTATCAGTATGTGACCTGCTATGAATAAAGTTGTAAGGCCGACGCATGAACTGACTGCACTATAACGTATTTTCCCGCTTCCAATGAAATAATGGCTGAGTATGCTGTTGCACCCTAATGCAATAATTCCGATGGACAAGCCGAATATAATTTTTCGCATGCCGATAAATTCGGGACTGAACAGGTAATTGGTGTAAACCCATTCCGGTATAAACAGAATACAGATGGTTGTAGATGTAATTGCACAGAAGGTAAGTTTGAATAGTTTTAATGTAGTCCTTTTTTGTTCTCCTGCATTGGTCGTTTGTGCTACGCTGCTGTATTCGATGAAGCTGACACTCCGACTGATGTGCCAGACGCTTTCCGATATTTTTGTCCCGGCATCGAGTAATCCGACACTACCCAGTCCGGCAAACCTCTGGATCAGGAAATAGTTCAGCCGGGTGGTCAGTACTTCGGCTATATTGTCGGCACTACCCCAAAGTCCATAGGTAAACATTTCTTTTAGGATTGCGATAAACGGTTTGTTTGTAGGCTTATTTTCTCTTTTGGTCAGAAAGGGAAAAAGTAATATCAGACTGCCGATGAAAGCAATGCCGTAAGTGATGTATAATCCGTAAATATAGGATGAAACTTCTTGTTTCCCTGCTATATAATAAAAGTATAAAAGGATGAAGAACAATAATCCGCCTTGCAGCATGTAAGTCAGATTAAATCCTGTAATCCTGTCTTTGCCCAGCAGAAAGCGGGCGTTGGTTGTAATAAAAGAGGAGATCAATGACAGCACATATATATCTGTCAGGTACTCTTTTGGAAATAGTCCGAACAGTAACATGGAGGCGCACGCTAATCCGGATCCTATCAGAGGCCATGCATAAGCCGGGAACAAAATAGTATGTATGGAATAACGGTTCATAAAATATACGATCGTATTGCCTGAAAGTACCCCATTGAATACAACGGCTATATTTATTGAAGCCAGGATGATACCCACCAGGCCAACCCCTTCCACACCCAATGCTTTGGCATTAATGAAAATGAGCATCAGATTAAGAAAGGCAATCAGATAGCGTGTTCCAATTGTCCCCAGTATTTTTTTCAACATACGATTATAATTTCAATCCATCCAGTAAACGGACATACGTATCGATCGCCTCCCTGATCTCCATCAGGCCGATATACTCGTCTGCCGCATGCGAACGGGCGGAGTTTCCCGGGCCTATCTTGACGGAAGGGAACGGCATGAGTGCCTGGTCGCTGAGCGTAGGCGAACCGAACGGTTCTTTTCCCATCATGATGGCTCTTTGTACAAATGGGTGATCCAGTTCCGTACGGGTTGAGTTCAAACGGAAACTGCGTGCTTTTACCTCACATTTCACTTGCTCTTTGATCAGCTCGAACAGTTTTTCATTGGGGTAAAATTCATTTGTACGTATATCGACCGTGAATTCGCAGCGGTCGGGAACAACGTTATGTTGTGTGCCGGCATGGATAATTGTAACGCTCATTTTTACCGGTCCCAGGAAGTCGCTCTTTTCAGGGAACTGGTAGGTGTTGAACCATTCAATATCTTTTATTGCCAATGTGATAGCATTGATTCCTTCATTACGGGCAGCATGACCGGCTTTTCCCGTTGCTACGCAATCAAGTACCATCAATCCTTTTTCGGCAACGGCTGGCTGCATGCCGGTCGGTTCGCCGACGATGGCAAAAGCGATGGGCGGGAGGTCTGCCAGTACACTTTCCAATCCGTTCTTTCCTGATACTTCCTCCTCGCAGGATGCCAGGAAAATCAGATTATAAGCCTGTTCTTTTCCGGTCAGTAGTGTGAAAGCCGAATACAGGGAAACAACGCTTGCTCCGGCGTCATTGCTGCCCAGGCCGTATAACTTTTCATCTTCGCTCTCTTCGGGATTGAAAGGGTCTTTCGTCCAGCCGGAGGCCGGTTTTACGGTGTCGATATGTGAGTTCAGCAACAGTGTTGGTTTATTCAGGTCGAAACCGGGAGAAACGATCCATAGATTATTCCCTTTACGGTGTACCGTATGTCCTGCAGCTTGCCATGTCTGTTGTAAAAAGTCGGCTACAGCCGCTTCATCCCGGCTGAAAGAGGGACGGCTGATCATCCCTTTCAAAGTATCTATTGCTTCGTAGTAAAGTTCCATCTATTCAGATTATTGAATTTTGTTACCGGTTGTATCTCAATTCCCCTCTTGAGAGGGGGCAGGGGGTGTGTTACATTCCGTCAATAGCCTGTCCACCGTCTCCCTGTCATGTCCGAGTTGTTCTATCAGTTCTTCCAGGGAATTAAATTTGACATCCCCCCGTACATAATATATAAACGCAACAGTTATTTCATTATTATAGATATCTCCGGAGAAGTCCAGTATATTCACTTCCAGTGTAATATTGTCGCCATTCTGAAGTGTAGGACGGTCGCCGATGTAGAGCATTCCTTTATATTTCTCTCCTTTCAGATAGACCCAGACTGCATAAACCCCGATCCCCGGTACAATTTTAAAAGGTTCGTCCACCTGTATATTGGCTGTTGGAAATCCCAGTTTGCGGCCGACTTTATAACCGTTTACAATCGTTCCCCGTAGCTGATAAGGGTAGGTGAGTAACCGGGCGGCATCTTCCACATCACCGTCTGTCAATAATTTCCTGATCTCGGAAGAACTTACTGCCGTACGTCCTTCGTCGTAAGGCGATGCTTTGATTACCTCCATCCCGCAGGCTCCGCCATAAACAACATATTGCTCAAAACCGTCTTTCCGGTCATGGCCGAAACGATGGTCGTAACCGATCAGTAAAGCGGCTATATGTAATTTCTCCGCCAGTATGGAACTGATAAATTCCTGTGCTGTCAGGCGGGATAGCTCCACCGTGAAGTCGAGAACGATGCAGTAATCTATGCCGGTAGTAGCCAGTTGTTCCAGTTTTTCCTCAAATGAATTAAGTAATTTGGGCTGATAATCCGAATGCAATACGGCACGCGGATGCTCCGGAAAGGTAATAACGGCCGAAGGCAGGCCTTTCGTCTTCGCGACTTCCTTCAGTTCATTGATCAGGAACCGATGTCCCAGATGAACTCCGTCGAAGAAACCGATAGTAGCAACCAGTCTTTTCCCTTTTAATAAATCCGTATCTCTGATAACGATCATTTTCTTTCTATTCATTCAATGAAAAGGCAAAAGTACATAAAACCAATGGAAATTAGTCGTACATTTGACCTGATTTATTAACAGACATCTCTGAGTATTAGTTATGAAAAAAGTCTTTTATCTTCTGATTTGCCAGCTTTTATCCGTCTCCTATCTCTTTGCCGATGGTGTGCAGACTGAGAACAGAACGGTGATTTTCACACCTTTTGGTGGTGAAAAGGTTCATTTGTTAACTCCCGGAAGCAGTGTTTCCGAAACAGTTTCGTTTAAACAGGAAACCTATCCTGTTCGTAGACTCCTTCGTGTTGTCGGCGGAGTAAAAATGCCGGCTCCTTTTGAAAAAAGGGGAGAGGAAATGTTCAGGCGGTCGGAATTTTATATCGACGACAATCTGGATTCCGTCCATGTGAAGAAAGATAAGTATTCCTTGTATTTTAAAGGAGAAGATAATAACTTCGAGCGGCATGCCTATTACCGTATTTCGGGTGACTTGCTGAAACCCGGTGAACTGACGGTGACCTTGCCGGTTGTGAAACGTCAGGACCTGTCCGTTTCTGCGGGTGGTGACTTTGGTGTACAGATAGAATTGTTTTATAAAAAGCCCGGACGCTATAAAGACGATATTTACGACTGCCCGGATTCGTTGCTTTATTTCCCGGTACCCGCAGGCTCCGGCAAATATCAACAAGTAACGCAAACATTCGTGCTTCCTGATAACGTCGCATGTGCCTTTTTACGTATCGGGGGAACTCATTTCAGTGGCGAGTGCTGGGTGGAGGCACCAAGATTGGTGCAGAACAAGAAACAGGTCTGCTCCATACCTTTTGCTAAGTTTGCCGATAAGACAGACGATTATAACTACTGGACCGGTTGTAACCTTTCTACCCGCAGCTGGCCGCGTTGGAAACTGGATTTCAACGGTACGACTGTTTACGAAGGAAATATTTTCGACAGAGCTTCTGATATAGCGGACTTTTATATCCTTCTGCCTGCATCCGTGCAGGGTAACGGCGATTTGAAACTGACTTTGCTCAAAGAGGATAACCGTGCAGCGTATTCTTATGAACTCCGTTCGCTGGAGATTATCGAAGAGAGTGCCCGTGATTTTGAAGTTGTTTCCGTGCCTGAATATGTTTCTGCCGGAGCGGCTTTCGGTGTACTGGTAGAAACGAATAAGCCGGATGTCCGTTTGAAGGTACAGGCTTCGTCTTCTGTTATCCCGGCGTCTCAGGAAGTGGTATTAAAAGAAACAGGTTTGCACGTGATTGAGTTCCGTGCCGGCAATTATGCTTCCGCCGTTCCGATGATTTTTGATGACGGAAGCCGTAAAGCGGAAGTAACAATTCGTCAGATAATAGAAAAGGAACCGGATGAGGTTTACATTTCTTCCGGGGATGAGATTTATATAGATAAGGAATATGCGCCTTATGATTATTTCTTTAAATGGTATATCTCCCAGCGGGTCGGAAACTGGTATCAGTTCCGTCCTTCCTATCAGTGGAGCGGTTTCCGCGTTGCCCGTCCCGAAGTTATCCGTCATTATACCGGTTTGCTGAATAAGCTCCGGGTTCCTTATGCCTGGCAGGTAGAAGGCCGTACATTGGCCGGTAAACGTATCAACCCGGATTTGGAAACATTGGCTTCCCCGATGTTCCGCGGAAAGCAGGCGCACGAAAATGACGGCGGTTATTATTACTGGCAACATTTCCTGTATCAAGGAGTCTTCTCGGATATGGCTGCCCGCAACCGTCCTTACGGTGGTATCTTTGCTAAACATCGCCCGATTTATACTGACCACGGAACCTTTATCCATTATGACCCGTATGGTGTCAAGGATATGGCCGACGGTGCCCGCAAGCTGGTTGAGAATTTCCGTTACTCAAAAGGAGAAAGTAGCCGCCATACAGGTCCTTCCACGTTGTTCCGTTATTTGTATCAGGCTGGCTATAACTGGCTGGGAGCCGAGCAGATGTACGGCCCTGAAGAAATTATCCTGTCTTCGTTGCGCGGTGCTTCACGTGCTTATAGCAAGCGGGATTACGGAACGTTGCATGCTATGCAATGGGGTTCAGGACCTTTTACCGACCCGAAACATTCTTTACGTTTGTATATGTCGCTTGCCGTAGCCTATATGCACGGTTCTTCCCATATGAATACGGAAGAAGCCTTGTGGCTGGATGAATATGCCAACGACCGTTATTCCCAATCGGGCAAAGAGCATTTATATGCACAGCATCGTGTGCTGGATTTCATAGAAACACATACCCGTCGCGGCGAATTGAAAAGTAACGTCGCTGTTATCCAGGGAAGGAATGATGCCTGGAAATCGTTCGGTCGCGGCAGCTTATGGTCACAGAAGGGTGACAAGTGGCAATTTAATAAGGCTACGGAAAGTTTTGACCTCCTGAAAGTCTTCTATCCCAATAATATCGTGGATGGTTGCGGTCCTAACGGTTGGTTTACCTCTACGCCTTACGGGACTATCGACATTCTGCCTATCGAGGCTCCGCAAGATGTGATGAATAAATATAAGGCAATGGTATTCCTCGGTTGGAACAGTTTCGATGAAAGCGACTTCCTCCGCATCCGCAACTATGTATTTGATGGCGGAACGCTTGTCCTGACGGCCGCCCATTTGAATGTCGAACTTCAACCTGACCAGCCGGCAAAGTTCCCGACTAACGATGCGGTTATCCGTGAAATGTTGGGCGATAATTACAAGTCTTTGAATGGAAAGACCGTTATCCCGTTCGGATCAGGAAAGATCATCTACTTCCCGCAAGCTGCTTATCCGGCAGAATCGTCTTTGAGAAGCCAGTATGAAGAAACAATGCGTGAGTTAGCTACGGAAACCGTGAACAAGGAACTTCCCTCCGGTTGGATCGAATCTGCTCCGTCTGTAGGTTTTACTGTTTGGGATAACAAAGACCATCGCACGATTTATCTGCTGAACACCGACTGGCAAAGTGCTGAACAGCAACATACGGCAACCTTCGTCTATAACGGAAAGAAATTCCCTGTTGATGTCAGACGTTATCATATCGAAACTGTTCATTGCGCTAACGGTTTAGCGATTAATCCCGGTAGTAATACAACGGATATTTTAAGCATAAATAAAGAAGGTAACAGTTGGAAAGTAACCGTACAGAATACGGAGAAAGATACAATCCGTTGTTTTAATGCAGAAACAGGAACGACAACCACTGTTGTGCTGGATAGCCCTTCTGTTCATGTGATTACGGTTGGGTATTGAAAAATAAGGTATCTCTGTCAAGTTGATTTAAAATAGAATATCCTCCGATGAAACCGGAAAGAAACCGATTCATCGGAGGATATTTATACCTGAGCATTTGTAGAACAAGTTCACTCAAGCCTCTGTTAAATAAACACAGACTTAGTTATTCTTCTTATCTTTCTCTATTTTCCTCAAAAGATATTCCACATTAATAAAATGCCGGGTGTATTCCGCATGCATCCTTCTTACAACCGAACTGGCTGCTGCCATCTGAGCAAGGAACTGTAAATGTTTTCCCAAAGAAACATTCACTTCCATCCGTTCTTTCTTTTGTATGGTATCCTGTACGGAATAGGCACCACAAGCCATTTGTATTTCCGGCATTCCCTCATCCCAGGCATGCTGTGTATACTTGCAAAGTATTCCGAGATTTTTCTTTAAATCTTTACGAAGGATACTTAGCACTTCAAAATCATTGCGATTGGCAGAACAGGCATTCGGATTAACCAGACGGGCAAATTTAAGGTAAAATTCTTTCAATTCTTCTTCGGAAAAAGGAGATGGGTTGCCACTTGTTTTTTGCATCTCTTCACTTTGTTGGACAGTTAACAATTCTGTTTCCATACATATTAATATTAGATGTGAAGGCGAAGATTTTCTAAATATAAGAGCGGTTCCGCCTGTCCCGTTGCATTTCCTACCTCAGGCAGAGTAGATGCATTAACATTCTACACGGGGGTACGGAACCGCCATATAGAATGCTCGTGAGCGGACATAAAAATGCCCGCCACGGAAATTGGCAGGTTTCCCCGCCTGAGATATAGGAAATGCATCACAAATGTACGATAATAATTAAAGGATGCAATAAAATACACTTCAAAATTTGTAGATGAATTGATACTGGTAGTAGAGATACTTATAGCAGTTAGAGCTTTTAGGATAAGTCTCGATGCAAATAATTTCAATTCTGATAAAATATGAACAACTTTCTCTGATAGTCCTAAATTGACAAAATGCTATATAAGGTGCCTTCTGAATAAGCTGTATGGGGTGGTATTTTGTACAGTTAGCTTTTATGCGACTGTGGGGAAGGATGGAATGTGCAAAAAGTCGGAATAATGGTGTGATATGCGTTATAATAATATCGTATTACACATGGCGGATGCTATCTGCTGTATTGATGGTGATTTTGCAAAATAAAAGATATTGGAAAAGTATCTGTGATATTCCTTGTTTCAGAAATAAAACATGCTCTTTAGCATGAAAATATCCCCTCGAAAATTCGAAAAATGAGTTTTTTTCTTGTTTTATTAACGTTTTTTAGCTTATGTCGAGTAAATTTTCAACCATAATAAAAATATACTTCATTTAAAACGAATATAAATTCCGTTTTAAATGAAGTATATTTTGCTTGAAGAACAGATAAAGTCGGATGCTTTGTTAATAAATGTATATAAAATTATCCTAGATAGGCAATATGGATGAATATACTGGTTGTTTAAATAAGTATTTTGCTATCATAAAGACATCTAATCGTTTGATTTGATAGAATAATGATATATTGATAATCAATTGAAAGCCGACATAACTGTTACTTGTGAGTCAACTGTCAACTTCAGAAATGTTTCATTTCTGATAAAAATAACCCTGATAAACCCTTTTAACGGGTATATTCAAAGAGGATGAACTCTTTGGGGCAGTTTACTTTTTATCCGGGAATAACTTTTGTATTTCATACTCTGCATTGTGTCCGGGGAAATTATCGTCGACCACATTCCCATCCCGATCCAGCATGACATAACGAGGTATGCCATTGAATTTGAATAGTTGACGCAGATAGTTGTATTCATCTTCCGGCAAACGGAACAGGTTGTCACCCATATCATTTTCTGAAATAAATTTATTGTAAGAGGCTTCAGGAGAACCGCCTGTATCTGTAATATAGACAAAGGCGAAGTCCGGACTTCCTTTATATTTGTCTCTTAGTGGCTGCATATGTTTAATGCCGTAAATACAAGGTCCGCAGGTAGTAGCCCAAAAGTCGACTAAAACGAATTTTCCTTTGTGCGGGTCTGTCATTTTACGGAAAATATCCGTGGCCTTCCCTTCCGGAAGTTTATAGGCTTGTTTTTCTCCTTCCGGAAATTTCTTGGCATACATACGCATCGTTTCTTCTTTCAGGAAAGGCTCTGAGATACTGTTGTTTATTTCTTCAGCCAGCAAATGTCCTTCTTTGGGTGTAAGCATCTCTAGTGCATAATTCAGCGAACGGGTTTTTGCAATCTCAAACAGCAGACCGGGCGTGACTTGCAATTCATTCCGTAAGACAGAATCTTTGCGTAACCATCCCTTGCTAAACATTTCAAGCTTATTCTCGGGGGTGAATGTCATATCTGCGTTGTTGAAAGGTCCCATATATTCATAACGGTTGATGAAAGAACTGAACATGTTCGAGACAAGTAAACTTTTGTCGTTACTATTTATCTTCGGAAGGAAGTTATAATAATCATTCGGAATCGGTTGTTTCAGGATTTCATTGGTAGAGTCCTGAGAGGCGTAATACCTCCGTGTCATAACATAATCAAACAAAGCTCCGTAAAATGATAGAAGTATTTTATTTTTCAGTAATTGCTGGCCTTTGATTGAAACAGTATTTTGTTTCAGCTTTTCTGCCAGTGAGTTATCAGCCTCTTTCAAAGCGTTCAATTGCTGTTGTTTAAATTCCGCCGGGGCAAGGGTTTTTAGTTGCTTTTCGAAATTCCGATAATTGAAAGTATTCACTTTAAACTTGTTAAGTTCTTTGTTTATTCCGGCTGAGGCTCCTTTGAAATCTATGTTTTTAAACTCATACCGGCGATCGCGATATCGGTCTGCCATCAGGAAGTCTTCCCAGTCGAGAGAAATAAATAAGGTTTCTCCCGGTTCGATATAAAATGGAATGGAAGTCCTTTTGAAAGAGATATAACCTTCCCAGGGATGATTTAAAAGAAAGTCAGCCTCGAAACGTCCGTCAGGATGGATTTGTATGACAGTCGGATAGTCTTCGCGGGTTAGTTCGTTACCAGTATAAATCATGCCGGTACTGAAGCCGGCTCTGGGATCGTATCCTTTTAGAAAACCGCGTAAATGGGCTGTGTCTTTCCGGAAGAAGTCGGTTCCGTAACCGGTCGACGGATCAGCTTCTGCTGCCAGCTGCTTTTCCATATCTTCCCATGTCCCGTATATGCTTTCTTCCACCGGTTTCTTCTTCTGATCTTTTGTTTTTTTCAGTGAGATTCCGAAGATTGAACCTTCTCCCGTATCTGATTCGATATAATCGAATTTCTTCATTTTTTTATCGAAAGGAGGAAAGATCAGGACAAATGTGGAGTCGCCGGAATCAGGCATAAATGTTTTTTTACCGAACTCGGTTCCTTCGATTCCGATCGGAAAATATTTCTTTCCGGTATCCGCATCTTTGATATAAGTAGTACTGTCGAAAGAAATCCACCAGTGGGGAATAAATTCGCAATGTACTTGTACTCGTGTGTTTTCTTTGTTTCGCTCTATTTGAGTGATTGTATTGATACCTGTGCTTTTAAATTCATAAGCAGGGTTTTCAATGACGCGTTGGGCGAATGCTGTATGGCTGAGACCCAGAAGTAAGAATAGGATGACTGTTTGTTTTTTCATATCGGAATGTTTTAAATGTTATCCTTTCGTTAATTTATAAGGCTAAAGATAGGTTTTAGTAGTTATAAACAGCTTGTTTGGGTATGGTATTATTCTGTTTTTATCCTATTTTATTGTTTACTATGGGGGCTTTAACAGATATTTTATCTTTTAGTTGCTTGCTGCCTTTGAATTTTAATTCCTGTAGTTGAATATTTTGATGGATGGTTGCTATTGCCCCGATTAGTGTACAGATTGGAGGATTCAATAATTTTTTCGGCAGATGTATATAGGTGTTTTATAAAGGGTATAGCGTTAAAATAGAGTTGGGACAGGGCGTTTTCCGAGATTTTTAATAAGTTTGCAAAATGGAAGTAAAAGATCAGACGACAAATTGTTATCAGCGCATATATATGGAATATGCGCCTATGTTGCTTCGTTTTGCGGGCAAGTTTGTCTCCGGATTCTTTGCAGAGGATATTGTGCATGATGTTTTCCTGAAATTATGGGATAAGCAGGTTTTCCTTCTTCCTGATGACGATTTGAAAAGGATTCTTTTTGTAGCTGTGCGTAATGCCTGCATCGACCATCTGCGTCGTTCTAACATGGAGCAGGAGATACTTGACCGCCGTGCTGTACAGCTAAAATTGGAAGAACTGGATTATTTCGAATCGTCCGACGAACTTTTCATGCGGAAAGATTTGTTGGAGCTTCTAATGAAGAAAGTGACGGAATTACCAGAACGAAGCCAGGAAATATTCCGTCTCTCTTATCTGAAAGGAATGAAAGCTGCTGAGATCGCTGAACAACTGGGTTTATCTGTCCGTACGGTAGAGAACCAATTGTATCGTTCCTTGCTTTACCTCCGTAAGCACTGTTCTCATTTATTCTTTTATCTTTTTACCTTGATTTAAAAGGGGGCATTTTTTTATTTTAAAAAAAGTTTGTTTTCGTGTGAGTACTTTTCATGTCCCATTCGTTATAAGTTCATAAAGGACTAAGTAATTCTTCAAATCTAACAGAGAAATTATATGGAAGACGGACGATCTGAATTGGTCATAAAATATCTGCAAGGGCAACTGGATACACAGGGTATAAATGATTTTTACACCTGGGTGAATGAGAATGTCGAAAATAAAAAGGTATTCTTTGAAATCAAAGCGGTCTATGATGCCTGCTATACCAATAGAATGCAGAATGATATGGAAGGAAGTTGGGATCGCCTTCTGAAGAAGAGAAAGGTGTTTTATCCACGTAAGAAAAGCAGATGGCTGCAATTGGGTAATTATGCAGCAGTCTCTTTTATAACAGTATGTCTTACCTCTTTATTTCTGACTTTCAATAAGGATGAAGACAAAATAGCGACCCGATATATCGGTGGGGACGGTTTGGATGCTGATGTCGTCGAATTACCGGATGGAACACAGGTTTGTCTGGGATCGAAGACTGTCTTTCATTATGAAAATGATTATGGTCGAAAAGAGAGAACCGTCTACCTGGAAGGTGAAGCTTATTTTGAAGTAGCAAAAGATAAAGACAAACCCTTTATCGTAAAGACAAAGGAACAGAATATCGAAGCCCTAGGAACAAAATTCAATGTTACAGCTTACGCTTCCGACTCACTGCTCACTACAACCCTGCTGGAAGGAGCCGTTCGTCTGAAGACAGAGAATATTCTACATCAAACCATACTGAAACCTAATCAGCAGTTTATTTACAACCGGAATACACATGCTGGTGATGTCAGGAATGTGGATGCCAAACAGTTCACATCCTGGACTACCGGTTATTATTATTTTCCGGAACAAAGCCTGGAAGCCATACTTTACCGGCTAAGTCATGTTTATGGAGTACAATTTACCGTCACGTCCGAAGCTCTGAACAAACGAACTTTTACCGGAACTTTTTACCGGGGACAAAGTATAAAAGATATCATGGAAATCGTCAATCTTTCTATTCCAATCAAATATAGGATTGACGACCGTCATATAACCGTTTCTGAAATATAAATAATAGCTAATCTTAAAAATGTATTAATATGAGCGAGTAAAGAGGTAAAAAAGAAAAGAAGAGAAAATCTTGCCGGATTCTCTCTTCTAAAACGTGTGATTCAATTAAACTCCCATTGCCGTGGGATTATGTTTAATCTTAAAACATTCAAAAGTATGAATAATCAACGTATAGTTGTTTCTGTAAATCTGAAAAGAACTATAAAAATTATGAAATTAACCGTGTTAATGCTAACCGTTTGCTTGTCGCAAATGGTCGCCGCAACTTATGCGCAAACAACAAAACTAAATGTTTCCGCCAAAGAGGAGACATTAGAAAATGTGTTAAAACAAATAGAAAAACAATCAGAGTTCTTGTTTTTCTATAATCTGGAAGAGGTCAATAAAAATGAAAAGATCTCGATCAGAAAAAAGAATGCCAATATCCAGGACGTTTTGGATGCCATTGCCACCAAAACAGGCTTGAGATATACGATCAAAGACCGTCACATTGTGCTGACTACAGAACATGTTTCAAATGCTGCTATTTCACAACAATCACAGAAGGTAACAGGTGTTGTCAGTGATCTTATGGGACCGGTTGCCGGAGCCAATGTGATTCAGAAAGGAACAACCAATGGCACGACTACCGATCTCGACGGTAAATTCTCTATCGAAGTACCAGCCAATGCAACATTGCAGATTTCTTTTATCGGCTATATTTCACAGGATATTGCCGTAAAAGGACAGAGTATCATTAATGTAACCTTGAAAGAAGATTCACAGGCGCTGGAAGAAGTTGTCGTTGTCGGTTACGGTACGATGAAGAAAAAAGACCTGACAGGTGCCGTTGCGTCTGTTAAAATGGACGATGCCCCCGTTGGTACGGTTTCAACCATCAGTCATGCGCTGGCTGGTAAAGCTGCCGGTTTGCAGGTAAGTACGATCAGTGCACAGCCGGGAGGTCAGTCAACTTTCCGTATCCGCGGTGCTGCCTCTTCAGACAAGGCTGGGAATGATCCGCTGATCATTATCGATGGTTTTCCGGTGAACGATCCGGGATCATTGGACAGCGGAAACCAATATAAGGATGGAAATAAGGATAATATCCTGTCTTCAATTAACCCGAACGATATAGAATCTATCGAAGTACTGAAGGATGCAAGTTCTACTGCTATTTATGGTGCACGTGCTGGTAACGGTGTGATTATCGTAACGACGAAACGAGGTAAAAGTGGTGCGGCAAAAGTACAGTATTCCGGTTCTGCATCTGTTCAGGATATTTCAAAGTCTTATGAAATGTTGGATGCTTCAGGCTTTATGCAAGCGACAAACGATTACAGAAAAGAGCTTTGGCTGCGTACGAATGGCGTGGGCATTTATGGTGGTAAATCCGAATCAGAAGTGGCTTCACCTTTTGTTCCGGATTATACTGCTGAACAAATTGCCAATCCTGCATATAACACAAATTGGTTTGACGAAATCTCCCGATTGGGATTCCAAACTTCACATAATTTATCCATTACCGGCGGTAATGAGAATACGAAATATCTGGTTTCCGGTAACTATTTCAAACAAGACGGTGTAATTAAAAATAATGCCATGGAGCGTTATTCTGCACGTGTAAATCTGGATCAGAAACTGAGTAAATATGTAAAGATGGGAGTAAACCTGAATGTATCCCGTAACCAATATGATAATATTCCTCTGGGAAATGGGCAGAATGAAAATGCAGGTATCCTGGTTTCGGCCGCTCAGTTTAATCCAACATTGCCTGTACGCGATGAAAACGGTGAATACTCAATGAATCAGGACGCCTCTTTCCTTCCCAACCCAGTTTCTTTATTGGATATTACAGATAAGACAACTAAAGAAAGATTACTAGGTACGGTTTTCTTTGAAGTTCGTCCGATTCAGGATTTATTGTTGAAAGCTAATTTCGGTATCGACCGTAACTATCAGAAACGTAAACAATACATGCCTACAACAACGTTGTATGGAGCAAGAGAAAATGGTTCGGGTTATATAGCACAGGCTGATAACTCAGACTATCTGATGGAATTAACAGCTAACTATACTAAACAATTTGGTGATCATAATTTAAATGCATTGGTTGGTCATTCTTACCAGTTGTTTGATTATGAATTTCTGTCAGGAAAGAGCAATGACTTCATTACAGATGGTTTCTTATATAATAATCTGGGAGCAGGCAATGCAAAACGTCCGACTGTAGGTTCAAGTGCAACAAAATCACGCATGGCCTCATTTTTTGGTCGCGTGAACTATTCATTCAAAGATCGTTATTTATTGACTGCCACTCTTCGTGCGGATGGTTCCTCTAACTTTGCAGACGGAAACCGCTGGGGGTATTTCCCTTCTGTTGCTGCCGGATGGAGATTTACGGAAGAAGAATTCCTGAAGTCTTTGACAAATATCTTATCAAACGGTAAATTACGTTTGAGCTATGGTGAAACAGGTAATGCCAATGTGGGTGACAAAGCATATAGCTACTATAAAGTGGGTAATAATAACTTCTTTGGCGGTAGTGCAGTTAATGGTGTTTACCTGGATCAGATGGGTAACAATGAACTTACCTGGGAAACGACACGTGAATGGAACCTTGGTCTGGATTTAGGTTTTCTGAACGGTCGTATTAATGTAACAGCTGAATATTTCCACAAAGTAATATCAGACCTGTTAAACGAACGGACTCTGTTATCTTACAACGAAGTGAATAAAATTATAGCTAACGTAGGTAAAACTCAAAGCCAGGGTTTTGAATTTACACTCAATACTACCAATATCCGTAACAATAATTTTGAATGGACTTCCGATCTGACATTCTCTTTATACCGGGACAAATGGAAAGAACGCGATCCGAACTGGAAGCCGAGTGCATACAGCGAATACAACGGTTATATCCGTTCTTATGCCGGTTATCTGTCAGATGGCCTGGTACAACCGGGTGAAAAGATCGACCACATGCCAGGAGCTCTTCCCGGACAAGTAAAAATTAAAGATATCAACGGATATGTTTACAATGAAGACGGTTCGATTAAAGTTGATGAACACGGTATTCCAATGAAGACCGGTAAACCTGACGGCAAACTGGATGATGCTGATAAAGTGATTTATGGTTCTGCCGACCCTGGGTATCTGTTTGGTTTTAACAATACATTTCGTTATAAAAACTTTGATCTGAATGTTTATTTTTACGGACAATTTGATAAATTATCAGCCGGTAGCTATAAGAAAACCTGGATTAGTAATAACGTCAATGACTTACGCCGTGGTTACAACCAACCGGTTTCAGTAGGCGATATTTGGAGTTCAACGAATCCTAACGGCACATTGCCTGGTTATTTCCAAACTGAAAGCGCTTACGGAACGGGGGATTATTATTACGAAAAGACCTGGTTTATCCGTTGTCGCAATATTACGTTAGGCTATAATATACCGATCAAGACCAGCAAGCACATCTTATCTAATGTCCGCGTATATTTTGATGTGAACAACCCGTTTGTTATCACGCCGTATACAGGACTTGACCCGGAAACTGACATTTCAAGTTCAGAAAGTACTCCTTCAAGTCTGCAATGGGCTTATCCGAATGTCCGTACTTACAGCTTTGGTTTGGATATTACATTCTAATTTATTAATCAATAAAAGAAGATATAAGATCATGAAGAAATTATTATATACATTAATGTGCTGCTGTACATTAATCTCATGTACTGATCTGGAGCCGGAAAGATATGATGCCATCAACCCCGGATTTTTCCCAAAAACAGAGAAAGATGCGGAAGCATTGATCACAGGCGGAGTTTACGCCCCTTTTCGTTGCGATAACTATAGTGGTATCTTCAACGTGGCAACCGGTGTACAGATTATCGGAGATATGTCGACCGATCTGGCTGTTTGTTGTTGGGTGAATGATGCATGGATTCCTTTGACCAGTCACAACTGGACACCCAATCACCAGTATTCGACAATAAACTACACCAATTATGCCAAATATCTGGGGACAATGACATTGACGCTTGAACGCATTTCCGGTGTGGAAATGGCAGATAATGTGAAAGCACGTATGAATGCCGAAATCCATATGGGACGTGGTTGGCTAGCCTTCCTCTTATATGATTTCTATGGTCCCATGCCAATACCTACACTTGAACAGCTAAATAACCCGTTGGCAGAAGAGATCATTCCCCGGGCAAGCCAGGAAGAAATGACAACATTTATCGAAACAGAATTAAAATCAGCACTGGAAGGCCTTCCTACCCGCGCTTCTGCATTCGGACGTTTTAATAAAGGTCTAGCATATACAGTCCTGATGAAATTCTACATGCACGAAAAGAACTGGGCAAAAGCTGTTGAATGTGGTCGTGAGTTGATGAAAGCCGACTACGGATACGGATTAATGGATTCCTACCAGTCTATTTTCACCCTGGAAAACGAACAGAATAAAGAAATCATCTTTGCCTGCACCGAAGAAAGAGGTACCCAACTGGAATTATGGCACGACCATTGCCTGCCGGGTAACTATCCCTGTAAGAACAATTCTATCCAGCGTTGGGACGGCTTCAAGGTTCCCTGGCCTTTCTATCGCACATTTGACAAGAACGATGATCGTCTATCCGTATTGGTTGGCGAATATATGGGTAACGACGGCGTATTATTCAATGAAGAATCTGATATTATAAAACATGGTAATACCTATTCAGGCGCGGTTCCTGTGAAATATGGCGAAGATCCGGAATCAACAGGTGATGGCAGCCAGATCGATTGGATCGTTTATCGCTACGCAGATGTGCTGACTTTGCTTTCAGAAGCAATCGTCCGCCAGGGAAATTCGGTAACACAAGAAGCTGTCGATTTGTTAAATCAAATACGTGTACGAGCTAAATTGTCTCCATATACTATGGGAGACATAAAAGGCGTCGATGATTTTCTGGATAAGATGCTTCAGGAACGCGGTCACGAATTTTGGTGGGAAGGAAATCGCCGTGCAGACCTGATTCGATATGGTAAATTCATCCAGAACGCGATCGACCGTGGTTCAACGACGACGAAACCCGAATTTGTTCTCTTCCCGTTGCCACAGGCTGTCATCAACGAGGGGAAAGGAATTATTATCCAGAACCCCGGATATTAATTCGTTCCTCCAAATAAAAAAACTATATTTGCATTTTTAAGAAAAGGCCGCTTTTAACTGCGGCCTTTTTTCTCTAATAAAACTAAATATCATGAAACACTTGTTTTACACATTTCTCTCCGGTTTACTTTTTATAAGTAATATACTACCTTCCAATGCTCAGGACTATCCTCCCAACCCGTTGGAAAAAGAAGGATACCGCTTAATTTTCCATGATGAATTTGATGGTAAAGAAATTAATACCGATAAATGGATTCCGGAGTATTTGCCGTCATGGCCTAAAGACAGATCCGTTTGTACCCCGACTTATGAAATGAAGAATGGCATTATCAGACTTATCATTGACAAGAACTCAAAGAATGAATTTGATAACGGTATGTATATTTCCGGTTTCATGAGTGCCAGTCGCATCGGTCTGCATCATTATGACCCAAAGAAAAAAGCACTTCACCAGATAAAAACCGAAGCAACTCAAATCAATCAGTACGGATATTACGAAATGCGTGCCAAGATGCAGGATGGCGGAGGTGTTCATTGTGCCTGGTGGCTCATCGGTTTCGAAGACGATCCGAATCAAAGTTGTGAAATCGATATATTCGAAATACTGGGAACTGATGTCAATCGCATTTGGGCAACAGTACATAGCTGGAAAGATTCTACCATTCAATATCATACGGAACATCCGTGGTTTGCCAATAAAAAATTGGCAGAAGAATTCCATATATATGGCTTCGACTGGACACCGGAAGGTGTCACCGTTTATGTCGATGGCATACAGGTTATGAAACACAAAGCAGCGATTACCTATCCGCTCATCCAAATCATTTCTTTTTATGATAACCGGAAAGCCAAAGATGGCTGGACAGGTACTTATGATCCAACCATTCCTTATCCTAAAAGTTTTGATATCGACTACATCCGTATGTACAAAAAAATACCGGAAGGATACAAGAGCATTCCGGAGAATGATTTGTGCATTACCTCTATCGAACCTGCCTGTTTACAAGTTGCCGAAGGGAAAGCGACTTTACGGAATATTGACGGGCACATTACCCGCGAATTGTTATATACACCTTCGTTTGTCAATGTACATTATAATGACGGTACTACAACTCAACAATTTGTGGAATGGGAACCTTTAAACGAGGAAGCCTTTGAAAAAGTCCAAAAAGAAGGAACAGTTATTGTAGATGGCCAGATCAAAGGATTACCGGAGTCATTATTGAAAGGGCAAAAAGCTACGTTAATCATCACTATCAAATAAGATTAATTCTATGAAAATAATTCATCTCTTATGTTTACTATTCATCGCGGTGATAGCCAAAGCTGCATCACCCGTCGAGGCTTTGTTGGAACGCATTGACAAAGGAGCTTCCGGTAAATTCATTATCGAACAGATCAAATCCCCGGTCGATTTTTTCGAACTGGATCAGAAAGGAAACAAAGTCGTCATCCGTGGAAATAACCCGGTAAATATAGCGGTAGGATTAAACTGGTATCTGAAATATCATGCCGGAATCCATCTTTCCTGGAATGGCATGCAAGCCAAGCTTCCGGAAGTTTTACCGGTCGTTACCCAAAAGGTTCGTCATGAAACAGACATGAAATATCGCTACGATTTCAATTATTGCACCTATTCATATACCATGGCTTTCTGGGATTGGGAACGTTGGGAAAAGGAAATTGACTGGATGGCTCTTCATGGAATCAACCTGCCGCTTGCCATGGTCGGGACGGACGGCGTCTGGTATAATGTACTTAAAAAGTTAGGATACAATAAAGACGAAATCAACGAGTTTATTGCCGGCCCCGGTTTTCAGGCCTGGTGGCTGATGAATAATCTGGAAGGCTGGGGTGGACCGAATCCCGACAGCTGGTACAAACAGCAGATCACCTTGCAACAGCGTATTGTAAAACGGATGCGCGAATACGGCATTGAACCCGTCTTCCCCGGTTATTCGGGAATGGTTCCTCACAATGCAAAAGAAAAACTGGGACTGAATGTTTCCGACCCCGGACTATGGTGTGGTTACCACCGCCCTGCATTCCTGCAACCGACAGATCCCCGCTTCCAGGAAATAGCCTCCCTGTATTACAAAGAACTGAACAAACTCTACGGCAAAGCTAACTTCTACAGCATGGATCCCTTCCATGAAGGTGGAAGCGTAGCCGGAGTAGACCTGGATGCCGCGGGAAAAGCGATTATGCAGGCCATGAAGAAAAATAATCCGAAAGCCGTATGGGTGGCACAAGCCTGGCAGGCAAATCCACGCTCTCAAATGATTGAGAATCTGAAAGCCGGCGATATGATCGTCCTGGACCTGTTTTCCGAAAGCCGCCCGCAGTGGGGGGATCCCGAATCTACCTGGCATCGCAAAGACGGTTTCGGCCAGCACAACTGGATTTATTGCATGTTGCTGAACTACGGCGGCAATGTAGGTCTGCACGGTAAAATGGCGCACGTGATCGACGAATACTATAAAGCCAAAGAAAGCTCTTTCGGCAAAACATTGCGTGGTGTAGGAATGACAATGGAAGGAAGCGAAAATAATCCGGTCATGTTCGAACTGTTGACGGAACTCCCCTGGCGCCCGGTACATTTCGATAAAAATGAGTGGCTTAAAAACTACACGGTAGCCCGTTACGGAAAAGCGAACCCAACCGTGCAGGAGGCCTGGATTCTCCTAAGCAATTCCATTTATAATTGTCCGCCGGAAAATACGCAACAGGGTACTCACGAATCTATTTTCTGTGCCCGCCCTTCCGATCATCCTTATCTGGTATCGAGTTGGTCTGAAATGAGTGACTATTACAATCCGGATGACGTTATTCGTGCCGCAGCCATGATGGTTTCCGTAGCTGACCAGTTTACAGGTAATAATAATTTTGAATACGATCTGGTAGACATCGTCCGCCAGGCCATTGCCGAAAAAGGTCGTTTGGTGGAAAAAGTAGTGGAAGCCTCCTTTGCCTCCGGTGATAAACAGCTTTACAATACAGCTGCCAACCGTTTTCTGCAACTTCTCCTGTTACAGGATGAGTTGCTGGGAACCCGTCCGGAATTTAAAGTCGGAAATTGGATCGCCCGGGCCCACTCTCTCGGAAATACCCCGGAAGAAAAAGACCTGTATGAATGGAATGCCCGTGTACAGATCACGACTTGGGGGAACCGCAATGCTGCCGATAAAGGCGGTTTGCGTGATTATGCCCATAAAGAATGGAACGGTATCCTGAAAGACTTCTATTACATGAGATGGAAAACATGGTTCGACTATCAGAACGAATTACTGGATGGCAAAAAGCCGACTGCAATCGATTTCTACGCATTGGAAGAACCCTGGACAAAATTGACGGATTCTTATTCATCCGAACCGGAGGGTGATTGTATTTCGACTGTAAAACGTATATTTGCAGAAGTATTTGAACAATAACTTGAAGATAACACTATGAATCTCAAAAAAATCTGTCTTTTTTTGCTTCTCCTGGTAATAACTTCCCCTTGTTGGGCCGGAAGTAAATATGAATCAAAAATCAGTTCTCTGGAAGGAGAGAAATGGTGGGGAGGTATGGTTGGATTAGGCTCCCAAATGCCGTTCAAAAGCGATATGCGGCTGTTCGACTTGTCTGCCGAGAATCTGAACAATCAGAATGTACCTCTTCTTCTTTCTTCGGAAGGCCGCTACATCTGGAGTGACAAACCTTTCTCTTTCAAGATAGAGGGCGGAAATCTGCATCTGTTTTCAGATTATGAAAGCTTGGAACCTGTGTTGGCAGGAAATACACTGAAAGACGCTTATATGGCAGCCTCTACCAAACATTTTCCTCCTTCCGGACAGTTACCGGATTCTTTGTTCTTTTCAATGCCGCAATACAACACCTGGATTGAACTGATGTACAATCAGAATCAGGAAGATATATTGAAATATGCAGATAATATAATGAAAAATAACTTCCCGGTGGGTGTTTTCATGGTGGACGATAACTGGCAAAAGCATTACGGTAATTTTGATTTCAAACCGGAACGTTTCCCCGATCCGAAAGGTATGATCGACCAATTGCACAAAGACGGATTCCGTATCATGTTATGGATTTGCCCGTTTGTCAGTCCGGATAGTCCCGAATTCCGTGAGTTGCAACAGAAAGGCTATCTGATCAAAAAGAAAGGAACTAAGCAGGCTGCAATCATCCCTTGGTGGAATGGTTATAGTGCTTGTTACGATTTAAGTAACCCTGCCGCAGCCGAACATTTGAAGAAACAATTGCGCAATATGCAGGAGCAATACGGAGTAGACGGTTTCAAATTTGACGCCGGAGATATCGGTCATTACAACGATCCGACTCTGGAGTTTTATGACAAAGCTGCCACCTCAGTGGATATGTGCGAATACTGGGCTAAGATCGGATTGGATTTCCCATTTAATGAATACCGTGCCGGCTGGAAAATGGGCGGTCAGGCTTTAGTACAACGTCTGGGAGATAAGGATTATTCCTGGAATGCGGTAGGACTCCTGATTCCCGATATGATTGCTGCCGGATTATTAGGATATGCTTATGCCTGTCCCGACATGATCGGCGGAGGCCAGTTCGGTTCTTTCCTGGGAGTAGACCAGACAAAGCTGGACCAGGAGTTGATCGTTCGTTCCTGCCAGGTACATACACTGATGCCGATGATGCAGTTCTCGGTTGCCCCCTGGCGCATCCTGGATGAAAAACATCTAGCTATTTGCCGTGATTACGCTCATTTACATGAGAAAATGGGAGGTTACATTCTGGAACAGGCTCGCCACTCCGCAGAGACCGGAGAACCGATCCTCCGTCATATGGAATATGCTTTCCCACACCAGGGATTTATCGACTGCAAAGACCAGTTTATGCTAGGCGACAAATATCTGGTAGCTCCCATCGTAACAAAGGAACATAAACGCAAAGTAATGTTACCCAAAGGACAATGGAAAGACGACACCGGTAAAAAAATCCGTGGGCCTAAAATGATAGAGGTGGAAGCTCCGCTAGAGAGGTTGCCTTGGTTTGAAAAAGTGAAATAAAGAGAGTGTCAAAAGCCACACTCTCTTATAGACCTTTCCGGTTGATAAAAATGCTTACCCTTGCCAGAAAACTTTGAAATCAGGATTTAGGTTGTTCAACAACATTCGTATTGCCTCCTCCCCGAAGAGTCAAATCCACGGGATGATTTTTTAGCCATGCTCCCCCTGTAAAATCAGGGATATCGATAGAGTTAGAACGGTTAGCTACAGACCAATAGCTCAACGGAGTAATAGAACACCAGCTTGCCGCATCATATACATCCATATCGAGGGGAAGACCATTTCTCAAACAATCTATCATACGCCAATCCATAATAAAATCCATCCCTCCGTGTCCACCAATAATTTTGGCAACTTCAGAAATGTGTTTGACAACTTCAGGCGTATACTGAACTTCCAATTCCGCCAGTTTCTCTGGAGATATATAATCATGTCCGAATGCAATCTTACCCGGCTCCGGATATTTCCGGCATGATCCTTTTGTACCCGTCAAAACATGTAAGCGATCGTAAGGATGTGGAGTACTTACATCATGTTGAATCATGATTGTTTTTCCTCTAGTTGTACGAACCGTTGTCGTATTCATATTTCCCCGGTATTTCATTTCTGCCATTGGTTTGTAATAATCATTTTGGGCAGCTAATTCTTTGGCTTTTGCTTCCATCAAGAAATCATCAGTCGACATAGAAGTCAAATATTCCATCTTATCTCCCCGATTAATATTCATTGCCCAACAAACCGGCCCCAGTCCATGGGTCGGATAAGGATTCCCACTTTTATGATTTTCATCCCATCGCCAGGTCGGCCATTGCGGTTCTCCGAACATACCACTCAATAACTCATGTATATAAGCCCCTTCCCCATGTATAACTTCTCCAAACAATCCCTGTTGAACCATATTTACAGTTAATATTTCAAAGAAGTCATAACAACAATTTTCCAACTGCATGCAATGTCTTTTTGTCCTCTCCGAGGTTTCTACTAATTGCCAACATTCTTCCAGAGTTTTTGCGGCAGGAACTTCCACTGCTACATGTTTTCCACATTCCATAGCATATACAGCGATAGGAGTATGCCATTCCCAGGGAGTTGCGATATAGATCAAATCGATATCTTCCTGTTCACATAATTTTTTCCAAGCATATTCATCTCCAATATATTCTTCTGCCGGACGCTTATTAAAATTCTTCAAGGTTTCCTGATTCTTTTTTACCGCTTCTTCCCGGAGATCACACAGTCCTCTGATTTCAATCTCTTTGATATTGAGAATACGGGTAACCGCCCAACTTCCACGACTACCTATCCCTACATAACCTATACGAACAACCGGAATAGGGGCAGCGGCATAACCGCACATGTTAAATAACTGTTTTCTGTTTTTCCCTTTTTCAACACATTCTTTTACAACAGCTTCAACCTCCGATTTATTCGTTGAGGTACAGCCCGTAAAGCCGGTTAATGCAACACCGGCTCCCAGCAAAGAGCCTTTCAAAAAGTTACGACGATTTATACTCATGATAATAAGTGTTTATTGGTTTGATAAAAATAATCCTGAATGATTTACCACTCAGGATTATAAAGTCTAAAGAATTAATCCCAACCTGGATTTTGTTTCATAATATCTTTGCCGATCAAATCTATTTCATCCTGTGGAATCGGGAACAGATAATGGTAAGATGGATCAAAACGACGTTCCATTACAAGAATATGCTCCTTTCCATCCTTTTCTATCGGAATTCCATAGCAAGCTCCATTCATTAGTTTTTCTGCGGTTCGCCAACGAATAATGTCGTCCCTGCGCTGTCCTTCAAAGCAAAGTTCTATCATTCGTTCATTGCGTACTATTTTTCTCAACTCTTCCTGGCTTCCCCCTGTTACAGCCGGATATTTATCCGTCTGACTGATGTCTACACCATAAGCTCTAGCTCTCAACATATTGATAGCGTCATAAACGGACTGATCGATTGAACCTGATTCGATTTTCGCTTCAGCATACGTCAAAAGGACTTCTGCATAACGCAAAATAATCACATTACTTTCCATGGGGATCAAAGCATACCTTGCAGCTCCTTCATCCAGGAATTTACGAGTATAATATCCTGATTGGGAAGAATTACCTGTTGCCCCCGGATAATCGACATCTCCGTAAACCGGGATCTCGACACCTCTATAAGTTGAACCGGGATAAATCACAGACATATAAAAACGAGGATCTCTGTTCTCGTAAGGTTTGTCCGGATTATAAACAGCTGATTCATTAGACGGTTTACCATCTGTACAAAGAATTCCGTCTACAAACTCCTGTAAAGGATTTGTTCCCCCCCAGCCTCCGAAACTTGGAAAATGCATGTATATCTGCGTATAATTGGCCATATTCTGACCGACATATTGCCAAGCATACAAAACTTCCTCATTATATTTATTGCTGATTTCAAATAAATCTTCATAACTGGAGAATAAAGAGTGTACTCCTAAATCCATCACGGCTTTTGCCGCAATTGCAGCTTCTTCCCAACGTCCGGCATATAATAACACACGAGCTTTCATTCCCAAAGCAGCTCCTTTAGTAATGCGTCCGGCATATTCGGAAGACCATGTTTCCGGCAATACTTTGGCAGCCTCATCCAAATCTTTCAATATAAAATCCAAAACCTCTTCTGCTGTATTTCTCGGGCGTTTCAACTCTTCCAGCGTTAAAGGTTCCTCAATAATAGGAACACCTCCCCAGTTGTTCAATAAGAAATGATAAGCGAAAGCACGTAAGAATTTTACTTCTCCTTTCATCTGTTCACGCTTTGTATCATCCATTTGAGGTTTATCTATGTTGGTCAAAAAGACGTTACATGTACGAATGATACGATAACGAATAGACCACAATTCTTTTGTATACCACATTGAAGGACTGTTATTTCCCGCACCTAAGTTATTATAATCATTACCTTTCCACACATTGACAGCTTCATCACTACGGGCAGGAAGTCCAAGAATATGATCATAATACATCCATACATTATCTCCATCCGTATAACGGGAATAAACACCTACCAGCGCATTAAAAGCATCCGTTTCCGTTGCCCAGAATGTCTGTTCTGATAACTGATCCCTTGGATTCAAATCCAGGAAACCATCATTACAAGCAGTAAATAAGGGAAACATTATCCCTATAATCCATATAAATATATACTTTTTCATGTTTGTCATCATTAATGATTAGAATACAAGATTTAAACCAAATGTATAAGAAGTAACCATCGGATAAATATTCCCTCCTCCCCAGGGTGTTTCCGGGTCAAACCCTCTGAAACTGGTTATTGTAAACAAATTGTCTGCATTTACATAAAAACGGCACTTTTCAACAAATAGGTTACTTAAGATAGACTTAGGCAGTGAATAACCTATTTGCAAATTCCTCATCTTTATATAACTTGCATTTTCCATAAAGAATGAATTTGTCTGAGTATAATTCCGGCTGGCATTATTCAGCGAAAGCCGCGGATAAGAAGCATTCAGATTATTGGGAGTCCAACGATCTTTTTGAGCTTCCAATGCACTAGCTCCATTAGCAAATGCCTGAGCAGCTGTACCTGTCAAATAACCCTGCACATCAGCAACAGCGTGAATAGTTGTCGCGATATCAAAGCCTTTGTAACTGGCCCCCAATTGTAAACCGAAAGTAACTCCAGGGAAAGTATTACCTAAATTAACACGATCTTCAGCCGTAATCTTTTTATCTCCATTCTGATCTTTATACCTGATATCACCAGGAGAGGCTCCTCCTGTATAGTCTTGATTAGGAGCATTTTTTATTTCTTCTTCTGAGGCAAACAAGCCAATAGCTTCTAAACCAAAAATATTATTAATCGGATCTCCCACGGAACGCCCCGGAGTATCAGCCCCCTTCAAGTCAGTAATTTTGTCTTTTACTCTGGATACACTTAAATTAGCATAATAATTAAAGTCTTTCAACTGATCATTCCACCCCAGTTGCATTTCAAAGCCTTTATTGCGCACGGCACCGGCATTGATTACCGGAGCATAAGCCCCTAAAATAGTGGGTTGAGGCAAGCTCATTAAAATATCACGGGTGTTTCTTACAAAATAATCGAAAGTGAATGATAATCGGTTATTAAGTATGTTCAAATCCAAACCGGCATTCACCATTTCTGTATTTTCCCAACCGATAGTGGAATTTGACATAGAATAATTTTCTGCGATACCGGAATACATTATATTTCCAAAGCCATATAAACGGCCTAAAGAATATTTGTTCTGATAAGCATAATTTCCAATTTCCTGATTTCCTAAATGTCCCCAGGAAGCTCTTAACTTCAAGTTGGATATCGGATCAAAATTGAAAAAGTCTTCCTCAGAAATACGCCATCCGGCAGAAACAGAGGGGAATAACTCAAAACGATTGTTTTTCGGGAAACGTGAAGATCCATCATATCTTAGTGTAACTTCAAGCAAATAACGTTCTGCGAAATTGTAATTTATTCTGCCAAATACTGAACGGATGCTATTCTCATCCATACCACCATCATTACGTTGATCAGATGCATCTCCCGCATTTATTTGGTCCAACAAGTTGTTCTCCGGAAGATCATAACGGGATGCAGCAATAGAAGAGTTTGTATATTTACGCTGTTCATAACCTAATACTGCTGCTACATTATGCATTCCGAATGTTTTGTTATAATTTAAAAATGCTTGTAGATTTATATCGGAAGACTCACCTCTATTTTCAAACAGATAGGGTCTGAACTTCATACCGACAACGTCCGGTGCATTATAAAGAGATAAATTATATTGCTGTCTTTTGGTATGAGTAAAATTACCATTCATCGCAGCAACCCCTTTTACAGACAATCCGTCTATAAGCTTTATTTCTAGTGTTCCAATTGCTGTCAGGAAGTTATCTGTATAATGGTCATATCCTCCATTTTCAGCTTCTGCCACCGAATTATGTTCATTCATAAAGGCTGCCCAATTTCCGTTAGACCATTTGATCGGAGTTACAGGAGTTTCACGGTATGAACGATGAACTAACTCACTAATACTTTGGTAGGGTTGTGATTTTTCCTGTCTGATATAAGAAAAATTCACCCCAAAGTTCACACGTTTACTGATATCAAAGTCAAAGTTTCCTCTGATAGAATATCTTTCCAGATCTGTTTGTGCTATCAAACCTTCTCTGTTCAGATAACCCAAAGAAAAATTATATCTTGTTTTTTCCGTTCCTCCATCTAACTGAATATGGTGACTGTGTTGAAAACCGTTTTTTGAAAACAAAGCATCTGTTTGATCGGAGTTTGGATATAAATCCGGATCAGTTCCTTTACGATAATTGTCAATATCGGTTTCTGAATACTTCGGAGCTAATCCGTCATTTGTCAAAGCTTCATTATATAGTGTAGCATAATCTGCTGAATTCACCCATTTAGGTAAACGTGTCGGATTTTGAAAACCGATATACCCATTGTAAGAAACTTTCATGCGACCTTCCTTTCCTTTCTTTGTGGTTACTAAGATAACACCGTTACCAGCACGTACACCATAAATGGCAGCAGATGCAGCATCCTTCAAAACACTGATATTTTCGATATCATTCGGATCTATTGCATTCAAACTACCGGGAATTCCATCGACTATAATCAAAGGAGATGTTGAATTTAATGTACCGGGACCACGAATAATAAATTCAGCACCATCAGCACCCGGCTGTCCGGAACGTTGAATGGCTGTTAATCCCGGAGCTATACCTGTCAGCAAATTTGTTGCATCAGAAGCTGCTCTATTCGCGATCTGTTCTGATCTTACGCTGGCCACTGCCCCCGTTAAAGTTGCTTTTTTCTGTGTACCATATCCAACAACAATAACCTCATTCAATCTCTGAGAATCTTCTTGTAATAAAATATTCAACACAGTTTTATTTCCTACGGTAACTTCCTGTGTATTATAACCGATATAAGAAATCTGTAAAACAGCCGATGAAGGTACACTCAAACTATATTCTCCATCTATATTTGTTACTGTACCATTCGTCGTACCTTTCACTACTACATTGGCCCCAATAACAGGAATTCCCGCTGCATCTTTTACAACACCTGTTACTCTATGTGATTGTTGTGCAACAGCAGGTGATTCATTATTCACCATCAATACAATATGACGATCCCTTATTGCATATTTCAGTCCGGTTTTTTCAGCAATCGCGTCCAGAATTTCTGAGATATTCGTATTTCTCTTATCAATTGAGATCCTTTCATTCTTGTTTATCTCTTCCAGATTATAGAAAAACAGGAATTCAGACTGTTCTTCTATTTGTTTCAATACATGCTCCAGTGTTTCATTTTTAACAGAGACACTCAATTTGGTAGTTTGTGCATAAGTTGCCGCTACCATTTGTGATAGACAAACAACAAGCATTAACACGGTTAGCTTCATAATTTTAATAGTTCTTTTCAGGTTTACGGAAACAACTATTCGTTGATTATTCATACTTTGATTGTTTTAAGATTAAAAACACATTCCACGGCAATGGAAGTTTAATTGAATCACACACTTTAGAAAAGAATATCCGGCAAGATATTTTCCCTTCTTTTTTTAATTTCTTACGTTATCCACTCATATTATTGAATTTAAAAGTTAACTACTCTATTATAACCTATTTTTCCGAAATCGTCACATGACGGTCGTCAATCTTATATTTGACCGGAATAGAAAGATTGACGATTTCCATAATATCTTTAATACTCTGTCCCCGATAGAAAGTTCCGGTGAAAGTACGCTTATTCAATGCCTTAGAACTTACAGCAAACTCTACACCATAAACGTGACTAAGACGATCTAAAATTGCTTTTAGACTTTGTTCATGAAAATAATAATAACCGGAAGTCCACGATATGAATTGCTGGGCATCCACTTTTCGAAGGATAGTAGATTCTGTATTCCGGTTATATACAAACTGCTGGTTGGGCTCCAATATCGTTTGTTTAGCAATATGCATTGTTGTCAGACGAACTGATCCTTCCAGCAACGTAGTGATCGTCATAGAATCCATTGGATAAGCCATTACATTGAACTTGGTTCCAAGGGCTTCGATATCCTGTTCTTTTGTCTTTACAATAAAAGGTTTATTCTTTTGTTTGGCGACTTCAAAATATGCCTCACCTTCCAGATATACAATACGTTTATCTTTTCCAAAATTCTTATCATAATGGAAAGTCGTTTTTGAGCCAAGACTAACATGTGTACCATCTGGTAACTCTATTACATCTGCCTCCAGGCCGTCACCTCCTATATACTTAGAATATAAAGTCTTGTCGTCATCACGGATAAATAAAAAGAAAACAGAACTAATCGCCACAGCTATCAGGGACACCGCTGCATAGCTACTTATTTGGTACCAAAGATTGAACCGGCGAGTTTGTGAATTTTTCTTTTTATTAAGCAAACGCTGCCAGCTGGAAGCCGTATCCAGCGGTTTTCCTAAAAACAGACCGGCATCATACATTGCTTTGATTTCAAAGAATGTCTCTTTGTTGGAGGCACTCTCATTCACCCAATCGTAAAAAAGGTCTGTTTCTTCTTTGGAAAGATTACCTTGCAAGTAACCTATAACTAACTCTGTATAATCATGTTCCATACTTTTCCCCTGTAATTCGTCGTCTTTAGTGACTTAGTCCTTTATGAACTAAGTAATTCTTCAAATCTCGGAAACAGTCAAAAGAACCACGCAAATTGAAAACTTCAACTCTTTTACTTCTGCTATTTTTGCTCATACTTAATCTAATAAACAGAAAAATATGAAACGTTATGGAAGTGTTATCGGCGTAAAGCCTGAAAAACTGGAGGAATATAAGAAATTGCATGCTGCTGTATGGCCGGCTGTGCTGGCTATGATCAGTGAGTGTAATATCCGCAATTACTCCATTTATTACAAAGACGGAATGCTGTATAGCTATTATGAATATATCGGAAATGATTATGAAAAGGATATGCAGCGAATGGCTACCGATCCGACCACACAGGAATGGTGGAAGCTCACCGACCCCTGCCAGCAACCGGTAGAGAACCGTGCTCCCGGCGAATGGTGGGCTGCTATGGAAGAAGTTTTCCATACAGACTGAATAGCATATAAATAGAATAGACTTTAAATATTATTGAACATGAACGACATTATTATTAAACTTGGCGAATGCGTGGAATTCGGCAAGATCAGTCTTGCATCGCCCTATCCTCCGGCAATGAAAGGACAACCGGGTGCTGACGAATTGACCCGGGAAGCATTGGAGAACGGCTTATCTCCTCAATCCGTACTGAATGACGCCCTGATCCCGGCAATGAACCGGGTTGGCAATAAGTTTACGGAAGGGAAGATATTCGTACCTCAAATGCTGTTATCGGCTAAAGCGATGAATAGTGCCATGAAGCACCTGAAACCTTTTTTTCAGAATGGCGAGATCAAACGAAAAGGTGTATTTGTTATCGGTACCGTTATGGGTGATTTGCACGATATCGGCAAGAACCTGACAGGCATGATGGTGGAAGGCTCCGGTTGGGAAGTGATCGACTTGGGGACGGATGTGCCGGCCGAGAAATATATCCAGGCATTGGACGAACATCCCGGAGCTGTCTGCGGCATGTCTGCCTTGCTGACTACTACCATGAGTAATATGCAACCGATGATCGCCACTATACGTGCAAAATATCCCGAAACTAAAGTGGTTGTCGGTGGCGCACCGTTGAATGCGGAATTTGCTCAAAAGATCGGGGCGGATGCTTATGCCCGTGATCCGCAGGATAATATCAACTGGTTGGATTCAATCGTAGCCTGATGGCGTATGAATAAGTTTATCAAACAATTACAGGATAGCGACAAGCGGATCGCTATCCCTATCATGACCCATCCCGGAATTGAAGCGATCGGGAAAAAAGTGATCGATGCCGTTACGGACGGCGAGGTTCATTATCAGGCAATCAAACAGGTGACGGAAACCTATCATACAACGGCTTGTACCGTCATTATGGATTTGACTGTCGAGGCGGAGGCTTTTGGTTGTGCGATCAGTATGCCGGAACACGAGGTACCCAGTGTTACCGGGCGTCTGGTGTATGACGAAGAAACCGTGAATAACCTGCAGGTCCCTTCTTTATCTGCAGGCCGGATGCCGGAATATCTGAAAGCGAACCGTCTGGCAGTGGAAAACATAAAAGACAAACCTGTCCTGTCCGGTTGTATCGGCCCTTTCTCATTAGCGGGAAGACTCTATGATATGTCTGAGATCATGGTCGGTATTTATATCGAACCGGATGTGGTAAAAACGCTGTTGGATAAATGTACAGCTTATATTACAGCTTATTGCCGGGAGCTGAAAGCGATCGGTGCAACTGGTGTGATCATGGCCGAACCGGCTGCCGGATTACTTTCCAATGAAGACTGTCAGGAATATTCGACCGTTTATGTCCGGCAGATAGTGGAGGCGGTACAGGATGAGAACTTTGCCGTGATCTTACATAATTGCGGAAATAAAGGACAATGTACCCAGGCAATGATCGATTCCGGCGCTGCAGCTTTACATTTCGGAAATGCCGTAAATATGGTCGAGACGTTGGAACAATGCCCGTCAGACCTCATCGTGATGGGAAACATCGACCCTGTCGGCATTCTGAAACAGGCCACATCGGAAGAGGTGTACCGGATTACTACTGATTTGTTGTCAAAGACATCGCAGTATAAAAACTTTGTTATCTCTTCCGGTTGTGATATGCCGCCTTTGGTCCCGGATGCAAATATCAAAGCCTTCTATCAGGCAATAGCCGATTTTAATATAGGGAAATGATGTTCCGGTCATACACATTTTCGTTTGAAGAGGTTCGTCCGGAAATACCGGTATTGATGGAGTACCTCCAAATCCCGGATTCAGAGAGTTATGCACTCGTCTCGGAGATTGTGGAGAAAACCTTTGACGAATTGAAAGATTCGAAAGAGATTATTGGCGGATACTGCGTACTGGATTGTCTGGAAGTAAATGTGAGAGAAGGAATAGTCGCTTGTTCTGCAGGGTATTTGCATACAGGGCGTAAGATTAGCGGTTATATGAAAGGATCCGGCCGGATAGCTTTATTTCTTTGTACGGCAGGGAAAACTTTTACCGGGTTGTCACATGCTTATCAGCAGAACGGTGATTTTCTGGAGGCATTCGTTGTCGAGTCGATCGGCTCGGCGACCGTTGAAAATGCAATGGATAAAGTGCAGCAGTATTTGGAAGAAGATATGACAGAACAGGGAAAGAAGATCACGAACCGTTACAGTCCGGGCTATTGCGAATGGGCACTGTCAGGGCAACGCGATCTGTTTGCCTATATCGGCGACCACCCGACCGGGATTACTATCAATGAATCTTGTCTGATGCAGCCGATCAAATCGGTTAGCGGAATTATAGGAATAGGGGATGAGGTCAGAAAGCGACCTTATGGCTGTGATATCTGTAACAGTGCCTCTTGTGCGTATCGGAATATTAGAAGAAAAAAACATTAAGAGTTATGACATTTGAATTATTATTCGGAATCGGGCTGATAGCTATCGGGGCGTTTTCGTCGGGAAGTTTCTCGATCCCTTTTGGAAAGACCCGTAACTGGGCGTGGGAAAACTATTGGCTGATATATAGTTTGTTTGCTTATGTGATCGTGCCGTTGGTGGCATGCTATATTTTTTGTCCGGGCTTTATGAATGTGCTGTCCGGTGTCCCGGCACAGACGTTGGGATGGATCTTTTTACTGGGGATCATCTACGGTATTTGTAATCTTACCTTCGGACTTTCCCTGCGTTATCTGGGCCTTTCGTTAGGCTTCTCGCTTTCTCTGGGATTGATGATGATACTGGGAACGATCATACCTCCGGCTATCGACGGGCGATTGAATATTCTCTTGCAGCAATCCGGAGGGACTATGTTGATAGCTGGTTTGTTGATTGCCGCAGTCGGTATTGCTTTGAGTGGATATGCCGGTTACCGGAAAGATAAAGGTGTCGGACCGGAAGCGAACCCGGAACTTAATTTCGGAAAAGGACTGGTGCTGGTTTTCTTTGTCGGAATAACCGGTGCTTCGCAAGCCCTGGGTATAGAACAGGGCACGGGGATTTCATCTGCTTTGGTCGCTTCGGGTATCGATCCGCTATTCCAGACGTTACCTGTCTTTTTCGTATTGTTCGGTGGTTCTTTTTGGGCGACTGCGATTTGGTGCTTGTTCCTGTCGAAAAAGAATAATAACCTGAAAGTCTTTGTAAAGACAAAGGATATCGCTGTTTCAAGCAACTATCTGTATTGCGGATTGGCGGGTTTTCTTTGGTTTGTCAACTTTATCTTTTACGGTATGGGGAAAAGCCGGATGGGAGAGTTTTCGTTTACGGCCTGGGGGATATTGATGTCGCTGACCATTGTCTTTGCTACCCTTTGGGGATTGTACCGGGGCGAATGGAAGGCTACGGATACAAAGACAAAAGCATGGATGTATGCCGGACTGGTCGTATTGGTTGCTGCCTCTTTCATTATAGGAATGAGTGGCGGAGAGTGAGGATGATTGAAAATTGAAAATTGAGAATTGAAAATTATGACTTCAAGAGAACGTGTTTTATCAGCTATAGCTCATAAAGAGCCCGACCGTGTTCCGGTCGATATGGGAGCAACTCCCAGTTCGGGTATTTCGGCAATTGCCTATTCCAATTTATTAAAACATCTGGGGCGTACCGACCTCCCGGTTCAGATTTACGATGTGGTACAGCAACTGGCACAGCCGGATCTGTCGATTATCGATCAGTTCGGTATTGATGTCCTCGATATCGGCCGTACGTTTAATGTGAGTCCGTCCGACTGGCAGGAGACAATACTGGCTAATGGCGATAAAGCCCTGTATCCCGCCTGGTTTAATCCTGTAGAACAACCCGACGGTTCCTGGCATTGTTATGATACCGATGGTAAACGCCTGTTAGCAATGATGCCGAAAGGTGCCACATTCTTCGATCAGTCCTATTTCCCTTACGTGGATGGCTATCCTGATAGTTACGACGGTCTGGATGAAGAGATGGGACGTGTCCTGTGGTCGCGTTATGTACACAGTCCCTGGGATCATGCTGCCGATGACGGTTTCTGGGAACAGTTGAGAACAAATGCCTTGCATTTGCGGGAGACAACGGATAAAGCGTTGATGATCGTTTGCGGTTGCAATCTTTTTGAATGGGGAACTTTCCTGCGCCGGATGGATAATTTCTTGATGGACCTGCTTTGTGATCCGGATCAGGTGGAACGTGTATTGGATGAGTTACTGGAACGTCACCTGGCAACACTTGAAAAGGTCTGTGCTTCGGTCGGCGATATAGTTGACATTATCCGCTTCGGGGATGACCTCGGGATGACAACCGGTCCGTTCATGGATCCGGATACTTATAAAACCCTTTTCAAACCCCGTCATAAACAGTTATGCGACTATGTAAAATCGCATAGTCAGATGCATACCTTGATCCATTCCTGCGGTTCTATCTCTTCATTGATGCCCCATATGATCGAGGCAGGAATTGAAGTTTTCAACCCGGTACAAACCAATGCCGTAGATATGTCTCCCGAATTTCTGAAAAAAGAGTTCGGACAGGATTGTACTTTCTGGGGCGGTGGTGTGGAAACTGTCGGCACATTGAATAACGGTACACCGACTCAAGTTCGTGAACAAGTCCTGGAGCGTCTGGAGATCATGTCGTCCGGAGGTGGTTTTGTCTTTAATACTGTGCACAATATACTTCCGGATGTTCCGCCGGAGAATATTATCGCGATGTTTGATGCGGTGAAAAAGTTTAATAATAAATGAAGTTGATGATGTGAAAATATAAAAAAAACAATGCTTTTTGGGGGTGTACTTTCTGTTTGGCTTGTACGTCGGAAAATAACGAAAGCACTGTTTCCTCCGTCTGTTAAAGAATAAAATGTGATTCAATATATATAGGCAGGGATTGATGATTAGTTAAATAATGATCATAGTTTTTGTAGAACTATGTATCTTTTTGCAAAAATAGAAAAACATCCGATAAAATCGTTTAAAAAATCCGTTCTTTTTTTTGCAAAATCCGATATTAAACTAATAATAGAGGGGTAAAAGGTGAAGTTTTAACCTTTAACAAAACGTTTGTTGAGTTTTGTCTGCATATTTTTGACGCAATTTACTGATTATCTCGGAATAATTATTGTCTCTGGACCATAGTTCTACAAAGACTATGGTTCAGAGACTTTTTTATAAGTATGCGATAATAGATTGCAAAGGTGATGATTTTTATGGTTTAGACTTATGAATAGTCGTTTGATATTTGTATTAACTTTTGTTTGACCTTATCTCTAATCTCAATATGAATTGAAGGTGGATGAGATATAGCTATAGTATTAATGAATATAAAAGAATTTGTAAACCTAAATTTAATGCCTATGATATAAAGAAAAGGACAGTATGCTAAAAACGGATAATGTTTACACAATTATTCGGTTCACGTAAGATTAAACCAAATGTAAAACTGGTTAAAACTCTTAAACTAAATAATTATTATGAATAAAAAAAGAATTGAAATAGGGATGGTAGCTAAAAGATCCCTTCCTATATTCGTTTTTACGACATTTTTATTTGTTTTGGCAGATTCGGCTTTTGCCACTGGAGCTGATGAAAAATCTACTATTACAGATAATAAAGTCAAAAAAGCAGGAATGGCTCTTATTCCTGCTCCAATGCAACAACAGAAAAAAATCAGTGGAGTAGTGACAGATGATTTAGGTGAACCTTTGCCTGGAGTTGCTATTCAGGTTGTAGGAACGCCGAGGGGGGTAACTACCGATGTTGATGGGACATATTCTATAGAAGTAAAAGAATCAGACAAATTGGTCTTTACTTATTTAGGAATGGAAACGCAAACAATTCCTGTTATAGGTAAAAAAGAACTGAATGTTACATTGAAACCTAAAGTTGACGAATTGGAAGAGGTTACTGTTGTTGCTTTTGCCAAGCAGAAAAAAGAATCGGTTATTTCTTCTATTACTTCCGTTAAACCTACTGATTTAAAAGTTCCCAGTAGTAACTTGACAACATCTTTGGCTGGTCGTATTTCCGGCTTGATTGCTTATCAGAGAAGTGGAGAACCTGGACAAGACAATGCAGAATTCTTCGTTCGCGGTGTAACAACATTCGGTTATAAAAAAGATCCATTGGTATTGTTGGATAATAATGAAATATCTTCTTCAGATTTGTCAAAAATCCAGCCAGATGACATTGCTAGTTTTAATATTATGAAAGATGCTGCAGCAACAGCCCTGTATGGTTCGCGTGGAGCAAATGGCGTTATTTTGGTTACAACGAAAGAAGGTGTTGAAGGAAAAGCCAGACTGAATGTCCGTTATGAAGAGTCTATCACAACCCCTACAAGTATGGTTGATTTGGCAGATGCGGTAACATATATGAAGCTGCACAATGAGGCCATTAAAACACGTGACCCACTGGGAGCAACCATGTATTCACAACAGAAAATTGATAATACGATTGCCAGAGGAAATCCGTATGTTTACCCTGCTAATGATTGGTATGATATTATGTTTAAAAAACAGGCTCATAGTCGTCGCTTGAATTTCAACTTAAGTGGTGGTGGTAAAGTTGCCAGTTATTATATCACAGGAACTTATAACTCAGATAAAGGAAATCAGAAAGTAGACGGTGTAAGTAACTTTAATAATAATGTCAATTTGAATCGTTATATTTTACGTTCCAACGTAAATATTAAAGTAACACCTACAACAACAGCAAAGGTTCGTTTGCAGGGTACTTTTGACGATTATAGTGGTCCGTTGGATGGCGGAGATGATTTGTATAAGAAAGTGATGAATGCCAATCCGGCGTTGTTTCCGCCCTATTATTTGCCTGATGAAGCGAATAAATATACTCAACATGTTTTATTTGGTAATGCAGATAAGGCACAATATATGAATCCGTATGCAGAGATGGTAAAAGGGTATAAAGAATATTCGACTTCCAATATGTTTGCCCAGTTTGAATTGGAGCAAAAATTGGATTTCATAACCGAAGGTCTTTCTTTGAGGGGATTGTTTAATACGAGTCGTTATTCATACTTTGAAGTAAAACGTGCTTATAATCCTTTTTATTATTCAGCAGGTATGTACGACAAGGCTTCAGATACTTACAAACTGAATATATTGAATGAACAGAGCGGCACGGAATATTTGAATTATGTGCCGGGAGAAAAAAAGGTTAATTCTGCTCTTTATTTTGAAAGTGCATTGAACTGGAATCGTATTTTCCATGAAAAACATAATGTTGGCGGCTTGTTGGTTTTCACGATGAGGGAATCGAAGAATGGAAATGAAAGTGACCTACAAAAGTCATTACCTTCACGAAATATCAGTTTGGCAGGACGTTATACTTATGCTTACGACGGACGTTATTTCGCTGAATTTAACTTTGGGTATAACGGTTCTGAACGTTTTGCAAAAAAAGAACGTTTTGGTTTCTTTCCTTCCGGAGGTTTAGGTTGGTTCATTTCCAATGAAAATTTTTTCCCTGAGGCTTTGAAAAAGACAGTAACCAAGTTAAAATTGAAAGCAACTTATGGTTTAGTTGGTAATGATGCAATCGGTAGTGAAGACGACCGCTTCTTCTATTTATCTAATGTGAATATGAATAACTCATATCTGGGCTCATCTTTCGGTACGTTAGGTAATAGAGGTGGTCGTGGGTTAAGCGGAATTTCCATTAGTCGTTATCCGAATGAAGACATCACTTGGGAAATTGCACGTAAGGCCAATTATGGTATTGAATTAGGCTTATTTGACAAAATTGAAATCCAGGCAGATTATTTCACGGAAAAGCGTTGGAATATTTTGATGGATCGTGCTGCCATACCGGAGACGATGGGGCTTCAAAGTAGTTTGAGAGCAAATGTTGGAGAAGCAAAGAGCCATGGTATTGATATGTCGCTTGATTATAATCACTCGATCAATAAAGATTTGTGGATTACGGGGCGTGCCAATTTCACGTATGCAACTAGTGAGTTTTTAGTATATGAAGAACCAGATTATAGTAGTACGCCTTGGAAATCACGTATCGGTCATTCGTTGGCTCAAGAATATGGCTATGTTGCTGAACGCTTATTCATTGATGAAGAAGATATCCGCAACTCTCCGGTTCAGTTTGGTAATTATATGGCTGGAGATATTAAATATAAGGATTTGAACGGTGACGGGAAAATAACGGAATTAGATCAGGCAGCCATTGGTTATCCTACCAGTCCTGAAATTGTGTACGGTTTTGGGTTTTCTATGGGGTATAAAGATTTTGATCTTTCTTGTTTCTTCCAAGGACTAGCAAGGGAATCGTTTTGGATTGATGTAGAAAAAACTTCGCCGTTTATTGGTAACCAAAGTGCATTGTTGCAAGCGTATGCCGATAGCCATTGGTCGGAAACTGATCGTAATACACAAGCATTGTGGCCGCGTCTGTCTACATCCGTAGTTGAAAATAACAATAAGAAATCTACATGGTTTATGCAGAATGGCGGATTTTTGCGATTGAAATCATTGGAATTCGGTTATCGTATTCCGAAGCATATTATTGATAAAGCCCATATAAGTGATTTACGTTTCTATTTAAGCGGAACCAACTTGCTGACTTTCTCAAAATTTAAATTGTGGGATCCGGAAATGGGTGGAAATGGTTTGGGATATCCTATCCAGAGAGTATTTAATGCCGGAGTTCAGTTGTCATTCTAAAATGTAAATAAGATGATGAAAAATATATTATTAAAAAGCTTACTGTTCTGTATCGTATTACTGGAATGTATCTCTTGTAATTATTTGGATATTGTTCCGGATAATATGGCGACAATTGATTATGCATTCCGTAATCGTACAGCATGTGAAAAGTATTTATATACTTGTTATAGCTATCGCCCGAGGCATGGCGATTTCTCGTGGGACCCGGCGATTGCTGCTACAGATGAAGTTTGGTGCCATTCTTATATTAATACTGCCGGGCGTTATATTGCCCGTGGCATGCAGAAAGTGAATGATCCTTATATGAACTTCTGGAGTGGAGCTAAATCAGGGGATTCCTTTGTCATTCCGGCTTTGTGGGATGGTATTCGTGACTGTAATATCTTTCTTGAGAATGTGGATAAAGTAACAGATTTACCTTCGTATGAACGTGACCGTTGGATAGCAGAAGTAAAATTCCTGAAAGCCTATTATCATTTTTATTTGTTCCGAATGTATGGTCCTATACCTATTATGGATGTCAATCTGCCGGTATCGGCTACTCCGGAAGAGGTAAAAGTATATCGTGAACCGGTAGATAATGTTGTTGATTATATAGTAAATCTGCTGGATGAAGCGGCTGCAGGTCTTCCTTCTAATGACGACTTGGTGGAAGGCACTGAAGCCGGACGAGTATATAATCTGGTGGCTAAAGCAATGAAAGCTAGAGTTCTGGCATATGCTGCAAGTCCATTGTTTAATGGAAATACGGATTATGCCTCTTTGGTCGATAATCGCGGAGTACAATTATTCCCTCAAACGTATGATCCTGAAAAATGGAAAAAAGCAGCAGATGCTTGTTTGGAGGCGATTGATATGGCTCATGCACAGAATAAACGGCTTTATACGAGTGTAGATCCACTGTTGAGTACGCAGAACGATACCTTCAAATTGCAGACCACTTTACGTCAGGCTATTTGTGATCGTTGGAATTGTGAACTGATTTGGGGGAGTACTAATAATGACCAATATTCATTTGTTCAACGATGTCAATCCCGTGTTTTGCGTGTTGGTGCAGAAATGGGAACAGTAGTTCGTACCGAGTGGGCCCCAACATTGAATACGGTTGAAAAATTCTATTCATCCCATGGCGTACCTATCAATGAAGATAGAGACTGGGTACAGAACAACTGGTATAGCCAACGTTACGAAATTCGTCCGGAAGTCTCTTCCGGTGCTGAAAAGTATTATGTAAAGGAGGGGCAGAAGACTGTTAATCTACATTATAATCGTGAACCCCGATTCTATGCAAATATAGGTTTTGACCGAGGTATCTATTTCGGTAACGGTTATAATAAGTTTCCGGACAATGTAAAACATTGCGAATTTTGTGCGAAAGAATATTCAGGAGTTGCTTCTGCTTCCGAGGCATTCTCTGTTACAGGATACGGAGCTAAGAAAATGCATAGTTTTAAAGATGCTATGACGGCGAACGATTATAGTATAGAGTATTATCCATTCCCGATCATGCGTATGGCAGATCTGTATTTGTTGTATGCTGAAGCACTGAATGAATATAGCGGTCCGAGCGGTGAAGTATATAAATATGTAGATATGATTCGTGAACGCGCCGGTTTGGAAGGAGTTCAGGCTTCCTGGACTAAATATTCCATTTCTCCTTCTAAAGTTGCAACCAAAGAAGGCTTACGGGAAATTATACAGCATGAACGTGAAATCGAATTGGTTTTTGAGGGACAACATTTCTGGGATCTCAGACGCTGGAAGAGAATTCAGGATCTTAATGAACAGCCAAAAGGATGGAATGTCATTCAGGGAGATACTCAAGATCTCTTCTACACAGTGACTTCAGTGGCCCAGACTCCTGTTGAGTTTTCAGTAAGAGATTATTTCTGGCCGATCAATGAAAAAGAGATTTCGATAAATTCGAATCTGGTTCAGAATTTTGATTGGTAAGTTGGTAATTAGTAATCATAATAAATGGGACAATGAAAAAGAATTTATTATATATACTTTCCGTTTTGCTTCTGATTGCATGTTCGGAAGAGGAACGTACGTTTGTTAAAACAGATTCTGTCGCTCCGCAACCTGTCAGCAATGTAGAAGTTACTAATATTCCGGGTGGTGCTATTTTGAAATATACTTTGCCGGACGATGAAGATCTGCTTTGTGTAAAAGCTAATTATGAATTGAAATCAGGTGTTTCAAGTGAAGTGAAAGCTTCCTTATTTGTGGATACTCTTAAGATCGAGGGTTTCGGCACGGAAGATGAACGTATCGTGGAACTGGTAGCAATAGATCGTAGTCTGAATGAATCGTCACCTGTAAAAGTGACCGTGAAGCCACTGGAGGCTCCTGTTGTTACGATCGGACGTACTTTAAAGTTGATTGCCGACTTTGGTGGTGTACATGCCTATTGGGATAATCCCGGGCGATCTGAAATTTCTGTTATTTTGGAACAAAAAGATAATAACAATGAGTTCAACCGGATCGATGCTTACTATAGTACGGTGGTAGAAGGTAGTGCCGCGACTCGTGGAATGGATACCGATCCAAAAGATTTTAAAATTTATATACAGGATCGTTGGGGAAATGTAAGTGAAGCTTTGGAAACGACCATCTCACCTCTGTTTGAGGAACAATTTGATCGAACAAAAATCACAGGTATGTCTATTGAAGGCGACCAACCTTCGGCTTGGGGATGGGTTCTCGCAAACTTGTTTGATGGGACGAAAAGTGACGGTAACGGATTTCATACAGCTAATGGGTCAGGTGTTTGGCCGCAATGGATTACATTCGATTTAGGTGTGACCGGGAAGATCAGCCGTATCAAAGTATGGCAACGTTTGGGTGACTGGATTTATAAACATGGAAATTTGGAACATTTTGAAATCTGGGGAACCTCAGATGCTGAAAATTTGAATGATCCTTCGGTTTGGACTTTGATGATGGATTGTAAGAGTACTAAGCCTTCCGGATTACCATTAGGGCAGATATCCGATGAAGACAGGCAATGGGCCGAAGCGGGTGAAGAGTTCGTTTGTGACCCAAGTAAACCTAAGGTTCGTTATCTCCGTTTGCATGCTTTGCAAACTTGGTCTAATGGTGACTTTTTCCATATGTCTGAAATAGAGGTCTATGGACAGGTTGGTGAGGATAAGTAAGGTAATTATTAAATGTATAGAAGTATGATAGTAAAATATGTTATTCCCCTGCTGATTTTTTGTGCTGGGGTATTTTCTACGTCTTGTGATGATATGGACGCTTTACATATTGGTTTTCTGGAAGAAGGCGAAACTATTTATGCGGCGAAAGTGGATAGTGCATCCGTCGGTCCGGGTAACGGTCGTGTTAAGATGGAATTATTTATTAATGCCCAACGTATTGAGAAGCTTCGTATTTATTGGAATGCTTATACGGATTCCATTGATTTCAATGTCGGCGGACAAGTTGGTGAATTCTCTCTTATGATTGAAAATCTGCCGGAACGGGAATACTTGTTCCAAATCGTCAGTTTTGATAAATATGGAAATCGTTCACTTCCGTTTGAAGCAACAGGTAGAGCTTGCGGTGAAGATTATCGGAATACCTTATCTAACCGTCATATTGAAAACATTTCGAAGACGGAAGATGGTAATATATTGATAACCTGGGGCGCGGCAAATGATGGTGCGGAGAAATGTGTGTTGACTTATACCGATGCAACCGGTCAGCAGCAGGTTCGTGAGGTATTGGCTACGGTCTTGGAAGATATCATTCAGAATGTCCAAAGCGGATCTTCATTTACGTATTATACAATATATAAACCGGCGGCTAATTCACCGGATAGCTTTAATACGAAAGAAGATTCAAGGGATTTTCCTGAATGAGTAGTCTTTATAACTTGTAGATAAACATGTTGAATGTAAGGAGAGGTGTGTTGGGGTACAACATACCCTCCTTTCTTCTAAAGTGAATTCATTATGAACAGGAAGGTTGCGGACATATTATTTGTCCTGTTTCTATTCGTAGGTATGGTAACATATCTCTTTTATACCCAATCTTACCGGATTATTTTATCTGGACAGGTTGGTTGTTTTTTAGCAACAACTGATTTTTTCACATCTTTTCTTCCTCGGATACAAGGAATTGTAGATTATCTAGCCTCTTTTCTTGTACAATTTTATGTGATTAGGTATTTCGGAATCGGAGTCTTGATAAGTCTGGCTTTTCTCTTGGGACTTCTGATAAATATGTTGTTAAAACCTTTTACAGAATCTCGTTACCGCATTCTTTTATCTTTTTTATATTCGACGACATTTGTTTGGTCTCTACATAGTTTCTCCGATTATCCCTTATCGAAAGATCTAACTTTATTGATTTCTTTTATCTGTTGCCGTCTTTATATCGGACTATCCGATAAGCGCATACGTGTTTTGTTCAGTTATTGCCTTGCTTGTATTCTTTGGTATATTTGTAAAGAAGCAGCGTTTGTAGCTTGTTTGTATATATTTGTTTATGAGTATCTGAAAGGAATGAGAAATTATTCTTACCTGATCTCTCTTTGTTCTCTTTTTGCCTTTTCAGCATTGTTCACGACTTTATTGCTCCAATATTGTTTCCCAATGGAAGAAGTGTTTGTTGCTGAATGGGAATTGGATTGGTATCCTTGGTATCTGATTTATATGACTTCTTTTGTCGGTTGTATCTTTTTATTGCGTTGCACACGGAGGTATTTTTTTGTTGCCTCCGGTTATCTTCTGCTGGTTATATATACTTGTTATGTGAATACCGACCGTATTAGGGAGTTTGAGATAAAATTTTTTTACCTAATGCAACAAAGTGAATGGAATAAATTACTGGGTAGTATAGGTGATGTCAAAAAACTGAACTCTAGAACCTTGAATTATTATTATATGGCATTGGCACAAACCGGACAATTGAGCAATGCCTTGTTTCGGGATGGATTCCCTTATTCGAAATCATTGGTCTCAGCGGGTGAGCAATCGTATGTTTCGAAAACTCGTTTGAGCGATATCTATTGGAACTTAGGTTGTTTTCGGGCTAGTCAGGTGTTCTCGACTGAAGCCATGTCGATGTTGGATACGGGGGTGAACCCTTATCATCTTAAACGTTTGGCGATGATCCATTTGATTTATCGGGAAAATGATTTGGCAATAAAACTTCTGCGTATATTGAAAAAAACGGTGATGTATAATCGCTGGGCTGTCGATTTGTTGAACCGGATGAAACATGATCCAGATCTGGAACAGGTCGATTGGATCATTCGTTTCCGGAAGATGCTTCCTTCATATGGCTTCCAAATAGGCATGAACAGGCCATTAGAAAATATAACAAACCTAGCTATCCAATTACCATTTGAAACATTGGCCTTGGAATATGCTTGGAATTTGGCATTACTGGAGAAAAAGGTTGATTGGGTGGCTAGGATGGTCCGCTATAGATTGGATTTTTCTCCGAACTCGGAAATTCCGATCCTGTGTCAGGAAGGAATTTTAATCTATGAGCGAGAGAATAAAATCAGTGAAGACCGGAAATTAAAGATAAACTATGATGAAGGCGTATTGGCACGTTTCAAAGAGTATTGTACTCAGGGAAAACGTCCGCTAAATACGATATCCGGTTATTTTGTAATGAATAATGATTATAAATCCAGTTACTTTTATTATTATGAATCTGTCGATGTTCATAAATAGGTATTGTTATTTCTGTTTATTGGTATGGGTATGTATTTCGTGTCAATCTGTATCCAAGTATATAACTGAGGAACTGTCGCAGAAACCTCAGTTGTTTCCCGATTATACCGATATTGTCATACCCTATAATATTGCCCCGTTGAACTTTAAAGTGACTGGTCGCCCTGAGCGAGTTGAGGCTGTGTTGCGGTTTTCTGACGAGAGTTGGGTACTTACAGGAGAAGAAAAGATTATTTTCCCGGAAAAGAAGTGGAAACAATGGCTTGAAAAGGCTAAAGGAGGTCATATATCGGTGACATTGAAAGCCGAATGGGATGGAAAGACATATCAATACGTTCCGTTTGACTGGGAGGTGTCGATTGCTCCAATCGATCCGGTACTGGTTTATCGAAAAATAGAACCAGGGTATACAACTACTAATACTATGTCGATTAACCAGCGGAATTTGACAAACTTTAATGATGAAGTTTTAATCGATAATATGAAATCGGAAACCGGCTGTATAAACTGCCATTCTTTTTGTCAGAATGATCCGGATCAGATGCTGTTTCATTCACGTCAGAAAAATCCTGGGACTTATTTTATCCGACATGGAGAAATAGAGAAAGTGAATACTCAGGCGGGAGAAATGTCACAGGCCGCCGGATATCCTTTTTGGCATCCGTCGGGCAACTACATTGCTTTTTCTGTTAGTCAGACGCGACAAATTTTTTATGAAGGGAAGACTCCCATAGAGGTCTTTGACTTGGGGTCGGATGTGATAGTATATGATTTGAAAGACAAGAAAAGTTATACAATTCCGGAACTATTTGCAGATTCATTGCATAATAACTATCCTGTGTTTACGCCCGATGGTGGAACCTTGATTTATTGTGGGGGTAAAGCAGTTCAGGTTCCTGAATATAAGAGTGATTTAAAATTATCTCTTTGTGCGATTCGTTTTGATGCGGATAAAATGGAATTTGGGGAAACGGTGGATACATTAGTGTCAGCTTCCCGGATTAATAAAAGTATGTTACATCCGAGAGTCTCTCCCTGCGGACGTTTTTTGCTTTATACGGAGGTGGAATACGGTTCGTTTTCCAATTATCATAAATCATCTGATTTGGCTTTATATGATTTAAAAAATAAGACACATAGGACGCTAGACGAGATAAACTCGGAGGATGTGGATAGTTTTCATTCCTGGTCGTCTGTGGGTGGATGGGTGGTATTTAGTAGTCGTCGGAATGACGGATATTATACGTACCCTTGGTTTACACAAATCAATGATGCCGGGAAGGCTTCCAAACCGTTTCTTTTGCCTCAGGAGAACCCAGACTTTTATATTTATTGTCTGACTTCTTATAATGTTCCCGAATTGGTAAAAGGAAAAGTAAATATTAATCCCTATAACCTTCGGAAAGCAGTTATGGAAGCTCCTGTAATAAGGAGTAAATACGAAATACAAAATGACTGAATTTAAACACGACACGCCAAGTCGGAGATGGCGTGGGAACTCCGGTAATCAGATTTATCCCGCCTTGATGTATTGTAACAACCCCGTAGGGCGGTAATCTGAAGCCACAAAGAAGAGCGGTAGTAAGTCAATGAACCGTACGCTTGTAAGTGACAACATCTTTTGGATGGAATTGAAGGCGCACCTGAGACAACTCCTGAAGAAGGAGCTGTGGAGACCATCCGGAGATCGAGTGATCTTTCCTTGAATGTATGATGAAAGTGTTACAAAGTAACAGCCTTGTCCGTAGGGACGGAAGAAGTGCTTTCAACACTTTCTTTTTTTGATTGGAATCAGATACATTGATTTTCGTCTTTATTGTAATAGGTGAAAAAAGTATATTATAATTTGTGAAACCAAAGGCTTCTTTCTACTTTTGTAATCCAATCGTTGGTAAAATGTTACCATAAAATGATTGGATTAATTACGAGAAGCGTTTTATGATATTATCCTAACATTGGAACTTCGACACTTTCAGATAATTGGATAGTAGACAGCGAACGCTCACATACCTGTTTTTGTTATATCCCAGTGTATTTGCACAGGGGAATATTCAAAATAAAAGGGTGTGAGCTGTTGTTTATATCAATTATCTAGGCAGTCGAAGGCCTCAATGTTAGATATATCAACAGTCCTCACGCCTCTTTTTATTTATTATCCAGTCCTGGGGATTGATGGATACAAATGTTTTCCTAAATTTGGAGCCTCATATGGAAATAAATTATAATGTATCGGAAAATGTTCTTTGGATGAGTTTTAAGAACGGAGATGACAGAAGTTTTGAACTCATATACAGAAAGTATGCAGATGCTCTGTTCCGGTATGGCGTCCAGTTTACTTCCAATGAGTCTTTGGTAAAAGATGCTATTCATGATGTTTATGTAAAACTTTATAATGACAGACAGCGTTTAAAAACGGAAGTCAATATAAAATTCTATTTGTTTACCTGTTTGAAAAACCACCTGTATAATCTTCTGAAACGAGAACTGTTTTTTGATAAAGTAGATATAGAAGAAAATGAATATTTAGACCCAGGAGCGGAAGAGCAGGTTACGTTAACTCTAAATCAAAGCGAATTACAGGAAACAGTTCGAAAAGTCCTGGGTATGTTAACAGACCGACAACGGGAAATAATTTATTATCGCTATATAGAAGAGCTTTCGATAGAAGAAATTGCTATTTTGATGGATATGAATTATCAGTCAGTACAAAATTCAATACAACGTTCGATTAAAAAAATACGGGAATCTTTCCCTGTACTGATTGTTTTTGTCATTATATTAAAAAAAATGTACTTCTGTTGAGTATAAATTTTCCTTTTGATTGTATTCCTTATAGAGAATATTTAACAGGTACAATTAAGAATGAAAGGAAAAGACTATACTGGCTATTCAGTTGAGCAGTTATTGGAAGATGATTTTTTTCTGAAATCATATTTTTATCCGACAGATAATTCGCAGGCTTTTTGGAAAGAACAGGCTCTTAGGGATGAAGTTCTTGCCAAAGAAATTGTTTATGCCCAAATGGTTCTACGTTCTATTCCTTATCGCAAACAGACTTTTTCATCTGAAGACAAAGAATTACTTTGGAAACGTATTTCCAAAACTAACCATAAAAAACGATCATTCAGATATTGGTATTCCTCGGTAGCTGCAGTCGCAATATTATTGTTGACTGTGGGAAGTTTCTATTATATGAACTATTATGAGGAAGACAACTTAACTGCAATTGAAAAAGTACAAAAGCCTGAACAGCCAGTCGGAACAGTTCTGTTAATTCTGGCTGATGAAAAAAAAGTGGATATTGAAGAGAAAAACTCCCATTTACAATATAATAAAAAAGGTGAATTGCATATCAATGCCCGAAAGATGAAAACCTCACAGGACTCAGTAACGAGTTCTGACAATAAAAATGAGTTAATTTATAATCAACTGATTGTTCCATCGGCAAGGCGATCTTTCCTTGAGCTGGCTGATGGTTCTAAAATCTGGGTGAATGCGAATACACGAGTCGTTTATCCGGTCACTTTCGACGATAAAAAGCGTGAGATATATGTAGACGGTGAAATTTATATAGAAGTTTCCCCAGAAGAAAAGCGACCGTTCATCGTTAAATCGAAAAAAATGGATATTCGTGTGTTAGGTACGAAATTTAATGTATCGACATATGAATCCAATGAGGGGGTATCTGTTGTTCTCGTTTCAGGAAAAGTTAATGTACGGACCGATAATCGGGTTGAGTCATTATTGACTCCGTCTGATCGACTTTCTTATGAGAAAGGGACTACTGATATTAAGAAAGTGAATGTGGAGAATTATATTTCCTGGAAAGAAGGGTATTATACATTTGATAATGAATGTTTCTCTGTTGTCCTGGATAAACTGTCTGATTATTATGGAAAAAAGATAAGATATAATGATAAGGTAAGAGCTTTGCGTTGCTCCGGTTCATTGAATCTGGATGAGGATATGGTAAAAGTACTGACCGGCTTAGAGTCGACCATGCCTGTCACTTTTACAATAGAGAGAGAGTATATATTAGTAATTGTTAAACCTTAAAAAAGAATATGAATATGAAGTAAAGGAACTTTGAAAAACAAAACCGGATAATAGTGGGTATTATCCGGTCGTAAATTTAAAAGAAAGAATTTTAGCAGAATTCTTTCCAGTTAAATCAAAAATCAATACAAATGTATGGAAAACAAACGAATAATAAACGTAGAAGTACGTGGATTTAGAAAATTAATGTGTATCATGGCTGCTTGTCTGGTCGCAGCATCTTGTTGGGCAGCAGATTTCTCCGCGAAATCGGCCTATTCACAAAAGACCCAGATATCCTTAAATCTTTCGAATAAAACAATCAAAGAGGCATTTAAAGAAATAGAACGAAACAGTGAGTTCGTTATCTTCTATTATGAGGGAATAATTGATGCCAGCAAACGAGTGGAGCTGAATATCAAGAATCAGACGGTTGATAAAATCCTTGATAAATTATTTGAAGGGACTGAAAACACCTATAATATTGTCGATAAGCAGATTTACATTACCAAAAGGAATGAAAAAGAAGAGGCTGTTGTCTCTTTTCCGGTCACTCAACAGCAAAGAAAAGTTACTGGTAAGGTTATTGATGAACTTGGAGAACCTTTGCCTGGAGTAGCTATACAAGTGAAAGGTACCCCCCGGGGGGTAACCACTGACATCGATGGATCCTTCGGTATCGATGTCAGTGATACTGATATATTACAATTTTCTTACTTGGGTATGCAAGACCAGGAAGTAGCAGTCGAAAATAAGAAACAGTTGTTTATTACGCTGAAAGAGAAAACGGATGAACTGGAAGAGGTCACTATTGTTGCATTTGCCAAACAGAAAAAAGAAAGTGTATTGGCTTCTATTACAACGGTAAAACCTTCTGAGTTGAAAGTCCCAAGCAGTAACCTGACTACAGCTTTGGCAGGACGTATGTCCGGCGTTATTTCTTATCAACGAAGCGGAGAACCGGGTCAGGATAATGCAGACTTCTTTGTACGTGGGGTAACTACCTTCGGTACAGGTAAAAGTGATCCGTTGATCCTGATTGACGGTGTAGAATTTACTTCCGAGGACCTGGCACGGTTAAATACCGATGATATCAATAGTTTTTCAATTATGAAAGATGCCAATGCGACGGCTCTTTATGGTGCTCGTGGAGCAAACGGGGTAATACTTGTTACAACTAAAGAGGGGCAGGAAGGTAAAGCTAAATTTTCCATTCGTTTCGAAAACTCCCTGGCTGCTCCGGCTAGCGAAGTGAAATTGGCTGATCCGATTACTTATATGAATTTGCATAATGAGGCTGTAAGAACACGTGACCCATTAGGCGTACTTCCTTACTCGAATGAGAAAATTGCTAATACAGGCATAGGAAATCCGAATGTATATCCCGCCACTGATTGGAAAAATATGTTGTTTAGAGATTATACGATGAACCAGCGCTTGAATATGAATATCAGTGGTGGTGGGAAAGTAGCACGTTATTATGTGGCAGCTTCATTTAATCAGGATAATGGTATTTTGAAAGTTGATAAGCGGAATAATTTTAATAGTAATATTAATTTGAAAAAGTATTTGCTTCGCAGTAATGTTAATATTAATGTGACAAAAACAACCGAATTAATAGTCCGTTTGCACGGAACCTTCGATGATTACAGCGGCCCTTTAGATGGTGGTAGCGGTTTATATAATAAAGTGATGCGAACAAGCCCGGTATTGTACCCTGCTTATTATGAACCGGATGAAACTCATAAGTATACACAACATATTTTATTTGGAAATTATGACGGCGCTAATCATATCAATCCATATGCTGATATGGTAAAAGGGTATAAAGATTACAGTAAAACGGTTATATTAGCTCAGTTGGAATTGAAACAGGATCTTGATTTCCTGCTAAAAGGATTGTCGGTGAGAGGATTGTTCAATACTTCCAGGTCTTCTTATTTTGACGTATCCCGATATTACACACCTTTTTATTATAAAGTAGGTTCATATGATAAATATCAGGATGTTTACAGGCTTACGGGGTTGAATGAACAGAGTGGTAAGGAGTATCTTGATTATAATGAGGGGAAAAAAACGGTCAGCAGCACGACTTATTTTGAAGCAGCAGCACAATATAATAATACTTTCAATGAAAAACATAGTGTAAGTGGTATGTTGGTTTTTACAACTCGTGAAGAACTGATCGGTAATGCCGGTGATTTACAACAGTCTCTGCCTTTCAGGAATATAGGCTTGGCCGGGCGTTTGACTTATGCCTTCGATAATCGTTATTTTATTGAAGGAAACTTCGGGTATAATGGTTCGGAGCGTTTTTCATCCAAAGAACGTTATGGATTCTTCCCTTCGGCAGGTGTCGGTTATATGGTTTCAAATGAAAAGTTTTTTGAGCCGTTAAGTCACATTATCACAAAATTAAAGTTGAAGGGTACTTACGGGCTTGTAGGTAATGATAATATAGGGGAAGCAAAAGACCGCTTTTTTTATCTGTCGAATGTGAATTTAGATAATTCGGATCGTGGTTATGTTTTTGGAACGGATTTCGGCTATTCAAAAAACGGTGTCTCCATTAGTCGTTATGAAGATCCGTTTATTACCTGGGAAAAAGCTTATAAGCAAAACTATGGCATAGAATTGGGATTATGGGGAAAAGCAGAATTACAATTGGATTATTTTAGGGAGAATCGGAAGAATATATTGCAAAAGCGTTCTGCTATTCCATCAACTATGGGTTTACAGGCAACACCTCAGTCAAATGTCGGAGAGAGTTTTGGTTCGGGCGTCGATATGTCATTGGATTACTCACAATCGTTTAATAAAGATTTTTGGTTGACAATGAGAGGTAATTTTACGTATGCGACGGCAGAATTCAAGGTTTATGAAGAACCGGAATATAGCAGTACCCCTTGGCGCAGGCATAAAGGACAGAAACTATCCCAACAATGGGGGCTTATTGCCGAACGACTTTTTATAGATGAGGAGGATGTAAAAAACTCTCCGGTTCAGCAGTTCGGTGAATATATGGCGGGTGATATTAAATATAAGGATATCAATATGGATGGAATTATAGATGATCAGGATAAAGTTCCTATCGGTTATCCAACAACTCCGGAGATTATTTATGGATTCGGTTTTTCAGTGGGTTATAAAAATTTCGATTTCTCGGCATTCTTTCAAGGATCGGCCCGTTCTTCTTTCTGGATTGATTCGAGGAAGATAACTCCTTTTATAGATACGGATAACGATTCGGATACAGATGCCGGTAAAGTTGCCAGAAATGCACTGTTACAAGAAATCGCTGATAGTCATTGGTCGGAAGCACATCGGGATCCTCATGCCTTTTGGCCACGTTTGGCAGATCGGAGTATTAGCAATAATACACAAACCAGTACATGGTTTATGCGGAATGGAGCATTTTTACGTATGAAATCGGCAGAGCTAGGATATACAATTCCTAAAGAACTGACTAAAAAGATCCATTTGGGAATGGTAAGGTTTTATTTGAGTGGAACAAACTTATTTGTGATCAGTCCGTTCAAATTGTGGGATCCGGAAATGGCTGGAAATGGTTTAGGGTATCCTGTACAGCGGGTGTTTAATGTTGGAGTTAATGTTAGTTTATAAAACGAGTACTATATGAAAAAGATAATTGATGTATTTATTTTGCTGATCAGCCTATTGAGTTTAGGTTCATGTAGTGATTATCTGGATGTTGTTCCGGATAATATACCGACTATTGATCATGCTTTCAATAACAGGATTAATGCAGAGAAATATTTATTTACTTGTTATTCTTATCTACCTAATCCTACCAGTCCGAATACGAATCCCGGATTTTTGTGTGGATATGAGTCCTGGATAACAGAAGAAGGTACATATTATTGGGGGAGTTTGAATTCTTTTAACGCAGCAAAGATCGGGCAGAATTCCAATAATCCATTATTAAACTATTGGGATGGAGGAAATGATGGTCATAATCTTTTTGTTGCCATCCGCGATTGTAATATATTTTTGGAAAATATTGATAAGCCTGTCGATTTGGAAGAGTATGAAAAAGTGAGGTGGGTAGCTGAAGCTAAATTTCTGAAGGCTTATTATCATTATTATCTGTTGCGGTTGTATGGTCCGATCCCTATTATAGAGAAAAACCTTCCGGTATCGGCTTCTCCGGAAGAAGTACGGGTTTATCGTGATCCGGTGGATGATGTGGTTAATTATATCGTGCAGTTGCTGGATGAGGCGGTTGTCGATTTGCCGGATAATATTCAAATCGAAATTGAAGAGATGGGACGTGTTACGAAATCAATTGCGTTGGCATTGAAGGCTAAAACACTTGTGTTGAATGCTAGCCCTCTTTTCAACGGAAATCCTTATTATACAAATTTGAAGGATAATCAAGGTCGAAATCTTTTTTCAACCTCGTATGATGCTGGTAAATGGGAGGTTGCAGCAAAGGCTTTAAAAGAGGCTATCGATTTTGCCGAAAGTCAGGGAGCCGAGCTATATTATTACAAAGGTTTTGATCCGGTAACTGATTCCACACGTCAAAAATTGAATATTCGTAAAGCAATAACTGAACGTTGGAATAAAGAGATAATTTGGGGATCGACAAAGAATGATAATTTTTTGCAGAAAGTATCTTTTGTAAGAACAAAATTGGATCAGAAGACGGAGGCTATGCTTTCTCTTTTGTCACCTACCATCCGATCGGTAGAACGTTTTTATACTAAAAATGGAGTTCCCATCAATGAAGATAAAGAATGGGATTATGAGAACCGATATAAAATAACTGAAGTGGCGGAACAAGATTGTTATTATATGAAAACCGGTTATAAAACAGCTCGACTGAACATCGCTCGTGAACCGCGTTTTTATGCCTCTCTTTCTTTTGACGGTGCCATTGTATATGGGAATGGTATAGTTGGAGATAATGATTATTCTAAATTGACTTATGCACAGATGAAAAAGGGGCAACCAGGTGGAATGATTGCATCACAGTGTTATTCCATCACTGGATATTTGCCTAAAAAACTGGTTGCGGTCGAGACTGTAGGAAACCAGGGCACTTTTACCTCCTATCGTTATTCATTCCCTGTAATTAGATTGGCCGACCTTTATTTATTATATGCGGAAGCACTGAATGAAATAAAATCCAGTCCTGATGCGGAAGTATACCAATGGATTGATAAGGTAAGGAAAAGAGCTTCTCTGAAGGGGGTAGTTGAGAGTTGGACTAAATATTCTACTATGCCGAATAAGGTTTCTACCCAGGATGGTATGCGTGAAATTATTCATCGCGAACGTTTGATTGAATTGGCTTTTGAGGGTGAAACTTTCTGGGATTTGTTACGTTGGAAAGAGGCTGGAGAAGAGTTTAAACATCCAATACAAGGCTGGAATGTGTCAGCAAGTGATACGGAAAGTTATTATAAGATACAAACGATTGCAAATCCTTCATTTAGCATAAAGAACTATTTCTTCCCAATAAAACAAGCGTCGATTGATGTGAATCCTAATCTGGTTCAGAACTTTGGTTGGGGGAGTACAAATTGAGTTAATGGTCATATAATTAAGGAAACGATATGAAGAAACAATTATTTTATATTTTAATTGCATGTACAGTTTTACTGAATGCTTGCAAACAAGAATATGTCGGACAACCTGGAATAGACTCGGTACCTCCGGGTAAAATAGAAAATCCCAAGGTGGAAAATTTACCGGGTGGAGCGAAAATAACATACGATTTACCTCATGATGATGATTTATTGTATGTGAATGCTGTATATCATATTAATGGAAAGGAGATGAATACTTCTTCTTCCATGTATAATAATGAGTTGATGGTTGAAGGTTTCGGAAGTACGGATGAACAAAAAATAAAACTGTATTGTATTGACCGAAGCAACAATGTTTCAGAACCGGTGGAAGTTACCATCCATCCTACTACACCTCCTGTGCAATTGATCTATGAGTCATTGAAAGTAAAAGAAGGATTCGGTGGTATACAAGTGGAATGGGAAAATAAAACGGAGGCGGATATAGCCATCTATTTGGTGGCTGCCGATTCCATAGGTGATTTAAATGTAGCCGATGTTGTCTATACAAGCACTGCGGAAGGAAAATATTCTTTGCGTGGTTTTAATGATGAAGAACGCGTTTTCGGTGTATATATTCGTGATAGATGGGACAATTTTTCTGACACGCTTTCTAATGCATTTACTCCCCTTTATGAAATGGAAATGGATAAATCCAAATGGAAGTGGGAAAAATTATTAGGGGATAATACAACAGAATTGGGAGGTAATTGGGCTTGGGAAAAAATCAGAGATGGAATAGCCGGGGATCAAGGTTGGCATACAAATATAGCAAAATCTCCTATGTATTTCACAATTGATTTAGGCGTTACAGCCAAGTTAAGCCGATATAAGTTGTGGCATAGACTTGGTGGTTGGGCTTATACGCATTTTAATCCTAAAAAATGGGATGTGTATGGTACGACTTCTCCAGACTATGGGAATCATGATGAAGCATATTGGATTGAAGGCGGATTCAAAGAAGATTGGCATCTGTTATTGAGTTGCTATTCTTTTAAACCTTCCGGCGAGAACTCCCCTGTTACGAACGAAGACCAGGAGTATGCCGCGAATGGTTTTGAATTTGAATTTCCGTTGGATGCACCTCCTGTTCGTTATCTTCGTTTCCATGTCCATGAAACGTGGGGAGGAGCAGCAAATATACACATCTCGGAATTGTCTTTCTGGGGGAAAGTTGTAGAAGAATAATTTATATATAAACTTTATATTTATGAAAGCTGTAATAATTATATGTAGTTTGTTGGCAGTATTATTTGTATCATGTGATGGTATGAATGATAATATAAAAGAATATTTGGACCGGGGGGAAATAGCTTATATCGGAAAAGCGGATTCTGTCACAACTGCAGGAGGAATCAACCGGATTAAACTCCTGTGGAAAATAAATTCAGACCCGCGTATCACTTCTTGTAAAATTCTTTGGAATGATAAACAAGATTCTGTGAGTTTCCCGATTGACAGAGGGGAAGTCGATAAGAATGGATATCTCTCTTATATTTTAGAAGATATGCCGGAAGGTACATTTATTTTCAATTTATATCATGTCGGAGTGGATAATAGTTTGTCTATGGGCAGTGAAATTGAGGGAACTGTTTATGGTGATATCTATAAATCTAATTTAAATCCAAGGAAGATCCGGTTAGTGGAGACATTGGCTGATAAAGTTAACCTGTATTGGGAAGAGGGTGGAAATTCTTCGAATGTTTTATTTACTTATATCAATAGAACTGGGGAAAAAAAGACAATCAATATTCCTGCGTCGGAAACTGTTACTGTGATCGATGATTATGTGTTGGGAGGTGAATACAGTTATAAGACGATCTTTTTGCCGGAGGAAAATGCCTTGGATCAATTCGAGTTGGATTCTCCTGTTGATAAGTTTCCAACCTATTATGTAGGAGATGGTTCTTTGGATGATATATTCCCTGAATATTTGAAATTAGACAGAGGGACCTGGAAGATAGATGATTTCTCTTCGGAAGAACCGACAGGTGAAGGTGCCAACGGTCGTGCAGCTCAGATTATAGATAATGACCCTTCAACATTCTGGCATAGTGAATGGCAGGCAACTACGGCTCAATTACCGCATTCTATTACAATTGATATGAACACAGTAAAAGACGTAAAATGTGTAACCATCGCTAAAAGACAGGGTAATACGGATTTGAAGGCCGCTCATATTGAAATCAGTACGGATAACCGTAGTTGGGAAATCGCCGGGAAAGTGGAATTTGAAAAAACGGCTGATCCGAATGCTAAAACGATTGTATTGGGAGAAATAAAAAAAGCTCGATATATGAAGTTGGTTATTACAGAAAGCCATCGTTCTCCGTCTGCCTCTATATCAGAGGTGTATGTGTTAGGAACAGAATGATTTTATAAACAAAGTAGGGAGATATCACAAAAATATCTCCTTACTTTATTTCATAAAAGGAAAGGTCATCCTCCATCTGAACCAGATTCAAACACGACACGCTGAGCCGGAGATGGCGCGGGAACTCCGACATATGGAATTACTTTGATACTTTCCGGAGGGAAATAACAAGTGTCCGGCATCGAGCTATGCCAGGTCCGTCACCTGAGGGCATCAGGTCCGTCACTAGACCATACCAGGTCCGTCACCAGTCATTTTCCCTTTTGGGGAGGTATCAGAAATAACTTAAATCTGAACTGTATGGCTTTTTTCAAAAAAATTCAACAGAAGATTAATGGGAAGTGGTATCCGAAGTCCGTTACTGTCGGTAAACCCGTGACAACAAAAGAGGTATCTGACCGCTTGGCACAGATATCGACTGTGAGTCGTGCCGACACCTATGCTGTTCTCATGGAACTGGCTGGCGTGCTGGCTGATTACATGTCACAGGGACGTACCGTAAAGCTTGATGGGCTGGGTACTTTCTATTACACCCTTACTGCGGGAGGTAACGGGGTCGAATCGGCAGACAAGGTGAGTGTTTCGCAAATAGCTGGCGTTCGTGTCCGTTTCATTCCTGAAGCCACGAAAAACAGCGGTAGTAAGACGATGAACCGCTCGCTTATCAGCGACAACATCTTTTGGATGGAATTGAATGGCGCACCCGAGACAACTCCTGAAGAAGGAGGCGGTGAAGACCGTCCGGAGATCGAGTGATCTTTCTCTGAATGTATGATGAAAGTGTTGCAAAGTAACTGCCTTGTCCGTCGGGATGGGAGAAGGGTTTGCAACACTTTCTTTTTTGATTGAAGTTAAATGCATAATAAACGAATAATCCTATTCATGAAAATACCACCTAACTATCCGGAAATTTCCGTACTTTTGTCTTCAGATATAATTAAAGAAAGGAATGTATTATGACAGCTATGGAACTGGATGCCCGTCGAATGGAACTTATCCGAAAGATTATGGAAACAGATAGTGTTGAAGTTCTTGATAAGATGAAACAATCTTTCAATCGGGCGGTTAAAGCGGCTCAAGCTAAGAACACGGAATCTATTCCTGGTGTCCCTTCTTCATTGGAAGAGGTAAAGCAGAATATTACGGCATTTGAGGCAGATCTTGATGCTGATATATTAGAAACGGTTTCGCATCAAGATGTGATGAAGGATGTACGACAAATGCTCGCTTCCTTATGACATGCGAATGGAAGAAAACTGCCATGGCAGAACTAACTAAAGCTACAAAATATTGTGCGAAAACATTCGTCGAACTTTGTTAGTTCATAAACTATTTAAACTCGTGTATTATGTGGATGAGAAGAAATCTGTACTTTATATCGTTTCTCTTTGGGATGTTCGCCGCGATCCCTCTACATTGATAAGTCGTATTCGTAAAAAGAAGACCTAACTATCCGGAAATTTCCGTACTTTTGTCATCAGTTTAAAACGAACAGACAAAAGCAATGAAATATCTGATAAAGGCCCCGGAAGAAAGACTTCGGGCTTCTGTGCAACTTCCTGCTTCCAAGAGCATTAGTAACCGTGCTTTGATATTGAATGCACTAAGTTATAGTCCGTATGATATACAGAACCTTTCCGATTGCGATGATACGGAAGTGATGGTTAGGGCGCTGAACTCCGATAGTCGTGATTTCGATATTAAGGCTGCCGGGACGGCTATGCGTTTCCTTACTGCTTTCCTTTCTAAAATAGTGGGTGAATGGACGATCACCGGAACGGAGCGGATGAAGAATCGCCCGATCAAACTGCTGGTCGATGCATTGAACTCGTTGGGCGCCCGCATTGAATATATGGAGAAGGAAGGTTATCCCCCTTTGCGTATCTTTGGAAGTGCTTTGCAGGGAGGTGAGATATCGTTGGCTGGAGGTGTCAGTTCACAATATATTTCAGCCTTGTTAATGATCGCTCCTTTGATGGAAAAGGGATTGACATTACATCTGGAAGGAAATATCATCTCCCGTCCTTATATCAATCTGACGTTACAATTGATGGAACAGTTTGGGGTGAAAGCTACCTGGAACGGACAAACCATCAAGATTCTTCCCCAGGAATATAAACCGATCCGTTTTACCGTGGAGTCGGATTGGAGTGCCGCTTCTTACTGGTATGCAATCATGGCTTTGTCGAAAAATGCCGAAATAGAACTGCTGGGCCTTTTTAAGAACAGCCTGCAAGGAGATGCCGCCGGAGCAAAACTGTTTGCCCAACTGGGTGTTGGCACGGCCTTTACAGACCGGGGCGTCATGCTGAAATATAACGGTAACGTGACAAAAAAGTTGATCTACAATTTTGTCAACGAACCCGATTTGGCGCAAACATTTGTTGTCACCTGCGTGTTACTAAATATCCCCTTCCGCTTCACCGGATTGCAATCGCTGAAGATAAAAGAAACCGACCGTATCGAAGCTTTGAAAACGGAACTTCGTAAACTCGGCTATCTGTTGACCGACAGCAACGACAGTATCCTTGAATGGAACGGGGAACATTGCGAACCGGAAGCTGATCCGATTATCGCCACATATGAAGACCATCGGATGGCAATGGCATTTGCCCCGGCTGCGCTGGTATTGCCGAAAGGTCTTAAAGTGGCTGATCCGGAAGTGGTGACAAAGAGTTATCCTGCCTATTGGGAAGACTTGCGCAAAGCAGGATTTGCTTTAATTGAAAATTAACATGTGGTACATTATCATTGGTATTATCGTGCTTGGCGTTATTGCTGCCATAGCCGGTTATTTCAGGAATAAAAAATTACAGCAGATGCTGGAACGCGGGGAGATCAGCGAGATACCTGAAGCGCGTGAAATTCCCGAAGAATGCTGTGGCCAGCATGAGACTTGTGAGCGTGACAGTCTGTTGGCTGCCGTCAGCAAAAAGATTGAATATTATGATGACGAGGAACTGGATCGTTTCCGGGGGCTGGAGGGAGATGAGTATGAAGAGGATGCCGTCGATGAGTTCCGCGAGGTACTTTATACCCTGCAGTCGGAAGAGGTGGCCGGGTGGCTCCGTAGCCTGCAACTTCGTGGCGTGAACCTGCCGGATGCACTGAAGGATGAAGCATTTCTTATTGTCGGTGAGAGAAGAATACATTAAACGGTAGAGAACGTCAACCAGTGTTTGACATAAAGATTGTTTCTACCTAATGAAACACTTGTTTCTATATGGTGAAACAGTTGTTTCTTTATAGTGAAACTTTCTGTACCTCGTATCGGATATAAGGATAAGATTGCACAAATAAGACGAACCATCATATGGAATGAATATGGATCTATTACAATATACTTTTTTTCAACATGCTTTGCTGGGCAGCTTGCTAACAGCCATCACCTGTGGTATTGTCGGGACATACGTTGTCGCACGCCGTCTGGTGTTTATCAGTGGCGGTATAACTCATGCCTCTTTCGGTGGTTTGGGACTTGGCTTTTATCTGGGTACAAACCCGATCTTGATGGCAATGGTCTTTTCCGTCCTTTCCGCTTTCGGGGTAGAATGGGCGAGCAAGACACAGGATGTGCGTGAAGATTCGGCAATTGCCGGTGTTTGGGCGCTTGGAATGGCGCTCGGAGTGATTTTTATATTTCTTACTCCCGGCTATTCTCCTAATCTGTCTGCCTATTTGTTCGGTAATATCCTGACGATCTCCCTGTCCGATATTATCTGGATAGCAGCTTTAGCGGTGGTATTGATCGCAGTCTTTTCCCTCTATCTGCGGGAGATAGTCTATGTCGCTTTCGATAGCGACTTTGCCAAGACGCAGCATATCCATGTAAAGTGGATCGAATATATGATGATGTTCTTTATTGCCCTGACTATCGTCCTTTCCATCCGGTTGGTCGGTATTATGTTGCTGATGAGCTTGTTGACTTTGCCGCAAATTACAGTGAATCTGTTTACTTCCGACTTTAAGAAGATCATCTGGGGGAGTATTGTCCTTGGCTTTCTGAGTTGTGTGGTGGGGCTGGTTCTGTCTTATTTCCTGAATGTACCGTCGGGAGCTTTTATCATCCTGGTGCTGGTGCTGGTCTTTTTGATCCTGAAAGGAGTATTATTCTTTACGAAGAGGCAATAAAACAGGTTCTTCTCAGTTTATTATATGATAAAGAGTGCACATAATACGTGAAGAAAGGTTTTTACTATATAATTTCGATATTCGTGGTTCTCTTGCTTTGGTCGTGCAGTACGAAGAAAAACACCAAAGCAAGCCGGTTCTACCATTCCTTTACATCCAGATACAATATCTATTATAACGGAAAAACTTCTTTTGATGAAGCCCTGAAATCTATGGAGACAGGCTACAAGGAAAGTTATTCCGAAATGATCCACATGTATCCGATCAGTGCACAGCCGAAAGATAAAAAGGAAACCGGCGGCCCCTTCGACCGCGCCATCGAGAAAGGCAATAAAGCCATAAAACTTCATTCCATCAAAGCCAAGCCGGCAAAGAAACCGGGTTGGCGTAACGATCCCAAACAACGTGCTTTGCAGGAACAGGAAGAATATAACCCTTTCCTGAAGAAATGTTGGCTGCTGATCGGGCAGGGACAGTTCTATAATGCTGATTTCTTGCAAGCCTCTGCCACTTTTTCTTATATTGCCCGCCATTATTCCCATGACGAGGAAGTAGTGGCCGAAGCCCGTTTGTGGCAGGCCCGTTGTTATTCGGAAATGGATTGGTTCTATGAGTCCGAAGATATTTTGGGTAAGCTGAATACTAATGGAATACCCCGCAAGAACCTGAATCAGTATGCCGCTGTTTATGCCGATTATCTGGTCAAGAGCAAACAGTATGAAGAAGCTATCCCTTATTTTAAGACGGCAATCAAATCGGAAAAAAGCAAACTTCAGCGTACCCGTATGAAATACCTGCTGGGACAAATCTATGCCGCGCAGGAACAGGATGGCCTTGCCTATAAAATGTTCAACGAAGTAGCCAAAGCCAGTCCTCCCTATGAACTTGAATTTGCGGCCCGTATCCGTCAGACAGAAGTATTCTCCGGTGCTAACTATCAGAAGGTAGTCAAGATGCTTCAACGCATGGCGAAGAGCGATAAGAATAAGGATTATCTGGATCAGGTTTATTATGCCCTCGGAAATGTTTACCTGAACCGGGAGGATACGGCAAATGCCATAAAGAATTATGAATTGGGTATCGAAAAGAGCACACAGAACGGACTGGAGAAAGCTATCTGCCAGATCAAACTGGGCGATATCTATTTCACCATGCGTGATTATGTAAAGGCTCAGCCCTGTTTCAGTGGCGCATTGTCCGGTATCCAGAAAGAATACAAAGACTTTAAGCGTGTGTCGAAACTTTCGGCAGTCCTGGACGAGCTGGTCGTACATGTGGAAGCTGTCCATTTGCAGGATAGCTTACAGACCCTGGCAAAAATGCCGGAAACGGAACGTTTGGCTGTCATCGACAAGATCATAGAACAGGTAAAGAAAGAGGAAGAAGAAGCCAAGGCTTTGGCTGAGAAAGAGGCTTATCTGGCTGACCAGGCTGCCAAAGGAACGGGTATAAACCGTCCCGGGACAGAAACCGGCGGTATCGTTCTCCCGACTGCATCGGGCGGGACTTCTTTTTACTTCTATAATCCTTCGACCGTATCGCAGGGTAAGGCGCAGTTCCAGCGCAAGTGGGGACGTCGTACACTGGAAGATAACTGGCGTCGCCGTAAAAAAGAAATGTCAACCTTCAACGAAGATGCTCTGGAAGAGGGTGAACTGGCGGAGACAGCAGCCGGAGCCATTGGACCGGACGGTCAGCCTTTGCCGACCGACTCGCTGGAGGCCGGTTTGCCCGAGGTTGCTGCCGATGACCCGAAATCACGCGAATATTATTTGCAGCAGTTACCTTTCACGCAGGAAGATGTGGATGCCTCGAATATAATTATTGAGGATGGATTGTATAATATGGCGATGATCTATAAAGATAAACTGGAGGATCTGCCTTTGTCGATCGAGGCTTTTGAAGAACTGGAACGTCGTTTCCCGGATAATTCGCATCGCTTGGAGAGTTATTACCAGGTCTATCTGATGGCGCTCCGTACGGGTAATACCTCTTTGGCTGCCGAGTACAAGACGAAGATGATCAATGCCTTCCCGAATGAAGATTATACGATTGCCATCTCTGACCCGAATTATGAATATAATATACGTATGATGGATTCCGTACAGGATTCGATCTATCAACAGACCTATAATAGTTATCTGGCAAGCGATACCGTTACTGTGCGTCGGAATTTCCGCGATGTCAGTGTTAAATATCCGTTGGCAACCCTGATGCCGAAATTTATGTTCCTGGATGCGTTGACTTATGTACAAGCCGGTGATGCCGAAGGTTTCAAAACGGCCCTGAAAGCGTTAGTAGAGAAATATCCGACAGCCGATGTGACGGAACTGGCAGGTGAGATGCTGAAAGGTATCCTTCGCGGCCGTACCCTGATGCAAGGCAGCGTGACCGGTATGACCTGGAACCTGCGTTTTGGTCTGGGTGAAGACGGTTCTTTGTCGGCAGCCGACTCTGCACGTACATTTACAGCTGAACCGAATACTCCTTACCGTATGATCTTGATGTATCCGACCGGAAGTGTGGATAAAAACCAGTTGCTGTTTGCCGTGGCAGCTTACAACTTTGCCAACTTTATGGTGAAGGAGTTTGATTTGGCTTTTGAAGAAGCCGGCCCGATGTCAATGCTGAACATCAGCGGATTTACAGGTATAGAAGAAATCTTGCAATACTATAAAATGATTTATGGTAAAGATGGTTACGCCCAGGCTCTGGATAAAAATGTTGCTATCCTTCCGATCTCCGAGGACAATTACGAGACATTGATGCGAGGTAAGACACTGGAAGAATATATTAACTTCTTTGAAGAAAACTTTGGCGGTAAAGCCCCGGAATTGGCAACACGTTGGAATAATCGTATGTTGGTGGAAGAAGAAAAAGTGAAAGAAGCCGAAGCTGAAGCTGAAACTGAATCAGAACTTCCGGGCGAAGATCAACCAGACGAAACAGTTCAACCGGAAGATGAATCCCCGGCAAAAGAAATCAAGTCGGTACGTAGAAAAGAAGCCGAGGAAGAAAAGAAAGAAGAAGCTGAAAAACCAGTAGAACAGGTTGCTCCGAAAGATACTGTCATTCCGGAGATATCTGTCCCGGATACTGTTGCCAATGTTCCGGCAATTGAAGTTCCTGTCGATACGGTTTCCGTACAGCCGGCTGTTTCCGATACTGTTGCGGTTGCTTCTCCTCAGGATACTGTCCCTGCCGTGCAGGCACCGGAAGAACGGAAAGAGCTTACATTAAAAGAAATAGAAGCAATCCGCAAACGCGAAGCCGCAGCCGAAGAAGCCCGTAAGGAAGCTGACCGCAAAGCATTCGAAGCACAACAGAAAGCCGAGAAAGAATTGCAGGAGCAGAAAGCCAAGGAACGTGCTGACCTGTTGAAGAAACAGGAAGAAGAAGAGAAAGCCCTTCTGAAAGCGAAAGCCGACCGTGAAAAGCAACTTGAACAGGATCGTAAGAACAAGTTGAAACAGGCCGAAGCCGACCGTAAAGCGAAGCAGAAAGCCCGTGAAGAACTTCGCAAACAAAAAGAGCGCGAATACAAGGAAAGGCTCAAACAAAAGGAAAAAGAGCGTAAGCAGAAGGAAAAACAGTATAAAGAAACACTGAAAGCAAAAGAAAAGGCCCGCCGCGAAGCGCAAAAAGCGAAAGAGGCGGCACGTAAGAGGTGATCTGCACAGATACCCCTGTTTTGTCATGGCTCGAGTCTGCCATGACAAAACAGTTTTTCTTATGCATATTGGTAGTCTTTCAGCTTTTGCTGTAATTCTTTGCGTGCGAAAAAAATACGGCTTTTTACTGTCCCCAAAGGGAGATTTAGTTGTTCTGCAATTTCATGATATTTATAGCCATTTAAAAATAAGGAAAATGGGATTTTTACTTCATCGTTCAATTCTGCAACAGCTTTTGTGATCTCTTGAATTTGATAGACCTTGTCTGGAGAACCTGAGATGGAGTCATTGGTTATGTTTAAGTTGTACAAATCAGTATTTTGATCTACTACAGTCTGTTCACGCACAATCTTATGATAGTTATTAATGAAAAGATTGCGCATTACGGTCATAACCCAACCTGTAAAATTGACATTGTCTACGAATTTTTCCTGATTGTCCAACACTTTCAGCGTAGTATCTTGCAACAGATCCAGAGCGTCATCCCTGTTTGCTGTTAGCTTGATAGCGAAATTCATCATGTGATCTTGTAATCCGAGTAATCTTTGTTGAAATTGTATTCTGTTCATAATGTTTGTTGTTTATTAATTTACGTTTTTATCTGCTGCAAATCTATTTTTTATGTTCATTATGGCGTGTTCGATTTCGTACGGAAAGATTCAGAAATTGTTTTACATACCCGTTAGAGCATATTTGTCGGATGATTTCGTACTTTTGGTAGACAGTAGATGGTCTTTCGGTGAATGCTGAATAGATTTATTGTAAATATCGGATAGAAATGATCTCCTTTTGTTCTTATCTAGTTACTATTGGAGAGGATATTGGTAAGGTAAAGAATATTTTTCCGGATATTAGTTCTTGGAGAACTATTTCATTTAAAGACTATATCACATTGTGAAAACAAAATTATATAAAAATGGAAATAAATACAAAACCAAAGATGGTAATATAACTATATTTAACCAATTTGTATCTTCTTGTAATTTATCAATCTTTTCTATTAGTGTCCTTATTTATCAATTAATTTGCCTATGTGTGTAATACATAGCAACTTATCGTATAGCCATAGTTCTCCAAGAACTATGATGATAAAATGACTGTTCATATTAAATAATTCTTAGACCTGTTTTTGTTTATTAACCTTAAATTAGCAAGTGTAATGATTAGATTGCGAAAGAGGTGTAGCGGTCAATGCTGTCAGCCTCAGAAGATTCAAAGCACGAAGCCTGGAAAATATTCATATGGATGGATATTACCGGCATTTTTATTAACAGTTGTGGGACTACCCTGTCGAGACCTTCGGGCTGAAGTATTTCCCGTGGTAGCCAAAGTTCAACAATCGTCGAAATTCAAAGGCAAAATCTCGGATACGGGAGGAGATCCTTTACCTGGTGCTACGGTGCAGATAAAAGGTAGTACGAAAGGGGTTATTGCCGATATGGATGGTAACTTTGAGTTTGATGATTGTCCTCTTAACAGTACCCTGGTTGTTTCGTATATCGGTATGGAAACTAAGGAAATAAAGTATACCGGACAGAAATTCCTGAATATTGTAATGGAAGCAAAAACGGATGAGTTGGAAGAAGTAACCGTAGTCGCTTTTGCCAAACAGAAAAAAGAAAGTGTGGTATCCGCCATTACGACTGTGAAACCGACGGAGTTAAAAATTCCGAGCAGTAACCTGACAACGGCTTTTGCTGGTCGTGTTGCCGGATTGATCTCTTATCAAACAAGTGGTGAGCCGGGACAGGATAACGCCAGTTTCTTTATCCGTGGTATTACGACTTTTGGTGCTGAGGCAAAGAAAGATCCGCTTATCCTGATCGACGGTATTGAATTGAGTACAGATGACCTGGCACGTTTGAATACAGATGATATTGCCAGTTTTTCGATCATGAAAGATGCTACGGCTACGGCATTATACGGTGCACGCGGAGCGAATGGCGTAATCTCTGTTACAACGAAAGAAGGTAGAGAAGGAAAAGTAACCATTAACGCCCGTGTGGAAAACTCTTTCTCATCTCCGACCAAAAAAATCAGCCAGACCGATCCTGTTACTTATATGCGGATGCAGAATGAAGCAATTAAAACCCGTGACCCACTGGGATTGGCTTTGTATTCGGAAGAAAAAATAACGATGACCGAACGTGGATTATATCCGAATATTTTCCCGACAACGGACTGGTATGATACCATGTTCAACGATGTGATCTCCAACCAGCGTGCCAATCTGAGCCTTAGCGGTGGTGGAACGGTTGCCCGTTATTATGTGGCTGCCAATGTGTCGAAAGACAATGGTAACATGAAAGTCGATAAAAGAAATAATTTTAATTCTAATATCAGCCTGATGAAATATTCGATCCGTTCGAATATCAATATCAACCTGACAAAAACAACGGAGTTGGTATTGCGTATGAGCGGAACGTTTGATGAATATACAGGACCTATCGGCGGCGGTTCTTTTATGTACAAGGAAGTGATGATGGCCAATCCCGTATTATTCAAACCTTATTATGAACCGGATGAACAGTACGCATATTCCAAGCATATCTTATTCGGTAACTATGGTGCCGGTAATTATGTAAACCCGTATGCACAGGCATTGAAGGGGTATAATGATTATAGTAAGAATACGATGCTGGTTCAATTCGAAGGTAAGCAGAAGTTGGATATGTTGACCGAAGGACTTGCTATCCGTGCAAAGATCAATATAGACCGTTATTCTGAATATTCGGTAGACCGTGCTTATTCTCCTTTCTTTTATAACAATACTTCGGTAAATTTTTACCGAAAAATTAAAAGTTAAACAATAGAACCGGC
>OOBZ01000042.1_pt1 | contig 85866 bp, 66 predicted proteins | sample 1671601 | NCBI WGS metagenome assembly OOBZ01 (sample SAMN06348173, study PRJEB24527) | human gut metagenome | biome: human gut; feature: ankylosing spondylitis patient; material: feces | host: Homo sapiens | place: China | collected 2015-10
TGGGCCACGACCTCTCGCACATCCGTCCCACGGGCAGCCCGGTGCTCAACTCGGCGCTTACCTCGACGGGTATCGTACCCTTCATGGAGCGCTATTCGAACTCGACGCGCGAGGTGGCTCAGGACGGCCGCCGCGGCGCGCTGATGCTCTCGCTCTCCATCAAGCATCCCGATGCCGAGCGCTTCATCGACGCCAAGGTCGACACGGGCAAGGTGACGGGCGCCAACGTCTCCATCAAGATTGACGACGAATTCATGCGCGCCGCCATCGCCGGCAAGAGCTACCATCAGCAGTTCCCGATTAATTCGCCGGAGCCGCTCTACCAGCAGGATATCGACGCCCGCAAGCTGTGGGAGAAAATCATCCACAACGCCTGGAAGTCGGCCGAGCCCGGCGTGCTCTTCTGGGATACGATTATTCGCGAGAGCGTGCCCGACTGCTATGCCGACGAGGGCTTCGTGACGGTTTCGACGAACCCCTGCGGCGAGATTCCCCTCTGCCCCTACGATTCGTGCCGTCTGCTGGCACTCAACCTGCTGAGCTATGTCGACGACCCCTTCACCGCGAAGGCGCGCTTCAACTTCGAGCGTTTCAAGGCGCACGTGGCCAAGGCCATGCGCATGATGGACGACATCATCGACCTGGAGCTGGAGAAGGTCGAGCTCATCATTGCCAAAATCGAGGCAGACCCCGAAGACGAGGATATCCGCAGCGTGGAGCTCAACCTCTGGAAGAAAATCCGCACGATGGCCTCGAAGGGCCGCCGTACGGGTCTGGGCATCACGGCCGAGGGCGACATGCTCGCTGCGCTCGGGCTGCGCTACGGCTCGGACGAGGCCATTGATTTCGCCGTCGAGGTGCAGAAGACGCTGGCGCTCGAGGCCTACCGCGCCTCGGTGACGATGGCCGGCGAACGCGGAGCCTTCCCCATCTACAACGCCGACAAGGAGTGCAACAACCCGATGATTGGCCGCATCCGCGAGGCCGACCCCGAACTCTACGCCGAGATGGTGAAGAAGGGGCGCCGCAACATCGCCATGCTGACCATCGCCCCGACGGGCACCACGTCGCTCATGTCGCAGACCACCTCGGGCATCGAGCCCGTCTTCCGTACGGTCTACAAGCGCCGCCGCAAAATCAACCCCTCGGACGTGGACACCCATGTGGACTACGTCGACGAGACGGGCGAAAAGTTCCAGGAGTACAACGTCTACCACCACAACTTCGTCAAGTGGCTCGAAGCCAACGGCTATGACACCTCGAAGCTGGAGACCATCTCCGATGCCGAGCTCGAACGCTGGGTGGCCGCGTCGCCCTACCACGGCGCTACGGCCAACGACATCGACTGGGTGGCCAAGGTCAAGATGCAGGGTGCCATCCAGAAGTGGGTCGACCATTCGATTTCGGTGACGGTAAACCTGCCCAACAACGTTTCGGAGGAGCTGGTCGCCCAGGTATACCGGACGGCGTGGGAGTGCGGATGCAAGGGTGTGACGGTCTACCGTGACGGCTGCCGCGACGGCGTGCTGCTCGACAAGAAGTCGAAGAAGGCGGGCCGCTGCGAAGAGCATCCCGGACAGGTGCAGAAGCGACCCAAGTCGATTCCGGCCGACATCGTGCGCTTCAAGAACGGTGCGGAGGACTGGATTGCCTTCGTCGGTCTGCAGGAGGGACGTCCCTACGAAATCTTCACGGGTAAAATCGAGGAGGATGCCATGTACATCCCCCGGAAAATCACCAAGGGCTACATCATCAAGGTGCGCGAGGCCGACGGCACGAAGCGCTACGACTTCCAGTATACGGACCGCTACGGTTATACAAACACCATCGGCGGCATCTCGCGTCTGTTCAACGAGGAGTTCTGGAACTACGCCAAGCTGATTTCGGGCGTGCTGCGCCACGGAATGCCTATCGAGAAGACCGTCTCGCTCATCGAGTCGCTCCATCTGGACAGCGAGTCCATCAACACCTGGAAGACGGGTGTCTGCCGCGCCCTGAAGCAGTATATCGTCGACGGCACGAAGACCAAGGGCAAGTGCCCGAGCTGCGGTCAGGAGAACATGGCCTACCAGAACGGCTGCATCACCTGTATGTCGTGCGGCTATTCGAAGTGCGGTTGATGCCGCTGGAGCGTCTTGCCTGATGCTCTTTCGAACAGAAAATGCCCGAAACAACCGTTTCGGGCATTTTTTTTCATCTGAAAGCGATTTTTTTGTCCCCGATGAAACGAAAATGATGATTTATCCGTATATTTGTAAAGAATTTTAATATCCGTTTCGGACTTTAAATTTAATGAGAAGCATGAAAAAATTATTCCTGACATGTGCCTTGATTGCAACGGCATTCGTTGCAACGGCAGGTGAGGAGCCGACCCGTCCGAGCTGGTCGGGCTTTGTAACCAACGGCTTTTGGGATAACTGGGAGGTATCGGTAGGACTTGGGGCAGGTACCGCTTTCACGTCGGGTACGAATGCCGGGAGTTTCGGCGAGCGGCTCGGTTTCGAGGGCAATGTCTCGGCCCTGAAGTGGATTACGCCGGTTGCCGGTCTTCGCGCACAGTTGCAGGGCGGCAAGTTCGGCAACTTCGACTCCGAGCTGGGCAAGGCCAGATGGCCCTATCTGTTCGCCCACGTCGACCTCACGCTCAACGTGTCGAACTGGATTGGCGGATACCGTGACGACCGGGTTTACTATGCGGTACCCTTTGTCGGCTTCGGTTATATGGCCAGCAGTTTCACCGACGAGATTCAGTCGAAATTCGCAACCAGCGCAAAGGATGACTTTGCGGTGACCTACGGTATCCTGAACAAGTTCCGCGTATCACCGGCTTTTGATATCAACCTTGAGCTCAAGGCCTTCATTACCCATTCGCAGATTTGTCCCGCCGCAACCGACGGCTCCATTCTCCACGGTGTGAGCGCAACGGCCGGTGTCACCTACCGCTTCAATCACCGCGGTTGGGAGCGCGGTGTGGCCGGCTTTACGCAGGAGCACATCGACGCTTTCCAGCAGGCCGTGGCCGATGGCAATGCCCGGCTGGAGGAGGCCCGTGCCGAGAACGACCGTCTGAACCGTGAGCTCGAGGCCGCCAAGGCCGATGCCCTGCGAGCCGAGGCTGCCGCCAAGGCTGCCGAGGATGCAGCTGCTGCCGCTGCCGCCCGCGAGCTGAACCCCAACCCGATGTCGGTGATTTTCTACGACTACAGCATGTCGAAGCTCACGGCCAAGGAGAAGACCCGTCTGCTGCTGATGGCCGACGTCATCAAGAACGGTCCGAAAGACCGCGTCTACAAGATTCAGGGCCACGCCGACAAGCAGACCGGTACGCCGGCCGGCAACAAGCGTGTGGCCGAGAACCGTGCCAAGAATGTCTACGACTTCCTGGTGGCCAACGGCGTCAACCCCAAGCAGCTGACCTACGAAGGTCTGGGTGATTCGCAGAGCCCCTACGGCTTCAAGGAGGCCAACCGTTCGGTGATTATCAAGTAAGGAGGCCGGTAAGGAGTCCGCTCGGCGGATTCCGTCGAAAGAGCGCATCCCGCATCAAATGCGGGATGCGTTTTTTTGTCTTCTCAGGCCGTTTCGGGTGAGGTGGGGTTGTGCGGCGGCAATATCCCGGGGCAGGCTGCGTGTGCGTTTGTGCGGGCGCTTCCGGAGAGGGGAGGGATGGCTGTGCCTGGGAGGCCGGCGATGGATTGGGAGGATTCGGGGCAGGGGAGTCGCTCCCTGCGGCGTTCGAATGGACCGGGTATGGTCATGGCTGCACGGAGGGCGCTGACTGCGCGTGTGAAACCCTTCGGAAGAGCCGGTGCGGTGTGGTGCATGCTCTGTTTCGGGCGGTTCTCGCGGGTGGCGGGACGACGTTTGCCGGTCGGAAGAGATATCGGCCTGTACGGTTGAGGCGGGGATTGCGGACGGCTCCTGTACGGGATAAAAAGAACGGGGGACCGATGATGTTCGGTCCCCCGTTCCTTTTGTCGACGTTTCCTGTAGCTCCGCTTCGTCAGTTGATGTTGCGACGGTCGGGCTCGTGGTTGGGCGAAGCGGCCTCCATGTCAATCTGGAGCTTCACCATCTGGATGGCTGCGGCTGCAGCCTCGTCGCCCTTGTTGCCCAGGCGGCCTCCGCAGCGGTCGAGCGCCTGCTGCATGTCGTTGACCGTCAGCACGCCGAAAGCGATGGGCATGTTCCACTGAATCTGGAGCTGCGTGATGCCCTGCGTGACGCCCTGGCAGATGAAGTCGAAGTGGCGCGTGTCACCCTGAACGACGCAGCCCAATGCGATGACGGCATCCACATCGGTGTATTCTGCGAAGAACTGGGCGCCGAGCGAAAGCTCGAACGTGCCGGGAACATACTTGATTTGTATGTTGATGTCGGGGCATCCGGCGCTGCGCAGCGTCCGGACGGCTCCCTCGAGCAGCGCCTCCGTCACTTCGCGGTTCCACTCGGCCACGACGATGCCGAAGCGCATGTCGGCGGCCGAAGGCAGCGGAGAATCGAACTGCGAAAGGTTGTGGTTTTTCGTTGCCATCTTGTCGCGCGGATGTTATTGGTTGATGCTTCCGAGGAGTTTCTCGGCCTCACGGGCCTCCATCGACGAGGGGTAGGTGTCCAGGATGCGCTGGAAATAGGCGGCCGCACCGGCGTTGTTGCCCTGGGCCTTCTCTGCCAGACCTGCCTTGCGGAGGTAGAGCGGAGCGGTCATGTTGTTGTCGGCTGCCGCGATGGCCTTTTCGTAGAACTTCACGGCTGCGGCATAGTCGCCCTGCTCGACGGCCACGTCACCCTGCAGACCGTAGTTCTGGGCGTTGACCAGAGCGCCGGGCAGACCCTTCACGGGCGAGAACTTCGCCAGATAGAGCGCTGCGTTCTCCAGGTCGCCGCTCTTCAGGTAGCAGATGCCGGCATAGTGCTTGGCCAGATTGCCCGAGGGGGTCGAGCCGTACTGGTCGATGACGTCGAGGAACCCGGCGCCGTTGGCGTCGCCGTTGAGGGCCAGCTCATAGTCGGGATTCTCGGCCTCGAAGCGCGACTGCGCCTGGGCAATCATCTCGGCGGCCTTCTCGGCGCGCGGCAGCACGATGAGGCTGCGGTAGCCGAATACGAGGGCTGCGATGATGAGCAGTCCGATGAAAATGTACGACATCAGTTTGCCGTTCTTCTCGAAGAAAAGTTCCGTTTTGTTCATCGCCGTGCCGAGTGCTTCCTGCGCGGCGACTTGCTCCTTTGCCATAAAAAATATCGGTGTTTTGGGTTTATAATTTCACACAGTAGGCAGCAAAGATACAAAACTATTCAGAATGTACAATGCGGGACTCCGATTTTTTTGCGGCGCGCAGCAGCGTAAAGTGCGCCTATTTCAGCGCCGAACGCAGCCGTCCGAGCGTGCGGCGCGTCATCACCCTGCCGTTGAGGAACGAGACGATGTGGCCCGTGATGCAGGCAGCGATGACCGTCCCCTCGCGCACCCCCTCGATGCGGCCCGAGAAGAGCAGGCCGAGCGCCACGGCAATGAGCACCAGCGTGACGTCGAAACGCACCTTGACGCGGCCGAACTCCATGCCGTAACGCTGTGCCGCATACTTGACGAAGGCCTCGGCGCTCATCATCGCCACGCGCGGCTTGAGTTCGAGCACCACGCCCGCCGACTGGATGAGGCATCCGCACAGAAGCAGCCCCAGGGCCGCGAGGTAGCCGTCGGGACGGAGCGTTGCGGTCAGCGCCATGTTCAGGTCGATGAAGAGCGTGAAGAGGAACGAAAAGGGGAGCTGCAGCAGGATTTCGACCGTGTCGCGGCGTGTTCTGCGGCCGCGCAGCAGCCAGAACTGTCCGCCGATGAGCAGCAGGTTGGTCAGGAAGGTCCACCATCCCAGCGAGATGGGGGTGTGGAGGCTCAGTACGTAGTTTTCGCTTGATATGGGGGTTGTCCCGAGCGACGAGCGGACGATGAGTACGATGCCGAGCGCCAGAAGGTAGAGCCCTCCGATGAAAATGGCGTAACGGGTGGCCAGTTGTTTGGATTCCATGGGCGAAGTCTTTTTCGGCGGCCTCCGGCCTTGGCCGGAAACCGACGTGCAAAGGTCCCGAATTTTCCGCAGAATGAGTTGGCAGAAAACAGCTATTTTTTGTCGAATTGGAAATAAAAACCTATCTTTATGAAGAAAAATGCTATCCGAATGAGTGAATTGCGAACCTACGACATCGACCAGATACTGCATCGCTGGCCCAGTTTGCCCCACCTGGGCAACGAGGTGGTCTGCTTCATGAGCCGGTATGACGATATCCACCATCCGCTCGGCGAACGCTACTTCAACCGCGAACTGATTCTGGTGCTGCTGCTGGCGGGGCGCTCCGATATCCGGCTCAACGGCTGGGCCGTGTCGCTCGAGGCCGGGACGCTGCTGCTGCACGGTCCGGGCTATCTGACCGACCACCGCTATGCGACGCCCGATATCGAGTTCATCACCCTGTCGCTCTCCGCCTCGCTGTGGAAGGAGGTGCCGTCGCTGGCGCGTACCGTCTCGCGGGTCGTCACTTCGATGAGCCGCGACGGCAACTGTACGCTCCGCCTCGATTCGGCGGCGACCGGACGGCTCCGGCGCGGGCTCGAGACGCTGATGACGATTCTCGAGTCGGACCATCGCTTTCTGCGGCGGCGCGTGCAGTTGCTCTGCGAGACGCTGATGCTCGACATCGCCGACTCGGTCGTCCGGCGGACCGTCGTGCGCGAACATGTGAGCCGCCGTGAGCGGCTGCTCCACGAGTTCCACACCCTTGCCCTGCAGCATTTCCGTGAGGAGCATGCCGTCGGATTCTATGCCGACCGGCTGGCCGTGAGCCGCCAGTACCTCACGCGGGTGCTTCGGGCCGAGACCGGACGCGGTGTGACCGACATCCTCAGCGAGCTGCTTCTGGCCGAGGCCCGTTTGCTGCTCCTTTCGACGATGTTGCAGGTGGGCGAGGTGGCCGAACGGCTCGGTTTCGGCGATACGGCCGTCTTCTGCAAGTTCTTCAGGCGTCATGTCGGCTGTACGCCGCTCGCTTTCCGGCGTCAGCGCGGCCTGTAGTCCGGCACGTCGGCCTGCGCCGGCCGGGTGCACCGTCCGGTTGGGCATGCGGGATTGCGGGCCGTGATGAGAAATAAATTTGGTGTTCCCTCGCGCATGTCGTATCTTTGCAGGTGGAAGGTGCGCCCGCAGGCGCCGTCCCACAGGCCATGTATCTGAAACGATTGTCGCTGCTCAACTTCAAGAATGTAGCCCAGGAGGAGCTCAGCCTTGTCCCGGGCATCAACTGTTTCGTGGGGGACAACGGAGCCGGCAAGACCAACATCATGGAGGCGGTCTACTACCTCTCGATGTGCAAGTCGTCGCTCGGCATGACCGACGGGCAGAGCATCCGCCACGGGGCGGACTTCTTCGTGGTCGAGGGACTCTACCAGACCGATGCGGGGCGTACCGAGCAGGTCGTCTGTTCGTTTGCGCGCAAGGGCGGCAAGGTGCTCAAGCGCAACGGCAAGGAGTACGACCGTCTGTCGGACCACGTGGGGCTTGTCCCCGTGGTGATAGTCTCGCCCGCCGATACGGCGCTCATCAGCGATGCGGCCGACGAGCGCCGCCGCTACCTCAATGCCTTCATCTCGCAGCTCGACCGGCCCTACCTGGCTGCCGTCATGCGCTACAACGCCGTGCTGGCCGAGCGCAACCGCCTGCTCAAGAGCATGCCCGACGAGACGATGCTCTCGATTTACGACCGTCAGCTCTCCGAACACGGGCGGTTAATCCATGCGCGGCGAAGCGAGTATGTCACCCGCCTGCAGCCCGTCGTCGAGGAGTGTTACCGCCGGCTGTCGGGCGACCGCGAGCAGGTCGAGCTGACGTACCGCTCGGAGCTCAACGACCGGCCGTTCGAGGAGCTGCTTCAGGCTTCGCGGGCCCGCGACCTGGCCAACGAGTATACCACCTCGGGCATCCACCGCGACGACCTGGTGCTTCGCATCGGCGGTTATCCGCTGCGCAAGTACGGTTCGCAGGGGCAGCAGAAGTCCTTCCTCATCGCCCTCAAGCTGGCGCAGTACGCCGTCGTGGCCGAGGCGGGCGGCGAACGCCCCATCCTGCTGCTCGACGACCTGTTCGACAAGCTCGATGCGGGGCGGGTCGAACAGCTCATCCGCCTCGTCTCCGAGGAGAAGTTCGGCCAGATTTTCATCTCCGACTGCAACAAGACGCGCCTGCGTACGATTCTCGACCGTGCGGGGGCCGATTATTCGCTTTTCGAGGTCGAGAACGGAACAATCACCCGATGAGACGGACGAAGACCATGCTGATGGGCGACCTGCTCGAAGAGTTCTTCAAGCGCCCCTATGTCGCCGCCAAGGTGGCCGAAGGCAAGCTGCCCGACACGTGGCGCGACATCGTCGGCGAGGAGGCGGCCCGCCAGACTGTCGAACTGCGTCTGGAGAACCGCGTGCTCTACGTACGCCTGCGTTCGAGCGTGCTGCGTTCCGAGTTGCTCTATCAGCGCGAGGCGCTGCGCGACGAAATCAACCGCCGCTCGGGTGTGCGGCTGGTCTCTTCGGTCGTGGTCCGGTGACGGCGCTGCGGCTGGTTTCTTCGGTCGTGGTCCGGTGACGGCGCTGCGGCTGGTCTCTTCGGTCGTGGTCCGGTGACGCTGCGGCGGTCTCTTCGGTCGTGGCCCGGTGACGGTGCTGCTGCTGCGGCCTCCTCCTTATCCTCTTTATCCCTCTTTCCCTCTTTCTCCGGTCTCTTCCCGGTCTTCCCCCGGATGTTGTTTGCGACTTCTCCGGCAGGTCCTTTTGCGCCTCTGCTTCCGCATTCCCGGGGCTCGCCTCCGGATAAGCTCCGGCCTGTCTGTCCGGCGTATCGCCGCATCCTGTCATCGAGCCAATCTGCCGCCTACGCAGTCGGGATGGCGGGCGAAATGCAAAGAGCGGTGTCTCCCGCGCAGGGAAACACCGCTCTTTGGTTGTCGGCAGTCGGTTTATTCGACCACTTCGATGCGCGGGCTGTCCTTGTAACCCGTCTCCACCGAACTTGCCCAGCGGATGGTACCGCCGTTGGGGTTGGGCAGAGCCTGGTTGCCGCCCGTGCAGTTGGCGGCGCAGATGAAGCGGAACTGCACCTCGCCGTCGGGGATTGCACGCTTGAAGGTGACGGTTGCCGATACCTCCAGGTTGGGCGTGCTGGTAGGCAGAATGTGGGTGTAGGAAATGCTCTCGCCATTGAAGGTGGTCGTCTGCAGTTCGCAGGCGGCTTTCCATGCCGTACCGTCGAGGTACTCGAGTCGCCAGTACTTCTGACCTGTGCCCGAGATACGGCTTACGCCCGAGAAGCGTACATTCGTGCCGGCCTTGAAGTTCTTCACCGGGACGCTGAAGAGCCAGTAGTCGCCCGGCCATGCGCCCGTGACGTAGGGTTGTCCCGTGCCGCCGATGAAGCGTTCGCAATCGGGGTCGGGTTGTCCCTGGTCATCGACGTAGGTGTGGGTATAGGAGAGGTAGCCGACACCCGAGACGGCGCGCAGGCTGTTCTCCTCGACGAATTGCTTGGTCGGCGTGGTGTAGTCGGTGCCCGAGGCTCCGTTGAAGAACCACTCGACGGGTTTGTCCAGACCGGTCATCGGAGCGCTCGAGCCCGAACCGGTCTCCTGCGAAATCGTGATTTCGAAGATGCCGCTCTCGCCCAGCACCTCGACCGTACGGATGGTGACCAGACCGTAGCGCATGTCGCCCGTGTTGTCGGTCGGAGTGATGGTCAGCGTGTACTCCTGGTCGGCCTCGCCGGCGGCGGGCGATACGCTGTACCATGCGTCGGCCTCCTCGACAATCGACCAATCCCAGTTGGACTTGAGCGTTACCGAAATCGGTTTGGCGCCCTGTGCGGCGAAAGGAGGCAACGAGTTGTCCGACGTGTCGAGGTCTTCGCTCGTCACCTCGATTTTCGGGGTGATGGTCTGCAGAATGTCGATGCGGCTGGTCGTCGATTCATATTCGCCCGCACCCTTGAAGGTGATGGCGCAGCTGCGCTCGAGTTCGGTCGGCTGTTCGGGATAGGCTGCAATATCCAGCTTGAACTGGCCGTTGCCCGTCTCGGTCAGCGTTGCCCAGTCGTTCTTTTCGAGCGAGTAGAAGAAGTCGATGTTGGCATTGACGCTGATGTCGTAGCTCTTTGCATAGCGCCCGGCAACGATTTCGTTGGTTTGGGAGTTGTTGACCGAGATGGTGATGTGGGGTACGTTGGCGGCCTGCTTGACGGCCAGCGTTGCCTCGGTCTGACGGCCGTCGGCATAGCGGAATACGACCGTCGTGGCGCGCGGGTCGGGATTGTCGTTGTCCGTCACGCAGAAGCGCACCTTGCCGTCACCCGAACCGTGGTCGGGCCAGATGAGCAGCCAGTCGGCGTCGGTCGAGTTGGCCTCGACCGTCCAGTCGCAGTTCGAACGGATGTCGTAGCGGATAAGTTCGAGTGTCGGGTCGCCCACCATGGCCTCGACATCGAAGCCCAGTTCGGACGAGGAGGTGACCATCTTGCTCGATACAACGACGTTCTCGAGGCGGAAGTAGGGGCTTCCCGTCGACGTGTCGTCGTCGTTGCACGCTCCGGTCAGCAGCGTCGCCAGCAGAAGCGCTGCGGCTCCTGCCCCTCGGCGTATCTTGCGGTATAAATCTTTGGTATTCATAATCGTTCTACGGTTGAAGGATTATTCGATTTCACTCTCGTCGGCGATGATGTTGTGACGGAACGAGTGTTCCCACGGCGTGCCGGCATCCTTGGCCACGGCCTGGCCGCTCCACCATACGGGCAGAATCATGTTGTTGTCGTTGAGCGTGGCGCCCTGCTCGACGAAGGCGGCCTCGTAGTTGGCGCGGTTGTTGGCGATGGCAATCTGCGGGTAGGCGTAGCGGGCGATGAACTTGCCGTCGGTGTAACCCAGGTCGACGGTACCCTCGCCGGTCATGCACTCGGGATAACCCGTGCGGCGCATCTCGTGGTACATCTGGAAGCCGACCACCCAGAACAGTGCCAGCCACTTCTGCTCGGCCAGGCGCTGCTCCGTGCCGTCCCATTTGCCCTCGTCGCTGGCCAGGAAGGCCGCAATCTCCTTGGAGCCAATCGATACGGTCGACAGAACCACCTCGCCCGAAGCGTTGAGCACCGGATAGGCGGCATACTGTCCGTATTCGTTCCACTTCTCGCACGATGCGGTGACGGCCGCCTCGTAGTACTCCTGGGCCGAGCCGCCAATCCATCCCTTCATCGCCGCTTCGGCCTTGATGAAGAGCAGCTCGTCGTAGTCGAGCAGACGGTTGGGGTTCGTGTCGCGCACGAGGGTTTCGTAGTGGAGGTAAGGCTCCTTGTCCGAACGGATGGAGTTCGAGTTGAACTCGATGGTGCAGCCCGAGAGGGCACCCACCATCTCGCGGATTTCGTTGTTCACATAGCGGGGCTTAATCCAGACATACATGCGCGGGTCGGCGAATCCCGTCTCGGCGTTGTAAATCATGCCCAGGAACTGGCTGGCCACATGGTGGTCGCCCGAAAGACTCGTGTCGTTGGGGAAGGTCGTGGTGTTGAAGTAGTTGCGGTAGTAGGTCGCCGTGCCCGAGAACTTCACCGTCGCATTGTCGGCGTTCGACGTGAAGACGGGGTAGGTCGTCGGGTTGTCGATGATGGCGCGGATGCGGTCGCCGACCGTCGGGTTGAAGGCGTCGTTGCGGCCGCTCACACGCATCAGCAGACGCAGGTGGAGCGTGTTGGTGAATTTCTGCCACTTGGTGATGTCACCCGCATAGATGGCATCCTTCGCGGGGTCTTCCATCTCCTGGCTGGGGTTGTAGAGCGAATTGGCGGTCTCCAGGTCGGCCATCATCGCCTCGTAGACCTCCTTCTGGGAGTCGATGCGGGGTTTGAGGATGCCCTCGTCGCCCTTCAGCGCCTCGGTGTAGGCCACCGAGCCGAACATGTCGGTGCAGATGGACATGTAGTAGACCTTCAGCGTGAGGCCGATGGCCTGGAAGTTGGGCTGGTTCTGGTCGACCGCCAGTTCATACATGTGGTCGGCGTTCTTGGCCCACTTGTAGCAGAGGTTCCAGATTTGCTGGAAGTTCTGGTTGCTGAGGTTGTAGCAGTGCTCGCGGCGGGGCGTCGACTTGGCGACGGTCACCTGCGAAATCTCGTTGGCGATGGCGAGCATGTAGTCATCGAACGAATTGGTTGCCGAATAGAGCAGCGGTTCCAGCATCGAGATGGGGGTGATGGAGCCCTGCGTCAGTTTGTTGGGATTGGTGTTGTAGTCCTCGAAATCTCCCGTGCAGGCCGTGGTGACGGCGAGGGCAGCCACAGCGGCGTAGAGCGTATGTTTCAAGTATTTCATGGCTTGCATCGTATTAGAACTGAAGTTTGAGGTTGAAACCGTAGGTCCGGGTCATCGGGAAGGTGACGGTCTCGATACCGGGATAGATGTCCGTGCCGTTGACGAGGCTGGCGGCCTCGGGATCGTACTGCGGCCAGTCGGTGATGCAGAAGAGGTTCGTGGCGAAGAAGCCAATCGAGGCCCCCTGCAGGAAGCGCGTCTTCTTGACCAGGTTGGCCGGCAGCTGGTAGTCCAGACGGAGCTCCTTGAGCTTGAGGAAGTCGGTGCTGAAGGTGTTCGTCCGGGCATTGTCGCGGTTCCACTTGTAGGTCTGGTAGTAGGTGTAGACGTTCTCGGTGATGGTCGTGTTCTTCTTGTAGGTCACGTTGCCGTCGGCGTCCGTCACCGCGTTCACGCCCGGAACGACCAGACCGTCGTCACGACCGGCGAGCGAGTTCTTCAGCTTGCCCTGGTACGAGAGCGCGAAGTTGGTCACCGAGTAGGCGTTGCCGCCGACCTGTGCCGTGAAGGTGGCGCTCAGCGAGAGGCCCTTGTAGCGGAGCGTCGTGCCGAAGCCGGCGCGCCAGTCGGGATTCACCTGGGCGATGTACTGGTCGGGGTCCGTGAAGGAGGGATAACCCGTCGTCTCGTTGATGATGGGCATGCCCGAGCAGTCGATGCGCTTGCCGTTCTCGTCGGTGTAGTACGAACCCTCCGGTGCGCGCACCCAGTCCTTGCCGTAAATCTGGTGCATGGCCTGTCCGACGTAGGAGTAGATGTAGACACGTCCGCCGATGGTCGTCGAGGTCGAGGTCTGGAGCGGGGTCTGGGGGTCCCAGCCGTCCTGCAGCTCGCAGAGCTTGTTCTTGTTGAGCGACCAGTTGCCGTTGATTTCCCACGTGAAGTCCTTCGTGCGGACCGGTACGGCGCGGAACGATACCTCGATACCCTTGTTCTCGATGCGGCCGGCGTTGATTTTCATCGACGTGGCACCGATTTCGGCACTCTGCGAGGCGCTGATAATCTGGTCGGTGGTCGTGGTCTTGTAGAGGGCCAGGTCGATGTTCAGGCGGCTCTCGAAGAACTTCGTGTCGAGACCGATTTCCCAGCTGTTGGTCTTCTCGGGGCGAATCAGGGCGTTGGGCAGTGTCGTGGGCAGCGTGAATCCGCCGGGGTAGTCCGTTGTCGAGTAGTCGGGATAGAGCGAGAAGACGCTCGTGTCGTTACCGACGCTGGCCCACGATGCACGGAGCTTCACCATGTTGACCCAGCGCGAGTTGAACTTCAGAGCCTTGTCGAGCAGGACGCTGGCGCTCACCGAGGGGTAGAAGTAGGACCACTGCGAGGGGTGGAGCGTCGACGACCAGTCGTTGCGGGCCGTGATGTCGACGAAGTAGGTGTCGTCCCACGAAAGGTTGAGGAAGCCGTAGAGGCTGTGGATGGCCTTGTTGCTCCGGTAGGGCGATACCTCGAGCGCTACGGCCGAGTTGGCGAACGAGTACATGCCCGGGCCCTCGACCAGCAGCTGCGAAGCCTCGGTGGTAATCGAGTAGTACTTGTTGCGCAGCGAGCTGCCGCCGAATGCCGCCGTCATGTGGAAGCGCTCCCAGAAGCTCTTGTCGTACTTGAGCAGGAAGTCCGACGAATATTCGTACTGGCGGATTTCCTTGGTGCGGTACATACCGTCGGGATAGTCGAGCGACATCTTGGGTTTCTGCTGCGAACGCCATTCGATGTTCATGTCCATACCGCCGCGCAGGTTGAGCGTCAGCTCGGGGAGAATCTCGAAGGTGATGTTCACGTTGCCGAATACGCGGTCTCGGTCGAGCTTGTTCAGCTCTTCGTAGAGTGTACGGTAGGGGTTGTGACCCTCGAGGCTGTTGTAGATAAGGCTCGAGGTGACGTTGTACTTGTCTTCGGAGTTACCGGCGTTGTAGTTGGCCATCGTGTAGCGGCCCTTCATATACTCGTCGCGATAGGCCGAGATGGGGTTGGTGTTGTAGCCCCAGATAAGGCCGTACATGGGCGATGCCTGGCTGTAGCCCGACATGGGCATGTTGTCGCTGTCCTTGCGGACGTAGTTGACCTTGGCGGCGAACTGAATGCGTTTGCTGACTTTCTGGTTCAGAGCCAGGGCGAACGACTGTTGGTTGTATCCCGTGTTGGGCATAATCCAGTCATTTCGAGTGTCGGTGAACGAGAAGCGGGCGCTGGTGCCCTTGCCCGTCGAGCCGTCGATGGTGACGCTGTTGGTCCACGTTACGCCCGTTTCGAAGAGGCCCGTGTACCAGTCGTCTGCATAGACCCACGGCAGGCGGGTGAATTCGCCCGTCTCCCAGTTCTTCGACATGTAGAGGTAGCGCTTCTTGTTGGGGTCGAAACGCTCACCGTAGGTATAGCGCGAAATCTGCTGGCGTACGGCGATACCGTCCTCGGTCATCGATGCGGGAAGGCCCCAGGCCGATGCCTCGCGGTTGGTCAGCGACGTGGTGACGGCCGACGGACCGTACTCGGTCTGGAAGTCGGGCCAGAAACCGGCCTTTTCGAACGATACGGTGCCGTTGTAGGTCACGCCGATACCCTTCTGCTCGCGGCCGCGCTTGGTGGTGATGAGGATGACGCCGTTCTGGGCCATCGAGCCGTAGAGGGCGGCCGCGGCCGGGCCCTTCAGCACCGATACGCTCTCGATGTCGTCGGGGTTGAGGTCCGTCACACCGTTACCGAAGTCCACCGGGGCGTCCGAGTTGGCGTAGTTGGCGCCCGAACCCGAAGCGACCGTGTTGGTCATCATCGGAATACCGTCGATGACATAGAGCGCCTCGTTGGCCCCGTAGTTGAGCGACGAGTCGCCGCGCAGCGTGACGCGCATCGTACCGCCCGGGCCCGTACCGGCCGACGACATGGTCAGACCGGCCACCTTGCCGTTGAGGTTGCTCACCCAGTTCGAGGTGGTCGACTGCGTGAGGATGTCGCCGTCTACCTTCGAGATGGCGTAGCCGACCGATTTTTCGGAACGGGTCAGACCGAGTGCCGTGACGACCACTTCGTCGATTTTCTGTGCGGCCTCCTTCAGCGTGACGTCGAGCCGTGTGCGGGGACCGACCGTAATCTCCTGCGAGTCGTAACCCAGCGACTGGAATATCAGAGTGGCGTCGTCGCCCGGCACCTCGATGGTGTAGCTTCCGTCGATACCCGAGATGACGCCGTTGGTCGTGTTCTTGACCAGAATCGTGGCGCCGACCATCGGCGTTTTACCGTCCGTGTCGTAGACGATACCCGTAACGCTTCGGCTTTGCGCCCATGCGTTGCCCGCAAGCAGCACGAGCACGATGGTCGCGAGTAAGTTTCGTAGGTAAAATTTTAGCTTCATATCGCGTTTCTTTGTTTATTTGTTCGGATGGAACGGGACGGCGTCGGCTCGGCGGAGACTCCGCCGTCCCGGTGTTCAGCTGTTATTGAACCGCCTCGATGCGCGGGCTGTCGGCCGTTCCGGCGCCGGCCCAGCGGCTCGTGCCGCCGTTGGGTGCCGAGAGCGGGGCCTCGTTGCTCGACTGTGCGTTGGCCATGCAGATGAAGCGGAACTCGATGTCGCCGTTGTTGATGGCGTTGGTGAAGGTTACCGTTGCATCGACCTCGATGTTGGTGCTTCCGTCGTTGGCCATGGCGTGGGTATACTCGACCGTCTCGCCGTTGACCTCCTTGGTCAGGAGCGTTGCGGCAGGCTTCCACTCACCGCCGTCGTTGTAGACCAGCTTCCAGAACTTGTGCCCGGTCCCCGAGGTGCGGGTCAGGCCCGTGAAGCGAATCTTGCTGCCGGCCGCGAGCGAAGCGACGGGTACGCGGAAGCTCCAGTAGTCGCCGGGCCATGCGCCGGTTACGTAGGGATGTCCCGTGCTGCCGACCAGACGCTCGCACTTGTCGGGAAGACCCGGATAGTTGTGCGAGAAGGAGATATAGCCCGGACCCTGGTCGGCCGGCAGGGCGTTCTTGGCGGTCGGGTCGCTGGCCTTGCCGTTGAAGAAGTCCTGGTAGTTGGGCATGTTCTCGGCCGAGAAGTTCCACTGTACGGGGGCCGAGAGGTCCCACATCACCTCGGGCGAGCTCTGCGTCACGGTGATGGTCTCGGTGACGGGCTCGAGCCCCTCGGGGGTCATCGTGAGGGTGAACGAACCGTTGCGGGCGGCACCCTCGTTCATCTCGGCGGCGCTGACGGTCACCTCGACCGCCTGGCCTGCGGCGCCCTCGAGGGGCGATACCGTATACCACGTCTCACCGGAGGGAACCGAGGCCGTCCAGTCGTGGGTGCCCGTGACGGTGAAGGTTACGCTCGCCTCGGACGATGCGGGGTCGGCCGCAAGCGTGACCGCGTTGTCGTTCAGTCCCTGGATGTCGAAGCTGGCCGGTGCTCCGGCCTCCTGCTTGACGGTGACGGCCTCGATAATCTCACCGTTGACCTTGATGAGGATATGGCCCGTGCGGGCTTCGGTCGTCTTGTTCTCGGCGGCCGCAAAGAGCGTCTGGTTGTAGGGCAGGCCCGTGGCACTCACCGTGGCGATGCCGCCCGAGAGCGATGCGCCGTTGTCGGCGCCCGTGCCGGTCGAACCGCAGCGTACGGCCGTGATGGTGAGCCAGTCGCAGTCGCTCTCGGCGCTCCATGCCTTGTTGACGCGGACGGAGTAGAGCAGCGTGGCGCCATCCTTCGATACCTCGTTCGAGGAGTTGTAGGTGCCGGCCGGCGAGTTGTCGACAATCTCCTTGTCGAGCGGCGTCTCGACGGGCTGCGGCTCGGGAGTCTCGGCCCCTTCGTCGGCTGCACGCGAGATGGAGATGTTGTCCAGATAGAGACGGCACTTCACGGCGCGCTCGCTGCCGAAGGTAATCTTCGTCTCGGCCGTTGCGCCGTAGACGAGTACCGAGTAGCGGGTCCAGCTCCAGACGTTGGTCACCTCGATGCCGACTTCGCTCTCCTCCATGCCGCCGATGGTGGCCGGGGGCGTTACCGAAACATAGAAGTGCGTGTCTCCGTTGTCGACCGAGCCGCCAGCCGACGAGTAGGCCGCCGCGTCGAACTGCACGAGCAGCGTGGCATTCTTGCCGGCGTCGATGTCCGACAGCGAGGGGGTGGTGATGGAGCCCATGTTAGCCGTCTTGCCCAACTTGAGGTGGCCTTCGTAGCGTGCGTATACCGACGGGCTGTAGGTGTATCCCTTTTCGGCTGCTGCCGAAGCCATGCCGTCGGTCGAGAGGGCGAATTCGTTGTTGTTCTTTCCGTCGATGGCGACCGAAGGCCAGCCGTACTTGGTGTAGGGCTCAACCCAGTTTTCGGTTACCCAGCCGAAGTCGTCCTGCCAGAAGACGGTTCCCTCGGGATGCGAATCCGAAGGCGGCATCTGGACGAGTGCGATTTCGCGTGTAGCCGTATTTTCGGGGTAAATCGGGTCGGTTGCCGTGATGGTCATCGTTGCCTCGTGGCGTTTGCCGTCGGTGCTGGGTTTGGGCGTCACCTTCACAGCCGTACGCTCGGAGGCCGTACCGTTCATCGGCGAGATGCCGACCCACGAGTCGTCGCTAAGCGTAATGTTCCAGTCGTAGGAGGCCGTTACGTAGAGCGTCGTGGCGGCCGACTCTTCGGCGGCAAAGGTCAGCACATCCTCCGTAAGTCCCTCAACCGTGATGCCTGCGGCACGGAACGCATCCTGACGCAGTTCTACAGTGTATTCGGTGTAGACCGGATGGAGGTTGTTGCCGCTGTTGGCGCGGATGGTGAATTCGCCCGTGCGCTCCTCGCCTTCGTTCTGGTCGGCGAGCACTGTGATTTCGATTCCCTGGCCTGCTTCGCCCTCCTTAGGCGAGACGACAAACCAGCCGGACGTTTTGGTGATTTCCCACGGAGCATCGGTGCTGAGCAGGAAGGTTTGGGGCTCCTGGGCCGAATAGAGGAACGAGAAGCCTCCGTCGGGTATGTTCTCGGTGGTCAGCGTCGGAGGCAGCGGTTCACGGGTGCCGCTCTCCGTGTCGTCCTCCGAGCAGGCTCCCGTTGCCAGGAGCGCTGCGCAGAAGAGCGGCAGAAACCATTTGTTGCGTAATTTTTTCATGGGTTCAGATTTTTTGCGGATTAGAAAGCGGTCGTCAACTCCTTCGGGCGCGTCATGCTCTCGCTGTAGACGTTGCCGAAGCAGTCGGTAACCGAAATTTCGAGGGTTGAGTTCTCGGACGATGCCGTTACCGAGAACATGTGCGGACAGTAGGTCGAGGGGAATGTGAGCGAGTTCGAAACGCCGCGCGGGATGTCGTAGGAGATGGTGTGGAGCGGGTCGCGCTTCCATACCTGCGAGACTTCGAGCTCGCGGCCGTTCTCCGTCACGGTGATGTCCCATCCCGGCTCGTAGGCCCAGACATTGATGTATACCTCGTTGGCGCCCACCGAGCTGTAGTCGTTGCGGCGGTTGGGCAGGTTGCCCGAGTCGAAGGCCTGCTGAGCCTTCTCGTTGGTTGCCCAGTAGCTCTTTACGCTGTTCATGTCGTAGGTTGTGAACTGCTGGTCGGCGGGCAGTTCGATTCCCTTGTACTGCCATTTGAGGTCGGTGCCGTTGGCCGTGAAGACCTTGTAGCCGGCCGGCGAGCCGTCCGTGCAGACATTGATGCCGGCGTACTGTTCGGTCCACCACCAGGTGCCGCAGACGGCAGCCACGTTCTGCTCATAGACGTTGTCATATTTGGGCGACTGGATGTTGCGGTTGACGTGCGTGTGGCCCGTCACGAAAGTGACGTTGGTGAAGCCGTCGAAGCAGCCGAGGATGTTGTCTACATCCGACGAACTCTTCAGCGACGTGGTTACCAGGTCGATGCCGATGTAGTTGTAGAGCGGGCAGTGTGCGCCGACCACAATCGGGGTCGACTTGTCGACATACTTGAGTTCTTCGCGCAGCCAGGCCAGCTGCTTGGCGTCGAAGCGGCGTTCGTATTCGCGGTCGCCCACGACGCCCTGCGAACCGCCGGCGTTGGTGTATTCCGTGTCGTCGAGCATGATGTAATGCACCTTGCCGATGTTCATCGCGTAGTATACCGGTCCCATGTACTGGCGGTAGGGAGCCTCGGCTCCGAAGTCATTGGCCACATAGGGGTCGTTGTCGTGGTTGCCCATGGCCGACCAGATTTGGAAGTCGAAATCCTCAACCGAGCTCTTGCATTCGGGCAGCGCCCACTTGTTCGAATACCAGTAGAGGTCCCACGAGAAGTCGCCCAGGTTGAGCATGTAGACCTTGCCGGCCGAGCCGTTGTAGGTACCGCTCACCTCCTTGACGAATCCGTCGCCGAACTGTACATAGTCGAGCGGCGTGTTGCGGTTGGCCAGGTGCATGTCCGTCGCAACGAGCATCGTGTGGTTGTCGTTCTGGGTCGGAATGAGCTTGAAGTCGAGCTGTTCGCACGTCGAGGCGTCGAGCGTACAGGGCTTCCAGAACTGCGGCATGGCCTTGCTGGTCGGGACGTCGTAGCCCGAAGGCAGGATGACGAAAGCCAGTGCGTTGCGCTTCTCGGAGGCGAGCCAGTAGAAGCCGTTTTCGTCGGTGCGGGTAATGAGGTCGCCGTCCGAGACGAGCACGTCGGCGATTCCACGGCCGTTGGCGTGGACGATGCCCTTGATGGTCATGCCCTCCTTGTCGGGAACGACGGCCGAGGTCGAGAGGAAGAGGTCGGCCGTGCCGAGCTCCTGAGACTCCGTGCCGCGGCGGAGCGTGAAGGAACTCTCACCCTCGGCAACGCCCGCCGGAACGATGAAGGTGAGCGACAGGTCGTCCACTTCGCTCGGCGTGATTTCCCACGAGTCGTCGCCCTGGCTGAGCACCAGTACGTCGGTGGCGCGGAATCCCTCGCCGCGGATGACGGCGGGACCCTCCCACGAGGCGGAGATGGTTCCGCCCAGGTCGACGTTGATGACCAGTTTGACGGTCAGCGTCGAGGCGCCGAGCACCTGGTAGTCGTCGCCGCGGACCAGAACGAACTTGTAGGTGTGTCCGTCCTCAATCTCCTCGGGCAGCGTGAAGGCAAGTGCGTCCGAAGCGGATACTTCGGTCTCCATTTCGATGTCGGTTTCGGCGCGGAGCAGCATGCGGTCTCCCGATTCGAAGCCTTGGCCTTCGATGGAAATCGTCATACCTTCGAATACCTCCATCGAGGTGTCAATCACCACGTCGGAAACCAGTCGCCCTTCGTCTACATAGACGGTGTCGCCGCTGTCTTCGCATCCCGAGATGCAAAGCAGCGCGCACGACAGCGACAGAACGGTTAGCAGCGTAAAGAGTTTTTTCATACGGTATTGGTTTTTGGTTTTGTCGGTAATGTTCGGTTTCGGCTCATCGCAGCCGGACCTGTTCGGTGTAGCGTCGCCCGAACCGGTCGGTGGCCACGACGGTGATTTCACGCGTGCCGGCCGACGGACGGGCCGTGAAGTAAAAGACGGCGGGGCGTGCCGCCTGCGGACGGGCGAGCTTGACGCCGGCGCCGCGCAGCGAGTCGAGCCGCGCCGTATAGTCGGGGTCGGCCATGCGGGTGCGCTGCATCGAGCCCTTGTAGCAGCCGTCCTCGTACCAGACGACCGTCCAGTACGAGTCCCAGTTCCACGCCTTGACCACCAGGCGGTCGGGGTTCGCGGCCGTTTGGCCCGGGAGCCAGACCTTCAGCTGGCGTTGGGCTGGCTCGTCGAGCCGCTGGTACTGCCATGCGAAGCTGTCGCCCTCCTCGCGGAAGAGCTGGTAGCCTTTCGGCGTGCCGTCGGCATTCATCGGGTCGTGCCAGAGGTTGCCGCAGAGTTGGGCGACGTTGTGTTCCGTGACACCGTCGCGCAGCTCGTAGTTCGAGTTGATGTGGGTGTGTCCCGTGATGAAATGCAGCTCGAAACCGGCGAAAGCCGCCAGAAGCGGCTCGATGGACTCCATCGTGTGGTCTATCCACGCCTTGTAGACCGGGGCGTGCATGGCGATGCAGACGCGCGAGCCCTGCGGCAGCAGCCGGGCGTAGCGCGACGCCCAGTCGAGTTGCAGCGAATCGAGCTGCTCGTCGTAACGCTTTTTGCCGTGGTAGACGATATCGTCGAGGACGATGTAGTGGGTGCGGCCCAAGTCGAATGCGTAGTAGGTCGGGCCGAAGTGGCGGCGGTAGTTGGCAGCCGAGGCGTCATCGTCGTTCACCGTGCGGTCGTGGTCGTGGTTGCCGATGACGGGATAGACGGCGATGCCCAGCTCGCCGAAGAGGCGCTTCACGCCGGCCATCAGCTGGGGCGAATCCCAGACGATGTCGCCCAGAATCAATGCGGCCTGCGGGGTCGCTTCGGCGGCGGCAAGGGCGCAGCGGCTCTTCAGCACGGGGATGATTTCGGTCGAGAGGCGTTCGAAGTGGGCCTCTGTCTTGGGCTGCGGGTCGGCGATGGCCAGCAGCTCGTATCCGGCGGCGGGCGCCTCCCAGCGCAGCAGCTCGAAGTCGTAGCGCGACGTCCGCTCCTCGACCGCGCGGTAGAAACGCGGGAAGCCCTCGTCCGAGGGGGCGATGTAGCCCGAAGGGGTCACCACCGAGACGAAGTGGGCCCGCTCGTCGAGGTCGAGCGTGTAGTTGCCCGCCGCGTCGGTCCGTGCAAAGGAGTATCCGTCGGTGACCAGGACGTCTCCGACGGGACTCTTGTCGCAGAGAACGCGACCCTTGACGGGACGGGCTGCGGTTCCGAGCCAGAGGATGCTCGCCAGCAGGCAGAGGAGCGCTCTTTTCATGGTTTCAGGGATTAAACCGGCAATCAGATTGAACAATCGCATCAGTCAGTTTTGCGGAGAAACAGAGCTCTGTCAGAAGGGATTCTGGGGCGGGGCCCAGTCGTAGAACGTCCCGTAGTCGCCCCGGCGCGGAGCTCCGGGGCAGTCCGGATAGAAGTTGTCGTATTCATCGACCCGCTCTTTGAGTGCGGCAACGGCGCTCCGCACCTCCTCGGAAGCGCTGTCGTAATAGGTGGGGTTGGTGAACGTGGGGTCCTCCTTGTAGCGGTAGATTCGGCCGTCCCAGAAGTAGGCATACTCGTCGTTCATGGCATAGCGCGACGCCTTGGGTGACGGTGCGGTCGGCCAGAGCGGGTTGAAGTGGATGAGGGTGAGTTCCTTCTCCACGGTGCCGCCCAGCAGCTCCGGGTAGAGGCTGACGCCGTCGAGCCCCTCGGGAATCTTGCCTCCGGCAGCCTCAATCATGGTGGGCATGATATCCGTAAAGTCGACGATGTGGTCAATCCTGCGCGGCTCGATGCGGTTGCCCCAGGTGATGATGTAGGGGACGTGCGTTCCCCGCCAGTTGGGCTCTCCCTTGCCGCCGCGGATGGTGCTTCCGTCCTTCTGGCGGGAGACGATGCGGGTGGAGGTTCCGTTGTCGGCTGCGAATATGAAGATGGTGTTGTCCCACACCCCTTTCTCCTTGAGGTGGCGGACCAGTTCGCCGACCTGCTTGTCCATGTATTTGACCATGTCGCGGAAGCGGCTGGTGTCCTGCGCTGCGGTGAAGCGGCTTTCGTAGAGGATGTCCCAGTCTTCGGAGTCGGGCGTCGTCACATGGGGGGTATGTACGAGCGGCTCGGTGTAGTAGAGCAGGAACGGCTGCTTCCCGGCCACCTGGCGGTCGATGTAGTCGAAGGCATATTCCTGCATCGCATCCGGGCCGTATTGCGCATATTCGTAGTGCTTTCCGTTGTTGTCCCACATGCTGTTGGCATACCGGTCGGTCTTTTCGGGTCCGCGCGACTCGCGGTAGAGCTTCACCTGCGAGAGGAAGGTCTCGTCGAATCCCAGTTCGTGAGGCAGCCTGCGGTCGCAGCCCAACTGCCATTTGCCGACCATGGCGGTGCTGTAGCCAGCCTCCCTGATGCATTGCGCAAAGGTGGTCTCGTCGGGGTTCATGTAGCCGAAGGCCACGTAGTTGCGGTCGTTGTAGAGACCGGTCATGGCCTGCACTCTCGAGGGGGAGCTGAGCGGCTGGGCGTTTCCGTTGGTGTACATCAGGCCCTCGGCTGCGAGCCTGTCGACGTTGGGGGTCTCATATTCGGCTCCGCCGTAGCATCCGAATGCTTCGGTTCCTATGTCGTCCGCCAGGAAAAAGACGATGTTGGGCTTTTGCTCCGCGCTCTGGCATCCGGCCAGTGCAGTCGATGCAACGCCAAGGTACAGGGGTAATTTCGAGGGCTTCTTCATAGTGGGAGGGTATATGGGTCGGGGTAATGTTCCGAGTCGGGTCGGTTGGGGCGTCTTGCTGTTGTGGGGCTGGGTGAACTTAGTGGGATTTCGGTTATACCTATATATTATGGCCCTGTCGAATCGTTGAGTCTGTAAAGGCAGGTGAGGGAGGAGGTTCACGGGAAGAGTTTGTCGGGGGCAGTCGCCGGGTCTGGGCGCCGTTTCGTCGCCGGAGACCGTTCTCCGGTCCGGGGCGTGTTTGCCCTTCGCGCGAGGCGGGGCGATGTGCGGGCCTGCGGCCGGTCCGGGGTGTGTTGTAGCCTGGACGGTTGATGGGGTGCTTCGCACGCTCGGGGTCTCCAAATGTGCAGACTGTCGACAAACTTTTCAAAGAACCCGGGTCCGCTTTGCGGAGCCCGTTGGTGGTGATAAGACTGACTTTAGTAGACTAATGATTCATAGGCTGTGTTTTTAATATCGTTGTTGCGTTGCGTAATTATTTTTATTTTATTTCAAAACAAATGTAGGGATTATATTTTATATTTCAAAATAGATAACTATTCTTTTGCAAAGATTTCATCGCTTTGTAACGAATACCCTTCCGAAAGGGGCTTTCAGCCGCTTTCGCGCAGGGTGGAGTGTGCCCCGACGGTCGGTTTTCGTCCGGTTTGTCGGAAAGGGTATATCAATTCGGTCAAAAGGGGAAAGATTTGGCTGCCGAAGCTGTCGCTGCCTTGCGTTGTAAAGGTTGTTGAATCTGTTATACGCGGGTCGCAACGGGGTATCGCGCGGACGTTGCGGGGAAATGCGGGTTGGGCGCCTTTGGAGAGCGTTATTTCAAAACGAAACTTTCGGGTTCGCAACACGGGTTCTCTGTCGGAGCCCGATGGCTCGGAAAGCCGAAAGGGCCGTCCGATATCGTCGGACGGCCCTTTCGGAAGTTTTTGAGGTGCCGGCTCAGTAGAGCCCCAGGTTGTCGAGGAAGACCAGCAGCAGGATGACCGGGCAGACCCACCGCAGCAGGAAGATGAGCAGCCCGTGGATGCGGCAGCGGAGCGTTCCGTGGTTGGAGAGCTGCTCCCTGAACCGTTCGGGGTCGAGCTTCCAGCCGACGAAGATGCAGGTGAAGAGGCCGCCGAGCGGGAGCAGGATATTGGCCGTGGCGAAGTCGAGGGCGTCGAAGAGCGTCAGCCCGCAGATGCGCCATCCGCCGAGCAGACCCAGCGACAGGGAGGCCAGTGTGGCCAGAGCGGCGGTCGAGAGGGTGGTGAGCCAGGCCGCCGAGCGGCGTGAAAGATGCCACTCCTCGTGCAGGTAGGCCGTGATGACCTCGTGCAGCGAGATGGTCGAGGTGAGGGCGGCGACCACCAGCAGCAGGAAGAAGACCGTCGACCAGACCATGCTCAGCGGCATGCCGTTGAAGATGCCCGGCAGCGTGATGAAGACCAGCGAGGGGCCCGACGAGGGGGCGATGCCGGCCGTGAAGACCGCCGGGAAGATGACCACGCCGGCCAGCACGGCTACGAGCGTGTCGAGCAGCGTGACGTTGAGCGCCGTGTGGCGCAGGTTGGTCTCGGGTTTGAAGTAGGAGGCGTAGGTCACCATCGTGCCGATGCCGACCGAGAGCGAGAAGAAGGCCTGTCCCAGCGCGGTGAGCAGCGTCGAGGCGGTGACCTTCGAGAAGTCGGGCCGGAAGAGGAAGCGCATGCCTTCGGCGGCGCCGGGCATGAGCAGCGAGTGGATGGAGAGGGCGATGAGGATGATGAAGAGCAGCGGCATGAGCACCTTTGCCGAGCGTTCGATGCCCTTCTGGACGCCGAGCGCGATGACGGCATGCGTGGCCAGGATGAAGAGCAGCGTGTAGAGCAGCGGCCGCCACGGATTGGAGATGAAGCCTTCGAACTGTGCGGCGTACTCCTCGGTCGTCGAGAGGCTGGCCAGCTCGCCTGTGAGCGAGTGTACCGTATATTCGGCCGTCCACCCCGAGACCACGAAGTAGAAGCCCAGGATGAGGAAGGCGGCCAGCACGCTGTTGTAGCCGATGAAGCTCCAGCGGCGGTCGAGTGCATGGTAGGCGCCGACGGCGTTGCGGCGCGTCGTACGGCCGACGGCGAACTCGGCCAGCATGATGGGAAGCCCCAGCAGCAGGACGCAGCCGATGTAAATCAGCAGGAAAGCTCCGCCGCCGTTGTCGCCGGCAACGTAGGGGAAGCGCCAGATGTTGCCCAGTCCCACGGAGCTTCCGGCGGCGACCAGCACGGCGCTCAGTTTGCCGCCCAATGTGACGCGATGGTGTGTCATGGTGTTCGATAATTTATATTTTATGGTCTCTTTCCCGATTGCGGAATCTCCGCGCTTGGCCTCGGGCAGCCGGGTGCGTGCCGTGCGGCGGCGCTGTCGTCCCCGGACGGATACGGCAAGCGGAGCGGCCGGCCTTCCTGGCGGAAGGGTCCGGGTCGCTCCGCTCGAGGGTGTTGCGTCCCGAAGCCTTACCGCTCGAGCACGACGCTGACCTTCTCCAGTTTGCCGCCCAGCGGCGGTGCGAGTTTCGAAACCCTGCACTTTACGTGCCGGATTTGGGCGAAGTCGGCATAGAGCGCCCCGATGATGTTCGAGGCAACCCGTTCGATGGTCCGCTGCGTGATGCGCATCTGGCTCCGCACCAGTTCGTAGACGGTCAGGTAGTTGACCGTCCGCGTCACGTCGTCGCGCTCGGCGGCGTCGCCCAGCTCGGCCGTGATGACCAGGTCGACCGTGAAGCGGTTGCCGACCTTCTGTTCGAGGTCGTAGCAGCCGTGGAAGGCCCGGAACTCCATGCGGGTCAGTTCGATGTCGTAGAGCATGGCGTGCGGGTTATTCGGCGATGACCAGGTAGTAGTTCTTCTTGCCGCGCTGCACGAGCAGGTATTTGCCGGCGATGAGCTCCTCCTCGGTGACGGGGCGCATCGGGTCGGTGACCTTCTCCTTGTTGAGCGAGACGCCTCCGCCCTGAATCATCTTGCGGCACTCGCCCTTCGAGGGGAAGATGTCGGTCCGGCCGGCACAGAGCTCGATGAAGGGGAGCGTGCCGAGCTCCGAGCGGGCGATGCGGTACTGCGGAACCCCCTCGAAGACCTGCAGCAGCGTCTGCTCGTCGAGGCGGTGCAGCGCCTCGGAGGTCGAGTTGCCGAAGAGGATGTTCGACGCCTCGACGGCCTTCTCGTACTCCTCGCGCGAGTGAATCATGGTGGTCACCTCCTGTGCCAGGCGTTTCTGCAGCACGCGCAGGTGGGGGGCCGTCTCATGCTCGGCGATGAGCGCCTCGATGGTCTCGCGGTCGAGCAGCGTGAAAATCTTGATGTAGCGCTTGGCGTCCTCGTCGCTCACGTTGAGCCAGAACTGGTAGAACTTGTAGGGCGACGTGTAGCGTGCGTCGAGCCATACGTTGCCGCTCTCGGTCTTGCCGAACTTCGTGCCGTCGGCCTTGGTGATGAGCGGGCAGGTGATGGCGAACGCCTCGGCCTCGGGGCCGAGCTTGCGGCGGATGAGCTCCGTGCCGGTGGTGATGTTGCCCCACTGGTCGGCGCCGCCCAGCTGGATTTTGCAGTTCATCGTCTGGTAGAGGTGCAGGAAGTCGTATCCCTGCACGAGCTGGTAGGTGAACTCGGTGAACGACATGCCGTCGCCCTCGCCGTTGAAGCGCTTCTTGACCGAATCCTTGGCCATCATGTAGTTGACGGTGATGCACTTGCCGATGTCGCGGATGAACTCCAGGAAGGAGAACTCCTTCATCCAGTCGTAGTTGTTGACCAGGCGCGCGGCGTTGGGGGCGTCCGAGTCGAAGTCGAGCAGCTTGGAGAGCTGGCGCTTGATGGCCTCCTGGTTGTGGCGCAGCGTCGGCTCGTCGAGCAGGTTGCGCTCCTGCGACTTGCCCGAGGGGTCGCCAATCATGCCCGTGGCGCCGCCGACGAGGGCCAGCGGACGGTGGCCGCACATCTGGAAGTGCTTGAGAATCATGACGCCGACCAGGTGGCCGATGTGCAGCGAATCGGCCGTGGGGTCGATACCCAGATAGGCCGTCGTCATCTCCTTTTCGAGTTGTTCCTTTGCGCCGGGCATGATGGTGTGAATCATGCCGCGCCATTCGAGTTCTTCGATGAAATTTTTCATATCGTTTCGTTGTCTTTTTTTTCGTTCGGTTGCCGCGCCCGCTCTGAACGCGGTGCTTTTGCGGGGTTGTGCGGAGGCCGTGTCGCCCGTCTACTCCACCTCGAGGTCGAGTGCCTTGCGGAGCTCGGCCACCAGCGGATTCTTTTCGGTCATGTAACGCACGCGGTCCTCCAGCTTGATGGGGCGCGCGGCGCGGATTTGTTCGTTGACCCGGACCTCCAGTTCGATGACGCCGTGGATGCCGGCCAGCTCGACGATGCGCATCAGCATCTCGGTCTTCGAGCGGAGAATCTCTTCGCGCAGCGCCGCCGTCGGCACGCTTACGCCGATGGTGTTGCCGCGGAACTGCATCTGTTCGAAGGCGGCGACGAAGCGGGGGCGCTTTTCGCGGATGAGGGCGAAGATGGCTCCTCGCGCCCGCTCCAGCTTGGCCTCGCTTTCGGGGTCGACGACCGGAGCTGCGGCCGTAGCCTGCTCGGCCGGTTCGTCGGTCTGTCCGGTCGCTGCGAGCAGCTCCGAGAGCGACGTCCCCAGCGGACTGCGCCGCGGTCGCTGCGCCGCGGCTGTTTGGGCCGCCGTGACGGGCTGCGATGCTGCCGCGACTGTCGATGCTGCCGTTCCGGTCGCCGGTTGCCGGGACGATGCCTGCTGCGGAGCTCCTCCGGCCGAGGGCTGAACCGAGGACTGGGCCGTGGTCGGGGGTGCCGGTTGCGGGGCGGCTGCCGGTCCTGCGGCTGTCGGCATTTGCTGGCGGATGGTCGGCGTCGGCCCCCCCGGAGCGGGGATCGGGGCCGTCGGAGCGTTCCGGCGGGCCGATGCGGCGTCGATTTCCGGCAACGGGTAGCTGTCGGGGGTCAGGGGGTCATTTTTTTTTTGGCCGAGACCTGCGATTTTCATCAGGCCCAGCTCGACAAGCAGCCGCTGGTTGGACGACTGCCGGATTTTTCCGTCGAGCTCCGTCAGAATGGAGATGGCTCCGAAGAGGAACTCGACACTGCAGGCCTCCGCCTGCGCGCGGTATCGTTCGAGCAGCGTGCCGGTCATCTCAATCAGCCGCAGCGTCTCGGGGCGCTTGGCCATCAGCAGGTCGCGCATGTGGCGGTTGAGTCCCGCCATGAAGGTCTGACCCGAGAAACCGCGGCCGAGCACCTGGTCGAAGGAGACCAGCGTCTCGACGTAGTTGCCCGCGCGGAGCATCTCGGTGACTCCGAAATAGGTATCGTAGTCCAGTACGTTGAGCGTCTGGGCCACTTCGGGATAGCGGAGCGTCGTGCCGCAGAACGAAACCGCCTTGTCGAACATCGACAGGGCGTCGCGCATGCCGCCGTCGGCCTTCTGGGCGATGAGGTTGAGCGACTCCTCGTCGTAGGCGATGCCCTCCTGCGAGGCGATGTAGCGAAGGTATTCGACACCGTCCTCGACGCGGATGCGGTTGAAGTCGTAAATCTGGCAGCGCGAGAGAATCGTCGGGATGATTTTGTGCTTTTCGGTGGTGGCGAGGATGAAAATCGCATGGGCGGGGGGCTCTTCGAGCGTCTTCAGGAAGGCGTTGAAGGCCGCGGCCGAGAGCATGTGGACCTCGTCGATGATGAAGACCGAGTAGCGTCCCACCTGCGGGATGATGCGCACCTGGTCGATGAGCGTGCGGATATCCTCCACCGAGTTGTTCGACGCGGCGTCGAGTTCGTGGATGTTGAGCGACCGCCCCTCGTTGAACGAGCGGCACGATTCGCATTCGTTGCACGCCTCGGCACCCTGGGGGTGCAGGCAGTTGATGGCCTTGGCGAAGATGCGGGCACAGGTGGTTTTGCCCACGCCGCGCGGGCCGCAGAAGAGGTAGGCATGGGCCAGCTGACCCCGTTCGATGGCGTTGCGGAGCGTGGAGGTGATATGCTTTTGCCCGACGACCGAAGCGAAGGTCGCGGGGCGGTATTTGCGTGCGCTGACGATGAAATCACTCATGATGCAGCAAAGATAGTGAAAGTCGCGCGCAAAAAGTCATGCTTGCATGAGTTTTTTGCCGCGACGCATTCTATCTGCTTCGGAGATGGGAAAAGTTCGGCGGATGTGTGCCTTTCTCCTTCCCGAATTCGATGCCGTACGTCCGATTCTCTTATGCGTGTGCCCTCCGTCGTCCGGTATCAGGCTTCGGAGTCCGACTGTTCGGGGTGGCGGAAGAGGACGAATCCCGTGGGCATGCGGTTCGGCAGCGCCTTCTCTGGCAGCGTAATCCGGGCGCCCATCATCCGCTGAAACTCCTCGGTGAAGCGGGGACTGATGCCTGCCGCCGAGGTGAAGGTGAGTTCGCCGAAGACGGGGTGTCCGTCGATTTCATAGAGGTCGACGCGTACTTCGGGAAAACCGTGGGCCAGCCGGCGTGCGGCGTCGAGCATCCGGTCGAGCGAGGCCGGCCGGGGAATCTGCCGCTGCCCCGGCGTGTAGTGCGAGGGGTTGATGTAGTGGTTGAGCGGTTCCCAGGTGTGGGCGTCGTAGAGACATGTTTTGAATCCTTCGTGGCCCCGGCGGTCATAACAAACCATGCAGTAACAGGGCTCGCCGTCGAGGCAGAAGAACTTGTAGTCGATGAGCGAGCAGCTCAGCGCGGGGTTCTCGTGGAGCATCTTTTCGGCGATGATGCAGGGTTTGATGGATATGTAGTGGTGTTCGGCGGTCTTGAATCCGTAGTGGTAGCGGAGCGCCCGTTTCATCTTGTGGCGAATCGACTTCAGGTCGGCCGTGCGGGCATCCGGGACCAGGATGACATCACCGCAGCCGTTGTTGGTTTTCAGCACGAATTCGCGGCCCTGGAGCTGCGGCAGCGTGAGGTCAATCTCCTCGGGACGCTCCCATACGGCATAGAGTTCGTTGAGCATCCAGCCCAGGCCGCACTGCTCGACATATTCGCGCACTCGGTATTTGTCGGCCAGCTGTGACCAGCGTGTCGTGTCGGAGAAGTGTTTCATCCAGAGTACCTTTTCGTTGAATGTGCTCGGATGCCGCAGGTCGGGAATCCGGCCCAGCTTTTCGCGGTAGAGTTCATTGGTCAGTTTCAGCGGCGAAACATAGGCATAGTAGTGCTTTTTGAGCCGTTGCATCCGGTATTGCAGGTATGCAACGAAAGAATTGAACCCAAGGGTGAGTTCATTTGCGGTTTGGGCCATGGGTAGAAGGGGGTTAATCGGGGCGCAAAATTAGATGAAAATGCCTTATTGTGTAAAAAAATTCGCTAAAATTATTCATTTTGTATGCAAATTCGATCCGATTGTGTCATTTCTCCGGACGATGGGCTTTTGGAACGGTGGCGCGACGTTTTGTCGGTGGAGCATGCGGTGATGTGAAATATTATTTCTATTTTAGCCCCGAGAGGACGGCCTCGGTGGATGGCTGCACGCGGGTGCCCGCCTCGGATTGTTCAACCCGTTAAACAAAATTGGTGAGTTATGCGCGTGATTCGAATTATGGCGTCGGCATTGCTGGCGCTGCTGTGTGTCGGGAGTGCATGGGCTGCGGAGCCGACCTTCCAGCTGAGTACCCACATGTTGGACATTTCGCGGGGCGAGCCTGCACGGGGCGTGCGGGTGGTGCTCGAGGAGCGGCAGGCCGACGGGGGCTGGCTCGGGTTGGCCGAACGGCGGACCGATGCCAACGGTCGGGTGGCCGACCTGCTTCCCGCCGGACAGCCGAACGACGGAGTCTACCGGCTGCGGTTCGAGACCGAACCCTATTTCGAGAGCCTGGGGCTCCGCTCGATTTATCCCTGGGTCGAGGTGACCTTCCGCATCGAGGGCGAGGGGCATTACCACATCCCCATCACGATGTCGGCCAACGGCTACGCGACCTACCGGGGCAACTGAGCGCAGCCGGCTGTCGGTGCTGTCGGTGCCGGCGATGCCGTACGCGGCGGGTTGATGCCATGGCATCGCTTCCGTTTTGCGGGGAGGGCTTCGGCCCTCCTTTATTTTATATGTGTAAATGCCAGGTCCGGGATTCGGACTGTTACCCGGGCGAGGGCGGGTTCGGCGGGCGTCGTCGCGCCATTTTGGCGGTCAGGTGGCAGTCGTGTCGTGACAAAGAGTGACAAAGAGTGACAAAGAGTGACAATCCTTGCGGCCGACGTGACGCATTGTCCCGTTTTGCGGCGTGGCAGGCGTTTTGCGGTGAGTAGGTTCGAACGTTGAAAACTAAAAAACACGCAATATGAATATCAACACTTTAACCATCAAGGCGCAGGAGGCGTTGCAAAGTGCAATCACTCTTGCACAGGAGCGGGGGCAGCAGGCCGTGGAGCCGGTGCACCTGCTGAGCGTGCTGATACGCGAAGAGAACGCCCTGTCGACCTTCCTTTTGGGTCGCGTGGGGGTCAATGTCAAGATGTTGCGCGATGAGACGAACCGCCTGCTGGGCTCCCTCCCGAGGGTGCAGGGCGGCGGTGAGCAGTACTTTGCGCAGGATACGTCGAAGGTCGTACAGCGCGCCGTAGATTTTACGAAGAATTTCGGTGACAAGTATGCGTCGGTCGAGCACCTGCTGCTGGCGCTCGTGGCCGAGCGCGGCCAGGTTTCCGAGCTGCTCAAGCGCTACGGAGCCTCGGAGAAGGAGCTCATCGAGGCCATCCGCACCTTCCGCAAAGGAGCGACGGTCGACTCGCAGACCTCGTCGCAGGAGTTCGACGCACTGGGCAAGTATGCCGTCAACCTCAACGAGCAGGCCCGTTCCGGAAAACTCGACCCAGTCATCGGCCGTGACGAGGAGATTCGCCGCGTGCTGCAGATTCTGTCGCGCCGTACGAAGAACAACCCGATTCTGGTCGGTGAGGCCGGTGTCGGCAAGACGGCCATCGCCGAGGGCATTGCCCACCGTATTGTCGACGGCGATGTGCCCGAGAACCTCAAGTCGAAGGTCATCTACTCGCTCGACATGGGTGCGCTGATTGCCGGCGCGAAGTATCAGGGCGAGTTCGAGGAGCGTCTGAAGGCGGTCGTGCAGGAGGTCGTATCGAGCGACGGCGAAATCCTGCTCTTCATCGACGAGATTCATACGCTGGTCGGTGCGGGCAAGTCGTCGGGCGCGATGGATGCGGCCAACATCCTCAAGCCGGCGCTGGCGCGCGGCGAGCTGCGCACCATCGGTGCCACGACGCTCGACGAGTACCAGAAGTATTTCGAGCAGGACAAGGCGCTCGAACGCCGTTTCCAGAAGGTGATGGTCGACGAGCCTTCGCGCGAGGATGCCATCTCGATTCTCCGCGGTCTGAAGGAGCGCTACGAGAACCACCATCAGGTGCGTATCAAGGATGAGGCGATTGTGGCGGCCGTCGAGCTTTCGACGCGTTACATCACTTCGCGGTTCCTCCCCGACAAGGCCATCGACCTGGTCGACGAGGCCGCCTCGCGGCTGCGGCTCGAGATGAACTCGATGCCCGAGGAAATCGATACGCTTGACCGTCGTATGCGCCAGCTCGAAATCGAGCGTGAGGCCATCCGCCGTGAGAACGACAAGGAGCGCGTCGAGTCGCTGACGCATGAAATCGACGAACTGAAGGCCAGGGATTCCGAACTGCGGGCCAAGTGGCAGGGCCAGCGCGACCTGCTCCGGAAAATCCAGACCGACAAGGACGAAATCGAACGTCTGAAGATTGAGGCGCAGCAGGCCGAGCGCCAGGGCGACTACGGCCGTGTGGCCGAAATCCGCTACGGCCGGATTCAGGAGGCTGAGAAGCGCATTGCGACCCTGCAGGAGGAGTTCCGTCTGGCTTCGGCCGGCGGCGATGCGATGATTAAGGAGGAGGTCGACGCCCAGGACATCGCCGAGGTGGTTTCGCGTTGGACGGGCATTCCCGTACAGCGCATGCTCGCCTCCGAGCGCGAGAAGCTGCTCCACATGGAGGAGGAGCTCCACAAGCGTGTCGTCGGTCAGGAGCAGGCCATTGCCGCCATCTCCGATGCCGTGCGCCGCTCGCGTGCCGGACTGAACGACCCGCGCAAGCCGATTGGCTCGTTCATCTTCCTCGGTACGACGGGTGTGGGCAAGACCGAGCTGGCGAAGGCGCTGGCCGAGTTCCTCTTCAACGACGATACGATGATGACGCGTATCGACATGAGCGAGTATCAGGAGCGTCACAGCGTCTCGCGTCTGGTCGGTGCGCCTCCGGGATACGTCGGTTACGACGAGGGCGGCCAGCTCACCGAAGCCGTGCGGCGCAAGCCCTACTCGGTGGTGCTGCTCGATGAAATCGAGAAGGCCCATCCCGATGTCTTCAATATCCTGCTGCAGGTGCTCGACGACGGTCGTCTGACCGACAACAAGGGACGTACGGTCGATTTCCGCAACACGATTATCATCATGACGTCGAACATGGGCTCGCAGGTCATCCAGGAGAATTTTGCCTCGGCATTCGACGGGGAGAAGCTCTCCGAGGAGGTTGTCGAGAAGACGCGCCGCGAGGTCATCGAACTGCTCAAGCAGCAGCTCAAGCCCGAGTTCCTGAACCGTATCGACGAGATTGTGATGTTCGAGCCGCTGACGCGTGCCGACATCGAGCGGATTGTCGATATCCAGCTCTCCCATGTGCGCCGGATGCTCGAGGAGAACGGCATCCAGCTCGAATACACGGCGGCAGCGCGCAAGTGGGTGGCCACGGCCGGTTACGACCCGCTCTACGGAGCACGTCCGGTCAAGCGTACCATCCAGCGTTACATCGTCAACGATTTGTCGAAGCGTATTCTGGCCGGCGAGGTTCACCGCGACAAGCCGATTCGAATCGATGCCGACGACAAGGGTCTGACTTTTGCCAATTAGCCGAAAGCCCGTCTTCGGACGGGGCGGAGCCGGGGGAAACCCCGGCTCCGCTTTTTTTGTGCCTGCCGGTGCCTGCCGGTGCCTGCCGGTGCCTGCCGGTGCCTGCCGGTGACGGCTGGTGACGGCCGGCAATGCCGCGGGGCCGGCATGGCCGGGGATAAGGTATGATTGCGGTTGGCAAGGCCGGGACCTCCGGCTGCCGGGACTTCCGGTTGCGGGGCCTTTCGGCTGCGGGAACTTCCGGTTGCAGGGACTTTCGGCTGCGGGGACTTGCGGCTGAAAAAAGCTTTCCGGCTGTGGAGGGCTGTTTGGTTGAGGCGGGTGGTTCTGCTGCGGGGGCTTTCCGGCTGAGGTGCATGCGGGAAAGCCGGGGCGGAGATGGGCGGAGGGGGCGGAAATGGGCGGAGCGAGTAGCCCGGCGTACGACGCGTCGGCAAGGGCCTCAGCCTCTTAGAGCAGCGGCGAGAAGAGCCGCATGAGCGATTCGGAGAAGCGGCGCGAACGGGGACGGTGGAACCATGCGTTGGGGGTGACGAGCATGCTCTGTTCCATGTCGTGGCGGAAGATGGCGGCCATCTCGGCGGCGAAGTCGCCGTCGTAGACGAAGGCGTTGATTTCGAAGTTGTGCTCGAAGCTGCGGAAATCCATGTTGGCCGAGCCGATGACGGTCAGCTCGTCGTCGATGAGCAGCAGCTTCGAGTGGAGGAAGCCCGGCTGGTAGAAGTATACCTTGGCGCCCGCCTTGAGCATGTCGTCGAGGAAGGAGTGGGTCGCCAGGTCGACCACCCGCGAGTCGGAGCGGGCCGGGAGCAGCAGCCGCACGTCGATGCCCGCCAGTGCGGCGGTCTGGAGCGCCGTGTTGAGGACGTCCGAGGGCAGGAAGTAAGGGGTCTCAATCCAGATGCGCCGGCGGGCGTTGGCGATGGCGTAGCTGTCGGCCTGGAGCAGCGTGCGCCACTTGCCGAAGGGGCCGCTGGGGACCACCTGGAGGATGTTGCGCGTGAAGCGTTCGGTCGGGGGATAGTAGCGGTCGGCATGCAGGTGGGTGCGTGTGGTGGCCGTCCAGTCGCTCAGAAACGAGGCCTGGAGTCCCGCCACGCCGGGGCCCTCGACGCGGAAGTGGGTGTCGCGCCACGTGCCCCATCCGGTGCCGACGACATAGCGGTCGGCGATGTTCATGCCGCCGATGTAGCCCGTGCGGCCGTCGATGATTGCGATTTTGCGGTGGTTGCGGTAGTTGACCTTGCTGGTGAAGAGCGGGAACTTGACGTGCAGGAACGGCCGCACCTCGATGCCGGCGCGGCGCATCTCCTCGAAAAAGTTCTTGTGCACGCCGCTGCTCCCCACGTCGTCGTAGAGTATCCGGACCTCGACCCCTTCGCGTGCCTTGGCCATCAGTGCGTTGCGCAGCCTCAGACCGGTGGTGTCGTCGTTGAGGATGTAGTACTGGAGGTGGATGTGGTCCCGGGCGACGGCGATGTCGCCGAGCAGCGCCTCCATTTTCGAGGCGCCGTCGATGTAGGGGGTGATGCGGCTGCCCGTGAGCGGAATGGCATGGGCGGCATTGCTCAGCAGACGGGCCAGCGGGCGGTATTCGGCCGGAATGGCGTCCCGCTCGGGCGGTCCCGCTTCGAGCAGCTGCATGTGGATGCGCTTGCGCATGCGGCGCGAGATGATGCGCCGCTTGGAGAGGTTCTGGCCGAAAAAGAAGTAGAAGATGAGCCCGACACCCGGAGCGAAGAGCAGCACGACAATCCAGGGCACGGTTTTCAGCGGGTTCCGGTTGTCGGTGATGATGACCAGAACGATGCCGAGAATCGTGACCGCATAGATTCCGAGCAGCAGGTATGTCAGCAAAGGGGGCATCGGGCGGGGCGGGGCGTCGGTGAGGGGCTACTCGGCAGCCTGTTCGGGGAAGTTCACCAGGTAGAGCAGGTGCTCCACGCCGCGGATGAAGTTGCGTTTGTGCAGGTGGGGCGAGTAGACGTAGCAGTCGAGCGTCAGAACACGGCCCGTGCGCTCGTCGACGGTGGTGTAGCTGACGTAGGGGCCGCCCATGAAGTCGCCCTCGACATCCCAGAAGCCGCGCATCTCAATCCAGAGGCGTCCCTCGAGCCGGAAAATCCGGTAGCTCGGGGCGAAGACCTCCGAGGTGGTCATGTAGGAGCCGTCGGAGGGGCCCGGAATGCGGGCGGCGAACTGGTTGCGGGCGGCGATGAGCGCTTCGGCCGTGAGCGACTGCTTGCCGGCGTAGGGATAGGAGTAGATGAAGAACCCCTGGCTGGCCTCGGGGTATTCGAAACGCGCCCAGAGGAAGTCGGGCTGCTCGGCGGCGAGCAGGTATCCCTTCGGGACGGTCATGTCGACGTCGAACCTCTTGCGGATGGCCTGCCGGATACCCGTTTCGTTGTATTGCGAGGCGCTCGCCAGCGCACGGTCGCGTTCGGCCTTCTCGAGCACCTGTACCAGCTGCTCGCGGTGGGCCGAGACGTAGTCGGTCAGACGGCGGTTGTCGGGTCCCTGCAGCGTGAGGATAATCTGCGGACGGGCCGTCACGTCGTACTGCACGGCCACCGAGGCCGAGTCGAGCCGCGGGTCGGTCACCACCTGGAGGATGTTGCGGTGGTCGGCCACCAGCCCCGAGAAGCCGCGCTCGGTGACGCGCAGCACGTCGAAGAGCGGTTCGGTCTGGTTGAGGTAGGGCACGGGAGCCGTCAGTACGCTGCGCAGCGTATCGCCCACTTCGCCCGTCCATTTGTCCTGCGAGCAGACGACTATCAGTTCGTAGGGGCGCCCCTGGGCGCTTTTCTTGTGGTCCTTGGAAAGCTTGTGGAAGGCATCGCAGCCCGTTGCCGCCAGTGCGAGCAGGACGACGAATGCCGTGGTGAGCATCTTTTTCATGGTATGACTGGTTTTATGATGAGGGGCCTCCGGTTGGCGGAGGGGACCAAACCCTACAAATATAAATATATTTTTTCGGAATGGGAGGGATTTTCACTATTTTTGCTTCGGGAACCGATAGCCATGCGACTCAAACCACCGAAAATAGTCCGGCGTCTGATGCCGGACCTCATCTGGGAAATCGACGATGCCGAGGGGGTATTCCTCACCTTCGACGACGGCCCTACGCCCGGTATCACCGAATGGATTCTCTCGACGCTCGACAAGTACGATGCCAAGGCCACCTTCTTCGTGCTGGGCAAGAACGTCGAGATGTATCCCGACCTCTTCCAGCGCATCCTCGACGCCGGTCACAAGGTGGGCAACCATACCTATTCGCACCAGAAGGGATGGGGCATGAGCCTCGAGCGCTATACGGAGGATGTCGACTTCGCCAACGACTTCATCCACAGCGAACTCTTCCGGCCGCCCTATGCGCGCATCACGCCGGCGCAGGCGCGCCTGCTCGGGCAGCGCTACAAGCTGGTGATGTGGGATGTCATTTCGCGCGACTACAACCGCCGCCTTTCGCCGCGGACCTGCCTGAAGAACGTGACCAAATACCTCGCTCCGGGGGCCATCGTGGTCTTCCACGACAGCGAGAAGTCGTTCCGCAACATGCGCTACGCACTGCCCCGGACGCTGGAGAAAATCCGCGAGATGGGGCTCCGCTGCAAGGCCATCGAGCTGTGACGGTGCGGCGGAGGGCTCCGCGCCGTCGAAAAGGCAATCGGCCGGGGCGATAGGATTTCTCGGAATTTTTTACTAACTTCGCGGCGCGAATACAAACTAAAATAGATAGCATTATGGCAACGACTGCAGACATCAAAATCGGCATGTGCATCGAGCTGGACGGAAAGACTTTCCAGATTGTGGATTTCCAGCATGTGAAGCCGGGCAAGGGCCCCGCTTTCGTACGTACGAAGCTCAAGAACCTCGAGAACGGCCGCGTGCTCGACAACACCTTCTCGGCTGGTGCGAAAATCGAGCCGGTACGCGTGGAGCGCCGTCCCTACCAGTTCACCTACGAGGATGACCTGGGCGCACACTTCATGCACACCGAGACCTTCGAGGAAATCAACATCGACAAGAACCTTATCACGAACTACGACCTGATGGCCGACGGCCAGATTGTCGAGGTGATGTTCCATACCGAGAAGGAGACCGTTCTGTCGGCCGAGTTACCCCCGATTGTCGACATGGAGGTGACCTATACCGAGCCGGGTGTCAAGGGCGATACGGCCTCGACCAACTCGCTCAAGCCTGCAACCGTCAACACGGGCGCTACGATTCGCGTGCCGCTTTTCATCAATACGGGCGACAAGATTCGTGTGGATACCCGCACGCGTGAATACTACGAGCGCATCAAGTAAGATATAAGTGTCGACTGGACCTCTCTCTTCCCGGGGTCCTCTGCGAACGAAAGCGCAACGGTCGGAGCCATATGCTCCGGCCGTTGCGCTTTTCCGGTCCGCCGTCCCGGGAGAAACGATGAGGTCGGCGGGTGCGGCCGCGTTGCATGGCCTGCTGCAGGTAGGGCCGAATGCGGCGATGTTTCCGACCGGACGGGTGCCGCTGAGGAATGTTCCGCAGCTTGCCTTCAGGGTTTGCTGAGGGGCGATGCGTGGTGCGGACAGATTCCGGGAACAGGCGTTTCCGTGCGGGTGCTTTTACGGATTCGATATCCTTTGCGTAATTTTTTTGGGGTAAATCTTTGCTTTTTCCGGCAGATTGATTATATTTGTAAGTCCGCATCCGCTGAAAACCAAATCCGGGCGGCTATATAGTATATGAAAATTTGGACTAAATTCGTAATCGTGATGTTTGCTGCGTTCGCCTTGTGCAGCTGCGGCAGTGATGACAACAATGGAGGTGGCGGCAATCCGTCCGGGAATGACGGTATTGTCGGAGACTGGGTACTCGAGTCTTATGGCGGGTCATCGGAGTTGGCCGGAAAGGTCTATGCCCGTTTCACCGACAGCGGTTCTTTCGAGCTCTATCAGAACATCAACGAGGCCGGTTTCTCCAAATTCACCGGCAGCTATGATTATAGCGACGGCACGCTCTCGGGAGCCTATTCCGACGGCAAGGCCTGGAAGGATACCTATTCGGTTCAGGTTGCGAATACGACGTTGAAACTCACCGAGTCGAACGGAAAGGTGGCTCAGTTCACCGCAACGACCATTCCCGACTGGGTAACGACGCGCGCATCGTTCGCCGAAGTTCCCGCCGAGGAGCGCTTCTTCTAACAGAGAACAAAACAATCGAACAAACCCATACGGAAGCGGGTGTCTGCACGGCAGACGCCCGCTTTCCCTTTTGGGAGCCTTCGCGGACGGGTCGGAGCAGGGACAAGTTCGGAGGCCGGGTCAAGTTCGGAGGCCGGGACAAGTTCGGAGGCCGGGGCAAGTTCGGTGGCTGGGACAAGTTCGGTGGCCGGGTCAAGTGTCGCCGGGGTGTGGATTGTGTGTCGGATGCATTGCGCGGGCCGGATGCGTCGGATGAACGGCGGGGCAGTCATTCGGCCCGGGCGCACCTCTTTTCTTTGCCGGGGGAGCGCCGGGTGGAGGGAAAACGGACGGCAATGAAGACCCCCGGACCCATCAGCATGGGTCCGGGGGTCTTCGTAGATGCGCTTGCCGGCCGTTGCCGGCCGAAGAGTCTTCCGGGGCGCTGCCGGTGCGCCTGCCGGCGACTACAGCCGTGCCTTGATGGCCTTGGTGGCCTCCTCGTAGCCGGGCTTCTCCAGAAGGGCGAACATGTTCTTCTTGTAGGCCTCGACGCCGGGCTGGTCGAAGGGATTTACCCCCAGCAGATAGCCGCTGATGCCGCAGGCCTTCTCGAAGAAGTAGAGCAGTCCGCCGATGGCGTGTTCGTCGATGGCGGGAATCTCGACCCGCAGGTTGGGGACTCCGCCGTCGAGGTGGGCCATCTGGACGCCCAGCTCGGCCATGCGGTTCACCTCCGAGATGCGCTTGCCGGCCAGGTAGTTCAGGCCGTCGAGGTTCTCGGCATCCGACTCGATGCGGACCTCGTGGGCGGGCTTCGCCACCGAAATGATGGTCTCGAGGAGGATGCGCTCACCCTGCTGGATGTACTGACCCATCGAGTGGAGGTCGGCCGTGAGGGTTACGCTGGCCGGGAAGAGTCCCTTGCCGTCCTTGCCTTCGCTCTCGCCGTAGAGCTGCTTCCACCACTCGTTGATGTACTGCAGTTTGGGCTCATACGAACCGAGAATCTCGATGCGCTTGCCCTGGCGGTAGAGCTCGTTGCGTACCACCGCGTAGAGGGCCGAGGGGTTCTCGGCAAAGGGTACATCCTCGCCCGTGGCGTGCTCCATCTCGCGTGCGCCGCGCACCAGTTCGCCGATGTTGACGCCGGCAACGGCCAGCGGCAGCAGGCCGACGGGTGTGAGCACCGAGAAGCGGCCGCCCACGTCGTCGGGAATGATGAAGGTGGGGTAGCCCTCCTGGGTGGCGAGCGTCTTCAGCGCACCGCGTGCCTTGTCCGTCACGGCGACGATGCGCTCGGCAGCCTCGCGCTTGCCGTAGCGCCGCTCGATTTCGGCCTTGATGATGCGGAAGGCGATGGCCGGCTCAGTCGTCGTGCCCGATTTCGAGATGACGATGGCGGCGATGGAGTGCTCCTTGACCGCCTCGAGCATCTCGTGGACGTAGTCCTCCGAGATGTTCTGTCCGGCGAAGAGCAGCGTCGGGCCCTGGGGCGCCTTGTGCAGCAGGCGGAAGGGGTCGCTCATCGCCTCGAGCACCGCCTTGGCGCCGAGGTACGAACCGCCGATACCGATGCAGATGACCACGTCGGCCTTGGCGCGCAGGCGGGCCGCCTCGGCCTCGATGGCCTCGATGTCGGCTGCCGAAATCGACGAGGGAAGGTGTACCCAACCCAGAAAATCGTTGCCGGCGCCCTTGCCCGAGTAGAGCAGCGCATTGGCTTCGAGCGCCGCCTTCTCCATGTCGGGAGTAATCGTTACGCCCGATTTGGTGATGTCCAGTTTTAACGCATTCATATGTCAGATAAGTTTAGATGTCAGTTCCTGCATCAGCTTGCGGGCCGATGCTCCGTTGTAGAGTACCTCGTGGACCATCTCGGCGATGGGCATCTCGACGCCGTGGCGCAGGTTGATGTGGCGGATGCAGTCGGCGGCGAAATAGCCCTCGGCGACCATCGTCATCTCGTTCAGGGCGCTCTTGACCGTGCATCCGTGGCCGATGAGCAGTCCCAGGCGGCGGTTGCGGCTGTAGACCGAGTAACAGGTCACCAGCAGGTCGCCCAGATAGGCCGAGGCGTGGGTGTTGCGCGGCGCGGGATAGCTCTGCTCGAGGAAGCGGTCCATCTCCATGGCGCTGTTCGAGATGAGCACCGCCAGGAAGTTGTCGCCGTAGCCCAGTCCGACGGCGATGCCGACCGCCAGCGCGTAGATGTTCTTCAGGATGGCTGCATATTCGATGCCATAGAGGTCGGTCGAGTAGCTCAGCCGGATGTACGACGAGGAGAACATGCCGCCCAGACGCCGGGCATTCTCCTCGTCGGCGCAGACGGCCGTCAGGTAGGAGAGCTTGCCGCGCGATACCTCCTCGGCGTGTGACGGGCCGGTGACGATGCCGATTTGGCGGTACGAAAGCCCGTAGCGGTCGTGGATGTACTCCACGACGGTCTGGTAGTCGCCCGGGACGATGCCCTTGATGGCCGATACGACGAACTTGTCGCGCAGCGGGACGGTCAGCGGTGCCAGGAAATCCTTGAGATAGGCCGAAGGGGTGGCCAGAATGACCACGTCGGCGGCGGCGACCACCGCATCGAGGTCATCCGACGGTGCGATGCGCGACGTGTCGAACTCCACGTCGCTCAGGTATCGCGGGTTGCGGCCCTCGGTGCGCAGCGACTCGAGCACCTCCGGATTGCGGACGTACCATCCGGTGCAGAGGTTGTTTTCGGTGAGCAGCCGGACGATGGCCGTCGCCCAGCTGCCGTACCCGATGACGGCGCAGCGGGCATCGTGTCCGATTCGGTATTCCATGCGGTCGATTGTTGTTTGACATACAAAAGTAATTAAAAAAAACTTAATAAAAAATGTAAAAATATCCCCCGCTTTTTGCTACCTTTGTCCGTGTATGTGCCCCAGGGGAGGCGTATCCCTTGAGAAATTGTGGGGCTCGGCTTTTATCTCTCTGGTAATAAAACAGTTGTGTAGACAGATATGGGAATGTTTTCATTGACTCAGGAATTGGCCATCGACCTCGGTACGGCCAATACGCTGATAATCTATAACGGCAAGGTCGTCGTCGACGAGCCCTCCATCGTGGCGCTCGACGTGCACTCCGGAAAGGTGGTCGCCATCGGCCATCAGGCCCGCCAGATGCACGAGAAGACCAATCCGAACATCAAGACAATCCGTCCGCTCAAGGACGGTGTGATTGCCGACTTCAACGCCACGGAGCTCATGCTGCGCGGCATGATTAAGAAGGTGAAGACCTCGGGCAGCCTCTTTGCCCCTTCGCTGCGGATGGTCATCTGCATCCCGTCGGGTTCGACCAACGTCGAAATCCGCGCCGTGCGCGACTCGGCCGAGCATGCCGGCGGCCGCGAGGTCTACATGATTTACGAGCCGATGGCTGCGGCGCTGGGCGCCGGACTCGACGTCGAGGCCCCCGAAGGAAACATGGTCATCGACATCGGCGGCGGTACGTCGGAGATTGCCTGCATCTCGCTCGGAGGCATCGTCTGCTCGGAGTCCATCAACGTGGCCGGCGACGTCTTCACGAGCGACATCCAGAGCTACGTCCGCCAGCAGCACAACATCCGCATCGGCGAGCGTACGGCCGAGGCCATCAAGTGCGCCATCGGTGCGGCGGTGTCGGACCTCGATGAGGAGCCCGAGGATTTCGTCGTGACGGGTCCCAACATGCTGACGGCCCTGCCGCAGACCGTGTCGCTCAGCTACCGCGAAATCGCCTATGCGCTCGAGAAGTCGCTGACGAAAATCGACGCGGCGCTGATGACCGTCCTCGAGTCGATGCCCCCCGAGCTCTATGCCGACATCGTGAAGAACGGCATCTATCTGGCCGGCGGCGGCGCCCTCATCAAGGGCCTCGACCGGCGTCTGAACGAAAAGACGGGCATTCCGTTCCACATCGCCGAAGACCCGCTGCGCGCCATTGCACGCGGTACGGGCATCGCGCTGAAGAACATCAACCGCTTCTCGTTCCTCATGCGGTAACGACCGTGGCGGAGCTTCGTCGGGAGAAGATGCGCGGCTGCCGGCTGCGGCACCTCTGCGCGGAGACGACGGGGCGGACGGCGCCGTGCGGCAGCGCCCGCGGCGGCGGAAGCATCGCCGGGACGGAGTCGTTGCGGCGGCGCCTGCGGCACTCAGGCCCCTGCGGGGCCGGCATCGCGGCGGTGAGTTCTGCCGACGGCCGGACATCGGGCCGCCCCGGTGCGGATATGAGGGTGTGCGGGGTCCTCTTCGGACGGAGAGCGGCTGCGGACACCCTTAGGGTCAAAACCTTGGATTGCGGGCATTGCTGTCCGCAATCTTGATTAAAACGACGGAACCTTGCATAAACTTTTGGCATTCATACGGAGCATCTACGTGGTGTTGCTCTTCCTCCTGCTGGAGGGTCTTGCCGTACGATACTATGCCCACTCGACGGCCTATACCCAGGCACGTCTGCTCTCGCGTTCGAACCAGGTCGTGGGCGGCGTGCAGGGGCTCTTCGCCGGCATCCGCCACTACTTCACGCTGGGCGGCGAGAACCGGCGGCTGCTCGACCGCGTCGTGGAGCTCGAATCGCGCCTGGCCCGGTACGAGACGGCCGACGAGCAGGCGCGGATGGCCTCCTACGCCGATTCGCTGCCCAAATCGCCCTATCGGCTCATGACAGCGCGCGTCGTGTCGAATACGGTCAACCGCCGCCGCAACCTCATCACCCTCGACAAGGGACTGCGCGACGGCGTGGTGCCCGACATGGCGGTCCTCTCGTCGGACGGCGCGATGGCGGGCTATGTCATCGACTGTTCGGAGCACTACTCGGTGGCCATGTCGGCGCTCAACACCTCGTTCCGCGCCAGCGGCAAGCTCGACGGCGAGGAGTACTTCGGCTCCATCTACTGGGACGGGATGAATCAGTACGAGGTGGTGATGGACGAACTGTCGAAGTATGCCGACCCGCAGCCCGGGCGCGAAGTGGTCTCGACGGGCTTCTCCGAATATTTCCCGGCCGACATCCTCATCGGATGGGTCGAGCAGGCCGAGCTGGATGAAACGAAGACCACCTATCGGGTCCGGGTACGTCTGGCGGCCGAAATCTCGAGCCTCTCGGATGTGATTCTGGTCGAGAACACCTCGCTGGCCGAGACGCGGCGCCTGCGTGAGAGCGAGCGGGTCAAACAACAAAACGAACGGGAATAGCCATGTACAGAACATTGCCTTATGTCGCCCTGTTTGCCGTTTCGGCACTGCTCCAGGTCTTTCTGTTCGACAACCTGGCCATAAGCGTCTACCTCAATCCGCTCATATACATCGCCTTCATCGTCCTGCTGCCGCTCGACATCCCGCCCGTGGCGCTGCTGCTGCTCGGGCTGGTCACGGGGGTGACGATGGACTGGGCCACGGGCGGGGCCGGACTCAATACGGCCGCCACGCTGCCCGTGGCGCTGCTGCGTCCGGCGCTCATCGATTCGTTCTACGGCCATGAGAACGCCCGCGAAGGGGGCATCCCTTCGGTCGACCGCTTCGGCTCGCACCGCTTCCTGCAGTACCTCGTGGCGATGGTGGCGGTCCACCATACGCTCTTCTTCCTGCTCGAGGCGCTTTCGTGGAGCCATCTGCTGCATACGGTGGCGCGGATTGTGGTGAGCGGCGCCGTCTCGGTGGGCTTCGTCTGGCTCATCGCCCGCATATTCACCTCGAAACTCTCCGTACGCGTATGACCGGTGGCGAAGGATATGCCCGCATGCGGGTGCTGCAGGCGGTGGTGCTCCTCATCTTCGGCGTAATTGCCGCGCGGCTGGCCTACATCCAGCTCTTCGACAAGCGTTACGTCGAACTGGCCAAGGCCAACGCCCTGCGCCACGTGGTCGAGTATCCGACGCGCGGCGAGGTCTTCGACCGCAACGGCGAATTCCTGGTCCAGAGCCGCGAGTGCTACGACCTGATGGTCGTCTACAGCGAAATCGACAAGGCGGGTTTCGATACGACGCGCCTCTGTTCGGTGCTGGGCCTTCCGCGCGAGAAGCTCGAACGCGAACTTGCGGCGGCACGCCGCTGGCCCCGTGCCGCGCGGCTGGTGATGAACTTCATCCCCAAGGAGGACAAACTGCGTTTCGACGAGGGCAACTTCCGGGGTTTCTATACGGTCTACCGCACCGTGCGCCAGTATCCGCGCAAGGTCGGCGGCAACCTGCTGGGCTATGTGGGCGAGGTCAATTCCGACATGATTCGCCGCAACCCCTCCTACAAGGCGGGCGACTACGTCGGCATGAGCGGCGTGGAGTCGGCCTACGAGCCGTTGCTGCGCGGCCGCAAGGGGGTGCGGATTCAGGAGGTCGACACGCACGGCGCCATCAAGGGCTCCTACATGAACGGCATGTACGACACGCTGCCCGAATCGGGCAAGTACCTGGTCAGCACCATCGACGCCCGTCTGCAGCTCTTCGCCGAGGAGCTGATGGCCGGCAAGGTGGGCGCCGCGGTGGCCATCGAGCCCTCGACGGGCGAAATCCTGATGATGGTCTCCTCGCCGACCTACGACCCCGACCAGATGGTGGGGCGCGAGCGCAGCAAGCACTACGCCGAGATGGTGCGCAACAAGCGGCGCCCGATGTTCAACCGCGCCGTGCGGGCGAAGTACCCTCCGGGCTCGACCTTCAAACTGGTGCAGGGCCTCATCGGCCTGCAGGAGGGGGTCCTCAAGCCGTCGGACCTCCACGTCTGCAACATGGGCTACTCGGCCGGCCGCCTCAAGATGAAGTGCCACGCCCACCCCTCGCCGCTCGACCTGCGCTATGCCGTCTCGACCTCGTGCAACGCCTACTTCTGCTATGTCTTCCGCGATATCCTGGACAATCCGAAGTACGGCAGCGTGAAGGAGGGCTTCGACGTTTGGCGCAAGTACGTCGAGAGTTTCGGCTTCGGCCGCAAGCTGGGGTCGGACTTCCTGGGCGAGGGCAACGGCTATGTGCCCGACCGCGCCTACTACGACCGCGTCTACCGCGGCTCGTGGAACTCGCTCACGGTGCTTTCGCTCTCCATCGGTCAGGGCGAGCTGGGCTGCACGCCCCTGCAGATGGCCAACCTGGCGGCCATCATCGCCAACCGCGGCTACTACTACATCCCCCACATCGTCAAGGAAATCGAGGGGCAGGACTCGCTCGACCGCCGGTTCTACGAGCGTCACTACACGATGGTCGAGCCCAAGTACTTCGAGCCGATTATCGAGGGCATGTGGCGCGGCGTGCATGTCGACGGAACGTCGCGCATGGCGCGGCTCGACGGTTGGGACGTCTGCGGCAAGACGGGTACGGCGCAGAACCCCCACGGCCGCGACCACTCGACCTTCCTTTCGTTCGCTCCGAAGGACAACCCGAAAATCGCCATCTCGGTCTATGTCGAGAATGGAGGTTTCGGCGCCTCGGCCGCTCTGCCCATAGCCAGCCTGCTCGAGGAGTACTACCTGACCGATACGGTCAAGCGTCCGCAGCTGGTGGAGTATATCAAGAACATGAAAATCTATTACCCCGCATATGACCGGTAGTCGGAACAGTTCGATTTTCTACGGCGTGGACCTCGGTACGGTCCTGCTCTACGTGCTCATCGTCATAGCGGGGTGGCTCTCCATCACCTCGGCCTCGTACGACGGGGCGTCGGGCGACTTCTTCTCCTTCGACCACTTCTACATGAAGCAGCTCATCTGGGTCGGCGTGGCGTGGACCACGGCCATCGTGCTGCTGCTGCTCGACGTGCGCTACTTCCACATGTTCGCCTACCCGGCCTATTTCGTCGGTCTGGCGCTGCTGGTCGCGGCGCTGCTCTTCGGCCGCGAGGTCAACGGCGCCAAGGCGTGGTTCGAGTTCGGCTCCTTCCGCGTGCAGCCCGTCGAGTTCGCCAAGATTGCCACGGCGCTCGCCGTGGCGCGCGTCATGAGCGCATACTCCTTCTCGATAGACCGTCCGGGCAACCTCTTCAAGGTGGGGATGGTCATCTGCATCCCGCTCTTCATCATCATCCTGCAGAACGATACCGGCTCGGGTGTCGTGCTCTGCTCGTTCCTCTTCGTCCTCTACCGCGAGGGGCTGAACAAGTGGCTCTGCATCCCGGTGCTCTTCGTCGCCGCGCTCTTCATCCTCTCGTTCCTGCTCTCGCCGATGACGCTGCTTGTGCTGATGATTCTGGTCTGCACGCTCTCGGAGGCGATGATGAACGGCCGGTGGCGTTCACGCGTGGTCTACCTTGCCGCGCTGGCTTTCGCTTCGGGGCTGCTCTACGTCGCAATGTCGCTCATTGCCCCCGGGGCGATGGACATCTACCACTGCCTGCTCACGGTGACGCTCCTGTCGCTCGCCTTCGTGGCCGTCTACGCCTACCGGGCCAATCTGCGCAACATCTTCATCACGATGGGGCTCTTCGTCTGCTCGATGATATTCCTGCCGACGACCGACTACATCTTCAATTCGATTCTCAAGGAGCACCAGCGCAACCGCATCCTCAGCTTCCTGGGCATCATCAGCGACCCGCGCGGTGTGGACTACAACGTCAACCAGTCGAAAATCGCCATCGGCTCGGGCGGCCTTTTCGGCAAGGGATTCCTCGAGGGGACGCAAATCAAGTACGGCTTCGTGCCCGAGCGCCACACCGACTTCATCTTCTGCACGGTGGGCGAGGAGTGGGGTTTCGTGGGGACGATTACGGTGCTTACGCTGCTCTGCCTGCTTATCCTGCGGCTGATGCGGATGGGTGAGCGGCAGGAGGAGCCCTTCGGCCGCATCTACTGCTACTGCGTGGCTGCCATCCTGCTCTTCCACGTGCTGGTGAACGTCGGCATGACGGTGGGCCTGATGCCCGTGATGGGCATCCCGCTCCCCTTCATGAGCTACGGCGGTTCGTCGCTCATCGCCTTCACCATCCTGCTCTTCATCGCCGTGCGGCTCGACGCCTCGACCCGGCAGTTCGGGCTCAACAAATTCTGAACCGACAAATTCTGACCCAAGATGATTGAATACACCCCGGGAGGACTCACCCAGCAGCAGGTCGCCGAAAGCCGGCAGCGCCACGGCGACAACGTCATTACGCCGCCGAAGGACGATTCGGCCTGGAAACTCTTCATCGAAAAGTTCAAGGACCCCATCATCCAGGTGCTGCTCTTCGCGGCGCTTCTCTCGCTGGCCATCGCCTTCGTCGAGAAGAACTTCACCGAATCCATCGGCATCATCTGCGCCATCATCCTGGCTACGTGCGTCGGCTTCTGGTTCGAGTGGGACGCCATGCGGCGCTTCCGCCGGCTCAACCGGGTCAACGACGACATTCCGGTCAAGGTGGTGCGCGACGGCGCGGTGTGCGAGGTGCCGCGGCGCGACGTGGTGGTGGGCGACCTGGTCTGTATCGAGAGCGGTGAGACCGTGCCGGCCGACGGCGAACTGGTCGAGGCCGTATCGCTGAGCATCAACGAGTCGACGCTGACGGGCGAGCCGTCGGTCGACAAGACCACCGACGAGACCCACTTCGATGCCGATGCCACCTATCCCTCGAATGCGGCCATGCGCGGCACGACGGTTGTCGACGGCTACGGCCGCATGGTCGTAACGGCCGTGGGGGACCACACCGAGGCGGGCCGCGTGACCGAGCAGTCGACCATCGAGAGCGACGAGCAGACGCCGCTCAACCGCCAGCTCACGCGCCTTTCGCGCCTCATCGGCAAGCTCGGCATCGGCCTCTCGTGCGCCATCTTCTGCGTCATGCTGGGCAAGGCCGTCTTCGCGGGCCATCTTCTGGAGGGCGACTGGCTGCAGATTTCGCAGCAGGTGCTCCACATCTTCATGATTTCGGTGGCCATCATCGTGATGGCGGTGCCCGAGGGGCTTCCCATGAGCATTACCCTCTCGCTGGCGATGTCGATGCGCCGCATGCTCAAGACCCACAACCTGGTGCGCAAGATGCACGCCTGCGAGACGATGGGCGCCGTGACGGTCATCTGCACCGACAAGACCGGTACGCTGACCCAGAACAAGATGCATGTGGGCGAACTGGTCCGTTACGATGAACTCTCGGAGCAGGAGTTCGCCGAAATCATCGCCCTCAATTCGACCGCCTTCCTCGACAGCGAAGGCAAAATCATCGGCAACCCGACCGAAGGGGCGCTGCTCGAATGGATGCGCGGACGCGGCGAGTCGTACGAGCGGCTGCGCGAGGGGGCGACGATTGTCGACCGCCTCACCTTCTCCACCGAGCGCAAATACATGGCGACCATCATCGAGAGCGGCATCTCGGGCCGCCGCATCCTCTGCGTCAAGGGTGCACCCGAGATTGTGCGCGCCATGTCGCTTCCCGACGGGCGTGACGAGGAGGTCTCCGAGCGGCTGCTCGCCTTCCAGAACCGCGCCATGCGGACGCTGGGCATCGCCTGGCGCGAGTGTGCCGAGGAGGATGTCCTCCAGGCGGTCGAGGCGGGCGGACTCCGCTTTGCGGCCGTGGCGGCCATCTCGGACCCCGTGCGCGAAGATGTCCCGGCAGCCGTCGGCCGCTGCCTCGGGGCGGGTATCGCCATCAAGATTGTGACGGGCGACACGCCGGCTACGGCGCGCGAGATTGCCCGCCAAATCGGTCTGTGGGACGACGCTGTGGACGGTGAGCGCAACCACATGACCGGCACCGAGTTCGCCGCGATGAGCGACGAGGAGCTGCTCGACCGCGTCGGGGAGCTCAAAATCATGTCGCGCGCCCGTCCGCTCGACAAGCAGCGGCTGGTGCGGCTGCTGCAGCAGCGCGGCGAGGTGGTGGCCGTCACGGGCGACGGTACGAACGACGCCCCGGCGCTCAACTTCGCCAACGTCGGCCTCTCGATGGGGTCGGGTACTTCGGTGGCCAAAGATGCCAGCGACATTACGCTGCTCGATGACTCGTTCGCCTCGATTGCCACGGCCGTCATGTGGGGACGTTCGCTCTACCGCAACATCCAGCGCTTCGTCCTCTTCCAGCTGACCATCAACTTCGCGGCCATCGTCATCTGCTTCGTCGGGGCGATTTTCGGTACCGACATGCCGCTCACGGTGGTGCAGATTCTCTGGGTGAACATCATTATGGACACCTTTGCCGCGATGGCGATGGCCTCGCTGCCGCCCAACCCCGAGGTGATGCGCGACAAGCCGCGTCCGCGCAACGAGTTCATCATCACGCCGGCAATGGCGCGGACGCTCTTCACCTGCGGCGGCGTGATGGTCGCCGTGCTGCTGGGCATGCTCTTCTACTGGTCGTTCGGCAGCGGCGAGATGACCGTGCGCGAGCTGACGCTCTTCTTCTCGACCTTCGTCTTCATGCAGTTCTGGAACATGTTCAACGCGAAGGGCTTCGAGACGCGTCACCCGGTCTTCAAGGACTGGCACGGGTGTCGTGAATTCTTCCTCATCCTGCTGGCCATTGCGGTCGGTCAGGTGTTGATTGTCGAGTTCGGCGGTGCGGTCTTCCGCACGGTGCCGCTCTCGTGGGGCGAGTGGGCCGCCGTCATCGGCGCCACGTCGCTCATGGCCTTCGGCGGTGAGGCCGTTCGTGCCCTCCGCCGTCGAAGGTAGGCGCGCTTGAGCGCTGCGGTTCCCTGGGACCGCAACGCCGGTGCGAAGATTCCCCGTAAGGACCGGGGTCGGTCCTGGTCGGAATCCCGTTGTGGCAGAGCTTTTTTCTTCGCGGAGAGGTTGCAGTTGCGCCGGGAACCGGTTTTCGGGTATTTGTTTTGCGGATGTGTGTCGTGAAGAGCTTCGCGCGGGGCCGGGCCCCGGGGCTGAGGCGGGGAAGGGAACAAAACACGGATATCCGACAGATTTGGTTACAGACAGAACGTGTATGAAGAGATTGCTCTTTCTGTGGATGTGGGCGGCGCTGCTCGTCCCCTCCTGCGGATTCGGACAGTTGACCGACAGTTTGGGACATGTGTGCCTGGTGCCGGCCTCGGAGGGTTATGTGCGGCGTATCGACCGGCGCAGTTCGACTCGGGCCTACCGCATGACCTTCGTTGCCGTGCCGCTCATTGTGGGCGGTCTGGTCATGCAGCCCTTCGATGCCGATTTCAGGCGCCTGCGCAACGGATATGCCCGTTCGTTTGCCTATCATTACGACGATTATCTGCAATACCTGCCCATGGCCACCATGTTCGGTATGAAGGCTTTCGGCGTGCAGAGCCGCAGTTCGTGGGGCCGCATGCTCGTTTCCGACGCCTTCTCGGCCGCGCTGATGGCCACGGCGGTCAATTCGCTCAAATACTCCTGCCGCGTGATGCGTCCCGACGGCTCGACACGCAACTCTTTCCCCTCGGGCCATACGGCCACCGCCTTCATGGCTGCCACGATGCTTCACAAGGAGTACGGCCATCTGTCGCCGTGGGTGAGCGTCGGAGCCTATTCAGTCGCCACCTTTACGGGCATCTCGCGCCAGTTGAACAACCGTCACTGGGCCAGCGACGTGATGGTCGGGGCGGGTATCGGAATCCTTGCCACGGAGCTGGGCTATCTGTTTGCCGACCTCATCTACAAGAAGCGGGGGTTGAATATCCACGAGATGACGCTCGTCTACGACCGCTACCGCCATCCGTCGTTTTTAAGCTATTCGCTCGGGCTGTCGGTCGTGCCGGGGAGCTATACGGTCACCCCGGGCTGTTCGGTCGAGCTGATGTCGGGCCCGACCGTAGGGGTCGAGGGCGCCTGGTTCGCCTCGCCCTATCTGGGAGTCGGCGGCCGTCTGAATTCGTCGTTCCTGCGGGTGAGCGTCAACGGCGTTTCGCAGACCGAGAACTTCAAATGCGCCTCGGCCGGCTGCGGAGTATACCTCTCCTATCCCTTTTCGGTGCGCTGGATGGTCGGTTCGAAACTGCTGGGCGGTTACGAGGGCTATCGGAATTGCCGTACGGACGTTTGCCGCCTGGGCGGCAGGGGGGGATTCCTTTTTGGCACGGGTTTTTCGGCGACCTATCTCGCTTCGCAGAATTTCGGCGTGCGGTTCCTCTTCGACTACGACATGGCGCCGCCGATGACCTCCTCGTCGCCGAAACGGCTTCACCGCCTCACGCTCGGGCTCGCCGTTTCGGCGGTTCTCTGACCTGCGGCTCTGGTTCGGGGCTTTGTCGGCATGCGGGGTTCGTCCATGGTGTGTCTGCAAAAAGAGAGGTCCGGCCATTGGCCGGACCTCTCGCTTTCTTGAGGTGCGGAACGGTCGGTGCCGCACCCTGTCGTATCGATTAGAGGATACCCTGCTCGACCATCGACTTGGCAACCTTCATGAAGCCGGCGATGTTGGCGCCCTTCATGTAGTTGATGTAGCCGTCCTTTTCCGTGCCGTACTCGAGGCAGGCGTGGTGAATCGACGACATAATCTGGTGCAGCTTGGCATCGACCTCCTCGGCCGTCCAGTTGAGCTTCTGCGAGTTCTGCGTCATCTCGAGACCCGAGGTAGCCACGCCGCCGGCGTTCACCGCCTTGCCCGGGCCGTAGGGAATCTTCGCCTCGATGAAGGCGTCGATGGCCTCCGGACGGCAACCCATGTTCGAAACCTCGGCGACAATCTTCACGCCGTTGGCCAGCAGCTGCTTGGCGTCGTCACCGTTGAGCTCGTTCTGCGTTGCGCACGGCATGGCGATGTCGACCTTGACCTCCCACGGTTTGCGGCCGGGGAAGAACTGCGAGCCGGGGAACTTCTTGGCATAGGGTTCCACAACGTCGTTGTTCGAGGCGCGGAGCTCGAGCATGTAGGCAATCTTCTCCTTGTCCAGACCGGCGGGGTCGTAGATGTATCCGTCGGGACCCGAAATGGTTACCACCTTGGCACCCAGCTCGGTAGCCTTCGTGGCGGCACCCCAGGCCACGTTGCCGAAGCCCGAAATGGCGATGGTCTTGCCCTTGATGTCCATGCCGGCCGTCTCGAGCATCTGGCGCAGGAAGTATACGGCGCCGAAGCCCGTAGCCTCGGGACGGATGAGCGAACCGCCATAGGTCATGCCCTTGCCCGTCAGCACACCCGTGTTCTCGCGGGCCAGCTTGCGGTACATGCCGTAGAGGTAGCCGATTTCGCGGCCGCCCACACCGATGTCACCGGCCGGAACGTCGGTCTCGGGGCCGATATGGCGCCACAGCTCGGTCATGAAGGCCTGGCAGAAACGCATTACCTCGCGGTCCGACTTGCCCTTGGGGTTGAAGTCCGAGCCGCCCTTTGCGCCGCCCATCGGCAGCGTCGTCAGCGCGTTCTTGAAAATCTGCTCGAAGCCGAGGAACTTCAGAATCGAGGGATTCACCGAAGGATGGAAACGCAGACCGCCCTTGTAGGGGCCGATGGCGTTGTTGAACTGGAAGCGATAGCCGGTGTTGACCTGCACGTCGCCCTTGTCATCCACCCAAACTACCTTGAACGTGAAGCTGCGGTCGGGTTCAACGATGCGCTCCGCGATGCGGTTGGCTTCGAACTCCGGATGCTGGTTGTAGGTCTCCTCTACGGTCATCAGCACTTCGCGAACGGCCTGGAGGTATTCGCTCTCGCCCGGGTGCTTCTTCTCGAGCTCGGCCATCAGTTTGTTTACATTCATAGTCTGTGAAGTTTTAGTTGGTTGTTGTTTACTACAAATATAGTATTATTTCCGATAGATTGTAACTCCCGGCAGAAAATTTTAGCGAATTTGTCACTCGGCCCCGTTTTCCGTATCTTCCGAGATGATTCCCTTGTTCGAGCGGCCGTCGATGTAGACCTTCAGCGGCCGTTCGAAGCGCACCTGGCGCAGGTATGTGCCCTCGTAGACGGCCGGTTGGGCGTCGAGCCGCGAGATGCGGAAACTGCCGTCGCCCCGGAAGGGGTTGATGGTCAGATAGCCCACTCCCAGCGACGTGACGTTCTGGAAGAAGTGCGTGCCCTGCGAGGGTTCGACCTCGAAGCGTTCGATGCCGCATTCGACGATGACCTTCGCCTCCGAGATGTGGGTCCACTTGACGGGAACGCCGAGGAAGGGGTCCGACGAGCCCCAGCGGCCGGGGCCTACCAATATATAAGAGCGACCCTCTTCGCGCATGCGGAGGTTGAGTGCCAGCAGTTCGTCGGCGATGCGCTCGGTGGAGAGCGAATCGAAGGTGTCGGGTTTCACGTAGACGATGTCCGAGATGTCGTGCATGGCGCCGATGCCCAGCGCGCTCTCGGCGTAGATGAGCGCCTCGGAGGTGTCGACCGAGGCCCAGTCCATCGGCCGGTTGTCCTGGTTGTCGATGATGGGGCGAATCTGCAGCAGGTTGAAAATCCGCTGCTGTCCCGACGGGACGTCCATGTTGACGGCAAACTCCACCTCGACCGGGCAGCGCATCTCCTCGGTGCCCATGCGCAGGATGTCGGAGACAATCTCGGCAAGCGGGAAGGTATTGTACTTCAGGATGTTGTTGAACGTGATGACCATCCGGCCCCGGTCGAAGGGGCTGTCCGAGATGCGTTCGTTCTCGCGGTCCCACACCGAGCAGACGTAGCGGGCGTTGCGCAGCGGGGCAATCTGCGAGAGGTCGAGCCGGTGGAGGTTCACCGCATCGTCGATGGAGGTGCGGAACTCCTCGGGGCGGAGGCTGAGGGCCAGCACCTCGTTCTGTGTGTCGCGCAGCGCCAGTTCGGGCGTCGATGTCTGGAGCACCTTCTGCGGGTAGCGGGGCGAGAAGCGGAGCGTGCGGCCGCCGTCGACGACCAGCTTGCCCAGACCCATGGCCACGTTGCAGATGCCCTCCTCGGGCGCCTCGTCGCCGATGGGGTAGTAGTTGATGGAGCGGGCCACGCCCGAGAAGGTGGGCATGAAGAGCCCGTCCTGCTCCGTGCCGCACACCTCCTGGATGATGACCGCCATCTTCTCCTCCGAGATGAGGTTCTGCGACGAGGAGATGTAGGCGCGCGAGGCGGCGAAGTAGACCGAGGCGTAGACGCTCTTGATGGCCTTGAGCAGCAGGCGCAGCATCTGGCCCTCGTTGTCCACGTGGGGAATCATGTAGGTCGAATAGATGCCGGCGAAGGGCTGGTAGTGCGAGTCCTCCAGCTTGGACGACGAGCGCACGGCCAGAGGTCCCGTCGTGGTGCGGATGTAGGCGCGCAGCTCCTCCTGCAGCCGGACCGGAACGGTCGAGCCGACGAATTCCGAGAGGATGACGTCGTCGGGCAGGTCCTGCGAGATGATGTACTCGAGTCCGTTCTGGCGGATGAACTCGTCGAAGTAGTCGGTGGCGATGACCACCGAACGGGGGATGAGGATGCGCACCCCCTCGTGCTTGTCGTACTGGCGGTACTTGATGAGCATCGAGTTCATGAAGGCCAGACCGCGCGCCTTGCCGCCCAGCGACCCCTCGCCGATGCGGGCGAAGGCCACCGCGTCGGAGTAGGTCTCGGCGTCGAAGCGGGCGATGACCCCCTGGCCGAGCAGCGTGCGGTAGTCCTTGATGAGGCTGACGATGGCGCGGCGGTGTGCCTCGCGCGTGGCGAAGTGGCTCTTGTTGTGGCGCCGGATGGAGGCGGCCAGCGGGAAGAGGCCGCGCGAGTAGAGCCACTTCGAGAGGTGGTTCTGCGAGGTGTGGTACTCGAAGGCCTCGTCGGGGATGGTGGCAATCATCTCCTGCATCTGCTTCAGGTCGCGGGCGCTGCCGATGACGGCGCCGGTCGCGGGGTCCTTGAAGACGAAGTCGCCGAAGGCGAACTCCGTGGAGATGTATTCGTGCAGCTGCGAGAGCAGTGTCTTCGAGTTCTTGGCCAGGAAGCCGACGCCCAGCTCGCGGGCGCGGCTCTCGAATTCGGTCTGCGACGACTGCAGCAGGATGGGCATCAGCGGATTGTCCTCGCGGATGCGGCGGCAGAGGTCGATGCCCGCATCGCGCTTCTCGCTCTGCGAGGGGTCGTTGCGGTGGAGGACGAAGCCCACGTCGGAGATGACGCCCAGCAGGTTGTTGCGATAGCGGTCGTAGAGCTCGACAGCCTCCTCGTAGGAGGTGGCCAGCAGGATTTTGGGCCGGGCGCGCTTGCGCAGCACCTGTTGCTGCTCGTTGAGGGCATCCTTCAGGAATTCGGTGTTCTGCAGCAGGATGAGCTTGTAGAGCTCGGGCAGGTAGGTCGAGTAGAAGCGGATGGAGTCCTCGACCAGCAGAATGGCCTGGACTCCCCCCTGGAGGATGTCCTCGCGGGCATTCATCGCATCCTCGATGAGCTTGATGATGGCGATGATGAGCTCCGTGTTGCCGTGCCAGCAGAAGATGTAGTCGAGCCCCGAGCGGTCGCGCTCCTCGATGCGGCGGTAGATATCCTTCGAGAAGGAGGTCAGCAGCGCGATGGGGATGCGCGGATGGCGCTCCTTGACAATCTTGGCAAAGGCGAAGACGTCGGGCTCGCCGACGTTGTACATCGTCAGGATGAAGTCGTAGGAGTCATCCTCGTCGAGCAGTGCGAGCGCCTCGGAGGTCGAGCTGACGCGGGTGAACGAGGGGGGATTCGACAGATTGAGCTCGAGGTACTCCTGGTTGATTTGCGACTCGATGTGGCCGTCCTCCTCGAGGATGTAGCCGTCGTAGCTGCAGCAGACGAGCAGAATCTTGTGAATCCGGTATTTCATGAAGCGGTAGGGCTCCCGTGCCTTGTCGGAAAGCCGCTCTTCGGGGGTTGTCTCCATAGCGGTCGTTGTTGGTATTGTCGAATATACAAATATAAAGATAAAGGGCTTCAAATCCAATAGCGCACGGCCGCATCGCGGGGCATTCCCGCCGGAAAAAGGCCCGTGCGCCGAAATGAATTGGCCGGGGCCGATGCAAATCGGTTTTTATTGTTATCTTTGCATGAGACTTACGAAAATCCGAGAAGATGAATTCCGACAAATACGTATTGCAGGAGGTCACCACGCCGGCCGTCGAGCGCGAGTGGCTCGACCTGCCGAAACGAATCTACAAGGGCAACCGCAACTGGGTCTGCCCGCTCGACGACGATATCCGCGAGGTGTTCGACCCGACGAAGAACGACCTGTTCGCCGACGGCGAGGCCATCCGCTGGGTGGCGCGCAACGCCGATGGCGAGGTGGTAGGCCGCATCGCGGCCTTCTACAACCGCGAGAAGGCGGCCCTCGAGGAGCAGCCCACGGGCGGCTGCGGCTTCTTCGAGTCGATTGAGGAGCAGCGTGTGGCCGACATGCTCTTCGATGCGGCGCGCATGTGGCTGGCCAGCCGCGGCATGGAGGCGATGGACGGCCCCGTCAACTTCGGGCAGCGGCGCGACTGGTGGGGCCTGCTGGTCGAGGGGTATGAATTCCAGCCCCTCTACCGCAATCCCTACAATCCGCCCTACTACAAGGAGCTGTTCGAGAACTACGGCTTCCGCAACTACTTCAACCAGAACAGCTACATCTGGCGGGCGAACGTCTCGGAGGCGAGCGCGCGGATTTTCGACCGTGCCGAGCGGCTCTACTCGACACCGGGGTACCACGTCGAGACCATCGACATGAACAACCTGGAGGAGGAGGCCGAGAACTTCCGTCTGGTCTACAACAAGGCGTGGGCGCTCTTCTCGGGCGTGAAGCCCATGACGCAGGAGGAGGCGCTCTACATGATGCGCCAGATGAAGCCTCTGATTGACCCCGACATCGTCTTCTTCGCCTATTTCAACGACGAGCCCATCGGCTTCTTCATCACGGTGCCCGACCTGAACCGCATCATCGGGCGCTTCAACGGCCGCTTCGGCTGGTGGCAGAAGCTCCAGCTGCTGTGGGAGCTGAAGGTGCGCAAGCGCAGCGACCGCATTTTCGGCGTGATTTTCGGCATCGCGCCCGAGTTCCACGGCAAGGGTGTCGAGTCGGCCATCATGGTCAAGTACTGGCACTTCATGATGGAGCAGCAGACGCGCTACAAGACGCTCGAACTGGCGTGGATTGGCGACTTCAACCCGGTGATGAACCGCATGATTGAGACCTACGTCTGCGCCACGCGCCACAAGGTCCACACCACCTACCGCTACCTGTTCGACCGCACGAAGGAGTTCCACCGCTGTCCGCGGCTGGGCGTCAAGCGGCGCGAATAGCCCGGCACGGGGCTGCCCCGGGGCTGCGTTCCGCGGCGCCGGGGCGTGAAGCGATGAAATGAAATCACATCAGGAGAATCCTAAACCAACCATAATGAAAACTACCGCTTTCACCAAGTATCACCTTGCGGCCGGGGCCAAGATGGCCGAGTTCGCAGGATACAACATGCCCATCGAGTTCTCGGGCATCAACGACGAGCACATGACCGTACGCAATGGCGTGGGCGTCTTCGACGTGAGCCACATGGGCGAAATCTGGGTCAAGGGACCCAAGGCCGAGGCGCTGCTGCAGCGCATCACGACCAACGACGTGGCGAAACTCTACGACGGCAAGGTGCAGTATTCGTGCATGCCCAACGGCCGCGGCGGCATTGTCGACGACATCCTGGTCTACCGCATCGACGCCGAAACCTACCTGCTGGTGGTCAACGCCGCCAATACGGAGAAGGACTGGAACCACATCTGTGCCGAAGGGGCCAAGATGGGGCTGGAGGCCGGTTCGGGCAAGCAGCTCTACAACGCTTCGGACGAAATCTGCCAGCTGGCCGTCCAGGGACCGCTGGCGATGAAGGTCGTGCAGAAGATGTGCGACGAGCCCGTCGAGCAGATGGAGTACTACACCTTCCGCAAGATGAAGGTGGCCGGATGCGACGCCATCCTCTCCATCACGGGCTATACGGGCTCGGGCGGCTGCGAAATCTATGTGGCCAACGAGGATGCCGACCGTCTGTGGGAGGCGCTCTGGAAGGCCGGCGAGGAGTACGGGCTGAAGAACATCGGCCTGGGTGCGCGCGACACGCTGCGCCTGGAGAAGGGCTTCTGCCTCTACGGCAACGACATCGACGACACGACGTCGCCCATCGAGGCGGGGCTGGGATGGATTACCAAGTTCGTCGACGGCAAGGATTTCATCGACCGTCCGCTCATGGAGCGTCAGAAGGCCGAGGGTGTGACGCGCCGGCTGGTGGGCTTCAAGCTCATCGACCGCGGCATTCCGCGTCACGGCTACAAGCTCACGGCGCCCGACGGTGCGGAAATCGGCCATGTCACCTCGGGCACGATGTCGCCCTGCATGAAGGTCGGCTTCGGCATGGGATACGTGAAGCCCGAGTTTGCAAAGGCGGGAACGGAGATTGCCGTCGAGGTGCGCGGCCGTCTGCTGCGTGCCGAGGTGGTGAAGCTCCCCTTCGTATAGCCGCGGACATGGGACGGAATCCCCGCAGGGCGGTTCCGTCGTGACAGGAAGCAGAGCGGCTCCGGATGTCCGGAGCCGCTCTGGTCGTTTTCGGGGGGGGACAGGCCCTTTTTTCGCCTGTTTTTCGGCGCTTGCCGGCTGTGTTGTCCGGGCCGGTTGTGCCTTTTGGCCCGGCGTACTGTCGGATGCGCCTCTTTGCTCCGCATGGCATCCTAAGGGGAGGGGTGCCGCCCCGGCCCGTGTGGCGTCCGGCAGGGAGGGGATGGGTGCGCCCGGTCAGCGGGCGGTCTCCTCGTCGAAGATGCGTTCGAATGCTTCGCGGACCGGTTCCTCGCGGCGGAGCAGGGCGCGCAGCTCCTCCAGCCGTCGGGCATTCTCCGACTCGGCGAGCCACAGGCGCAGATAGCCCCCGTCGCCGTATTTGTGCTGCAGGTGCTCCAGGCAGCGGGCGTAATGGCCCTCGCGGTCGAGTTCCGGGTAGTGGGCCAGCCCGTACTGGACGGTGCGGCGGATGATGGTCATCGGCTCGATGAGCCGGTCGGCCTCGGCGACGATGCGCCCGTAGAGGTTGCGGGGCGGCGCTCCGGCCGAGGCGCGGTGGTCTTCGACCGCCTGGCGCATGGCGGCAATCTGCTCCTCGTCGAACCAGCGCCGCAGCGCGGTGTCGGCCGCAAGGATTTCGCCCGAGACCGTATGGTGGCGTTCGCGTCCGGCCGTGAGCCCCGTATCGTGGTAGGCTGCCACGGTGTAGGCCATGTCGGTGTCGGCGCCGAGCTGCCCGGCCAGCGCAAGGCTCCGCTCGATGACCGTGCGGACGTGGCGTTCGTCGTGGGCGCGGTCGAAGGCGGCATAGCGGGGAATGATTTCGGCCTCGATGTAGGCCACAAGCGTTTCGGAGGGTTTCATGATGCGAAGATAGCGTTTTTCGGGGCTTGTCGGGCTTTGTCACCCGAAACTTTGTTCCGGGGTCATTGCCGCGCCCGCCTTTCACTGTCTTTGGAGAAGAGAGGATGCGGCCCGGCAAAAAAATCAAACAAGTTTGTTTTTCTGCGCTCGCCTTTCACTATCTTTGCCGTCGCAAATGAGCAAGTTATGAAGTCAAGGACCGAGTTGAAGGAAATCGCGCAATTCATTGCCGAGTATGCCACCCGTCTGATGGGTTCCGGCGTCCACACCTCGCGCGTGGTGCGCAATTCGAAGCGGTTGGGCGAGGCTCTTGGCGTGCGGGTGATGGTTTCGGCCTTCCAGAAGGTGGTCACCTTCTCGGTGTGCGACGACGAGAGCGGCGAGGTTTACAGCGAGGTGGTCGACATCCCGCCCCGTCCCATCAGTTTCGAACTCAATGCCGAACTGAGCGCCCTGAGCTGGGAGGCCTACGACCGCCGTTTGTCGCTGCCCGAAATCCGCGAGCGCTACGACCGCATCGTCGCACGGCCCCACCTCGACCCCATCTTCACGCTGCTGCTCGTCGGCTTCGCCAACGCCTCGTTCTGCCACCTCTTCGGCGGCGACTGGTGCGCCATGGGATTCGTCTTCACGGCGACGTTGCTGGGCTTCTTCCTCAAGCAGCGGATGCAGGCGCGGGGCTTCAACCACTATGTCACCTTCATCGCCTCGTCGTTCACAGCCTCGATGTATGCCTCGGGAGCGCTGATTTTCGAGACGACGTCGGAGGTGGCCATCGGTACGAGCGTCCTCTTCCTCATCCCCGGCGTGCCGCTCATCAACGGCGTCATCGACATCGTCGAGGGGCACGTGCTCAACGGCATTGCGCGGCTCTCCTCGGCACTGATGCTTATCGTCTGCATCGCCGTCGGACTCTCCTGTACGCTGATGATTGTCAAAAACGGACTGCTATGACGCTACTCGATATCCTGTCGGACGGTTTCTTCGCGGCGATTGCCGCCATCGGGTTCGGGGCCATCTCCGACCCGCCGATGCGGGCGTTCCCCGTCATCGCACTGCTCGCGGCCATAGGCCACGCGCTCCGCTTCTGTCTCATGCAGGCGGGGCTGGACATCGCGTCGGCATCGCTCTGCGCCTCGGTGACCATCGGCGTGGGCAGCCTGCTGCTCGGCGGACGGATTTACTGCCCCATGACGGTGCTCTTCATCCCAGCGCTGCTGCCGATGATTCCGGGCATGTATGCCTACAAGACGGTCTTCTCGATGATTATGTTCATGCAGAACATCGACAATCCGGCCGCAAGCGGAGCCTATCTGCTCGAAATCGTCCGCAACGGGTTCGTCACCTTCAGCGTGATATTCATGCTTGCGGCGGGTGCTGCGGCCCCGATATTCCTCTTCAACAAACGGGCGCACTCGCTCACGCGCCGTAAAGACTACGACACCGAATCATGACCGAGGTTTTCTGGCAGACCATTGCGCGCTATAATGCGGCAACGTGGCTCGTGCAGCTGGCCATCGTGCTGGTCGGACTGGCCCTTACCGTGCTGCTCTACCGCCGTCCCTCGCCCCGGGTCAAGGGGGCGATGAAGCTCTATCTGGTCTTTCTCAACGGGTGGATTGCCGTGGCCTACTACCTTGTGGCCTGCCGCGAGCGGGCCTACAGTGGTGTGATGGCCTTCTTCTGGGGCGTGATGGCGCTCGTGTGGCTCTACGACCTGGCGGTGGGCTATACCACCTTTGAGCGTACGCGGCGGCACGACCGCCTCGTATGGCTCTTCTTCGCCGTGCCCTTCTGCTATCCGCTGCTCTCGTCGCTGCGCGGACTGGAGTTTCCGGCGATGACCTCGCCCGTGATGCCCTGTTCGGTGGCGGTATTCACGCTCGGCCTGCTGCTCGCCTTCTCGAAGCGGATAAACCTCTTCGTGGTTCTTTTTCTCTGCCATTGGGCGCTCATCGGCTTCTCGAAGGTCTATTTCTTCGGCATTCCCGAGGACCTGCTGCTGGCCTGTGCGCTGCTGCCGGCCCTCTACCGCTTCTTCAGCGAATATGTCGATACGCATTTCCACGGCCAGACGAAACCCGACGTGCGCATCATGAAGGGGCTTCTGGCGGTCATGTGTACGGCGCTGGGCATCTTCTTCGCGGTGACCATCTGGCGCCAGGTGTCCGGCCTGCTCGGATAGGGGAGGGGACCGCTCCGCGGGCCGGGTTCGCCTCTCCGCGGGTTGTTTGCCGTCGACCGGTTTTCTGCCGACCGGTTTCCTGCGAGCCTTTCTCCCGTCGACTGCTTTCCTGCCGATGCCTTCCACGCCCGGACGGCGCGGTGCCGGACTTCACGCGATAACGGAAAAGCCTCCGACTTGCGGTCGGAGGCTTTTTCGTGGCGTGCGGCAGGTGTCTGCCGGCGCGGGAGAAGAGCGGTGCGCTACTTGGCGTAGGAGACGGCGCGCGTTTCGCGGATGACCGTAATCTTCACCTGTCCCGGATAGGTCATCTCGTCCTGGATTTTCTTGGCGATATCGTGCGAGAGGCTCTCCGACTCCTGGTCCGAAAGCTTGTCGGCACCGACGATGACGCGCAGCTCGCGTCCGGCCTGGATGGCATAGGTCTTCATCACGCCGGGATACGACAGTGCGATATCCTCCATCTCCTTCAGACGCTTGATGTAGCTCTCGACCACCTCGCGGCGGGCTCCCGGACGGGCTCCCGAGATGGCGTCGCAGACCTGGATGATGGGGGCGATGAGCGACGACATCTCCACCTCGTCGTGGTGGGCGCCGATGGCGTTGCATACCTCGGGCTTCTCCTTGTACTTCTCGGCCAGCTTCATGCCGATGATGGCATGTGGCAGTTCGGGCTCGTCGTCGGGCACCTTGCCGATGTCGTGCAGCAGTCCGGCGCGGCGGGCCAGCTTGGGGTTGAGACCCAGCTCGGCGGCCATGATGCCGGCCAGGTTGGCCGTCTCGCGGGCGTGCTGGAGCAGGTTCTGGCCGTAGGACGAACGGTATTTCATCTTGCCAATCATGCGGATGAGCTCGGGATGCAGGCCGTGGATACCCAGGTCGATGGTCGTACGCTTGCCCACCTCGACAATCTCCTCCTCGATTTGCTTCTGGACCTTGGCTACCACCTCCTCGATACGGGCGGGGTGGATACGGCCGTCGGTAACCAGCTGGTGGAGCGCCAGACGGGCAATCTCGCGGCGTACGGGGTCGAAGCCGCTCAGGATGATGGCTTCGGGCGTATCGTCGACGATGATTTCGATGCCCGTGGCGGCCTCGAGTGCGCGGATGTTGCGGCCCTCGCGGCCGATGATGCGGCCCTTGACCTCGTCGCTCTCGATGTTGAAGACCGTGACGGCGTTCTCGATGGCCGTCTCGGTCGCCACGCGCTGAATCGAGGCCACGATGATGCGCTTGGCCTCCTTCGAGGCGGTGAGCTTGGCCTCCTCGACCGTCTCGTTGATGTAGGCGGCCGCCTCGCTCTTGGCCTCGGCCTTCATGTTCTCGATGAGGATGTTCTTGGCATCCTCGGAGCTCATGCCCGAAATCTGCTCGAGGCGTACGTTCTGCTCGCGCTTCATCTGCTCGAGCTCCTCGCGTTTGTGGTCGAGCATCTGCAACTGGTTCTGCAGCTGCTCCTTGAGCCGGTCGTTCTCGCGGAACCGGTTTTCCAGCTCGCGCTGCTGGTTCTGGAGGTTGGCTTCGAGCTGCTTGGCCCGCTGTTCGCTCTGGGCGAGTTTCTGGTTGCGTTCATTCACCTGGCGGTCGTGCTCGCTCTTGAGTTGTATGAACTTCTCCTTTGCCTGGAGGATACGCTCCTTCTTAATCATCTCACCCTCGGCTTCGGCCTCCTTCACGGCGGCCTCGCAACGTCTCTTTATGGTGTTTTTCGTTACGAAGTTGGTGATGGCTATGTAGATGCCAACGGCAACGAGGGCGGAGATGCAGGCTGTCAAAATGATGGTTGTCATCTCTCTCTGTTTATAATTAGGTTAATTGTGGTCATAAAAAAACCGCATAGAGTTCCTTGTCTCGTTTGACGAATCTGCCGATAAGTCAAGTGTGGGGGCTCGGGTAATCGCAATCTTCCAACGGCATGCCGATGCATGCACCCCCGAAGGGGTTAAGGCCTGATTTTGAGGAACCGTCGAGTTGCCCCAATGTAAAAAGTGTTCAGTTTCGCAAAGCTTAAGGAATCTATGCGGGTAGATTTTCCTCTGAGTATGTAAAAGAACGGGTCTATCTCGTGTTCGTTTGTCGTCTTGTCGTCTTGTCGTCTTGTCGTCCGAGGGCCCATGTTCCTCCGGTCCATGTTCCGGCCGTTTCTTCGGCTCTTGTCCCTCCGGCTCTTTTTCGGCTCCCTTTCTCGGTCCCCTTCTTCTGTTTCCTCCCTCGGCCCCTTTCTCGGCCCCTTTCTCGGTCCCCTTTCTCGGTTTCCTTCCTCGGCTCCCTTTCGCGGCCCCTCCCCTTCTGTGGCACCCTTCCGTGGTCCGACGGGGTGTCCGTTGCGGCCTCGGGGGTCAGCGTTCGGGCTCCAGGGCGTTGAGGTAGCGGTCGAGCTCGGCGTCGAGCGCCGTCAGCCGCTTCAGGTCTTCGTCGCCGACTTCGCGGCTTTGTTTCAGGTCGAGCAGCGCAATGGCGAACTTCAGTGCAGCCATTCCCAGATAGTCCTGGTCGGTCCAGCCCTGAAAGTTGTTCTGCTTGATGGAGGCCACATACTGGTTGACCTCCTTTTCGGCAAGCCGGTACAACTCTTCCTTCTCGCTCTCGATTTTGAACGAGTAGCTTTTGCCTGCCAGTTTGAGCTTTATTGCCTGCTGTGCCATCGGTTATTTCGTTGCTTGCTCCTCTTTGCCGCTCTTTTCGGCTCCCTGAAGCAGGGCGATGCACCTGTCAACCTCCCGCATAAGACGGTTTACACGTGCCCGCGCCTTCTCCCTGCTGCCACTCTCTCCGGCCAGACCTTCGGTCAGCTGCGCCCGGGCCAGTTCGGCGTCGAGTGCGCGGATGCGCTCCTGCAGCGCCCGGTTTTCGGCCTTCAGCGCGTCCCGCTCCGTGGTCAGCTCCCGGTTCAGACGCACCGCCTCGCGGTGCTCGCCGATGAGTTGCTTCACGCGGGCTTCTATGTTTACTATCACGCTCTTGTCGGCCATGGTCGTCGGAATGGATGGCTTTCGCAACCCAAAGGTATGCAAAAGAACGGGAAAAAGCAAATTTTTATCCCTCCACCCGTTCGCCGTAGAGGTCGTATTCGGCCGCCGAGACGATGCGCACGGGGTAGAAATGACCCCGCAGCATCCGCCGGCCTGCGGCGGGGATGAGAATCTCCTGGTCCACCTCGGGCGAGTCGTACTGCGAGCGGCCGACGTAGTAGTCGCCCTGGCGCGAGTCGATGATAACGCGTCCGGTGCGGCCCACGCGGCGGAGGTTGTTCTCGAGCGATATCTCGCGCTGGAGCGTCATGATGCGCTCGACGCGCTCCTGCTTGACCTCGTCGGGCACGTCGTCGCGCAGCTCGAGGGCCGAGTAGGTTCCCTCCTCCTCGGAGTAGGCGAAGACGCCGAGCCGTTCGAACCGCACGTCGCGCACGAACTGCAGCAGCTCCTCGAAGTCCTCCTCCGTCTCGCCCGGGTAGCCCACCAGCAGCGTGGTGCGTAGCGCGATGTCGGGAATCCGCGCCCGCAGCCGGGCGATGAGCTCGTAGGCCTCGGCCTTGGTGTGGTGGCGCTTCATGGCCGTGAGCTGGCGGTCGGAGATGTGCTGGAAGGGGATGTCGAGGTACTTGCAGATTTTCGGCTCGCGGGCCATCACCTCGATGACCTCCTCGGGGAAGCCCGTCGGGTAGGCGTAGTGGAGCCGGAGCCATTCGAGCCCCTCGATGCGGCAGAGCGCCTCCAGAAGTTCGGCCAGCCGGCGGCGGCCGTAGAGGTCGACGCCGTAGAAGGTCGTATCCTGGGCGATGACCATCAGCTCCCTGACGCCGCCGGCAACGAGTTTGCGCGCCTCCTCGACGAGCATCTCCATCGGTACCGAGACGTGCGGGCCGCGGATGAGCGGAATGGCGCAGTAGCCGCATTTCCAGTTGCAGCCCTCCGAAATCTTGAGGTAGGCGTAGTGGCGTGGGGTGGTCAGCAGCCGTTCGGTGGCCAGCTCGGCCCCTTCGGGCGCTCCCAGCGCGCGGACGATACCCGACCAGTCGCGGGCGCCGAAGAAGTCGTCGACCTCGGGCAGCTCGGCGCGCAGCTCGTCGGCATAGCGCTCCGAGAGGCAGCCGATGACGAAGAGCCGCTCGATTTTGCCGGCCGTCTTGGCCGCGGCCGCGCGGAGTATCATGTCGATGGATTCCTGCTTGGCGTCGCCGATGAAGCCGCAGGTGTTGATGACCACCACCTTGGCGTCGGTGCGGTCGCTGTCGAATACGACTTCGTAGCCTGCGGCCGCAAGGCGGGCCATCAGGTGCTCGCTGTCCACCGTGTTTTTCGAACAGCCGAGGGTGATGACGTTGATTTTGCGCATCGTTGTGTCGTCTTGGAAAATGGGTAGCTCTCAGGAGCCTTCTATTCTGCCTTCCGGGTGTCGCCGAACAGGGCGTCGACGAATTCGCGGCGGTCGAAGATGCGCAGCTGGTCGATGCCCTCGCCGATGCCGATGTAGCGCACCGGGATGCGGAACTGGTCGCTGATGCCGATGACCACGCCGCCCTTGGCCGTGCCGTCGAGCTTGGTGATGGCCAGCGAGGTGACCTTCGTCGCCTGGGTGAACTGCTTGGCCTGCTCGAAGGCGTTCTGTCCGGTCGAGCCGTCGAGCACGAGCATCACCTCGTGCGGAGCGTCGGGGATGACCTTCGACATGACGTTGCGGATTTTCGTCAGCTCGTTCATCAGGCCGATTTTGTTGTGCAGGCGGCCCGCCGTGTCGATGAGCACCACGTCGGCGCCGTTGGCCTTGGCCGACTTGAGCGTATCGAAGGCCACCGAGGCGGGGTCGGACCCCATCTCCTGGCGAATCATCGTCGCGCCGGCCCGCTCGGCCCATACGGCCAGCTGGTCGATGGCTGCCGCGCGGAAGGTGTCCGCCGCACCGATGTAGACCTTGCGCCCCATGCGCGTGAGCTGGGCGGCCAGCTTGCCGATGGTGGTGGTCTTGCCCGCGCCGTTGACGCCGACGACCATCACCACGTAGGGTTCGCCCTCGCGCACGTCGAGCCCGAAGTTTTCGGCCGAGCCCACCGACTGCTCGAGCAGGTCGGCAATCTCCTCGCGCAGAATCTTCTGCAGCTCCGAGGCGTTCATGTATTTGTCGCGCGCCACGCGCTTCTCGATGCGTTCGATGATTTTGACGGTCGTCTCGACGCCCACGTCCGAGGTGATGAGCACCTCCTCCAGGTCGTCGAGCACCTCCGAGTCGATGGTCGAGCGGCCGGCGACGGCGCGGGCCAGTTTCGAAAAGAGACCCGTCTTGGTCTTCTCGAGTCCGGCCGTGAGCTCCTGGCGCTGCTGCTCGGCCTGTTCGGGCGCGGCGGCTGCGTCGCCGGACTGTTTCTTCTTGAAAATATCGAAAAATCCCATCCTGTGAATGTTTTGTGCAAAGATAATACCCCGCGCGCGCAAAACCTAAAGTGCGGGCGCTTTTTTCGCCGCCGTGGCGGTGCCGCCGGGCCGGAGTTCGGGAAAAAACGCTATCTTTGTCCGTACACAACCATCCGCAAGCGATGAAACACGCAATCATCTGCCTCGTGGCGCTGCTCTTCGGAGGGCTCTCGCTGGCCGGTGCGCAGGACCGCCTCGTGCGGCGCGACGGCACCGAGCTGAAGGTCCTCGTCAAGGAGATTTCGCCCGACGAGGTGCGCTACAAGCGTTTCTCGAATCCCGACGGTCCGACCTACGTGCTGCCCGTCGGCGATGTCCGCTACATCGAATATCCCAACGGCGAACGGGATGTGTTCGCCCCCGCGGAGGCCGAATCTCCTGCGGCGCCATCCGAAGCGTCCGAAGCGGCAGCTCCGGCGGATGGGGCTGTGCAGCCTGTCGCCGAAACGCCCTCACCGGCTTCACCGGCATCTTCGCGGCCGGCCGCGGATGCCGCTCCGGCCGAGCCGCTTGCGGAGCATTCCCGGCAGGCCGCCGTGCGCACCGTGCGCAGCTACCGTCCGGGCGACTACTACAACGAGAACGGGGTCGAGGGCATCGTCTGCAGCGTCACGGAGGATGGCCTGCACGGGCTGGTGCTCTCGCTCGACGAGCTCTTCCTTCCGTGGAGCCTGCTGCGCAAGGAGGAGCTGCGCCAGGTGGGGGCCGATGCGCGCGACGACGGGCGGAAGAACATGGAGGCGGTGGCCCGCACGATTGAGGAGCAGGGCCTTTCGTGGGCCGACTTCCCGGCCTTCGAGTGGTGCCGACGCAAGGGCGAGGGGTGGTATCTGCCCGCCATCGACGAACTGCTCGCTCTGGGTCACGTCTACAACGGCGGCTCGCGCATGCGCCTCGACCGCGAGGCCCGCGCCCGATTCAACGATACGCTCAAGGAGCACGGCGGGCGGCGGCTCGACCGGGCCATCTACTACCTTTCGTCGACCGAGGTCGATGCCCGGCGGGCATGGATGAGCCACCTGGGGCTCGAGCCGCCCTATCTGGTCGAAATCTCGAAGAATACGAAATACCTCGTGCGGGCCGTCCACCGTTTCTGAGCGGGCGGATGCCCCCCGCGCCGGGCCGGGACCGTGCGCAACAGGGCGATGCACCCGAAGGTGCATCGCCCTGTTGCATTGGGTGTTGTCCGGGGTTACTCCTCGCGGCGGGAGTATTCCGAAAAGTCGCAGCCGAAGGCCTCGACCAGGTAGTTGTCCAGTTCGTCGGCCTTGAGTGCCAGCCCCGTCAGCTCGCGGCCGATGCGCCCGGCCTCGTCCGAGAAGATGTCGGTCAGGTGGACCCGGTAGGCGATGTAAATCTGGTTCTCCTCGAGCCCCAGCTTGTAGGGGCCCACGTCGGCCGAGAGCAAGTAGGTGAGTACCGGCTCGAGGTCGCGCTTGGGCAGGATGTTGATGGGCGAGGTGCAGAAGAGGTAGGAGTCCTCGTAGACGAAGAGCCGGATTTCGGAGCTTCCCTTGTGGAAACGCCACGACTCCTGTCCGATGCGGGCCAGTACGGGGTCGATACCCATGTTGGCGATGGCCCGTTCGCAGAACTGCGCCAGCTCGGTGAGCCCCCGTTCGCGGAAGACCCCTTCGGGCAGCCGCACGCCGCAGCCGGGGCAGTACTCCTCCTCGTCGGCGATAAACTCGTCGCAGCCGGGGCACTGCACGCGGTAGGTCGTCGTGTCGAGCTCGTCCGTGCGTTCGAGCATCGGCCGGAGCCCCGCCACGGGGATGCCGAAGCCCATGTTGTCGGCGTCGGTGAGCTTGCTCACCGTGATGGCGATGACCTCGTTGTCGGCGTTGAACATCGGGCCGCCGCTGTTGCCGGGGTTGACCGCCGCATCGGTCTGGATGTAGTGGTTGCCGTCCATCAGCTGGTCGGGCGAGGAGATGCTCCCCTCGGTGAGCGTGAAGGGCATGCCGAAGGGGTAGCCCGCCACGCGGATTTTGCCGCCGATGAGGGGCGGTTCGGCGGCGAGCGTCAACTCGGGCAGTGCCGAGAAGTCGCCTTCGGCGGCCAGCAGGGCGATGTCGCGGGCCGGATTGGCCAGCACGACATGGGCCCGCCAGGCACGGCGGGCGTTGTCCTGCAGCGCAACCGTGTGGAAGCCCTCGATTACGTGGTAGTTGGTCACGAACAGGTTGTGCCGCTTCAGGTAGAAGCAGCTTCCCGAGCCGCCGGCGTGGTTGACCTTCAGCACGGCGTCGTAGAGCGAATTGCGGTCAGTCATCGGTCGGTCTGTTTTGGTTCCGGATGCTCCCCGGCGTCGGCCGGGCGCCCGGATTCGTGCATGCGTTTCATGTAGCGCTCCAGAAAACCGCTCTGGAGCAGTACGCCGGTCATCGCCTGGCGTTGCAGCGGTGTGGGTTCCGCCGTGCCGTCTGCGGTCGGGCTGCCGTCGCCGGAGGCGGCGTCCGGGGTGTCGTCGGGGGCCTCATCCTCGAGGTCGCCATCCATGATGCGCTGCATGGCCTCGTCGAGCAGCGGGGCCGCCTCCTCGAGCGGACGCGAGGCGCTTTGGGCAAGCGCCTGCGAGACGACGGCGTCGACCTCCGTCGGGACGTCGTTGTTGTAGTACATTTCGTAGAACTTGTAGACGGTCGCAAGGCAGCAGACCGCATAGTCCTTGCGCTCGAGGGCCTCGGCGCTGCGGGCGGCACTCTCCCCGAAGGCATCCTGGATGCTCTTGAGCGTCGCGCGACGCTTCTCGGGGATGAACGTCTCGGTGAGGTAGAGCCCTTCGGCCAGCTCGGCCTCCTCCATCGAGCGGAGCTTGCGGATGAACTCCCGCCCGCGCGAGACCACCTCCGGGAGGGGAACCTCCTCGCGGTCGAGCTCATGGATGGCCCGGTCGAGGAGGTTGAGCAGCTGCCCCTGCGGCCGGGCGAGGTAGCAGATGCGCAGCAGCGTCGTGGCGACGATGTTCCACGCATAGCCGTAGTTGCGCTCGCTCTCGAAGGCCTCGGCTTCGCGCAGCCCCTCGTCGCAGGCTGAGCGAATGGCGTCGCAGACCTGCCGGACAGTTGCGGCGTCGTAGGGCCTGATGCGCGGCGTGCAGATGCGCCGTGCGTGGAATTTCGTGACGAACTCGTCGTCGTAGCGGTCGCCCGTGTGGCAGATTTCGCGCAGGACGTAGTAGATTTTCGCGGGGTGGACGAGTGACAGGGGACACTCATATTCGAAATGGAGCCGCTCGCCGCGCAGCACGAGCCGCGTGAGGTCCAGGCCACAGATGTTCAGCACGGCGGCCTGCCGCAGCAGCGGGATACGCCCCCGTTCGGGCAGCTCGAGGAAGGGGGCTTCGATGCGCAGCCGCTCGTCGTCGAGCCGGATGCGGACCACGATGGAGCCGTGGGGTATCTCGAACTCGGTCCCGGCGGCATTGCCGTACCTGGCGCGCAGCCCCTCCCCGATGAAGTCGAGCAGCGCGAGGAACGAATCGCGGTAGAGCTTTCCGTTGAAGGCCTCCAGGCTGCGGTCGAAGGCGTCGGGGTCGAGTCGGCTGGCGGTCGGAGGAAGTACCGGGGGTGTGAATGTGAGGGTCTGTTTCATGGCTTTGTCGTGTGAGCGGACCCCGCTCTTTTCCCAAATATAGGCATTTTTTGCCAGATGTCGTCGCCCGGCCGGCCGAAAAATACAAAGGGCACCCCGTCGGGATGCCCTTTGTATTTAGGATGTCTCCTAAAATACTTATTTCTTCTCCTCGAAGAATGCCTTTACCTGGTCGTTGGCGATGATGCCCTCCTTGAACATGTAGGCACCCGTCTTCTCGGACTTGACCATCTTGATGCACTTGGTAAACTGCTTGCCCGTGCCGGTCTTCAGTGTTGCGACTACTTTCTTTGCCATAACGCTTCAATACTATTTGATTTCACGGTGAACGGTGACACGCTTCAGGAAGGGGTTGTACTTCTTGCGCTCAAGACGCTCGGGCGTGTTCTTCTTGTTCTTGGTGGTGATGTAACGGGACATTCCCGCAACACCGCTCTCTTTCTGTTCGGTGCACTCGAGGATGACCTGAACTCTGTTGCCTTTCTTTGCCATGTGTTACTCGGTTTTAGTAGATGTTTTTGGCTGCGGCTGCCTCGCGCATGGCCACTGCAAGACCCTTCTTGTTAATCGTTTTCATGCCGGCTGCCGATACACGCAGGGTAATCCAGCGGCCCTCTTCCTCGGACCAGAAGCGCTTGGTTTTCAGATTGGGACTGAACTTGCGCTTGGTCTTGTGGTGCGAGTGGGAAACGTTGTTGCCCACAATCGCCACTTTGCCAGTGATTTCGCAAACTTTCATCTTCGTGTTTTTTTGGTTAAAATCCCCGAAAGGGAGTGCAAATATAGTCAAAATTCGAGGAATACGAGCATAAATGCACGGAATAATTCCCCGGTAGTTTTCAATGCGCTGTATGTCAACGAGTTGTGTTTGATGGATTTTCGGCCTGCTTTTCGTCGCCGGGGGCCTGCGGCAGCTCCTTCCCGAGCTCCTCGTGGAGCATGCCGATGGCAAAGGCCGAGGCGCGGTCGATAATCTGTCCCCGGTCCGTGCCGCACTGCCGGACCTCGGCCCGCGTCCCGCGGGGGGTGGCCACGGCCATCCAGACCGTGCCGACCGGCTTCTGGGCCGAGCCGCCCGTCGGCCCGGCGATGCCGGTGGTTGCCACGGCGTAGTCGGCTCCGGCCAGGCGGCGCGCCCCTTCGGCCATGTGGCGGGCCACCTGCTCGCTCACGGCGCCGTAGCGGGCGATATCTTCGGCGGGGACGCCCAGCACCCTGCTCTTGGACTCGTTGCTGTAGGAGACCACGCCGCAGAGGAAGTAGGCCGAAGCGCCCGGCATGGCCGTGAAGCGCGAGGCGATGGCGCCGCCCGTGCAGCTCTCGGCCGTGGCCAGCGTCAGCCCGCGCTCCGTCAGCATGCGGTGGACGAGCTCCTGCATCGTGGCCTTCTCGTAGCCCACGACATATTCGGGGATGATTTTGCGCAGCGCCTCGAACTGCCGTTCGATTTCCCGGGCGACGGGTTCGCCCTCGACCTCGTAGGCCGACAGGCGCAGCCGCACGGCTCCCGGATTGGGCAGGTAGGCCAGCTTGAGGTAGGGAGGCAGCGCCTCCTCCCACTTCTCGATGCGCTTGGCGAGCATCGATTCGGCCAGCCCCGCCGTGATGAGCGTGCGGTGGACAATCTGGCGCAGCGAGAAGTGCGCCTTCAGGCGCGGCATCACCTCGTCCTGCATCAGATGCTCCATCTCGAAGGGGACGCCCGGAAGCGAGACGACGACCTTGCCGTCGCGCTCGAACCACATGCCGGGTGCCGTGCCGTGGGCGTTGAAGAGCACCGTGCAGCAGGCCGGCACGAGAGCCTGGCCGCGGTTGAGTTCGTTGAAGTCGATGCCGCGCGCTTCGAGCATCCGGCGGACATGGGCCTCGACCGCGGGGTCGACGACCAGCTCGCTGTGGAACATCTCGGCGAGGGTCTTCTTGGTGATGTCGTCCTTCGTGGGGCCGAGGCCGCCGGTGAGGATGACGATGTCGGAGTGGGCGAGGCAGCGTTCGAGCGTTGTGACAATCTGGTCGCGGTCGTCGCCGATGGAGCACTTCTCGCGGACGACGACCCCCGCTGCGTTGAGGTATTTGGCGATGGATACCGAATTGGTGTCCACAATCTGGCCGATGAGAATCTCATCGCCAATCGTCAGAATGGTGGCTTGCATGGTGGGTGGAATTATGGTTGCGCCGCCGTCGTTTCGGCGTCGGCAACGAGCATGCGGCAGATATGCTTGACGAAGTTCGGTCCGTTGTAGATGTAGCCCGTGTAGAGCTGGACCAGGTCGGCTCCGGCATCGAGCATCGCCTTCACCTCCTCGGGGGTCATCAGACCGCCCACGCCGATGATGGGGTAGGTTCCGCCCGAACGCTGGTGGATGCGGCGTACGATTTCGATGGCGCGCGCCGTGAGCGGGGCGCCGCTCATGCGGCCGCTGCCGATTTTCGTCACCGAGGCCAGGCTCGTGTGCAGCTCGCCGCGGCGGTGCGTTCCGTTGGTGGCCACGATGCCGTCGAGCGGCGTCGAGAGCAGGATGTCGGTGATTTCGTCGAGGACCTCGTCCGGCATGTCGGGCGAAATCTTCAGCATGATGGGACGGTACTGGTTCTGGCCGCGGCGGAAGTCGAAGAGCGGGTCGAGGATGCGCAGAATCTGCGCGCGCGCATGGCTCGAACTTTCGTTGCAGGCGTTGTCGCAGCTGATGTTCACGGTGAAGTAGTCCGCATATTGATAGAGGTTGCGGAAGAGCTTCAGGTAGTCCGTCGGGGCGTTTTCGGGCGAGGTGGCGGTATTCTTGCCGATGTTGCAGCCGACGATGACCTCGTCGTGGGGCTTGCGCAGGTTCTCCTGGACGCGCTCCAGCCCCTTGTTGCAGAGGCCGATGCGGTTGATGATGGCGTTGTCCTTCGGCAGGCGGAAGACCCGCGGGCGCGGATTGCCCGGCTGGGGTTTGGGCGTGACGGTGCCCACTTCGACGAATCCGAAGCCCATTGCGGCCAGTTCGCGCACCACCTCGCCGTTGTGGTCGAAGCCGGCGGCAAGCCCGATGGGGTTGCGGAACTTGCGGCCGAAGACCTCGCGCTCGAGCGCCGGATGCTCCACCGCATAGCACTTGCGCAGCAGCCAGCGGCCGCCCGGAATGCGGCCGATGACGCGCAGCAGCAGCAACACGGCGGCGTGGGCCCGTTCGATGCTGAGCGAGAAGAGGATGGGTTTTATGATTCGGCGGTAAATCATGCCTTGCTGCAATCCGGGCCCAAAGATAGAAAAAAAAGCCGGAATCCGTACGGTTTTCTCTCAGAAGTATTCGTGGCGGTAGCGGTAGTGGTCGCGCAGCTGCTCGAAGGCCTCGGGATGGGCCTTCAGACAGCGGCTTTCGGCCTCGATGTCGAAGTAGTCGCCGACGGTGGCGCCGAGCTCCTCCCAGGAGACGGGGCGCGGGTTGGACGGGGTGACGGTCGGGGGATACCACCCGTCGAGCGGAAGGCCGAAGGCGCGGGCGACGGCCGCGACGGCTGCCGCCGTGGCATTGGCCTTGCCCTGCTCGGTGTAGCCGGCGATGTGGGGCGTGGCGAGCAGCGCCCGTTCGAGCAGCGCCGGCGAGATGTGCGGCTCATGCTCCCAGACGTCGAGCACGAAGCGGAGGCCGCTGTCGAGCAGCGCCTGCCCGTCGACCACCTCGCCGCGCGAGGAGTTGAGCACCACCGAGCCGGGCTTCATCCGCCCGAAGAGGGCGCCCGAGCCCATGCCGCGCGTCGTGGCGTCGAGCGGCGTATGGAAGGTGAGCAGGTCGGCCTGGGCGGCCACCTCTTCGAGCGGCAGGAAGCCCAGGTGTTCGCGCTCCTCGCGCGGCGGGTCGCAGCAGACCACGCGGAAGCCCCACCCTTCGGCATACTCCTTGATGAGCGAGCCCACATGGCCTACGCCGACCACCCCCAGCGTCCGCTGGGCGGGGAGCCATCCCTGGCTCCGGGAGAGGTGGGTCAGCACGGCGCCGGCCCATTGCAGCACGCCGCGGGCGTTGCAGCCGGCCGCCGTCGCCACCCCGATGCCGCGTCGGCGGCAGTACTCCAGGTCGATGTGGTCGAATCCGATGGTGGCCGTGGCGATGAAGCTTACGCGCGAGCCGTCGAGCAGCGCCGCGTTGCAGCGGGTGCGGGTGCGGATGATGAGCGCGTCGGCGTCGCGGACGTCGGCGGCCGTGATGGAGGCTCCGGGGAGCCGGAGCACCTCGGCCCACGGGTCGAGAACCCCTTCGAGGAAGGGTATGGCGCTGTCGGCGATAATTTTCATGACGGTGCGTATTACGGGAAAAATCGGAGCAAAGTTAGGGAAAAATTAAAATTTGTGTACCTTTGTTCATTAAAACACGTTCGATATATGGACATGAAGACGTTCGACCCCGACGGGGTCGGTGTGGATACGGGGACCTATTTCGGGTTTCCCTTCGAACCCGAAGAGGCGGAACTGGTGCTCATCTCGGTACCGTGGGACGTGACGGTCTCCTACGGCGCGGGTGCGGCCTATGCGCCCGATGCCATCATCGAGGCCTCGACGCAGCTCGACTTCCACGACCCGCTGGCTCCGGGTCAGTGGCGGCGCGGTATCGCCACGGCCGATGTCGACTACTCGCTGCAGGAGCAGTCGCAGCGTCTGCGCGGGGATGCGGAGCGCATCATCGAGCACCTCGAGGAGGGGGGTGACCCCGAAGACGAGTCGATGGCCCGCAAGCTGCGCCGCGTGAACGAGGGGTGCGCCGCCATGAACGAGAACGTGCGGGAGCAGGCCCGCCGCTGGCTCGGCGCCGGCAAACTGGTGGGGCTGGTCGGAGGCGACCACTCGACCCCCTATGGGCTGCTTCGGGCGCTCGGCGAGCGGTACGAGGCCTTCGGCATCCTCCACATCGACGCCCACCGTGACCTGCGCGAGGCCTACGAAGGGTTCGAGTACTCCCACGCCTCGGTGATGTACAACGTCCTGCGCGACGTGCCTCAGGTGACGCGTCTGGCGCAGGTGGCCGTGCGCGACTTCTCGGAGCGCGAGGCGCTGCTGGCCGAACGGTCCGACCGCGTGGTGAGCTTCGAGGACGGGGCGCTGGCCGCGGCCGAATTCGAGGGCACAACCTGGGGAGAGCAGTGCCGCCGCATCGTTGCGACGCTGCCGCCGCTCGTCTACGTGAGCTTCGACATCGACGGCCTCTCGTTCGACAACTGTCCCGATACGGGTACGCCGGTCAACGGCGGCCTGTCGTTCAACCGGGCGGTCTATCTGCTCGATACGCTGGTCCGCTCGGGACGGCGCATCATCGGATTCGACGTGGTGGAGGTCGTGCCGCGTCCCGAGGCGCGCATCAATGCCATCACGGGCGCCCGCGTGCTTTGGAAGCTCTGCGGACTGACGCTCCGTTCGAACGACCCCGGGCGTGCCGGGTCGGAGCGCGCCGGGGAATAAACCGATAGATAAATGATTGCGGCCCTGCGGTGGACTCCGCGGCGGCCCGAAACCGAAAAAAGCAACAGCGATGCGTATATTTCTCAAGTACGGATGGGTGCGCCGGCGCCATCTGCTGGGCCTGCGGGGCCAGCGTTTCCTGGAGGCGCCCTGGTCGGGCGGCGTGGTGCTGCTCGTATGCGTCGGCATAGCCATGCTGCTGGCCAACCTCCCCCTGACGGCGGAGTACTACCACCACCTGCTGCAGACCGACCTCTCGCTGGCGGTCCACAGCCCCGACGGGGTCATCGACTGGACCTACCCGCGGGGGATGACCGTCGAGAAGCTCATCAACGACGGCCTGATGGTCATCTTCTTCTTCTCGGTGGGGCTCGAAATCAAGCGTGAAATCATCTCGGGGCAGCTGTCGATACCCAAGAAGGCGATTCTCCCGGTGCTCGGTGCGGCGGGCGGCATGATTGCCCCGGCGCTGATATTCCTCGGCTTCAACCACGGGACGGCAGCCGTGAACGGATGGGGTATCCCGACGGCCACCGACATCGCCTTTGCCATCGGCATCCTCTCGATGCTGGGCAACCGCGTCCCCGTCTCGCTGAAGGTCTTCCTCACGGCGCTCGCCATAGCCGACGACCTGGGGGCCATTCTGGTCATCGCCTTCTTCTACGGCGGCAAGGTGCGGCTGGGCTGCCTGCTGCTGGCGCTGCTGGTGATGGCCTTCGTCTATTGGATGAAGCGTCTGGGCGAAACCCGCCTGATGTATTACCTCGTTCCGGCCATTGTGGTGTGGAGCCTCTTCTACTATTCGGGCGTGCACTCGACCATCTCGGGTGTGGCCATGGCGATGCTCATCCCCGACCGGCCGCGTTACGGCCGCGCCTACTTCGTGCGCAAGATGCGTTCGTTGCGTACGGTGCTCTTCGCCTCCGATTCGCTCGGCGGCAATTTCCCGAACGAGGAGCAGCGCTACTACCTGAGGCGGATGCGCCACGTGGCGGCCAATTCGGTGGGCCTCAGCCACCGGCTCGAAAATGCGCTCAGCCCCTATGTGACCTTCCTGATTATGCCGATTTTCGCGCTGGCCAACGCCGGTGTCCCCGTTTCGGCCGAATACCTCGATATCTTCGCCGTCTCGCCCGAGTCGGGAGCCGTGGGCATGGGTGTCTTTTTCGGTCTGCTCGTCGGCAAGCCGCTCGGCATCTTCCTGGCCAGCTGGTGCGCTGTGAAGGCGGGGCTTGCGGCGATGCCCGAGGGTGCCTCGTGGCGGATGCTGCTGGCCGTAGCCTGCTTGGGCGGTATCGGCTTCACGATGTCGCTTTTCGTCGATTCGCTCGCCTTTACCGATGGCGAACTCATCGACCGGGGTAAAATCGCCATCCTGATGGGGTCGACGGCAGCGGCCATCCTGGGCAGCCTGCTCATACTGCTCTTCTCGTCGGTGAAGAGGGGACCGGTGCGGTCGTGAGTGCCCGGAGCGTGCCCGAGTGCCCGGGGCGCTGCGCGTGCTGCAGCCCGGAGTGCGCCGGGGGTGCTGCGAGCTCCGTAAATATGGAAACAGTCGATAACAGAATAATGAAGAAAACAGTTGTGATTGCACTGGCGGCACTTTCGATGGCCGCCTGTTCGAAAAGCGGAGGCAGCGGCGTGAAGCTCCGCAACGACCTCGACTCGGTGGCCTATGTCATCGGCATGAACGTGGGAATGAATCTGATGCGGATGGATTCGACGCTCAACGTCGATGCCGTCTGCGAGGGCATCCGCGACCACTTCCGCGGCAAGACGCGGCTCACGGCCGACGAGGCGGAGACCTTCTATCTGAGCTATGTCAACTATGCGCTGCCCGAAAAGGCCCGCGCCTACGAGGAGCAGTTCCTCGAGGATATCCGCAAGTCGAACCGCTCCTACGCCCGTACGACGTCGGGCGTGACCTATACGGTCGAGGATGTCGGCGATGCCGAGCGTACGCCCGTCAACGAGCGCGATTCGGTGGCGTTCCGCTATCTGCTGCGCACGGTCGACGGCGTGCAGCTCTACTCCTCCTACGACCGGGGCGATACGGTGCGCGTCGAGCTGCGCGACCTGACCCCGGGACTTCGCGAGAGCCTCAAGCTGCTCGGCGAGGGGGGCCGCATCGAGGCCTGGATGCCCTCGTCGGCCGCCTACGGTGCCGAAGGCTGCGACTCGCTGGGGGTGAAACCCAACCAGACGCTCTACTACGAAATCGAACTTCTGGAGGTGGACCGTTACGCCAATCGCATCCGGCGCACGAATTTAAGACGCTAAAATTGGTGCGTTGTTTCGATATTTTTATAACTTTGCGCGCATGAAACTGGGAAACAGTTGAAAAACGATAAATCACAAGAAAAATGAAAAAGTCTATTTTTGCGGCAGCGCTTGCCGGCGCTGCGATGCTCGTTGCCTGCGGTGGCAGCAAGAGCGGCGTGACGATGGGCAGCCTGTCGGAGTTCGACTCGCTGTCGTATGCACTGGGTGCCAATATCGGTTACGGCATGAAGTACCAGATGCGTGACATCCCGTTCGACTACAAGGCCATCGACAAGGCTCTTCAGGAGAGCGCTCTGGGCAAGTCGTCGCTCAGCCACGACGAAGCTCTCGAGCAGCTGCGCGACTACTTCATGAAGAAGCGCGGCGAGCGTGCGCGTGCCATTGCGACGGAGCGTGCCAAGGCCGACAGCATCCGTCTGGCCGAGGGAGACACGACGAAGGTCGAGTATCCCGATGCCGACCCCTCGATGTTCAAGACCGAGGAGGAGCGTACCGAGATTTCGTATGCCTTCGGTAACGACATCGGCTTCAATATCAAGGAGAGCAACCTTCCCCTGCAGCTGGTGTGGATTAGCGAGGCGATGCAGAACGTACGCGACAACAACGCCAAGATGTCCGAGGACGAGGTGGGCCAGTACCTTCAGTACTACTTCATGGTGAAGCGCCCGGCCGAGAACAAGGCTGCTTCGGAGAAGTGGCTTGCCGAGGTCGAGAAGAAGTCGGGTGTGAAGAAGACCGAGTCGGGTCTGCTCTACAAAATCGAGAAGATGGGCGACGAGACCGTCATGCCCAAGGATTCGCGCGACGTGGTGAAGGTGCACTACACGGGCCGCAAGCGCAACGGCGAGGTGTTCGATTCGTCGATTTTCGAGAACCGTCCGGCCGAGCAGCAGGAGATGCTCAAGAAGCAGCAGCCCGATACCTATAACCGCAACGAACCCGTTGAGTTCGCGCTCAACCGTGTGATTCCCGGCTGGACCGAGGGTATGAAGCTCGTGGGCAAGGGCGGTAAAATCCGTCTGTGGATTCCCTCCGACCTGGCTTACGGCGTACGTGGTGCCGGTCGCAACATCGAGGGCAACGAGGCGCTCGAGTTCGAGGTAGAGCTCATCGACGTGAAGCCCTATGTGGCTCCCGCTCCGGCGGATTCGCTCAAGACCGATTCGCTCAAGATGGAGGTCAAGCCCGCTGCTGTCGAGAAGAAGTAACGGTGCAAGGAATATCGGGAACCGCCGGCCGGTTCCCTGATTTCGAGGGTCGCTCCCGGCAGGGGTGCGGCCCTCTTTTTTTTGCGACGGGGGAGCGGTACGTTCGGCAGTTGGACTGTGCCGCGGCTGGCTGCGAGGCTGTTGGGGGCGGCGGATGTGGGGCAGATGTGCGGCAGTTGGGTGCGCGGCGTCCGGAGGACTGTGCCGCGACTGGGGCGGCGGCAAGATACGAGGCTGTTGGGGGTGGCAGATGTGCGGCAGTTGGGCGGGCGGCGGCCGCAGGCTGGTCGTAAGCGGTGTGCGGTTCCCATGAAAAAGCCCGGCGGAGTCTGCTCCGTCGGGCTTTTTCGTTTCGGTGGCAATGCGGCTCAGAAGGGGAGGTCGTCCACTTCGGCTGCGGGTGCCGATGCGTAGGTCGGCTCCTCGGCGATGGGAGGCATGTCGGGCATGGGCGGCATCGCAGGAGCCTGGGTCTGCTTGGGCTGGAGCCGCCAGGCGCGGATGTCGGTATACCAGCGGCCGTTGTATTCGCGCGATTCGATGTTCACGGAGACCGTGTAGGCGGCTCCTTCGCGGAGCTTGGCCACATCGTCGGGCCGGTTGAAAAAGGTGACGCAGATTTTGCGTGTAAACGAGCCTTCGTTCATCTCGAAGACCACATCCTGACGCTGCCAGTCGCCGCGTGCGGAGGTGCCTTTGGTCAGGGGCAGTATTTTATAGACCGTTCCTTCGAATTCCATGGTGGATTGTGTTTTGACTGATGCAAAGATAGTGCAAAGTCGGGGTAAAAAAAAACATGTCTCCGTTTTTTTCGGCCGGGGACAAAAAGAGCCGGAATCGGAGGATTCCGGCTTTCGGGTGGACCCAGAGGGGCATGATCCCACGACCTTCGGATTATGAGTCCGCTGCTCTAACCGACTGAGCTATGGGTCCGTTGTTTTGCGGGGACAAAGATAGGAAAAATTTTCCGAAATGCAATGACGGCGATTCATTCTGTCGCTCGATGCGCATTCCCGCTGCCGCCGCGCCTTCCGGCTTCTCTTTTTCACGTCCTCCCCTGGGACGCTTGCTCCAGGGACTCTTGTTTCCCCGGCCATCGGTCCCGTGACCCTCCAACCCCCTTGCTGACCTTCCGGACCTCGGCCGCTCCTCTTCGCGGACATGCGGCCGCTCCGCGCCTCTTTGCGGCATCCGACCCGGATAGGGCGCTGCCCGGCCGTTTCGGCGCATGCGGCGGAAAAGGGCGGACGGAGGAAAAAACACGCTTTTTTTGACGCCGGGTGTTGGATGTTGCGAATTAATTTGTACCTTTGTCGCGCTTAAGCTAATTGTTTAATACAAAAACAACGACAATGAAAAAGGGTATTCATCCGGAGAATTATCGTTTAGTGGCCTTCAAGGACATGTCCAACGACCACGTGTTTTTGTGTCGGTCCGCCGTTTCGACAAAAGAGACCATCGAGGTGAACGGCGAAACCTATCCCGTGTATAAGATGGAAATTTCCAACACGTCTCACCCGTTCTACACCGGTAAGATGAAGTTGGTAGACACCGCTGGTCGCGTCGATAAGTTTATGAGCCGCTACGCAAAACGCTACGATAAGAAGAACGCCAACAAGTAGGACTTGTTCGACGTCGGTACAAAGGCCGCATTTCGCTCAGCGAAATGCGGCCTTTTCCATTGCCGGGCTGCCACGCCGCCGCTGTTTCCCGAGCTCCGGTTCGCCGCCGGCCGAGGGGCGCCGCTCCGGACCGACGGGCGGCGTCGGGCGGTCGTTTTACGCGATGCCCGGCGTCGGAGCGGTGCAAAAAGCGGCCGCCGGTGCGTTTTTTTGAGCCGGGTATGCGCATATAACCGATTTTATTCCTATATTTGACAACGGCAAGCAATAACATTTTTTGATTTTAATCTTTTAAATTGAAAAAGTTATGAGAAGATTTGTTTTTGTGGTACTGGGAGCGACGCTCGCTCTGGCTTCGTGTGTCAGCCGCGGTACGGCGGACCGTATTGAGGGTCAGCGTGATTCGCTTCAGACGGTAGTCGGGGCGAAGGATTCGCTCATCAATGCCATTTTCGAAGACATCAACTCCATCTCGGAGAATCTTGCCGCCATCAAGACCCGCGAAAGCCTGCTGACGGTGAACGAAAGCGATATCGAACACCGCAAGCGTCCCGTCGAGGAAATCAACAACGATATTGCGGCCATCGACCGCCTGCTTCAGGACAACCGCAAGAAAATCGCGTCGCTGCAGCATTCGGCGGCTCTGTTGCGCAAGGCCAATCTGCGCATCGACGGGCTCGAGAAGATGATTGTCGACCTCAATACGCAGCTGGTGGCCAAGGACGACGAGGTGGCCCACCTCAAGGAGGACCTCTCGAAGATGGGGGTCGAGGTAGAGGCGCTTCACGAGCAGGTGGCCGAGCAGACCGCCCAGGTCGAGACCCTTACGAGCGAGAAGTCGGAGCTCGAGAACCGGATGAGTACGGTGTTCTATGTTGTCGGTGCGCAGAAGGAGCTCATCGATGCGGCCGTGGTCGAGAAGCAGGGCTTCATCGGCCGTACGCTGGTGGCCCGGGCCAATGCTCCGGCCGAAGCCTTCACGCAGGCCGATGCCCGCGAATTGCATGAAATCGCCATCGGACACAAGAAGGTCGAACTGGTGACGAGTCATCCCGAAGGTTCGTACGAACTTGTCACCGACGCCGACAAGGTGGTGGAAAAACTGGTGATTCTCGACCCGGAACAGTTCTGGGGCTCGTCGAAAAAACTGATTGTAAGCTACAAGTAATCCGATATGCGGTGTGGCCGGAGGCGTTGCCTTCGGCCGCATCCGCTTTTTGAGGGGGCTTTCGTCCGGCGCCCTGCTCCGCGAAGCGGCTCTGTTCCGTCGCGGAGGGGGGGGAGCTGCCGGGGGCGACCGCTGCGGCGGGCTGACAGCTCCGCCTGTCGGGTTCGCGGGTCGCAGCTGCTGTTGGGGCAGGCCGGGCTTCTCGCCTGAGCCCCGCCGTCCGTCAGCGCTGTTTGCTGCTACCTTCCACCCGTTGTCCGCTGTGGGCCTTTCGCTGGGGGGCGATTTTGTGGCTGGCCTGTGAAACTCTGTTTCGGTCGGGCGTTTCGGATTCACTTCTGTTATCGGGAGACGTACGTTTGTTTCCCGATAGACTTTTCTCGGCTTTCGTTTGCCTTCGAATCGGGTGAATGTCGTCGACCGAAATCGTTTGCATGGCGTGATGCTCTTGCGTAAAGGAAATGGAAAATCGCGGAATCGACCGTTCCTCCTTCCCATCCGTGCGTAAAAAATAACGCAATATTCCATCAGGACGCTTCGTTTTTTGATTTTTTTGCGTACTTTTGGACGGCCGAGTTTTCGACCGTAATATTTTTTGTTTTTATGGAACTACAACCCCAACCGCAGTTTGTGGAGTCGGCTTTGAAGGAGAATTGTCCTGCGGATTGTAGCAGTTGTCCTACGTTCCCGACTCCGTTCCGTCGGGCCGGAGATTCGACGTCCTGTCGTTTCGTCCGACGTTCGTTTTCATCGGGCGAAGGTGCCACCTTCGCGGCGGGCCGCATGGTCCGGATTCTTTTTGTGTGCTCCGGTACGTTGCATGTCAGCCAACCGCAGGGGACGAAATTCGTAACCTCGAAGCAGTGTGCCTGTCTGGCGCGCGGTGAAGAGTATGTGGTGACGGCCCATGAGCAGACGCAGGTCATCATCCTTTCGCTCGAATTCCGGACCGAAATCTGCGAGCCCGATATTTTTGGCGCCGAGACGACCGATTACCCCGAGGTCCCGGCCGATGCCGTGCCCGTACTGGCGCTCCACCCGGCCGTAGAGCGATTGCTGGCCGATATGTTCGATATTCCGGAGCTCGAGGCCTGCGAACGGTTCCATCGGTTGAAGGTGACCGAGCTCTTCATGCTTTTGAAGGTGCTCTATACGCCTACCGAGCAGGCCTATTTCTTCCAGCGGATGATTCAGCCCCAGGATAACTTCCGGGCCTTTGTCTTCAACAACTACGAGCGGGCACAGGGGGTTACCGACCTCGCCGCGCTTGCGGGAATGAGCCTTTCGGTCTTCAAGCGGCGCTTTGCTGAGCATTTCAACGACAGCGTCTACCATTGGATGATGCGTCAGAAGGCGCTGAAAATCTATGCCGACATCCGTGACGGCGAGGACAGTACCAAGGCGCTGATGGAAAAGTACAGATTCCGTCACTATACGCAGTTCAGCCGTTTTTGCAAGAACTATCTTCAGGCGACACCCGCCCAGCTGATAGCCGCAATGAAGCATCGGTAATCTCTTTCAGGGGCTCCTGTTGGGGCTCGATTCCGGCAAGACTGTCGGCGCGGGCCGGCGGGTTCGGCTGCAAGGCTTCAATAAAGCGACGGTTCCGGTTGTCCGGGGCCGTCGCTTCGGTTGTCAGCCCTTCGGTCGCTCTTCGCGGGGAGGTGCCGCCGGAATGCGGCGGGCGGCCTCCTGCCGACGGTGCGTTGTGTCGGCCCGACATTTTTCTCGGGAGAGGTTTTTCGGAAGAGGCTATCCGGGCCTCCGCGGCCGGGTTGTCCGGGCGGCAAGACTGGTGGACTTGCATTATAATATAGGTATGGCCGGCAGGGTGGTCTGCCCGTGTGGGTGCTTTTGCCTTTTTATGCATCCGAAGGTCGGATTGAGCGATATTTTTTGCCCAACCTGTTGCGATGTCCAAAACTTTTCCTATCTTTGCACCCGATTCGACCTCACAGCGGGGCCATGAATCGAGTTCTTTGAAGAGCGAAAAAAGTTTAAAAAATATTTGCCGATAATTTGGTGAATCTATTTTTTATACCTATTTTTGCAGTCCAAAAGGTCGATTCTGCCGATGTAGCTCAGTTGGCCAGAGCAGCTGATTTGTAATCAGCTGGTCGGGG